>ERZ889078.626-NODE-626-length-31745-cov-11.839413_pt1 | contig 31745 bp, 34 predicted proteins | sample MGYA00521266_ERZ889078 | MGnify/ENA primary metagenome ERZ889078 (study PRJEB32303, sample SAMEA104408618) | aquatic metagenome | biome: Brackish water; feature: Pelagic; material: water | place: Baltic Sea | collected 2014-06-16T06:34:00 | depth 76,534 m ...
TATGCTTAATGTAATCGGATCGATTGTATTATTTATTGTCTTGATTTATCTAATCCCTACATATGGACATAACCCAATTAAGAAATGGTGGTCTAAAGATGATTAGAATGCGATTTAAGGCGATTCTATGCCTTAGCCTTATCCTGATACCAATTTCTACTCAAACAGGCTCAGATTGTATCTTGAGCGATAATTGGGCTATTAAGAGAGAGATAATGAGATTAAAGGCAGAGGTAGAGAGAAAAGAAGGGGTGTTATGGAAACTGGAAAGAATTCATAATATTAAATTAGCTAATAAGGAGATTAAACGGAATGAAAACCTTTAATAATAACCGTAAGCAGAAACTCGATATAGGTGATCTAATCGCAGCTATATCATTTTTCTTAATGGCAGTCTTAGGAATCATTATGATAGGATTGTCATACATGAAAGGTGGTGTAGAATAATGGAAGACTTTCTATTCATTGGTAAAAAAGATATTCTCATATTTGAATTTGAGAATGGAAAGACCTACTACCGTATAGGCGATGCAAAAGAACTTGACAGTAATCGAATAAGATGGTTTTCAGAACATAATGAAAATCTTAATCGGTTGACAACACATGATGAACATGCATATGAAAAGGAATATCGAAGGATGTTTGAAAATGGTATTTCTATGAGACATGCAGGTATCATCGCTAAATAATAATATCTATGAAAGGGTATTAAAATGAGTCTATTAATGCACGCAGGAGGTGAATTAGTCACCTTCAATGACATTCAGGCAGTACCATTACCTGAGAAAACAGAGACATATCAGCCAGTTGGTCATGCTGACTTAGCTATGAATCTTCAAAGAGTAGCTTCTGATATGCTCACAGGCTATCACTTTGATCATTCTCAATATGGTCTTAACAAAGAAGGGCAACAGCTCTTTGGAATCCATACATTCAAAAATGGTCATAAAGACATGGGAATGTCTATTGGATTTCGTAATAGCTATGACAGATCAATGTCAGTAGGTATTGCTATTGGTGCTTCTGTATTTGTATGTGACAATCTTGCCTTAACTGGTGAAGTCACAGTCATGAAAAAGCATACTCTGAATGTTCTTGAAGAACTGGAAGAGAAAATCGTTACAACCATTTATCGTAGTAAAAACAACTTTACAAATATTGTTGAAGATGCTCGTAAAATGGGATTGACTGAACTTGATGATGATATGGCTTATAGGATCATGGGATTACTCTATGGTCATAAAATCGTATCACCTACTCAACTAAGTGTTATGAATCGAGAATGGGCAGAACCGGTTCATGAAGAATTTCAAGCCCGTAATCTGTGGAGCCTTTACAATTGTGCTAATTCAGCATTGAAGAGTTCTCCACCAAACAAGATCATGGAAAAGCATATTGATCTACATAAAATGCTTAGCCCTATGAGTGGTGCAGAACTTCTTGTTGAAAGAGATGTAGCACCTGTATTGGATTAATCATGGAGAAAGAAACCATTAAAGAATTCATTCTAAGATGGTTATCCACAATATTTTCTAAATGGTGGTGGTTATATCTATTTGAAAGACCATCATGGTATGCTCAAGGATGTCTTAGCGATTACTGGATCATAGACTGGATTCTTAGAATCAAATGTCGATGGTTAGGGCATCCTGCAGGAATAGTATATTTTAATCCTGGAGCAACCGAACCTGATAACCATTGTAAAAACTGTGGAGATGAATTAGGATGAGTTTAACCAATTTTGAAGACCTTGATGAAATGCTTGATAGTCTTCATGAAGATCATTCATGGGTGTTAAATAAAATCAAGCAATACGCAATAGAATTTCCAATTAAGTCAGCAAGACTTGAATCTGAATATTCTATTGGCGGTCCTGGAATCCGAAAGATCATTCGATATTATCGTTTGAAAGGTGTTCCAATTGGTAGTAGCTCAAAAGGTTATTATCTCGCTCGCAACAAAGAGGAATATGATTTAACTCTTGCACATCTGAAAGAACGTGCAATCAAAGAGTTAGAACTTGTTTCTGTTGGAGAGAAAATAAATTGGAATCATCCTGCAGGAGAACAGGTTTCATTAGGTCTATAATCGTATATATTAGTGGGGCTGGTTGACATTAGCCCCACTGTTACAAACTGAAAGGGAATCATGAAATCAATTAAAGACTATGCCGACTTCACTATCATAGCTGAATACAAACGCAGATTTGAATCAGTTAGTGAAGAACCTGCAAAATCAGCAAGAGCAGTACATCAGCTTTTTCTTGATCATCTTGCACAGGATCCACCTGAAAGAGATCGTGAACATTTTTATATCATGTTCTTGAATGGACAAAATAAAGTTATTGCTATCGAAAAGTTATTTTCAGGAACAATAACTACATCAGCTGTATATCCACGAGAAATTATTAAGGCAGTATTGAGACATGAAGCCGCTAATATTATTCTTATGCATAATCATCCATCCGGAGAGATTACTCCAAGTGGTTCAGATCGTGCAGTTACAACCAAGATCAAGACAGCTTGTGAATCAATTGATGTGACTGTCCTTGATCATCTAATTTTAGGGAAAGCTGATTATTATAGTTTTTCCGATAATCATTTATTGTAAGGAGAATAGAATGGATATTATCCCTATTGATAGAATCTATGGGCTCCCATGTGTCATCTACAATAATGACGATGGATTACTTAGTATCGTAACTGCAGAAAAAAATGAAGTAGTGAAAGTTAAATATCCTGATCCAATGGTTCTTGAAAATCATATCAGAAAACTTCACAGATCAAATCTTCCACTTGTTGCAGTTGTAGTTGTTTTTGAAAATGATTTTATCATGATTCAACATACAACATCAAAAAATCTTTTATTGTTTATAAGAGATAATCTAAGAAAGAGAGAAGAAAATTGACTTTAATCAAAACAAAAACTGGCGTAACTGAGATTCCTCAGAAGATGATTATCTATTCGCCACCGAAAACCGGGAAAACAAAATCACTATCCAATCTTCCCGATGGATTCATTCTTGATCTTGAATCAGGTACTCGATCTGTAACAGGTCAAATTCTTGATGTTAAACAAGAAATCATTGATAGAGATATTACTGATGCAGGAGAAAGAGCTAAAGCACCTTGGCAAATTATTTCAGAATTTTATTCTGAATTAGTTAGTATGGGGAATAAAATCCCTTTCAAACATTTAGTCATTGATACAGTTGATGAACTTGAGACTGCTGCTCGTTATATTATTTGGTCTGAACAAGGTGAAGACCCTCTTAATATGGATTTTGGAAAAGGCTATGGTCTTATTCGTGATAGAATCATGAAACTTTTAAACCTATTTGTTGGTCTTGGACTAAATGTTATTCTTGTTGGCCATCGAAAGAAATCCATTATTGAAAAAGCTAATGTGAAAGCTACTGATAAAAATGTCAAAGCAATTGGTACTATCACAGTAACAACAAATGATCTGGAAGTAACAGGTAGGCTTAAATCTATTCTGTTCGCTTGGGCAGATTGTATTGGCTTTGGCAATAGGATTATTTCTGAAGAAGGGAATTCAGGCTTTTATCTTTCCTTCATAAGAGATTCAGAAGACAACATGGAAGCTGGCAGTCGGATAGCTAAGCTTGAAGGAAGAAATATCCTTATCTATGAAATGAATGGAAAAGGTGAAACTGTAACAAATAACTGGGAAGAAATCTTCCCGAAAGGAGAATAACCTTGGGATTAAAAGGAAGTGATGCAACAGGAGGGGGAGGTAGTGGAATACCTTCTCCAAAAAATACTTTTGTTCGTGTAGGAACGATCATTGAGGCAACTCAGAATCAAGACTACAAACCCCATGAAAGTTTTAGCAATCCAGTAGATATTGGTATTGAATTTAAGGTCGCTGTAGAAGGTCTTAGTTTCGAGCCAAGTCTATCTGTATTGGGAAACTTTGCAAAGGACTCTCAGACCAATGATATATCTGGTTGGGGTTCTGCATTTAAGGTTGCTGATCTATTCGCAATCTTAGGCTTTAACATGGAAGAACTTGAACTCGATGCAAACAATCGTATTCCCGAAGAATACATGAAAGCATTAATCGGCAAAAAGGTTACTTATTTAGCCTATGTAAATATCAAAGGTAAAACAAGTAATTGGGATCGATTTTGTGCAGAGGAGAACGCTGAAGCTTTTGGTGATTTCTTCTATAGTGATTGGGAAAGCTCAGGCTATCCAAAGAACTATGCTCCCAATGGCAAGATTATCAAAGCGACTAAAGCACCTGCTACTGCAGATGATAATCCCTTTGGTAATGCAGGTGATCCAGTAGGCGGGACAGGCGGTATAACTGTTTGACCCAGTATGCTGAAATAGCTGTTCAGCGTGTCAGTAGCAGGGGTATTATTATTCCTGCTACTGATATTTTCGGGTATATCAACAAACAAGATGAATTGTATATGTCCATGTATAGATATGATGAAGAGATTCTTGAACATTTCAAGGTTCGCAAAACCATATCAAATTACAGGGGCAAGCATTATCTAAATACTGTTCTATTCGATATTGATAAAGGTGAAGCTTCTGATGAAGACTTGTTGATTTATACAAGACATTTCATTGAAGACCTTGATTTACCCGAAGAACATATCCAGCCATGGTATTCAGGGACAGGCTATCATATTGTCATTCCGAATCTTTTTGGATTAGAAGGTTCAAGTGATTTACCCGCAATCATGAGTGCAACAATGAAAACTCATTTCCCTGATGTTGATCAACTCGATATGCCCTCAAGACTTGTCAGAGTTGGATATACGAGAAATCCAAAATCCAATTTATACAAGACTCCATTTACAATTGATGAACTGGAATCATTATCTTTTGATGAAGTAAAACATATTGCTTCTACTCCAAGATATGATTTTGGGCATAAACCCTTTCCTGCAGATATCGAACCGATATGGAAAGATAAAGTTGTGCCGGCTAAGAGAGGGTTATCTTTCAGTATGAGAGGTAAGCAAGCTACAGGGATTACTCCCCAAGCTATCCCCAATGGTACTGCTGAGAAAGAAATGAATGGTGTGGTTACTTGTGTGCAGAAAATGTATAACGAAGGACCAATGCCAGGATCAAGGCATTTAAACATGATCAGAATGATTTCCAGTTATCGCAGACATGGTATTCCGAGAGATGCGGTTCATGCTATTATGCAAAACTGGCTTGATGGTCAAGAAGGAATGTCTGAATATGAAATAAAGATTCAGGTCGATCAGATTTATGACAAAGGTTATAGATTTGGATGTGCTGATTCTGTTCTTGCTAAATATTGTGATACTCGATGTATTTTCTATTCGAATAAGAACATGACAGTAGAATCTCGTAATGCTACTGAAATGGAAAAATCGTTTAGCAATTATGCCAAACAGGATTTTAGTAAGACTGCTATAAATCTTCAAGACTATTATACTATGAATAACCCTTGGATGATCTATCCAAAGGAATTTGTTATTGTTACTGGATTAACTGGATTAGGCAAAACTGCTTGGGTTCAGAATCTTGTCACTATGACTAATGGTATGAAAGTTCTATTCTTTTCCTTAGAGCTACATGAATCTTTGATTTACAGAAGATTTATTCAAATGGCTCATAAAATGGCGAAGCATGAAGTTCAAGACTTTTACAAGGAAGGGAAAATGGGTTTAAGTGATGCGATACAACATATCGAAATCACAACTGTGGTCCCTGAGTTGTCAGCTCTTGAGAGAACTGTAGCTGAAACTAATCCTCAGGTTGTTGTAGTTGATACGACTGATGAGATTGAGATCGCAGGTGCAGGTTCTTTTGACAAAGATGTTAAGATTGCATTGGGATTGAAACATATTGCTGAAAAGCATAATCTTATTGTAATTGGAATACATCATACAAACAAAGCTGCTTTATCTAAAGGCGGTAAGGTGACTTTAGCAGGGTTAGGTGGAACTTCTAAAATTCCACAGAAAGCTGATAAAGTTTTAGCCGTAAATGGTAATGTGAATAGTCTTTTCAGAACACTTGATTCATTAAAGCAAAGAGATGAATCTCCATTATCAATTCAGTTTGAGTTACAAAGAAAATCATTTTGGTATGAAGAGGTGAAGCATGAGCCAATTAACCCGGGATGATTTTGATAGTTGGGATGAATACCATTTTTACTTGTGGATATTAGATGGAAAAGAACTTGGCTTGATTAAAGAAGCTAAGTTCTATCCGAAAGCTTTTGAGCTATCTGATATTGTTACCTATGATAAAGAAGTGGTACTAAAAACAAAGACGAAGATAGTAAAGAAGAAACTATTAGCACCTCATGTATATACTGCAGATGCTATTATAAGATTCGATATTCTATTCAAGACTTTATTCCCATCAACTGCTTTCGTAGAGCATGAGGGTATTGCTTGGTTTGATGTTAAACCGAGTGTTAACCCAAAATACGTTAAATATGGATCTTCTAAGACATTCCCATTAAATCAGAAATGGGTTTATCAAAGACATGGGATTTATATCAATCGTGTAATGATGAAGGTGTTATTTCATCAAACGTGGTGTCCTCATACGGTCAGGACTGGAAAGAATGTTCCAGTTTACAAGCAATGGCTTGGTTCAAAAACGAAAGAGGACATTAAGGAGATAATTAGTAAATATTAAATGGTTGACACCAAGAAAGGGTTACATGGGAAAAAAGAATTGGAAAATTGTATTTGAACGATCTGAAAGGATTGGGTATACAACAACTATCGAAGCAGAGACAGCTGAAGAAGCTTTAGAGCTGTTCAATAATGATGCTGATTGTGACTGGGAAGAAAAGTCATGTGAATCAGAGTCAGGGACAGAAGCTGTTCAAGTTAAAGGCTGGTATCCATTAGAGGGTGGACCACTGACAAGGATAGATGGCAGTTAAGTTGTCCAGGATGGATTCTGAGACGATTTAAGTAGTTTCTGGTATGCTGATATACCTATTGTTAAGAACGCGCTCTAAATCTATTTTAGAGCGTCAACCAACCACAGGGGCGGTAGGGGTTATCCCTTTCAGACTACCGCCCCGATTTTTATCTCAGATGAAACAGTATTTAAAAGAAGCACAATTGAAAATGTTGGAGATACCTATCCGGGTTTTCTGTCCATTACAGCTAAGGAAGTCCGCTTGCCTTAATACTGTTTCTGATGAGATATACTAAGGAGAATAGTATGAGTTTAAGAAAAGAAGTACAACGCTATAAAGAATTTTTAGAAGATAACCCACCATTAAAAGAAGATGGTGGATGGTTATGTCCTAAGTGTGAAGCATGTCATAGGACTGAAGAAGATGCAACCGAGTGTTGTATGCCTGATCAACAAGATATAGATCAAGCAAAATATGAAAGGAATTATAATGACTGACATTGTAGATAAGACGATTCAAGAATTAAACAAATCCACCGCATTACTATGCTATGGTATCGTGAAATACCTTAAACGAGAGGGTATTGAGTCTGTTGAGATTCCCCCTATTGATGGGTATGTAATTACAATTCAACTTGAGAACACCCGCCTCAATGATGCGAAGAAACTCGCTGACTCAATCGAAGATGTAATTGCAGACATAGCTATCCGTGATAATGGGAGAGTGTTTTGGAAAATGGTTAATGATTCAGAAAAAGCACCTGTTACAATGGGCGACTTGAGAAGGATATTGACACTAATCCATGAAGCTACTGCACCCAAACAGTCAAGCGAAGGAGAAGAGGGATGAGTGACCTACTGAAATGGATATACTTTTGGGTGGTGTGGAGATGAAAACTAAACAAGGAGAGAAAAGGAAATGAAAATTCTGAAACTTGAATCAGAAAATGTTAAACGATTAAAAGCAGTATCAATTACACCTGTAGGGAATACAGTTATTCTCAATGGTGAAAACGAACAAGGGAAAACATCAGTCCTTGACTCAATCGAAATGACACTTAGAGGTAAAAAATTCATAGCCCCTAAACCAATTCGTGATGGTCAAAAGAAAGCCAGTACAAAAATTGATCTTGGTGATCTGATTGTAACCAGAACCTATACTGAAGGTGGTGGTGGAACTCTGAGAGTTGAAAACAAAGAAGGATTGTCATATTCTTCCCCTCAAACAGTTCTTGATAAACTACTGGCAACTGTAAGCTTTGATCCACTCGAATTTGTAAGAATGGATTCTAAAGCTCAGATGAAAGTTATTCAGGATCTCACAGGAGTTGATTTCGATGAGATGAATGGTAGACGTAAACTGCTCTATGAGAATAGAACAGACAATAACAGGGAGCTGAAGCGTTTCGAAGCACTTGTTGAAGCCTACATACCACCTGATGAATCAATCCCCTCAGAGATGCCTACTACGGCTTCTATTATCGATGAACTCGATAAGGCCAAGAACCACAATGCTCAAAGAAGTATTCATATTGAAGAATTCAATGATGCACAAAGGAATCATGCAGGATTGTTAGAGAAAGTTGAAGAAACTAAAAAGTATCTTCAACTCGCTGAACAAGCAGTAACTTCGAATACTGCATTTGGGATTCAACTCAAAGCAAAGATTGAAAAGCTTGGTTCTGCTATAGAGCTACCACCAATACAAGCAAAACTCGATGGAATTGAAGAACAACAAGAAGCTTTTAGACTTGCTGAACTTCATCAGAAAAATCTTGCTGAAGAGAAACGATTAGCTAAAATCAGTAATGGATTCACCACAAAGATTGAAGCTATCGATCAAGAGAAGAAAGAAGCTCTTGAGAAATCTGATCTCCCAGTTAAAGGATTGGAACTTCGTGAAGATGGAGTATATCTAAATGGACTTCCATTCGAACAAGCTTCAGGTGCAGTTAAAATCAAAACCTCAGTAGCTCTTGGAATCAAGATGAATCCAGAGCTGAAGGTGCTTATCATTCGTGATGGTTCTTTACTCGATGCGAATAGCATGAAGACAATTGAAACTATGGCAGATGAGAATGATGCTCAGATATGGATTGAGCGAGTTGGAGATAAAGATAAAAATGCTATCTTAATCGTAGATGGTGAAGTAGCTAACTAATCAGGAATGAAAGGAAAGATTTTAAAATGAGTGTTAAATACAACTTAAACCCGCCAACAGGAGAGAGACTCTTGGGAGTAATGTATTCAGAAAAAAAGAAATCTGATATCATCTTACCCGGAGAGACTGCAAAGACGAAACGCCAATACTTTACAAAGATCGTAGCTATCGGTGATGGTGAACAATCGAATAAGTATTACAAAGTCGGTGACTTTGTTTTGATGCGTCAAGGTGCTGAAGTTCCAGTATTGAATCTTGGATTGAAGGAGACTCCAACAATGCTGATTGAGTTTCATCAGATTCTTTCAAAGGTTGAGATTCTTGAAGGGGAAGTATTCCCTCTTGAGACTGAGGAAGAGACAATCACTCCTGAGCAGGTTAAGAGTATTAACAAGAAAATGCATGAAGCATAATTAAGCTAATCTCCTTAGCTGAAAGCAAAATACCCTGTCTTCGGATGGGGTATTTTTTTATTTAAGAAAGGAATAGAATGGAAAAGCATAAGAAGTATAAGAAAATAACTCAATGTATTAAGTGTGGCCATAAATCAGATTTGATGGGGTCACCAATGATAGACAGGTGGATTGAATTTACTGAGAATAATACTCCTGCTGAGTTGATACGAAGACAATGCCCTACTTGTCATTATCAATGGTATGAATTACCCTTAGATCAGGAAGGCTAATTATGAAATTATATGTATGGCAACCTGAAGGACATGGACCATTATCGTTTTTCGTAATGGCTGAATCAGAAGAGAAAGCTGAAGAAGCTGTAAACTTATACATTAACAATCACAGGAGTAAGACTGTTAATGGTGATAAAATACAACAAGCAATAACACCTTATGATTATGCAGGACTTGGATGTGAAGATTATGCAGTTCAGGTCTTTGAGGCAAATGAAGTAGTCATAAACGATAATAGTTGAGAAAACAATAGGGACCTGTAAAAGCATCCCTATCATTTCAACCAGGAGAAGGTAAGATCAGCCAGGATATTGTAACGATCTTTCGTTATTTTTATCTCGTGTCTGAATCTTACCTCTCTCTTTTGCGAAACCATGCAAAGGTATTCCAGTCCAAGTCTCCAAGGCATAGTATGGATTCTTAAACGTAGTCCAAGAACTCTTAGCAAATCTACCAAAGGGAAACAATGTCCATAATTCCCTATCTAAGTATTGCTGAATATCTCCATTCATCAAAGTTAGAAGTGGTCTTAGCATTAGCTTCGAAACAGATGGAGAAGTAATAGTATTCAAACCATAAGTACCAAAGAATGCTTTCTCTCGATCTTCTTCATCACCAAACAATAACTCAGATGCATCTTTCAAGTAATCAAGATGTGGTGGTAAACCAGAATCAAATAATGAATAGGGATATAACGAAGCCATTGCCAGCATAACAGTCATTGAACCCATCCAGTCACGATACCTACGATACTCTTCAGTTTCTCGTCTATAGCCTGTTTTTTTTGCGTCCTCACGTAGCTGAGTACTCAACGCAACTGTATTAAACATGTAGGACATGAAACGAGTTGTGATCTTACCAAGTGAAGTACGCATGTATTCAGGTCTAACAGCATTATGATAAAGGTACTGAGTAGAAATAACAAAGTCTCTTGCATGCTCTGTTAATGCTTCACCAGTAAAGCCTTGTTCTTGTCCAATCTGATAGCCGACTACAAAAGCACGTTTCCGTAACCATTGTTCAGGACCACGCATGAAGTAAGCGGCTTTGTTAACCATGTCTTCACCAATGCCAGTATCTTTCCCAAGCTCACGAATAGCATCGAACTTCTCTTGGCGAGTACCTTCACCTGCCCATATCTCTTTAGCCCCTTTAGCGAATGCAGGGTATTTGCTTTGATACTGATTAGCAACAACACCAAATTCAGAGTTAAGCATATCAGGCATGATACCTTCAGCTTCAATCATTTCAATAAACTCTTGATGATTACCTTTAGGATCCAAAAGTTTCCCTGCTTTGGCAAATCTCTTGATACCACCAACAGCTATCGTGTTAATCGAACCTGTAAACATATTGGTTAACGAGAATTTAGGATGAGCTAACAATGCCATGAGTTGAAATTTACCCTCAGTCTGAGCCCACTTAGCCAATGTAGACATAGGTAGTGGTTTTTTGCCCCGAGATAGCCTCTTAGCGTTGATCTTTTCCATAACTGTAACATCAGTATGGTATGGAGCTTCATAGTCTGCAGGAGCCTGTTCAGGCTTCTTACCAGTCAACTTAGCCCAAGCATATTTAAACAACTGAGGTTGTCTTGCATACTCAGAGAGATACCCAAGGTTATCCATGATATACGAATGCATGAACTTCTCAAGACGATCATAATTCTGAGGTTCACGTTCCTGCATATTGTATTGGTTTCTCATTCGTTGCATGAATGAATCTACTTCAAGTCTAACCTTTAATCCTGCTTCCATCTTGACAGCTTGGTTAAGTGTCTTCCCGAAATACTCCATCATCACAGAGGGCATATCAGTTCGATAACCACCTACAGGAGTTTCAGATCGTTGTTCAGCTGCAGGGTTAAACCTGAATAGAGAATAAGCTTCATCGGGAGCTTTATCGAATAGAGCAGAAGCATCAGGTTTCTGTTCTTGCTCTTCTATCTTTTTTTTCTGAACATCTTCAAATTCCTTACGAGCCTTAGCCTGTTCTTCAGGTGGAAGATTAGCAATTCGTTCTTCCATGGCTTGTTGTTCATAAGCAACCCGAGTATCAATATCCTTCCATGTACGATGCCAGTAACCTTCTTGATGTCCCCTATTGATTTTAGGATTATCACGATTGATTAAGCCTGCATCCTGTTCAGCTCTAAGCTCAAGATATTTATTCCTCATGCCATTAAGCTTTTGTTGTTCACTATAACGATTCTCAGGAGTAGCCATTGCAACGACTTCTTCTTGAGCCCTGATCCACTTGGGGTACATGTAGGTGTGGACATTATGGAAAGCTCGTTTGACTGAGTATTTATTATTGGATTTATTTTCCCAATAATTTTCATAGATGAATTTATTAATATCAGAGATACGACCTACAAGGTGATCGATATATCGTTGACTAACATCATCGAGCAGATCATAATTGAACTTAGCTTCTTTAAATCGTTTAGCTCTGTGAACCTTCTCAGATGCAGACAGAACATCATATCTTTCAACTGTTTTGTATTCGATAAATTTGACAGCTATATCATGGAAAGCTGATTCATCCATATATCCAGTTCTGAATTGTTCAACCAGTGCTCTAAATTGATCTTTGTATCCTTTATGCTCAGGAGCAAGGATATCTCCACCATACCAATTCTTAACAACTGTATTATCAGAGAACTCATAGAATACATCACGGAGTAATTGATTCATTTTGGTACGTTCACCATCAATATCAAAATGAGCATCAGTAAAATGGCGTTTAGCTCGTTGAAGGGTAGAGATAGGTTGGATGCCAGCAGAACCAAGAAGAGAGAAAGGACGTTTCTCAGCAAAAGCACTATCCCATGAAGCCATTTTTTTACCCAAGACTTCAGGCATCATCTGACGATCCCAGATAGACAAGAAAGGTTCACCATTCATGTACTTCCGAAGAGCAGTCATTATTTGCTGAATCTCAGCATTGGTTTCAATATGAGGTTTCCCAATCAGACCAGTAACAAACTCCATCCAATTAGATTTTAACCCGGGAACTTCAGCGAAAGCAGATTCAAAAAATGCTTGTTGATAGTTTTTCAATTCGGTTAAAGGTTTCCCGAATGTATACATAATAGGTTTAGTATTAGTTTCATAAGGGAAATTATGACGAGAACGATCTGGACCTTTGGGGATTGTCTTGAGTCTCTTCAGGTAAATATTAGGAACTTTACCTGCATGGAACTCAGAGTAGGTTTTATTCCATTGGTCATTATATGATTGAAATGCAACAGGATCAGCTTGAAGCAACTCAAACATGAATTTATTAGGGGCAACAAAATTCATAAACCCACTACGCTTCTCATCGAACATTTGTTTTTCATTAAAGACTTCACCACCACGACCACGAGGACTATTGAAAGGAGCCAACAGGAAGGCTTCTCTGATAGGCAGTAATCTATTATCACTCCAAAGAGCTTCAATACGCTCCTGATAGCCCTCACGGTCCTCTATCTTAGCTTTGACCATCTTATCTATCTCAGCCTTGGTATCTAAGCCTATAGATTTCAGATCAATGTTGTTCAGCTTCATGAGGGTGTGGAAATCAATAGTCTTTTTCCGATAATAATTATCACGTTCTGTCTGAGTAGAGAATCCAGATGGATGTTTATTTACTAATGAACCATAGACGAGTTTATAAACCATCATCCTGTCAAAAGCACGTTTGTAAATATCTTCTTTGAGAGGTTGCTTCCCATCTACCCAAAATCGTTCAGGAAGTCTATCGAACATATCACCATTGACTGCCTGTGAATCTATTCCAAGCTTTTGGAAGATACTGATATTATGGAGAGCAGAAGTGAATCTGTCTCTATCAGTCTTAATCTTGTCAACAACCGAGATAATATGTTCAGGTCTTGAAACTGGTCTTACATCAAGAGTGGTAATGAAAGCATCGGGAAGTTGACTAATCTCATCCAGGAGTTGTTGCCTTGGAGTAGAATTGAATAATTCTTTATTCTCAATCTTGACAATTGGATAATCAATCTTAGCATTCTCAGGAACATGAACATTTCTATTATGCCCATATCCATCAATCAGAATCTCAAGATGTTCTGCAGGGAGTTGAGTATAAAGAACAGTCTTCTTGTCAAGCTGATCATATTCTTTTAACCAATCAACAGCACGATCATATTCCTTCATTTTATCTTTACCAAAACGATCACCTTTAGCAAGACCTTCTTGCACCTGATTAACAAGTAATCGTTTCTTAAATGCTTCCTTGAACCCTTGTAATCCAACTGCAAGGTTAGGGTCTTTTTTATAGGCAGAAGCTATATATTTACCTTTTGTTAAATCATAGTTATTCAGACCACCCTTTTCATTCCACTTCTTAGGATTAGTCATTCGAATAGCATCAGACATATGAGCAGTAAGCCAAGAGTGAACACTATCTCTAAAGGGATTTCCCTCAGCATCACCAAAGAGCATTCTTTTGACTTGAATAGAATAATCTTTCCTGAGAACAAGATTGTCAATAGTAGAGGAAGCAGCATCAACTACTTGTTGAACATGAGAACTGAGTAATCCTTCAGTATCTCTAAATGTAGATGATCTTCTTGGAATAACTCTGAAATCATATCCACCAACATTAGCAGATAGATTAGCATTAACAGCAGAAGTGAAAAGAGTACGAGCATTGACAACCTGACCAACCTTTTGACTGGCAGTATAGAGCTTGTCATTAAAGGCTGTGTATTTATCATATTCTCTAATATCTAAATCAGCATAGTTAGCTTTAGGTACATTAGGCGCACCAACACGAAGTTTCCCATTCTCATCAAGAACACCACGAGTTAACTCAGGGATCATTTCTTTTCTGATCTTAGGTATAAAGGATCCTGCATCACCATCCCAATCAGATTCAGATGCAATAGAAGCATCGAGAGTATTGAGCTTGGCTACATGACCATACTCTTTACTCAGGAAAGTATTTATTCCCAAGAGTAAAGTATCTTCAGGTTTTTGTTTAGGAGAGCGTTGGAATAGAACCAATAGATCAGCATCACGCATAACATTCTTGACAATATCGTGAGCATCGTAAAGGGTAATCTCAGTATCTTTTCCGGCTAAATATTTATCAGAACCCTCACCTACAAAATCCATGAAATCAACATACTCTTTCTTGATATTATCAAAAACCATCAAGTCACCAATACGTTGTTTCAATTGTCCCATTGAAGCAGGAAGATTCACTTGTCCTGGCATTATCTGACCATTCTCTACATAGCGTTCTCGTAACTCACCTTTCCAGTCAGGAGAGAGAGTAACATAGCTTGCACCATCAACTTGAGGTTTTGCTACATTGAGTAGAAAGTGTCTCATGTAATGCATGGTCTGATCACGAACAATTGGATTCCATGGGTTAACACCCTCAGACAGTAATCGAATGAACTCCTGTGCTGCTTCAGAGCCCACATATTCCAATCCTACATCAGTACGCTTGACACCAAGAGCTTCAAATAACTTTTCTCTAAAAGCGATTGGATCATAGATAACATCGGGAGTAGAAATCTCTTTGAGTTTACTGGCGGGGAGAGAGACGAAAGCATCAATGAAAGCATGAATGAAGTCTTTAGAGTTGGAAACACTATCATTCATCTGAGTAGAAGCTGTTGCATGAGTCTTGGATTGTTCTTCTTTGATGATTCCTATTGAACTCATATTCAATTCATTGATATTCATAATATCACGAACATCATGACCTGCAAGAACACGATCTATTTCAAGTTCAGTAGGTTTAACATTCTCACCCTTGAGCTGAAATACTTTCCCTGAAGATTTAAGCACAAGCATATCAAGACCATTAGCATCCATGAATGCTTGCAGATCAGGTTCAGCAAATCCCATTCCCTTGAAGATATATCTATCACCAGTTTCAGGATCAATACGAGCTATAAGAGGTTTGATATTCTCTATCTGACCAGTAGCAGGATTAATGCCGGCTAAGTTCAAAACAGTGTCTTTGAGTTTATTACTCAGGATGATAGCACCATCTACTTTAGACTTACTATCTCCACCACCATAAAGGTTCCCCTTCTTTAGTAACTTATGAATACCCTGAGTCCAACCATTAACAGGATTCTCATCATTGATATATGCAACTTTCATCATTTCATCAGTCTTGATAAAGTTTGCATCAGAGAACAGTAACCCGAAATACTTGTTGGCTTTATTGTGTTGACCATCAGCCTTGAGCATATTTAAATAAGCATCACCCATCATGTAACTCATCTGTTCAGCATGAAAAGCTTCAACTGCTTCCTTGGTAGGTGGCTTTATTTTACTGCCAGCATCTTTGGCTTTTGCTCTAATAGCATCACGTAAAATAGTTTGTGACTTAGCATAGAATTCTGGACTTATTTTACTTGCTCGATTCCCTGCAACATTTAGTGTTTCAACATTATTATCTTTTAGAAATTTAGTAAGCTCTTCAGCTGTTGGATTAAGAATAATTGGCTTTTTATGCTTATTAGCATATCTCTTAGTAGCACCCCAGCCTGCAGAGTTTTCTCCACCTTCAGAGAAATAAACAGTAGCATCTGAATTGCGTGCATTCTCTTCAGTGCGTGGCAACCAGAATTGCATTTTAGTTTTAGCTTTAGATTGAAGTTCTGGAGATATTTCTGTTAGTCCAAAGTCAGCGAGTGACTTATCAACACCATTTTCAATAGCAAAACGAGGAGCTGCTGTACCACCAGTTTCGATACCAAGTTCACGACCTACTGTTAGTCCTAATTTATCAATACCAGTTTGCCCACCTGAAATAATCTTAGTAACATTTGATTCACCACTCCTCATTAGCTCTTTAGGGTACTTCAATAAGAATCTTGAGTATTTACCTGAAGGTTGCATAAAGTCATGGTATTCAGCCAATTCTATTCCGAACCCACCCTCTTCGATAGGTAGTTTGAATTGCTCTGTCATTCCTGCAAGATCAACCATCCTGTTAAGAGAAGTCATTTCATTTTGATCAAGCTCTTTCTCAGGAATTCTTGCTCTCAAAGCTTTTTCAGTTTGCCTGTCCATATAGAGAATATTATCAGGGTTATTTCTGACGTCATATATTCTATGGACCATAGCATTACGAACACGTTTTCCAGGATTAATAAATGGTTTGCCATTGGAATCAAATTCAATAGCCTTGACAGCAGGGAAGTTATCGAAATAGGTTATAGCAGATTGCTTTTCTATTTCAGTAAATCCCATTCTCCCAAGCATACCCCTGAACTCTTTATCAGAGAATGTTCTGTATTTGTCAGCCATGATATCGAGAGCATTTTCTCGTTGCTCAAGGCTTTGACCTTGGAACCTGTTTCGGACAATAGAAGACCATCTATAGGCCATCATATTATCTTCACGGGTACTGAATATTACTTCTTCATTTTCAGCATGAGCAGGGGGGATCTCTTCACTGAGATTCTTAACAGTTTCACGAGCAAACTTAGCATCATTCAGTTCTTTGGTTGTTTCTTGTGGAACAGATGATTCTCGATCTATCTCAGACTTTTGTACAACAGTAGTCTTAGGCTTTGGAGTAGGTGCATCGAGAATAACTTCATCAGTACCAGTAGCCTTGTCTTCAACTCGTGGACCTTGGATTGAAACTTTCTTATTAAGTAGGTCTTGTTCTTCAGGAGATAACCTATCGATTTTAGCTTGTTCATTTTTAGTAGGTTGACCAAAAGCAACATTACGAGCAGCTTCTTCTTTAGTTACTACCTTGCTTTTCGATGGTCTATTACTCCACCCTCTTCCATCTTCATGGGTTATTCGATAGAGTCCTTCATTAGCCGACCACTTCCAGGTGTATCCACGATTATCTAAAGCAGTAATAGCCCTTACAATCTCTGATCCCAATGGATGGGATGATAATGTTTCAGGAGAAAAACCTTCTGTATATTTCATTAAGTCAAAGACAACTTGCTCTTCAACTTTTTTATTCGGTTTACCTACTGTAGCATTCTTTAATGCCTCAGTATGTTTTAGAAGTTTTTGCTTCCGACCAATTGCCTTCATGGTATTCCATGCAGGGTCTTTGTATTGAGAATAATCTGTAACTTCTTCTTTTGGAGTTCTTGATGTAGCTTCAGGAACTTTTTCACCAAGCATTTCAAGAGTAGTAGAAAGAGTTGCAGATAAGGCATTATCCTTCCCTGCTTCTATCCCAAGAATTGAACTGATACTATCTACAAATTTATTCCAAAGGGTGTATGCCTTGCCATTGCGATTGTCAATCTTTATTTCTTTTAAGGCAGATTGAAATTCAATATTAGTGAATGCTTCAGCAACAAATTCTTTAGTATTCTTAATCCCATAAAATTTACGGGTTAACTCAGTAAGACGAGCTGAATCAGTCTCACTTAGATTATCTTTATCTTTAAATAATTCACGATATTCTGTAGCTTCACCAGTTTCACGAAGTTGACGCCTAACACGATCCCAAAGCTTGTCAAGTTCTTTAGCTTCCTTACCGCCCTGTTCTATCTTTTCAACTGTAAGAGCATGGATAGCTTCATGTTGATATATGCGAGTACGTTGTTCAGGAGTGAAGTCATTAATCTTTTTCCCAACAGTCATTAATTGATTGCCGGAACCTATATTAGTTATCTCAGCGATATTTTTAGGTAAATCAACTCCCTCTTCTACACCAATTCTAATCCCTTCACGATTCAAAGCATCTGCAATATATCCACTAAGCTTTTTAGACTCAGGACTACCTTCGCTTAACAATGCACTCATTCGTGGAGATTCGTTTATGACAATATCAGGAGATTCAGCTTTAGCCCCAAAAGTCATAGGCTTTTGATCACCGACTGTTTCTGTAGGTTTAGAAGTAGATCGTAACATAAATTCAATATCATCTATTTGACTACGTAAACGTTTCCACTCAGTCTTATTATCACCTACAAGAATATCAGGGTCCCATCCGATACCATCTTTTGTGACTTTAGCTCTAAACTTTGCAAGTCTTGATTGAATCCAACGAGTAAGAAGATTTCGATACGATTCATTAGCTATACGTTCAAGAGCGACTTTTTCACGCTCCATCATCTTTAAACCTTGAGCTTCAGTTAGTTCACGAGCTGGATCACCGCTTTGAGAATCACGCCTCATACCTGCTAATCTGAGCACCTCACTAACAAGATTATTCCCGACTGCTTTATCTTGATCAGGTAAATCTTCCCAAAGAGCAATATCTTTTTCTATATCATCTCTACTTCGTTTTCTAATAGAAGATTCTTCTACTGGCTTTTCTGCACCCATTTGCATTGGTTTCTGATCACCGACTATAACAGGTGGTTCAGACTTGGGAATCACTTCATAAGTAACCTGAGTATATTTTGATAAGAATCTACCTTTATCCCAATTTTCTTTTACATCCTCAAGATTATATCCTTCAGCTTTTGCCCACTCTTCAGGAGTTATTTCATTAGCGAGTCGTTTCCCAGTTACAATGACATTTAATTTCTCATTTCTTCCATCTTTATAAAATTCAAGCTGATCACCAACCTCAACCTTGTCTAAAGACCCATCTCTTCGACTTGTAGCAGTACGAGTACCTTCTTTGATTGCATCAAAAGTATTATCACTTTCAACATTTTCAGCTTTAGGTAATGCACCGCTTTTACCAAAGTCAAAATTCATTGGCAATTTTTTAACTGGTTTATCAGAGGGCGTTATTGCAGGTGGTTCAACAGCTTCAGCTTTCTGTTCTCCAAACGTCATTGGTTTCTGACTACCGACTTCTTCAGCACCTCTCATTAATTCTTCAACTGACTTACCAAGAACCTTCTTATAATTAAGAAACTCAGTAAGAGACAGTTTGGTTTTGCCAGTAACAAAATCATTAGCATAGGTTAATAATAAGCCTCGTTCTCTAAAATTAAGAGACTCACTATTTGTTATCATATCAAGGACTTTGTCCCCAAAGTCACTACGTTCAAACCTAACGGGGCCAGTCTCCTGTAAAGGAGTAACATGTTCAGATTGCAGTTTTGATAGCATTTTTTCTGCTAAAATAATATCATCACCAATCTTAGATTCCAATCTGGTAGCGTTTTCAGATTCACTCAGGGCTTCAATGTCAGCGTTTAGCTTAGTGACAATCGGAGCTTCACCATCAATAGACGCTGCATTTGGTACTTCTCTATAGTCCTGAACATCACGCATTTCTTCTTTTAGCTCATGAACTCTTGCTCTTTCTTCGGGAGTTAATGAAGAGTTTTCATAGTCTCTTCCATACTTTTTCTTAAAAGAATCAAAGAGAGTTGCTTGTTCATTTTCAATTTCCTTGACGACAGAATACCATGTATCATTATCTTTAAAAGCCTCTACAAGCCTTTTACGCCTTCCAAGCCAATCAATCCCAGTAGAGTCATCGGGTTTCCCCCCAGACTCTAATTCTTTAATAGCTTCATTATTAATATGACGTAATTCACGAACTTCTTTCAGGTAAACACTTTCCGGTGATTCTACCTCAATAACTTTACCAGTCTGAATATCTATTGCTCTACCATCTTTACCAGTAATGAGTTCTTCAGATACCTTTTTTAGCTCCTGTGGAGTCACTGAGGACGGTTTAGCATCTTTAGCAGGTGCAGTGTCGCCTTTAACCTCTCGTGGCGGTAAAACGTCCTTTATGTGCGAATAAGTGAATCTTGCAGTAATAGGAGTACCACCATCCATATACTCAACAGCATAAGTATGCCCCCTGCTCTTCTGCCCTTCAAGTTCTTCAGAAGTATAAACCCTCTTGATAACTCCACGTTTATATCTTGGAACATCTTTAACGACTTGAGCATTGACAACAACTTCAGTTCCCTCAGTAGTATTCTCACGAGTAGGACTAACCATATCAAACCTACGAATGTATTCATCATAGGTCAGCTTGGATGCACCATCTAAACCATTAATTAACTTCTCAGGGATTCTACTTAATCTATCTTTACCCAAAGTCTCAGCTAAAGCAACTGCAGTAGTAAGATTCTCATTCCCTTCATAAATCGAATGGAAAGCTTCATGATTCAATAAGAAGTTTCTAAACAATCCCTTCTCATTATGCTTATCCTTCAGAACACTTCCATCAAATCCAATCACACCCTCTTGAGTAGGCTTAAATCCATTCTCCTGAAGATGTTTAATTGCAGGTTCGAGTTGAAAAGCATCAACAACCATAGAACCAGTCTCAGGATCATACTGAGCAACCTTAGTGAACTTCTCAACATCTGATCTGTTATTAGGATTTCTCCAAAATGCACGAATATCTAAATCTTGATTATTCTCATCCTTGACAGTAATCCATCCTGCATCCTGACGACCACTTGCAAAATTATCAAATACTCTTGGATCAACTTCAGTAGCCTTTTTGATATAATGCTCTATAGCATCAGCATACTCAGGGATGAAATTCTTACGAATAGCAGGAAGTCCAAAATATTCCTCAACATCTTTTCCAGTATGAGTCTTAAAGTTCTTCCGGCCTTCAGCAGTATTCCATGCATCATGTAAACGAAAACCCCTCAACTCACCATGATCAAAAGGAACTTTTACATTCTTATTTACATAGTCAGCTCCACGTTGAGTACTCCATGGAACTTCATGAAACCCAAACCATGCACCAAGCAGATATTCATAAACCTGTTCAGATGTAGTTGCATCTCGCATAGTAGCAGGTAAACCCTGCCATAATGACCCTGCAGCAGCTTGAGCAATCTTAGCCGCTAAGACAGGCTGACCATCAATGACCATACCCTTCATGGCTAAACCAACATTACCAATAGTCTTAAATCCTGCACCGAATACAGCACCACTGAAGAATGCGGGAATAGCATCCTGAAGACGTTCAGACCATTGCCAAGGGTTAATTCCACCTGCAGCAACAGCAGATGCTAAACCAAGATGCATAGCACCCTTACCAGTAGAAATGATATTCTGAGGATTTAGAAACTTATGAGGAATAACTTTCCCTGCCTTATCAATAGTAGGCTTCAGGAATTTAGATGTATTCAGAATCTTGTTTAATGAAGGAGCAACACGAGGGCTGATAAACTTCATTGCAAGGTTAGCACTGCCTATGGGAACAGAACCATGCTTCCATAGATTAGTTCCACCCATGTATGCAACTTGATCAGCAAGTTCTTTCTTAGACATCCCTTTGATAGTATCAAGAAACATTTTGTCAGCAACGCTCTTGCCTAAGCCCTTCCCAACATACTTCTGAGCTATCCCCTTGGTCCCTAATGCCAACCCTGCCTTTGCAGTCAAAGCCGCAGGATTAGGTACATACCCAATAAAACCTGCAAGTGATCCAAGAGATCGAGCAATATGTTCTGCTTCACTTCTTGGTGGGATAAAATCAGTTTCAATCGTTGTAAATCCTTCAAGGAATCCAGCAGGAACTTGACCAAGTAATCGCATTGTGTCACGAACTAAACCCTGAGAAGCATATGCCCCAGGGTCTTTTTCGTACTGTGCGTTTAAATTTTCGAGTGTAGCTTCTGCAATAGGACTTGCAGTTGGATCACCCTGATAGGATTGGTTTAATAGCTGAAGCAGTTGCTCCCGTGTGTTTGCCATTGTAGAACCTCTCCATTCATGATGTGTCTATCAGTTAACTATATTGTTTAATCCATTAGCCCCTGCATGAGCAGGGTTACTCGCGAGAGCATTTAAGAATAGAAGACTCTGTAATGCATCATCAACAGATTTCTGTTTCTCTTGAGAAGTCTTGTACCCGGGACTAAAGCCAGCCGCTGAACCAATAATCTCAAAAATATTATTTCGGTCAACTGCCTTGCTAAGAATCTCTGTATAAGTTTCAGGATCAGCAAGGTATTGTTCACGAGTAATCCCCTTCATCTTGAGGATAGGATCAATATTCTCTAATGCCTTCACATACTGATTTTTCTTGGATTCATCGAACTGGTATTCAATGATTCTATTCTCAATTAACTGACGAGCAATAGCACCTTCGTTTTGTTTCCCCTGCCAGTTAAGCGTTGTTTTAAGGGTTTTAAATGCACTATCCAAACGCATCCGTTCCATCTCAGCAGCTTTCTTTATCCCGAACCTTTGTGTATCATTGCTGAACTTGGCTCGTTTTGTTTCAGCATCTTGAGTAATCTGAGTCTGACTAATAGCCCCTTCTGTAGCTATTCCAGTCTGTAACTCAGCACTGAAGTTGTTATCTGCATTAATCTGTTGGTTGGTAGCATTGGTGTCTAAAGCTACATCAGCCCCTATACCTGCAATACGCTCTTGAGAAGCACCGTTTTCTCTTCTCCATTGTAACTCAGCATCAAGACTGTTCATGAGCTGAAGAAGATTTGCATTATTCTGATCTCGTTGTAACGCTATTCTGACTTGATTGCTCATTGCCATTAAATCAATATTTGTTGCACTTTTTAACTCTTCCAATGCATAATTACCAGCAATAGCATCTTGGCCTGCATATCTATTGATGTTACCCAAAGCTATATTATTTTTGAATCCACCTTCAGCAATTGACTTTCGGATATCAGCTTCATATCGAGTATCGGCAGATCGAATCCCCTCTTGTGCAAGTACTCCTGCAATAGACTGAGCATTTAATTCACCCCTGCCCTTATACTCACCTGCTTGAAGTTTAACTCTACCTGAGTAGTCTCCTTCTTGGAGGCCTTTCTCCCCTGCATAACGGCCTTCTTGTAAGAGCCTATTCTGTTCGCCAGTGAGAGTAATTTGATCACGGAGCAAATCATTCCGACCTTCAGCTAAATTAGTCTGAAATTCTTGTGCCATACGCTGACGATCTGTTTCAGCTTTGTTCTGAACATATCTTGATCCAACATCTGCAAGATGATCCATTAATGTTCTTCTGTTCGGGATTACTATAGCCATGATATACCTCTATTCTTCAAATTATTAAGGTGTAAAATCTTGCCAACCGTTACGTTCATTGTAATAACCTTCAGGCTGATCTAAGTCAGTATTAAACAAATTTGTCCATGCCGGCCCTTGGTTACTTCTATTCGTAACTGGACCAGAGGTATCGAACATATCAAGTCCTGCATTACGAGGTTTTAATGACGGGTCTTCACCCATAAACATCCCCTTGAGTTTAGACAATCCTTGACCACCACCCCAATTACTTAACCCCTGTGAACCCCACATATCCATAGCAATCGGAATAAACGATTCAAGCATTCCAGGTTGATCACGAGTAGATAAATTGTAATTAAGAATATCTTCATCTCGCTCCATCTCATAAGGCTTAAACTGCATAGCAAGATTATCCATCATTGTCAATCTCTGAGCATTCTGACTACGTTCATTCCTTGCAGTATTTGGAGCATGATTCTTGTCAGCTATTGCATAAGCTCTTGCAGGATCCATTCCTGAAGCAATCATATTCTCTGCAGTACGTTGACTGGATTGATCGTTCCGAGTTGAAAAATCATTCCTCTGTGTACGCATCTCATCTTCAGTTGGAAGAAACTCTTGAGCCATTTCACGAGCATCAATAGGAACAATCCCCATCTCATCAGCAGTTGGTGGATCATCAGTAAATGCACCAAGAATTCCACCGAGAGCTCCACCTGCTAATGCACCCCAATGACCGAATGCGGCTCCTGTCGCTGCTCCGCCTACTGCTCCTTGTCCAATCTTACTTAAATCTAATGCCATGATAAACCTCTAATATGTTCCTGTTGGTGTATATGTGATTTCAAGATGATCATATTCGAAAATAGGATAGTTTGAGTTAATCCTCAACCTGTATCTTTTTATCTTTTCATTAATCTTTAAACGAGTTTCTTCAAATACTGCATTACTACCAGTATAGTATGATTCATCAATTGTACCTAAGTCTTCAACTGTACCATCATCATATTCTATTTTGACACTTGCAGTATAAGTAGTTGAGTCATACCAATTCTGTTTAGCATTCTTGAGTAGGATAAAGAGCTCTCTCCACCAGGTAGTATTATGTGGATCACCAACGAAAAACCATCCAGTATAGATTAGACATTGATCATCATTAATTATCCCATCTATGAACTGAGTGAAGTAAGTTTCATTATCAGATTTATTGAGAATCCCATATCTACCAAGTGAACGAATTATTGAAGGATAGTCTGTACTGTTCCGAATGAACCATCCTTTGCCATTAACTGAGAATATGTATTGTTTCCCATCATCTGCATTCGAAAGAACATACCGGCTATTTTTAATATCATAATGACCAACAAGATCATTTACATCAACTCCATCAAAATCAATCAAATCCTTTATAGGGTCATCGATCCTCTGATATTCAGTATAACTCTGTTTACCCATCTGCATTGTAGATGCAAGGACATAGATACCCTTCCCATCAGTGAAGAAAACGCCCACAGGAGTCACTTGGATACTCCATATGTACTTAGTGCCTATATCGTCCAAAGTATCGCTTGTACGCCAATTTACTTCGGTTCCTGCATAGTTCAGAACCACAACATCATTTTCCGAGAAAGCGAATAGAACATCTCTGAAGACGACTAAGAAATTAAAGTCATTCTTACCAGTATAGATTGATTCAGGTTTAAACATATCATACTTGAATACTTCAGACCAACGAATATTGGGACCATCAATAACAAATAATCTATTATTATATTTTATAGCTTGAGTATAAAGAGGGAAATCACCTCTGATAATCCCATACTCTTCAGAATAGAATTGTCCTGTCCCGAACTCAAAAGGTTTCTCATCAATAAAATTATAAGTGAATCCCCCACCTGCAACATTCTCAAACTGAGCTATAATTTCAGATGTACCAATTAAACTAAAATCTTCATTTGCATTGTTTTTATAAGAACATAAAGAAGCATCGGCAATAAGATGTCGAACTTTATTAGCGGTCACGGTAGAATCAGGGATCGTAATAGAATTATATTTTGATCTTAAAGTATTATTAACATTAGCAGAGACAACTAAAGGTGATTCTTCCTGAATGAATAAATTGGCATAGCTCACATTATCAACTGTAACAGTATCTTCTTGTCCGGCAATTGCCCCATATACAAGCCTGTGAATCCCATAAGTAGCAACACCAATTAGAGCAGTCGAAGGAGTAAGGGTGGCATTGGTATTAAACGACCACCCACCATAATATTCAAATTCCATCCAATCAGCTGTAATCTTTTTAACTTCCCAATAATAAACTGTACCAGCATCAGTTAATTTTAGAAAAAATTTTGTACCAAATTGATATGGAATATTAGGTGGGTTACTCACCAAAACACGTTGTTTAACTCTGGCATCAACTCCAGGTTCTTCAAAGCCTTCATAAAAATCAACTGCGAACATAGCATTATTGACAGGAATAATATTCTCTTCGTAAAGTGTACTACCTTCATTTTTAGAAACATCTAAAGTTTTTATCAACTCATGTTCATCAGAATAATCAATTGGGTCTTTACTAATTCTTCTCCAAATATGGATCTTGCTTAATCGATTAGAAAATCCATGATCAACATTAACAGGGAATGACACAGCCTTTGCTGTTGGATCAGTAGAAATCATTAAATCAGCGAATTCACTTTCTTGAAAATCATCTACCTGCAAAGAAAGTTTATAGTTTTTATAATATTCAATTCCACTTGTAAAGTTATCCTCTTCTGGAGTGTACCCCTCAGAATCAGTTTCAATATCATCATCACCAAGAGTATATGTCCCAAAATATATTCCTGAGTTTTTAGGACGAGCTGAATCACGATAGAACCCATTAAAAATATGTTGTGGTTGTCCATCAACGAAAAACATTTCCTTGTTTTCAATATTGCCACACCACATGGAAGTAATTGCTCCTGCAGTAGTCTTGTAAGCAATTCTTAGAACTTTACCTGCAACACTCATCCGAGCCCAAGATAACGCTTCGTTAATGGCGAAAGAATAAGCGTCTGTATAGGTGAGTATCCCAGAAGTTTCTACCTTGAAAGCATGGACAGCAGAAATATGTTCTGACTTAATCAAAACCAATAAATACTCTTCGTTTTCTTTGGGAGTAAAAAACGTCATATCCTCAACAGTATTAGTTATACCATCCAGTAAGTAATATTCAGATGCCCAATTATGAAGTTGAGTTAGAGTATAATCCTTCACCTTGATTGTTTTACCAAGTTCTTCATCATGAATTACATTCTCAAGCAATATGGCTTGACCAACTAATTCAGAAGCATCAGAAGAATACATTCCATTCTTGAAGTTCTTGATACCTATGGATTGAAGTCTTTTCATTAGTCTATAAACTCAAAATGATATAAGTCCATGAATGACTGATCTGACAGGTCAAAATTACCGTTCCAGTCTCCACCCCAACGAACACTCCATCCATGAGCTTTAGCTACTCCCAAAATGAGTCCTGCGAAAAGGATAGCCCCTTCTCGGTCTTCCCATGAAATCGGATATTTGACTGCATCAATCGCTTTAGAGGGCAAACTATTATGGGTGGACAATTCTTTATATCCATCTTTATAGGTAACAACTTTAGACTTGTCAACAATTTGCCATTCTCCATTTGCATCTTCAGCTCTACCTAATTTGAATAAATCGAATTGTGTTTCAGGACTTCTATTCCCATAGAGAATAGAATTATCTGTAAGTTCAATTACAATTCTCATAACAGTTGTCCAACGTGGATCAGCTGAGTCTAAAGCCTTTAATGATCTTTTGCCGTAAATAGCCATTATTTTTTACCTGCCAACAATGGATGTGTTCCATAAGCTATCTGAGTTGCCATTAATGGCCTCCTGTAAGCATCAGTTTCTTGCTTATACCCTTCAGCGAAAACCTCTAAAGGGGGCAAGTTGTTACCGGAATAAAAAGCTTCTCTTTGCGCTATAATATCTTTAAGTCTGTTCTGTGGGTTAGTTAGTGGTTCAGCGAAGTTCCTATTTGATGGAGAGAGAGGGTCGTCCCATTTAGGTCCATATAAATAAAGCTGCTCATCTTTAGGAATAGTATTTGGCTTTCCCCTAACTGGAGAATGATTATTACTTACATCTGTACCTCTTTGAATATCTAACAAATATCTTGATCCCATTTCGGGAGTGTATTTGATTCCCATAGCTTGGAGTCGTTGTTTGAATTTTTCTAATGCCCCTGCCTCAGCAAAAACTTCTTCTGGTTGATCTTCCCAACGGACATTCTGTTTATATGTGCCAGGAGTAAGTAATTGATCTCGTCTGGAAGCATGAATCAACTCATGGTCTAAAGTTTTCTGAGAACTCTCTTGAGAACCTTTTATTAATGGAATCCCTCTTGGTGCTACAACATAATCTTGTCCAGAATCATAATATCCACGAGCACCCCTATAATAATCTTCAGCGTTATTAACTCGTGCAACAGTAACGTTTCTACCGTTAATATTCTCATCTTCATAAGTTGCATCTATATTATTAAAACTTTTAGTCAGTTGAGCTGATCTAAAATCATCAGGTCGGTTTTGCCGTAAATAAATAAAATGATTTAACCGACTTTCATTTGCTTTTGCGCGAGCAGTTAATTTTTTGCTTTCTTCTTCTGCTATCCTTTGATTCAGAAAGCCTTCATAAAGAGATTGCTCTTGTTGATTTATATATGGATTTGCCATTATCTCAATAATCCTAACATAAACATGATTAATCCAAACAGACCCAACTCTTTCCAGTATTTATAGGCTAATTCGCTCGAGGATGGATCAGGACGAGGGGGAACGCTTATAGTAAGGTCTTCTATCACTGTCTTGATCTCGATAGCGTTAACGGGCTCTAAGAGAGCTAATGCAGTAGTCCGGACATTAAGCTTCACTTTAGCAGTATCGTCATTCAATAAGTCAAACCCTGAATATCTGAATGTATCTGTAGCGAATAGAGTCGGAATAGAATAATGCACAGTATCAATATGCAAAGAATCAATAATATTAAGAGAATCTTTAATATTCCATCCTCTGACAATTTTGCCATACTTAGCAATAAGCTCAGCTTCCGTGCCAACGATCTTACCCTTAGTCGCTGAAAGAATGATTGAATTTGAATCAGCAGGAATTGATAAAGTATCATGGATAACTTCCCCTGGAATGATCTCTACAGGTTTCATAAACCATACAAGCACCCCAACAAGAATTAGAGTGATTGCATAAAGTAATATTTGGAGCGTAGCTTTCACTTCATCCCATTATGTTTATGGTCAACTGCACCCTGCACACCTGAGTAAGTCATACTTGCTAACCCAATAGCAGGACAGGAATAGATAACTGTCTCAGGAGCAACAATTGAAACTACAACAATCGCTATAACCGTAAAGATAAATGCAAATAATTTTTTACTCATCAGGGACCCCCCTTTATAAATTTATTATCTCTAAGAGATTTTTCCAAATGGCTATCCCTTGTATTGGCATATCCATTTTTAAAGTTTTGTTCCAATGCGTGATCCATGGCATCTACTTTAAATCCATTCAGTTGGATAGACCTTTTGACCTGTCTCAAATACCCTACTGTACCAATGACACCAACGGTGACGACTGCCTGTGACCCATGATTTAATAACTCAACTATGCTAATATCCACTTCAAACCCCTACTCTTATTAACTCAACTACTCCAAAATACAATGTAGTATATCTTATAACCGCCCCAATCAATGCCCCGCCCAAGTCCCATACAAACGCATCTTGAAAACTGAACTTATTCGACATCCATAAATTAGCAATGATCCAAGCTTTAATCCCCGGATCAGTATTGTAATGTGCCCATTTAGGATCATCCCACCATGGACCAATACCATCTTTAACTTCCCATGTAATACCTGCTAAATATGTCCAACCAAAGCCTAAGAATAATCCACCAAGAATGGATGTAAAGAAATGGAATCTATTATGGAAATCGAAAATGATATCATCAAGATCGTTATTCCAAAATTTAGGCTTTGGTTTGAACATTAGATAATCACTTAGGGATAAACTAAGATTTCTACAGGAGTATCAGTCATTAGCGCATCAGCTAATGAAGTCCCTTGAACATCTGCAGTAGTGATCGTAATCACATTGGCAGAAGTCCATTCAATCTTGGCCTGCTCTACAGTACCAGTAAGAGCACCATCCAGATTACCAATCGAGAGGAAAGTCTTATCTGCTGTGAAAGCCGCGGATAGGGTAAGGGTGTATGTTCCCTGAGAACCACGAGCAAGAACAATCACACCAATAGTATTCTCCAATGCTTTTGCAGTTGGAGCAGCTGTCCCTGCCTGAGTGATCAACGCTCTATAAGTCTTCAATCCATTCAGCTTCACATCAGTATAATTCGCTGAACCTAAAAGAAGATTCTTTAGTATGGTTGCTAAACTTTGAGAAGGTGGTACTCTACCCCCTACACTTGCTAATGTTGTCATAATCTACTCCATTTCCTTTATACGTTTATATATCCATTTTCTACTAATAATAAATCAAAACCACCAATGACAGTCACCGGTGAAGTAACAGCACTTACATTAATTCTTATATCTGTTTTCTCTGAGAATCCACCAGAAGGTATGCCATATACGCGTTCAGCAGAACTTGTTCCAATATTATAACAAGAAGCATCACCCTTGACTGCCCATATTCCATCACCATTAGCATTGTTCATAGTAAGTAATTCAAACTGAGCAAGCTCACCGTTCTTATTCGTATCAGCAATACCAACATACCAGTTAAGCATATATGCAGTATGACCACCAGGGACACAGTATATCGCTTGTTGCGTTTGACCCTTCCCCGCCAATACATAAGACAAGGTTATACCACCACCTTGAGGTTGCACAATAACATTACCTGCATTAGTCCTTAATGATCCACCAGTAAGAGGTTCAATTCTAAATACACGCATATAATTATTCTGAAGCACATAAGGGGTTAACCCACCTAAAGGACAGACTTCACTTTGGTTCTCCCAATTCTCTCCAAGACCATATACCCTTGCAGTACGCATTCCAGTACCACCAGTAGCATCATTAGCACTTGTACTATCAATTTCTACTGGAATAGCAGTAGTTATATAATTGCTATTAAGACCACCAGGAGCCCACAAGTCATTACCTGATGTAGCAGCTGCCCTTCGACCAAACTTATTCATGGATGAAAATCCCGGTACTAACCCAAGTTTAACTGCCAATAGGAAGTCAGGAGTTATTTCTTTTCCTGCGATTATCATTAGAAGTAACCAGTAACAGTTAAATTAGCATCAGTTAATGATTCCCTGATATGATTGAAGATATTTATCTCAGATCGTTTAGTTAAAATAATCCAACTACCTGAAGAAACTGGATACCCAAAAGGAGTACTCGGATTAGGATCAGCTCCAAAAGCAAATCTTATCTGAGCAGTCTCAACATAAATAACAACAGTCTTAGCTCTGTCACCACTCGAAAGACCACCCTTATGAGTTACGCTAAGGGGTAGTTCTTGAGCAACACTCCCTGAGAGTAACACAACACTGGTTCCAGGATCACCGAGTATTACAGGTATTTGGTCAACAACGATCATTAGACACTTTCTGGGATAACTTCTTCAGGATCCACAATAACTTCAGGTTCTACATAAATCTCACCCCTGACAATCTCGCCTTCAAGAATATTACCCTCAGATGTTCCGAAGAATATCTTTCCATCCAACGAGGTAACATGTCCGTACTGATTTAGCTTAGTCTCGTAAACTTTGCCTTCATGTTTAATCTTCATTATGCACTCTTATCTAAAGTTACAGGAGCTATTGCGCTCCCAATTAATACGCTACTCTCTATATCATCAGCAGAGCCCCCAGTTGCCACAATAACAAGGGCATTATCAAAGGCTACTGCCGTGATGTCAGAATCACCCATGACAGAAGCCTTTACAAAAGCATCTGGGATATTCACAGGGAACTTAGAGTTGACAGCGTTAAACTCGGTATAAAGGAACACGGTTGACTCACCATTTACGAGTGGGGGCGTAATAACCTTTA
>ERZ889078.629-NODE-629-length-31630-cov-12.937102_pt1 | contig 31630 bp, 24 predicted proteins | sample MGYA00521266_ERZ889078 | MGnify/ENA primary metagenome ERZ889078 (study PRJEB32303, sample SAMEA104408618) | aquatic metagenome | biome: Brackish water; feature: Pelagic; material: water | place: Baltic Sea | collected 2014-06-16T06:34:00 | depth 76,534 m ...
TTACCTGGGATTTTGAGGAATTTGCCACCCTGATCTGGTCCTCCACATCACATGGGCCATTCAAAGCGTGGGCTCATGGCATGAACAAATACGATCACGGAGTGTCTTACTATCCTGCCTATCGCATGAATGCTTTCTCTGTCAGGTGCTTGAAAGACTAATGCCTACTGCCTGCCAACTGCTTACTGCTTACTGCCCACTAAAATAGCGGCGCCGCATACCTTCTCACATCCTCAGCGCTGATGGTGTCATTGCATAAGATTACAAGTCGCTCCACCACATTCCTCAGCTCCCGGATGTTCCCGGTCCAGCTGAACTGCTTGAGCTCTTCTATCGCCTCCGGCGTGATCTCCATGACCTGCTTCCCCTGTGCTTCACAAAACTCTTCAATGAAGTATCCGGTGAGAAGGGGTATGTCATCCTGGCGCTCTTTAAGAGAAGGGACCTCGATAATGATCACACTGAGACGATGGTACAGGTCTTCCCGGAAACTCTTCCTCTCGATCTCCTCTTTCAGGTTCTTGTTGGTGGCGACTACTACCCTGACGTCGATCACGATCTCCTTCTCCCCTCCTACCCGTGTAATTTTTGACTCTTGAAGTGCCCGCAGCACTTTTGCCTGGGCAGCCTGACTCATATCCCCAATCTCATCCAGGAAGAGAGTCCCCCCATCGGCACTTTCAAATGCTCCTTTATGTTGCTTCACCGCAGAGGTAAAAGATCCTTTTTCGTGACCAAACAGCTGACTCTCAATCAGTTCGGAAGGAATAGCTGCACAGTTAACCTCTATGAACGGTCCTCCGGCTCGTTTGGAAAGTTCATGGATGTGGCGGGCAACAAGCTCTTTCCCGGTTCCATTGGCGCCGGTGATCAACACCCGGGCATCAGTTGGTGCCACCTTACCAATCAATTCTTTGACCGATTGCATTAAGGCTGACTCTCCTATCATACGGTAACGCTGCTCAACTTTACTGCGAAGCCGCTTTGTCTCATCCATCAGACTGGCTTTGTCAAGAGCATTCCTGATTGTTACCAGCAACCTGTTCAGATCAAGGGGTTTGGCGATATAATCATAGGCTCCCTTTTTGATCGCCTGCACAGCCGTCTCTATCGTTCCGTGTCCGGAGATCATGATAACCGGAGCATCGCTTATGACCAACAACTGATCCAGAGTTTCCATCCCGTCCATCCTTGGCATCTTGATGTCACATAATATGACATCGAAATATTGTTCCCTCGCCCTGGCAACTCCCTCCACACCATCTGCAGCATCCTCAATCATGAATTTCTCGTACTCCAGGATCTCGCGGAGGGTGTTCCGAATGCTTTTTTCGTCGTCGATAACAAGTATTCGAGCCATATTTACTGAGTTTGGTTCAAAGGTAGGGAAAGTTTGAATAACTTTGATTCGCGGTATGGGATATGGGAAACGGGAAAATGAAATTTGAAATTTGAAATTTGGAATTTGGAATTTGGAATAAATCACCGATTTTTCTTCTTTGTTTTTATCCTCTTCCTGATACCCGGCATCAGGCATCAGGCATCTGGCATCCGGCATCAGGCCACCGGCATCCGGTATCCGGCATCAGATCACACAAATCCTCTTTCTTCGAGCACGCTGGCCTGGACCGGTGGTATGAATGCCATGCAGTTTTGCGAATTGGATCTGGACCTGGACGGGACATTGGACCTGCTTGCATTCGACCGGCACGGAAACCGGATCATCCCACTGATCTATGACGGATCTTCAGCTTCCGGGTTATATCATCCGGATACAAGCTACATCAGCCACCTTCCAAAACTTCACGATTGGATAATCACTGCCGATTACAACTGCGACGGACGTATGGATCTCTTTACATATGGATTAGGAGGAATCAAAGTGTACCGAAATATTTCAGAAAACGAGCTCGAATTCGAACTGGTGACGAACATGCTCACCTCCTGGTTTTACAACGGTTATATTGGGATTCTGGTAACTCCGGTGGATTATCCGGCTTTAGCTGATATAGATGGTGACGGAGATCTGGACCTCCTGACTTTTTTCGGTCTTGGGTCCTATGTGGAGTACCATAAAAACCTTTCTCTTGAGAAATATGGAACCTGTGACAGTCTCGATTTTCGGATGGAAGATAACTGTTGGGGAAAATTCAAGGAGAGCGAAGGATCGAATAAGATCACATTAAATGCAGACTGCCCGACCGCCAGTTGGCAGTTGGCAGTTGGCAGTTCACAGTTTGCAGTTGGCAGTCATCAAGAATCTGGCATCAGGCATCAGGTATCCGGTATCCGGCATCAGGCACCAAAACACACTGGCTCCACCATGCTTGCGGTGGATCTCAACGGCGATGGACTGAAAGACCTGGTACTCGGGGATGTTGATTTCCCAAACCTGAGCGCTCTGTTTAACGGCGGGACTCCGGACACAGCCATAATGGTGGCATTCGACACCCTTTTTCCTTCAGGCATTCAGCCGGTTAACCTTTTCGACTTTCCCGTGCCATCATACGTGGATGTCGATCATGACGGGCTTAAAGACCTGCTGGTCTCCTCCTTTGATCCGCAATTAACAATTCCTGACAACTACCAATCTTCCTGGTTCTATCGAAATACGGGAAACGAATATCTACCGAAATTTACATTTCAGACAAAGAGGCTTATTCAGGATCAGATGATCGATGTTGGCTCCAGCAGCTATCCGCTTTTGTTTGATCTGGACAAGGATGGCCTGACAGATTTGCTGGTAGGTTGCTGGGGAAAATATGACTCTTCCTACTTCGAGGAAGGCATCCTGAAATCAGTCAACACCGGGAGAATCGCCTATTACAGGAATACAGGTGAACTATCCGAGCCGGTCTTTTCATGCATCACTGATGACCTGGCCGGACTCTCCTCACTGCATCTGACTGGGATGTTCCCGGCATTCGGAGATATCAACGGGGATGGCTCTGCTGACCTGATAATTGGCCAGGATGACGGCACCCTGACCTACCTTGAAAACAGGACACCAGGATCTTATCCCCCGGAGTTTCTTGCTCCGGTATGGAAATACCAGGGGATTGATGTAGGCGAGAACAGCACTCCTCAACTTTTTGATTTCGATTCCGATGGACTGACCGACCTTATCATCGGGGAGAAAAACGGAAATCTGACCTATTACCGAAATACCGGGACACTTGATACTCCCCTCTTTACATTAATAACCGATAGTCTGGGAAAAGTGAATGTTACCAACTACCAGATCTCTTACAATGGTTATTCCACTCCATGTTTCTTCCGGGATCACACGGGCATGATGAGGTTGCTGGTTGGTAGTGAAGAGGGAAAGATCTGGTATTTTGATGCAATCCCTGCAGATCCTCAGGCAACATTTCCAGAGTCAACAGAGTTATACATGTTGGTTGCCACCCAACCATTTCCCGTCGAGTGCGGCTGGAGAACTGCCCCTGTTATCGGACATATAACAGATACCTCATGGTTCGACCTGATTGTTGGTAATTGGGCTGGCGGACTGAACTATTTCAGTCAGGATGATCACCCTGAAGTCATGCTGGGAATATCCACACCTCATGATCTGCCCAGGCTTGCCTTCAAGATATATCCGAACCCATCAGGGGATTTTATTCGCATAAGTCTCCCCGACTCCCACAACCATCAACGTGTTGAGCTGCAAATCATCACTCTTTTAGGCAGGACAGTCTTCCACAAAGAAGTTTTGCAGGATGAGGCCATTCCGGCAGGGCATCTGTCTGAGGGCTTGTACATCATCACCCTGACCGATCCTTTCGGTAACGTAATCTATTCTCCCCAAAAACTGATTATCCGCCACTAGACTTCCCTACATACTTACCTTCTCACTTCCCCACTTCCCCACTTCCCTACTTCCCTACTTCCCTACTTTCTTACTTACCTCCCTCCTGCCCCTAAATCCCCTTTGCTTCGCATTACTCGCAAGGGGACTTACTCCACTTCGTGGATGACCCCTCCCTGCCCTCCCCTTGAAGGGGAGGATATCCCGCAAAGCGGGAGTAAGCCCCCTTTAGGGGGTTTGGGGGTAAAACGCGGGTTTGGGAGTTAGCAAAAAGGATTTAGAGGTGTGCCCGGATTTCGGGGCAAAACGTGGATTTGGGAGCATCTCCCATGAAAAGTTATTAACAATTTATGAATTTGGTGGGGGATTGTGGGGGATTGTGGGGAATTATGCTCTATATTTACACACTCTTATCCCCAAAAAAGGTGTCGGAAACAAACCTAATAGGCGAATTCGTATGCAGGCTTGACCAGAAAGGACGGGTCATTCTGCCGGCAAATCTGAAAAAACAGATCTCCCCGGAAGCCAAGGATATGTTTGTCATCAACCGTGGATTTGAGAACTGCCTTGTTCTTTATCCCATGAATGAATGGAAGACAATCAGTGCTGAAATCAACGAACTGAATCTCTACAACAGGAAGAACCGGAATTTTGCCCGCTACTTCTACAGAGGCGCAACCGAACTGACCCTCGACGCGAGTAACCGGCTGCTGTTGCCAAAAACCCTGATGAATTATGCAGGAATCGGGAAAGAGCTGATCCTGTTTGCATTCTCCAACCGCATTGAGGTGTGGTCAAAAGATAAATACGAACAACTTATGACTGACGAGCCGGAAGATTTTGCTGCACTGGCGGAAGAGGTCATGGGAAAACCTGAAAGAACCGAAGAGACTAACGATGTACCATAGGAGTGTCCTGCTCAGCGAAAGCATTGAAGGATTGGCCATCCAGCCTGAAGGCATCTATGTCGATGTCACCTTCGGCGGCGGTGGTCACTCCAGGGAAATATTGAAAAAATTAACAACAGGAAAACTCTTCGCATTGGATCAGGATGCAGAGGCTATTGAGAACCGGATTGACGACCCACACCTTACGATGATCCATAGCAACTTCAGGCACATCAAAAACTTCCTGATGCTCTATAATGCTCTACCAGTGAACGGCATACTCGCCGACCTGGGCATCTCATCCTTCCAGATCGACAGTGGTGAGAGGGGGTTCTCCACCCGGTTTGAAGGAGAGTTGGATATGCGCATGGATAAACGGCAGAAGCTGCATGCCGGGCAAGTGGTGAATGAATACCCGGAAGAGAGACTCTACGAGATATTTAAAACATATGGAGAGGTGGATCATCCAGGAAAAGCAGCAGCCATGATCGTGAGGGCACGGAAAGTGCATCCTGTCAAGACTACCGGAGAGTTGGTATCGCTGTTGAAGGCAAATGCAAAACGAGGTAAGGAGCATAAATACATGGCACAGATTTTTCAGGCTCTGAGAATCGAAGTGAACCAGGAGCTGGATGCGCTGAAAGAGCTCCTGACACAGAGCATAGGGATGTTAGATACAGGTGGAAGGCTGGTCGTGCTCTCCTATCACTCCCTTGAAGACAAGCTGGTAAAAAACTTCTTCCGGTCAGGAAACTGGAGTGGTGAGATAGAAAAAGATTTTTATGGGAATGCCCTGGTTCCACTGCAGGTGATCACCCGTAAACCAATCACTGCCAAAGAGGCGGAGATAGCAGAAAACCCCAGAGCAAGAAGTGTCCGTTTACGCATAGCACAAAAGATTTGATATGAACGAAACAACAGCCACCGTTTTCCCGGATGCACTTCAGGAGGAAGCACGTCCGGCAAAAAAAAGGAAACGTTTATCAAAACCGATTCAGAGTTTGCTTGAAGGAGAGTTCCTCTCTCGCGAAGGGGTAGTGAGCAACCTGCCATACCTGGCCTTTCTCGCGGTTATCGCCATTATCTACATTGCCAATACCTACTATGCGGAGAAGACCTTCAAGGAGATCGAATCTACCAAAATTGAACTGAAAGAGCTACGCTACCAGTATATCACAACCAGATCAAACCTGATGTACCTGAGCAAGCAGACAGAGATCGCAGGACGGGCAAAACAGTTTGGACTGACCGAAACAACATCGCCCCCTTACAAAATTTTCTATTCCGGCCTGACACAATCACCCAAAGCAGAAAAATAACTTCATGGAAGAGGCTAAAAAATCCATCCTTCTGCGTGTCTACCTGGTTTACCTGGGTATCCTTCTGTTTGCCATTGCCATAATGGGAAGAGTGGTCTACATCCAGTCGTTTGAAAGCGTTAAACTGATGGAGCAGGCTCAAAAACAAGAGCTTAACTGGTTTGATGTGGAAGCCATCAGGGGAAATATCTGTTCGGATGATGGCACCCTGCTTGCTACCTCCGTTCCGATATTCGACATCAGGATGGATATGTGCACTGATTCCCTGACCAAGGAGGTTTTCAGACGAAATGTAGATTCGCTTGCCTACCGGTTGTCAAGACTTTTCCGTGACAGAACTCCCTCGCAATACCGCGATGAACTCTGGGAAGCAAAAAAAAGCAGAGCGCGCTATTACCTGATCAAGCGAAACATCACCTACCCCGAATTAACTGAGCTGCGCACCTTCCCAATATTCCGGCGTGGCAAGTACAAGGGAGGCCTGATTGTTATTCCCCACTATCAGCGGGAACTTCCCTACAAAGATCTGGCCAAGCGTACGATCGGTTATGAAAGCAAGGATGAATCAAACAGGGTGTTTGTAGGCCTGGAAGGCTTTTTCAGCCAGGATCTTCAGGGTTTAGCAGGAAAAAGACTGATGCGGAAAGTAGGAAGTGGGGCATGGGTTCCAGTTGATCTCGACAGCGAACTGGAACCTCAGAACGGAGATGACATTATCACCACTATCGATATCAATATCCAGGACCTCGCAGAAAGGGCATTGCTGAAAGAGCTCATCGCTGATAGTGCCGATCATGGATGTGTAGTCGTTATGGAGGTATCAACAGGTAGCATCAAGGCTATTGCCAACCTGAAACGGGTAGGGCGAGACCGGTATGAAGAGGATTACAACTATGCTGTAGGGGAGAGTACTGAGCCCGGATCCACCTTCAAACTGGCCTCTTTCCTGGTTGCATTAGAGGATGGTAAGGTGGACCTGAACACCCTTGTTGAGACCGGTAATGGAGAGATAAAATACAGTGGTCGTAGAATGTCCGATTCCCATCGGGGAGGTTATGGTACCATCACAGCCCGGGAGGTATTTGAAAAATCGAGTAATGTTGGAACTTCTCAGATCATTGTCAATGCCTATGAGACTGAACCTCAAAAATTCATCGACGGGATCTACAAACTGGGCATCCACCATCAGCTGGGATTGCAAATCAGTGGAGAAGGGCATCCCAACATCAAAGATACCAAAAACAAATTCTGGTCAAAACTTTCACTTCCATGGATTTCGATCGGGTATGAGGTTGCAATGACACCTCTCCAATTGCTGACCTTCTACAATGCCATTGCCAATAACGGTGCCATGGTCAAACCCCTCCTGGTTAAGGAAATCCATCGTAACGGCCAGGTAGTTAAGTCTTTTGATACACAGGTGATCAATCCTTCAATCTGCTCTCCGGCTACAATCGCCAAGGCAAAACTGATGTTGCTGGGAGTGGTTGAAGAGGGTACTGCTACCAACCTGAAGAACCCCGTATATAAGATCGCCGGGAAGACAGGTACCGCACAAGTTGCACAGGGTAAAGAGGGTTATGGTAACAGGGGAGGTAAGGTACAATACAAAGGATCGTTTGTCGGGTTCTTTCCAGCTGAGAATCCGAAGTATTCAATGATCGTGGTAATCAATAACCCGAAAAAAGGGAAGTACTACGGAGCCGCCATCGCCGGCCCCGTCTTTAAGGAGGTTGCAGATCAACTCTACGCCCATAGCCCGGAGATCCATTATGCTGCATCAAAAGACACTGTTTACCCCCGGATCCCATCGTCAAAGGCAGGTAAGAGAAAGGAGATTGAACTGTTGTATGGAGAATTGGGCATGAATGCCGTATCAGTCAATCCAAATGCGCTATGGGCACGCCCAACGCTGATCCATGAGAGTGTCTCCCTGATCCCTGAATCTGTCACCCGGGGAATCATGCCTGATGTGACAGGTATGGGTCTGAAAGATGCCGTGTACCTGCTGGAACAAAACGGACTTCATGTGACAATCAAAGGAAAAGGGAGCGTTGTGAGCCAGTCAATTATGTCTGGCAAGCAGGTTTCCAGGGGTGAAAAGGTGCTAATTGTACTGGATATCTCATCTAAATCTATACACAAAGAGGAGAAACCGGAAGCATGAAAAAGCTGGAGGAGTTATTATACGGTGTTGCAGTGCGGCGGGTGACCGGAAGCCCGGATGTGCTGGTATCTTCCCTCCACATCGATTCCCGCGTAGCAGATGCCTGCTCGCTCTTTGCAGCCATCCGTGGAAGTGTGACCGACGGACATCAATATATCACCCAGGCTATTGCCCGGGGAGCCAGTGTGATCCTGTGCGAACAACTTCCCGGCAAGGTGCATGAAAGCGTTACTTACGTTGAGGTGGATGATTCTGCAATGGCCATCGGGCTGATCGCTTCCGGATTTTATAACCACCCCTGTAATGCCCTGATATTAATCGGGATTACCGGCACCAATGGAAAAACCACGACGGCAATGCTCCTGTATCAGCTGTTTGAAGAGTTGGGGCACAAAGCCGGTCTGATCTCCACGATAAAAAATTTAATTCACGGGGAAGCTGTTAACGCTACCCACACCACTCCGGATGCTATTCAGCTCAATTGTTTGATCCGCCGGATGGTGGATGAAGGCTGCACCTATTGCTTCATGGAGGTTAGTTCGCATGCGATAGACCAGCAACGGATTTCAGGGCTGAGGTTTACAGGTGGGATCTTCACCAATATAACCCACGACCATCTCGATTATCATCAATCGTTCGACCGGTATATCAAGGCAAAAAAGAGCTTTTTTGATCAGTTGATACCAACAGCGTTTGCCCTGGTTAACAAAGATGACAAACATGGAATGGTGATGCTGCAGAATTGCCGGGCAGAGAAAAAGAGTTTCGGGCTTACAACCATGGCTGATTTTCGTTGCAAAGTGATTGAGAACACCATACAGGGGCTTCACCTGCTCATTGACGGGCAAGAGGTATGGTTCCGGTTGATCGGGCGATTTAATGCATACAACCTCCTGGCTGCCTATGCTACAGGGGTCATGTTGGAGCAGGAAAAGACTTCAGTGCTAACCGGTCTGAGTCTGTTGCATCCAATTGAAGGGCGATTCAACTATGTGATCTCCCCAAACAAGGTTACCGCAATAGTGGATTATGCCCATACGCCTGATGCCTTGCAGAATGTCCTGGAAACAATAAACGACATCCGTGAAGGAGAGGGAGAACTGATAACTGTGGTTGGAGCAGGTGGGAACCGCGATACCGACAAGCGACCATTGATGGCAACAATCGCCAGCCGGTTCAGCAACCGGGTGATCCTTACCTCTGATAACCCGCGGTTTGAAGAGCCGGGAGCTATCCTTCAAGAGATGACAAAGGGAATTCCGGCAGCTTATGAGAAAAACCTGCTTGTGATCGCTGACCGGAAGGAGGCGATCAAAACCGCCTGTGCTCTGGCCACTCAGGGCGACTATATCCTGGTGGCAGGAAAAGGGCATGAACAGTACCAGGAGATCAAGGGCGTCAGGTACCCGTTTGACGATCAGGCTATTGTGAGAGAGATCTTCGGATTAAACCAACATATAAATAATCCATAAGATATGTTCTATTATCTGTTTCAATATCTGGATACAGCGTTGAACTTTCCCGGTGCCGGAGTATTCCAATACATCTCCTTCCGGGCTGGGGCTGCACTGATCACTTCGCTTTTTATCTCCCTGATTATTGGAAAAAGCCTGATCGGGTTTCTCCGGAGAAAGCAGGTAGGTGAGGAAATCCGCGATCTGGGACTGGAAGGACAACAAGAGAAAAAAGGGACACCCACCATGGGAGGATTGATCATCCTGGCAGCAATTCTGATTCCCACCCTCCTCTTCGCCAAGCTTCACAACATCTATATCATTCTGATCCTGATCTCCACTGTTTGGTTAGGATTGATCGGTTTTCTGGATGACTATATCAAAGTGTTCAGGAAAGAGAAAAAGGGGCTGGCCGGAAAGTTTAAGGTGATGGGACAGGTCGGCCTGGGGCTGATCATAGGGTTCACAATGTATTACAGTAATGACATCGTGATCCGCGAGCGGGTGAATAAAGAGGCGGTGGTTAAGTCGGACCAGGTTTTCGATGTGGAAACGACACCTGAACAAACGACGATTTTCGATAAAACTGCTGTTAAGTCTACTAAAACAACCATCCCTTTCATCAAGGACAACGAATTTGACTACTCCTCCCTGATTTCATGGATAGGGAACAATGCAAAAAACTGGACCTGGCTGATCTTCATACCCCTGGTGATCTTTATTATCATCGCCGTCTCAAACGGAGCTAACCTCACTGACGGACTGGACGGTCTGGCAACCGGGACTTCGGCTATCATCGGTGTAACGCTGGGTGTGCTGGCCTATGTTTCAGGCAACATTATATTCGCCAACTACCTGAATATCATGTACATTCCAAATACTGGTGAGCTGGCAATCTACATCAGTGCATTTGTCGGGGCCTGTATCGGATTTCTCTGGTACAACTCTTTCCCGGCCCAGGTTTTCATGGGAGATACCGGAAGTCTCGCCCTGGGCGGAGTGATTGCTGTTTTTGCGATCATGATCCGGAAAGAGATCATGATTCCCATCTTCTGCGGAATCTTTCTTGCCGAGAATCTGTCGGTAATCCTGCAGGTCAGCTGGTTCAAGTATACCAAACGAAAATTTGGCATTGGGCGAAGGATTTTCAAGATGTCGCCACTTCATCACCATTTTCAATTGCTGGGATACCATGAGTCAAAGATCGTGCTCCGCTTTTTCATCGTCGGCATCATGCTGGCAGTTTTATCCATTGTAACACTTAAACTCAGATAACCATGACGTTAGAAGCATTAGCTTTACAAGGTCGATCCAAGACCTATTCTACATTGGCTGCATCAGTGACCACCAGGATCTATGAGCTTCGGAAGGAACTGATCAAAGAGTCGCTCGGCAGTTCACAAACCCCTGAACATCAAATGGAGTTTGTTGCCAACATCCATGGAATTGAGTTTATCAACGACTCCAGGGCGTGCAATATTAACTCGACATGGTTTGCCCTCGAAAGCGTTAACCACCCGGTGATCTGGATTGCGGGTGGAGCCGACCGGGGAAATGACTACTCCATAATCAGAGAGTTGGTAGAGAGCAAAGTCAAGGCCATCATCCTTCTTGGAAATTCGCAAAAAATCCTCGAAGCCTTCAGCGACATTGATATACCAATCATCCAGGCGACGGATATGGATGAGGCTGTGGAGACCGGTTATTATCTTGGGGAAACAGGCGACTGCATGTTGCTTTCCCCTGCGTGTGCAAGCTTCGAAATGTTTGAAAATTACGAAGCGCGAGGAATTGCCTTTAAAAAAGCAGTAAGGAAACTGTAGAAGCTATGTTCGATTTTGTTAGAAATATCAAAGGAGACAGGGTGATCTGGATCATTGTGATCATCCTCTCCATCTTTTCGCTGCTGGCCGTCTACAGCTCAACAGGATTGCTGGCTTATAAGAAACAGGGAGGTGATACCGAGCACTACCTGATGCGTCAATTTATTATCCTCGGGCTCGGTTTCTTCCTGATGTACGTAATGCACCTGATCAAATACACCTATTACTCGCGGCTTGCCCAGATAGGTCTGATTCTCACCATTCCGTTACTGCTGGTCACCCTGATCTCAGGAACCAACCTCAATGAAGCTAACCGCTGGCTCACCGTTCCCATCATAAACATCACCTTTCAAAGTTCGGATGTTGCCAAACTTTTCCTGATCATGTATGTGGCCAGAGTGTTAAGCAAAAACCAGGAAAAGATCAAGGAATTCAAACGGGGATTTTTACCGGCTATCTTTCCTGTAATCATCATCTGCATGTTGATCCTGCCAGCTAACTTCTCAACGGCAGCGATCCTCTTCGTGACATGTATTGTATTGATGTTCATCGGAAGGGTGAACGTGAAATATATCATGGCTCTGATGGGAGTAGGAATGGTTGCGGTCATCCTGCTTCTGGGGATAGCTGTGATGGCGCCAAACCTGCTTCCGCGAAGTACTACATGGAAGAACCGGATCGAAAACTTCATCAATAAGGATAATGCATCCAGCGATGAAACCTACCAGGTTGACCAGGCCAAGATTGCGATCGTATCAGGAGGAATATTGGGAAAATCTCCCGGGAAAAGTACGCAACGGAACTTTCTGCCGCATCCCTATTCCGATTTTATCTTCGCCATCATCATTGAAGAGTATGGTCTCGTTGGCGGCACAGTTGTAATGCTTCTTTACCTTATCCTTTTCTTCCGTGTTATCCGGATCGCGAATAAATGTCCGGGTAATTTCGGAGCCCTGCTGAGTGTCGGGATAGGATTCAGCCTTGTATTTCAGGCGCTGATCAACATGGCGGTGGCAGTCAGCCTTTTTCCGGTTACCGGTCAAACATTGCCGCTGATCAGTATGGGAGGAACCTCCATCTGGTTTACCTGCATCTCGCTTGGGATCATCCTCAGTGTTAGCAGGCGAACAGAAATTGAGACAAAAAACGGCACTGAAGTCGATGTGTTACAAGAGAACCAACCAGCGATGGCATAGACAATGAGTAAATTCATCATCAGCGGAGGAGGAACTGGCGGGCATGTCTACCCGGCGATTGCGATTGCCCAGGCGATCCGGAGCCGGGATCCGGGAGCTGATATCCTCTTTATCGGTGCGTTGGGCAAACTGGAGATGGAAAAGGTGCCGGCCGCAGGGTTTCCAATTCAGGGACTGCCTGTTGCCGGGTTCATCAGAAGAGCTACATGGCGAAACCTGGCCTTCCCGTTCAAGTTGATGCGAAGCCTTCAGCTCGCAAGGAAAGTGATCAAACAGTTCGATCCTGATGTTGTAATAGGTGTCGGAGGCTATGCCAGCGGTCCCACTCTGAGGGTTGCAACCTCAATCGGGATTCCGGCCCTTATCCAGGAACAAAACTCTTTCCCGGGGGTGACCAACCGTTTGTTGGGGAGGCGTGTCAGGCGGATCTGTGTGGCATATCCGGGGATGGACCGTTACTTCCCGGCTGAGAAGGTCATCATGACTGGTAACCCGGTGCGTACAGATCTGGTTTCCCTGGATGATCATCTCCCTGAAGCCTATATGCATTTCGGTCTTGACCCCTCAAAAAAAACCCTTCTGGTAATGGGAGGGAGTGGTGGAGCAAAAACGATAAATGACAGCATCCTGGCCTCACTGGATCAGGGACTTCCTGAGGATGTGCAACTCCTCTGGCAAACGGGGAGATACTATTATGAGGAGGTGATACGTAAACTATCAGATGCCGGATACCTTGAACCTTGCATCTTACCCTTTATCGACCGCATGGACCTAGCATACTCCTGTGCCGACCTTGTTGTATCCAGAGCCGGAGCAATAGCCATCTCGGAACTCTGTTTGGTGGGAAAACCCGTTATCCTGGTTCCTTCTCCGAATGTAGCTGATGACCATCAGACAAAAAATGCCCGTAACCTTGAGGAACAGAGGGCAGCAGTTATGGTCTCAGACAAGGAGGCAAATGCTGTCCTGCCAGGCATGGTGACAGAGATGATGCAAAACGGGACAACAAGGGAACAGCTGGGCAACCAGATCCGGAAACTGGCGATCCCCGATGCTGCAAACCGCATAGCAGAAGAGGCTTTTAAACTGGTGGAAATTAAAACCGACCGTCATGGGTGATACCACGTTCAGATCGGTCTATTTCCTGGGTATCGGCGGTATAGGTATGAGCTCTATTGCCCGTTATTTCCTCAAGCTGGGAATAAAGGTGGCCGGGTATGACAAATCACCAACATCACTAACAGACCAGCTGATTAGCGAAGGGATGGAGGTTCATTTCAGCGAAGACCCATCAAAGATTCCTGACGATGTGGAGCTGGCTGTCTGGACACCTGCAGTTCCAAAGGAGCATGCTGAATACAGGTATCTCTCGGAAAAAGGTATTCCAATCCGGAAACGGGCCGAGATCCTGGGAGAGATCGCTTCACCATTTAACACGATTGCTGTCGCCGGCACCCATGGCAAAACGACCACATCTACCATGATCGCCCACATCTTTCGTACCGCCGGAAAACCTACCCTGGCATTCCTGGGTGGCATCTCAAAAAACTACGGCACCAACTTTTTCCAGTTGGCAGTTGGCAGTCAGCAGTTGGCAGATTCACAAACCCACCACCTCACCACCTCACCACCTCACCACCTCACTACCTGTATCGTAGAGGCCGACGAATATGACCGCTCCTTCCTCCATCTTACCCCTGATATTGCTATTATTACCTCGATGGATGCCGACCACATGGACATATACAGTGACCCGGGTAAGTTAAAACAATCATTCAGTGACTTTGCCGGGAAAATTCGAACCAACGGTTCTTTGATCCTGAGAAAAGGAGTAGATATTCCTGTTGAACCCTTCGGAGGGGTTTCCCGGTTCTCTTACTCCATCGATGGTGTGGCTGATTTCTATGCAAAAAACAGGACGCTGGATGCCGGGTTGATTAGGTTTGATTTCGTTACACCAGAGAAAATATTTCCGGGTTTTATACTGGGAATGCCCGGCCAGTTTAACCTTGAGAATGCCATAGCTGCACTGGCTACTGGATGGATCGCAGGAATTAAAGAGGAGGAGTTAAAGAGGGCTATGCAGAGTTTCACCGGAGTGGTTCGCCGGTTCGATATCCGGATCAAACGAAATGATTTCGTGTACATCGACGATTATGCGCATCATCCGGAAGAACTTCATGCCTGTTTCCAGGCAGTAAGGGAGCTGTACCCGGGAAAACACATAACGGGAGTATTTCAGCCTCACCTGTATAGCCGGACGCGCGACCTGGCTGATGACTTTGCCAGGGTTCTGGCAGAACTGGACTCATTGATCCTGCTGGATATCTATCCTGCCCGGGAGTTACCCATTGAAGGCATTAACTCCACGATGTTGCTTGAAAAAACAGACCTGTCAGACAAACTGCTGTGCAAAAGAACAGATCTGTTGGATATCCTCGAAGAACGACATCCCGAAGTGCTGCTAACCCTTGGAGCCGGAGATATAGATAAGTATGTAAAACCAATCACCGAAAGATTCAGCACTGAATGAGACTGAAAAAGAAAATAAAGCGAATCTTCAACCTCATTTTCTGGGGCCTGCTTTTTACGGGGGCAGGCATACTGCTGGGTTTTGCAAATTATGAACAGGAGGGGACGGTTTGCCGGAGCCTGCACTATAACCTCTTCTACGGAGAGTCAGATATCCTGATTCAAGAAGCTGAAATTGATTCAATGATCCGTTCTGTGGCAGGAGAGGTCAAAGGCAAACCATTATTCATGATCAACACAGAGAAGATGGAAAGGGTTGTCAGCAGGAATCCATATGTTTCAGATGCGCATGTGTTCAGCACGAATACCGGAGATATTTATATCAATGTTTATCAACATGAACCGGTTATCCGGATCATTACTGAGAGTAATAACAGCTATTTTATCGGGGACAAAGGTGTGTTGCTTCCTTTTCATCCTGATTATCCTGTCAGGGTGCTGGTGGCTTCAGGAGTTATTTCCGATTCCAACATCAACTCCGACACCGCTTCCCCGCTTTTCTCCGATCTCTATAAACTAGCTCTGTTCATCAATCGTGATCCGTTTCTGAAAGCACAGGTGGATCAAATCTATGTCAATCGTCAGGGAGAATATGAACTTATCCCAAAAGTGGGAAATCATCTTATTCTTCTGGGGGGTGCTGAGAATCTGGCAGATAAGTTCAATCGGCTGATGGTCTTCTACAAACAGGGTTTGAACCAGATTGGCTGGAATAAGTATACTGTTATCAACATCAAATATAAGAATCAGGTTGTTTGTTCTAAAAGATAATATACATGAAAAATGAAGGAATAATTGTCGGACTTGACATCGGAACAACAAAGATCGCTGTCATTGTGGGCCAAAAAAACGAATTCGGAAAAATCGAAATCATTGGGTATGGGAAGGTCCCGTCGATTGGTGTCAAGCGGGGTGTTGTTTCCAACATCGAAAACACTGTTCAATCAATCAAAGAGGCTGTTACCGAGGCTGCCCAAAAATCCAAAGTCGAGATTAAATTTGTGAATGTCGGCATCGCCGGGCAGCATATTAAAAGTCTCCAGCACCGCGGGAGCATGATCCGGTCCCAGACAGATACTGAGATCAGTCAGCAGGATATCGACAATCTCTGCAACAGCATGTACAACCTGAATATGAGCCCGGGTGAGGAGATCCTCGAGGTGATCCCGCAGGAGTTCAGTGTAGATGGTGAACACGGCATCCGGCAGCCAAAAGGAATGATCGGCAGTTCATTGGATGCTAATTTTCATATCATCATCGGGCAGACAGCCGCAGCCAAAAATATCTACAAGTGTGTAAGGCGGGCAGGTCTGGAGGTAGTGGAGCTGATTCTCGAGCCCATCGCATCCACGGAAGCTGTTCTGAGTGAGGAGGAGAAGGAGGCTGGTGTGGTGCTTGTAGATATTGGGGGTGGAACTTCGGATATTGCAATTTTCCATGAAGGGATTATCCGTCATACTACCGTCATACCACTGGGAGGAGAGATCATCACTGACGATATCAAAGAGGGATGCTCGATCATCAAGAAGCATGCGGAGGAGTTGAAGATCAAATTTGGCTCAGCTCTGGCGAGCGAAAACAAAGACGAAGAGATTGTAGCGATCCCCGGACTTCGCGGCCGGCCGCCGAAAGAGATCAGTCTGCGGAACCTCGCCAATATTATCCAGGCGCGGATGGAAGAGATCATTGAGCACATCTATTACGAAATAAAGAGCTCAGGGTATGAGAAAAAACTGATCGGCGGGATTGTCCTGACCGGTGGAGGTGCCCAGATGAAACACATTGCCCAACTTACAGAGTTCATAACCGGTTTGGATACACGGATTGGCTATCCGAATGAGCATCTTGCAAACAATGTAGCCCCGGAGATGGCCAGCCCGATGTTTGCCACCAGTATCGGGTTAGTAATTATAGGTACTGAACGGTATGAGCAGGAAAGAGAGAAGATGAAAGAGATGGAACCGGTAGAGGAGGTAGTTGAAGAGGATGTAAAAAAGAAAAAACGAAAGGAAAAGAAAGTGAAGGACAAAACACGGGAAGGGAAGAAATTTACTGAAGTTTTCCTGGAACAGATCAAGAACTGGTTTGAGGAGGAGAATGAATGAAACCCGCTATTAACAAACACTTTGTTAATAAATTTCAGGATGTTTCCAGTATTCAGGCGCCAAACAACCTAATTTTAAAATTCCTAAAAACCCATATACCATGCCAGACATGTTAAAATTTGACCTGCCGAAGAACCCATCGAATATCATCAAAGTTATTGGCGTTGGTGGAGGTGGAAGCAATGCCGTTACACACATGTACAAACAGGGGATCAAAGGGGTTGATTTCATCATTTGCAATACTGATGCCCAGGCAATGGAATCGAGTCCGATTCCTATAAAGATCCAGCTTGGAACAAACCTGACTTCTGGTCTTGGTGCCGGCGCAGTACCTTCTGTTGGCCGAAATGCAGCCCTTGAGGATGCAGATAACATTCGGCAGATTCTTAGCGATGGCACCAAAATGCTTTTTGTAACCGCCGGTCTGGGTGGTGGTACCGGAACCGGAGCAGCTCCGGTCATTGCAGAGATCTCAAAGGAGCTTGGGATCCTCACCGTTGGGATCGTAACCCTACCATTTGCATTTGAAGGAAGGAAACGGAAAATGCATGCCGATGAAGGGATCAAACAGTTCAAGGAACATGTTGATGCTCTGCTGATTATCAGCAACGATAAGCTACGGGAACTATATGGCAACCTCAAGTTATCTGAAGCTTTCGGGCAGGCCGATAACATCCTTACCTCTGCTGCAAGAGGAATTGCCGAAATTATTACCGTTACAGGATATATCAATGTAGACTTCGAAGATGTGAGAACGGTCATGAAAGACAGTGGTGTCGCTATCATGGGAACTGGAGTTGCTACAGGGGCTAATCGTGCACTGCAGGCTGTTGAGGAGGCGATCAGTTCACCATTGCTGAATAACAACGATATTGAAGGAGCGAATAACCTGCTCCTCTACCTCGCTTCAGGCAGGGAGGAGATCACCATGGATGAGGTGACCGAAATCACCGATTACATCCAGGAAAAAACAAAATCTTCTACCGAAGTTATCTGGGGTAATGGATTTGATGAAAGCCTGGACGACAAGATCAGTGTGACCATCATTGCAACTGGCTTCGACGATGAACACCGCCGTAAGGGAGAACCAACCGAAAAAAATGTTACGATTATTGATCTCTATGCTAAAGAAATGTCGAACCCGAAAGTTGAGACCCGGATCGAGATGCCTGAGCCAGAGCCGGTGATGACCGAACCGATGATATTTGAGCCTGTGATGCCAGAGCCTGTGATGGTGGAGCCGGAAAAGGAAGAGATTGAGCTTACAACCCCTCCATTGATGGCAGCATCAGTTGTTGGGGAGGAAACGGAGAGTTCGGAAATGATCGCGGAAATACCGGAAGCGATCACGGATTTACCGGAAACGACCACGGAAGTACCGGAAACAACCACGGAAGTACCGGAAACAACCACAGAAGTACCGGAAATGACCACAGAAGTACCGGAAATTGATACGGAGGCCAGTGAAGAACTGGAAACTGAATCCAAAGAGGAGGCTGTTCTCTTCCCGATGATGCGTGTTGAACTTGAATCTGAAGAGCAGGAGCTGTTCGCCGAAGCAGAAGAGGTAGTTCATGATCCCTTCCAGCACGAAATCGTTTTTAACCTCGACATTCCTCAGCGCGACACTATAAGAGAAACGGAAACTAACAAAGATGAGGAGATGCACCTCATTGATAAGCGTGTGGATATTATCACATCTGAGTCGTATCCTCACCCTGAGGCGCCACGGATTTCACCCTCTCCCGGTTCGGGTGAAGATCATCCTGAACTAGGCAGGATGGGAAATGACCGCATCCGGAAACTGAAAGCGCTAAGCGAAAAGCTGAAAAATCATACACCTATCGAGAACAACCTGCATGAACTCGAGAGTATCCCTGCATACAAACGCAGAAACGTAGATTTACCAGATGTGACGCCTTCTTCAGAGTCCCGGATTAACGGATTGAGTCTTAATGACAATGCTGACAAAGGGCTGGAAATCCGTAGCGAGAACTCGTTTCTTCATAAAAATGTAGACTAACATATTAAGATTAATTCCAGATTTTCAATCCTCTTGCTTTTTAGTAAATTGTTTAAGTAGATTTGCATATGTAAATATTTACGTGCAACAAACCAGTTAACATCATGAAACTACCGAGATCATATTACAACTGGACCTCCTTTCTAGGGACATTGATCGTTATAATCGCATTTTTGTTGATTGTAGTGCTGTTTATTGTCTCTACGATTTTTGATCAGGGCGGCTCCTACCTGGGATTATTCATTTACATGGCTTTGCCGGCATTGATGATCGTTGGTTTGATCCTGATTCCTATCGGAATGCTTGTCAACCTGAAGAAAAACGCCACGGAGGAGGGCTATAAAAAGCGTAAGAAGCCTACCATTGACTTGAATGACCCCAGGCACCAGAATGCCTTTGTAATCTTTATCCTCTCTTCCCTGGTTTTTCTCTTCCTTACCAGTATCGGCAGTTACGAAGCGTTCCATTACACAGAGTCTGTTGAGTTCTGTGGCACACTTTGTCATAAAGTGATGGATCCGGAGTATGTCACCTATCAGCACTCAGCCCACGCGAATGTCGCTTGTGTAGAGTGTCATGTTGGCGCCGGAGCAAGCTGGTATGTCAAATCTAAAGTTTCCGGGTTATACCAGGTATATGCAGCCCTGTTTGACAAGTACCCGAGACCCATTGCATCCCCCGTCATGGATCTTCGACCGGCACGGGAAACCTGCGAAAAATGTCACTGGCCTGAGAAGTTTTATGCCAGGAAACTGAGGGTGCAAAAGAACTTCCTTACAGATGAGACCAACACAGAGTGGGATATAGTAATGCAAATGAAAACCGGACCATTATACAGCGCAATGGGATTGGAAGAGGGAAGTCACTGGCATATCAACCCGGATATAAAGATTGAATATATCGCCTCAGATAACTCCCGTGAAGCCATTCCCTGGGTTCGGTATACAAACCTGAAAACCGGTGAAGTAATCCTGTATCAGGACGAGGAAAACCAGCTTGACGACAGCCTGGTCTCTGTCCTGCCGGTAAGAACTATGGATTGCATCGATTGTCATAACCGCCCATCACATGCCTACAAATCACCACCCGACTATATTGACAATGCATTGATCTCAGGAAAAATTCCGAAAGATATTCCTCAGATTAAATACATCGCCATGGATGCGCTGAAAGATCCCTTTACGAATAAGGATACGGCCATGATGTATATCGATAGTGTTGTTACGAGCTTCTACCAGGTTGATTACCCTGATTATTATGCTGTGAACCAGGAGAAGATCGCACTTGCCATCTCCGGGATTCAGGAATCCTACAATCTCAATGCTTTTCCCTATATGCGGGTTAATAATACCGCATATCCAGATCATATTGGACACCTTGAGACCAATGGTTGCTTCCGGTGCCATTCCGATCTGCACACCAGCGAACAAGGGGATGTCATCTCCAAAGATTGTAACCTCTGTCACACCATCATTGCCCAGGGTGTACCTGGCGAGATGACAAGTACCTCCGTTTTTGACACACTTGAGTTCCAGCATCCCATACCATTACGAAATGACATCTGGAAGGTTGTCTTCTGTTCTGAGTGTCACTCTAATCTCTTCCAATAAATACTAGCTTAATCTGCGGATAATCGCTTTTTCGAGGATTCTGAAAGGAAGCAAGGCAGCCAGTCTGAGCCGCAGGCTGTTGTTTATTCTATATACTGATGCCGGATGCCGGATACCGGATACCTTATAGATGAATGATGCTGCTTTTTCAGGAGAGATCACTTTCCCTACTTCACCGGGGACGGAGACGGCAAATTTCTCAAAGGCTTTAGACAGCTCAGGGTCAGATACCGTTGCTTCTCCCCCCGAAGCCTCTGGGGTATCGCAATGACAATAATTCCTGATATCGGATAAGCTTTTGATGAAGTTGGTCCGGATGGGACCTGGTCTGACGATTACTACATCGATGCCTCTGAATCTCAGCTCCAGTCGAAGGGCCCTGGCATATGATTCCAGAGCTCTTTTTGTAAGGGGATAGGGCATAAAGGGTAGTGTCAGATGGTAACTCTCGCTTCCGATATGAATTATTCTTCCTCCCGGCGACTTCAGGATTGGGAGAAATATCTGGTTCACACGGTATGCACCAAACAGGTTGATCTCAAAAATCTCCCTGACTGACTCCACAGGCGCCTCCGACAATGGGAAGTAACGATCAACACCGGCATTGTTGATGATCAGGTCAAGTGATCCGCTCTCTTTTCCCAACTCCTGGAAGAGCCTCACTACAGATGCATCAGACGTAACATCCATTACCCGGGCGACAATCCGTTCCTCTCCTGTCAGGCCTTCAAGAGCCTCTGTGTCAATATCCGTGGCAGTCACCTGCCAGCCCCGCTGTGCAAATTCAAGTGCCGTGGCTCTGCCAAGCCCGTTGGCCGCACCGGTGATGAGCACGTGGTGTAGTGGTGTCATGTTAATGTGCTAATGTGTTAATGTGTTAATGTGATGATTTTATACCTTGTCACCTTGTCACCTTGTCACCTCTATATCTAAATTCCTTAAATCTGAAACAGAAGCCAGCTATAAGGCATGCAGAACTCCAGAGAAACCTCCATTTCCCGAATCCTTTCCTGACATCTAAGTAGGTTCGGTCCCCCTTCAGGATTTTTCCAAAAGCTCTCCACACCCGATCCCGTCTTTCAACAAAGTGGTGGATTGAATAAGGAACCGTGTTGAAGATCGATTTGACACGTTCAGCCTCCAGTATTTCCGATATCAGCTGATGATTTATAGCTTCGGAATAGGAAGCCAGGGATCTGGTTTCACCCTGCAGATAGCTGAAGACACTCCTGCCAGCTATTTTTCCACTGAGGATTGCATATGAGATGCCCTCCCCGGTCAGAGGATCAGTAAGTCCGGCAGCATCCCCGGCCACAATCACATGTCCGTTGTGGAAGTTACCCCTCTTTGTCTTCACCGGGATGGGCCATGCTTTCATGGAACGAACACCGGTGAACCTGATGCCGGATGACTGAGTAAACGTTTGATTGTACGACCTCAAATATCGGGAGAGTGAAGCCGGGCCTCCTACTCCAACTGAAAAATGGTTATGCTTTGGAAAGATCCAGCCATATCCTCCCGGGAAGGTCCCCCAATCAAGAAAAACTGTTTGGCCGTACCGTTCCAATTCTTCTTGCTCCGCATCCATCTCGGCTTCCCAGGCAATTCCTGACTTCAGGTCTTTCCGTAATCCACATTTCTGAGCCACTACGGATGAAGCACCGTCGGCGCCTATCACAACACGGGAATGAAATGTGTTCGTTCGGGTTTGGACTGTGATGCCTCCTCCCTCCTGATGTAACGTTGAGATATGCTCACTATGTTGAATCCGGGCACCGGATGAGAGTGCCTGCTTTAACAAAAACAGATCGAGTTCCTCCCGCATCGTACAGTAGATCAATGGATCGGATGAAGTTCTTGTAAAAATATTTGAGAACTGAAAGGAGAAACGAACAGATACTATCTCCCGTTCAATGACCGGACTGATGTCGAATGGGATTTCACCGATGATTTTACTGGTAAGCCCACCTCCACAGACCTTGTAGCGGGGAAATAGGGCTTTCTCAAGAATCAGGACATCCACTCCCCTACGGGCCAGTTCATAAGCTGCCATGGTTCCGGCAGGTCCGGCACCAACAACAATTACATCCGCATCGTACTGCATGAATGTTATAAGAGGGTCAGAACCTCTTTCAATAACTTTTCCTTGTTTACCGGGACCACTCCAACTTCCTCACATACCAAACCTCCGGCGAGGTTGGAAATATATGCAATCTCATATGGAGAACATCCTTTTGCCAGGCATACTGAAGCTACGCTGATGACAGTGTCACCGGCACCCGACACGTCGGCTACGGATCGGGCATGGGCCGGAACAAAAATGTTCTTCTCAGCGAGGTTATCAGCAAGGCTCACCATTACTCCCTTTTCGGAGAGGGTGGTCATCACGTACTTACAGTTGAGCATCTTACGTAACGATTGGGCAGCCTGGATTACCCTCTCCTGATCGTCAGCCAGGATCTGTTTATTCAGCCCCTCGCTCAACTCTTTCAGATTGGGTTTGAACAGAGTAACACCGGTATATGATGTAAAATTTCGTTGCTTCGGATCAACAGAAACCGGAATATTACGGCTGATAGCTAACCCTACCACCCTCTTGATCAACCCGTCAGAGATCACTCCTTTGTTGTAATCCTGGAATATGATACAATGGATCTCCTCTTCATTGAGAATTTCTTCAACCCGGGTAATCAGTTCGTGAAAATCCTTTTCCGACAGATCATGATCCACCTCTTCATCCACACGCAACATCTGGGAGTGGTTGCCAAAGATCCTGAACTTGGTGGTTGTTACCCTATCTGCACTTCGGATGATCCCTGATGTACGGATTTGTTGTTCCGCCAGCAGATCCAGGAACTGATTTCCCTTCTCATCATCACCAATTACAGAACAGAGAATGGGTTCACTTCCCAGGGCATTCACATTGAGGGCTACGTTTGCGGCTCCTCCCATCCTGTTCTCCCGTTGTTTGAGTGCAACAATTGGAATGGGCGCTTCCGGAGATATCCTATCCACCTTGCCCCATAGGTAAGAATCAAGCATAACATCGCCGATGATCAGGATCTTCATCTGATCGAAATCCTGGAAAAGCTGGGTGTACTTCCCTTCTTTCGTCATGAATTACTGATGGATTAAGTCGTCAGCTGGTAATCAGCAACAGTCTTTATGTTAGGATTTATCTCGTCAGAAGCGATCTCCCCATCCATCAGACGGATGATACGGTGAGCATGCAGTGCGATATCCTCTTCGTGAGTAACAACAATCACTGTATTTCCCATCCGGTGAATCTCTTCCAGCAGACCCAGGATCTCAATGGAGGTCTTGGAATCGAGGTTCCCGGTGGGTTCGTCGGCCAGGATGATAGCCGGATTGTTTACCAGGGCTCTGGCCATAGCTACCCTCTGTCTTTGACCGCCGGAAAGCTCGTTGGGTTTGTGTGTAATCCGGTCCGATAGCTTAACCTCTTCCAGTACAGCAGTTGCCCGTTCAATACGTTTGGCTTTTGTAACTCCTGAGTAGATCAGTGGAAGCATCACATTTTCCAAAGCTGTGGACCTGGGCAGGAGGTTGAAGGTTTGGAAGACAAAACCTATTTCCCTGTTCCGAATTTCAGCCAAATGATTATCGTCCAGACGAGAAACGTCCTGTCCGTTGAGAAAGTAACTTCCGCTGGTTGCTGTATCCAGGCATCCGATGATATTCATCAGGGTTGATTTTCCTGAGCCTGACGGCCCCATAATAGCCACAAATTCATTCTTCAACATCACCAGCGAAATCGACCGGAGGGCCTCCACAATAACAGTTCCTATCCTGTAGTTCTTGACAATTTTATCAAGACGAATGATCTCTTTTTCCATCAGAAAAGTAATTCAGATTAATAGTTTCAAGATATAAACAAAAGTAATAAATATTTAGAAACGAAGTATGAAATCTTCTTTACTAAGCTCTTTCTTAAAGAAGACAACCCCAATTGTAAAAAGGTCGATGCTAACTTTTACACTGGGATGCTGGCGGATATTCTCCCAGGCCGTCTTCATCCCTGCTGACCAGTGAATATCATCAAATACAAAGATCGTGTTGTTCTGGATATGGTTCAGACATTCGTCAAAATACCTGAGTGTAGCATCTTTCTTATGGTTTCCATCAATGAAAACCAGGTCGACAGTCCCGGTTTTCTTCAGAATCTCAGGTAAAACCTCATCAAAATTGCCACAGATCTCTTCGATGTTGCCAAGTCCCAATCGCGAAAAATTATGGGTGGCAATGTTTATCGTATCGTGACAACCCTCTATAGTGTAAATGTGGCAATTTCTGTACCCCATTGCCATATACATCGAACTGATACCAAACGCTGTTCCAAGTTCGATCACACACCTGGGTTTGTAATGTTTGACCAGTTTGTAAAGAAATTGCCCTTTTTTAGAGGAAACCGATGATTTTTTTGCAATGTCCCGCACTCTGGCAAACCTTTGTGAGTATGGAAAAGATAATGATCTGGCTCCCAGATCGACCCGTTTGATGAACCTGGCTCTCGATAACAGGTCCTTTCTCACTTTCTCTATCTGCTCATAATCAGGGTATTGAATATCATCGTTCAGGACGTATTTTGTGAAGTTGAAGACAAATGGAGAATGAATGCTGTATTTCGAACGAACTTTTAGTTGGTGAAACAGGTATTGGAAGATATATTTCAGGATTTCAAACATTCATCTATTTGCCTTAATTTTGGCACAAATTTATCAAATGTCGGGTATTAAAGACTATTTCTCCCTGGTAAAGATCAGCCACACGATCTTTTCAATGCCCTTTGCCATGATCGGGTTTTTTCTGGCCGTCAGGGAGAACGATGGAGATGTCAACTATATTACACTCTTCCTGGTTATTCTTGCCGTTTTATTTGCCAGAAATGCTGCCATGGGATTCAACCGGTACATAGACAGGGATTTCGATGAAAAAAACCCACGGACATCTGTCAGGGAGATCCCAAGGGCCATCATCACGCCCCGGTCGGCACTTCTCTTCGTCATCCTGAACGCTATACTGTTCATGGCTACTGCTGCCTTCATCAACACCCTTTGCCTGATCCTCTCCCCCATCGCCCTGGTGGTGGTGCTTGGGTATAGCTTCACCAAGCGGTTCACTTATCTGAGTCATGTATTCCTGGGACTGGGGTTGGCACTTGCACCAATTGGAGCATATCTTGCAGTTACCGGCCAGTTCAACCTGCTTCCACTGCTGTTTTCTTTTTGTGTTTTGTTCTGGGTTGCAGGGTTTGATATCATTTATGCCTTGCAGGACATTGACTTTGACCGCCAGGAGCAGCTAAAATCGATACCCGCTTCCATTGGAGCAAGAAACTCCCTGGTACTCTCCGCTTTTTTTCACCTGGTTGCCCTGGCTATGCTGGTGCTGGCAGGGTTAACCGGTCCATTCAGTATGCTCTACTGGATCGGCCTGGGAATATTTACCCTGCTTGTGATCTACCAGCACGTGATCGTCAGGCCCAATGACTTCTCACGTGTAAACCTTGCTTTTGCCACCCTCAATGGATTTGCGAGTATCCTGTTTGCCGCCTTTGTGATTGCTGATCTCTATACTAGTTGGTGAGGTGGTGAACTGGTGAATTGGTGAATTGGTGATTTAAAGGATGATATTTTACCAAACTCTGAGTTACTTAAAATCTGTATTATTTGATAAATTGACCATTATATTATTCTGTACCTGGAAATTCGCAGCAACTTTCCCTGTTGCAATTTATATCATGGGAGTGTCCTTTACAAAAACGCTTATTTCCTGATATATCTCCCCCTACGGTGACTATTGATGGAATATTGGAAAAGCAGAAAAATGGTTTCCAAACAAACTCATTTTTCCACCTTTCCATCATACCTTTTTTTTAATTCATTTTTTGAATTGTAGACCCACCAGTTAATACCTGGCTACTAACGGTGCCATTGCCTTTATAATACACGTTACTGGCACCCCTGGCTTTTACATTCAAGGTTTGTTGTATGGTAAGATATGCACTGCATGCCCCATCAAGATCACAGGTGAAGTGGCTGGTTGCAAAACCGTAGTCTCTCATATTACTCGCTCCGGTAGCTTCAAGGTCAACAGAAGCTGAAGTACCCGAAATGTTCATATTTGAAGCTCCTGTAAGGTTTGTATTTAGCTCGTTGATAAACAGGGCTCCACTAAATGTGGATGCTCCGGTTAAATTTATGGTTACATTGAAAGTGTTTAAATCATTTTGCAATTGAATAGTTGACGCACCAGCCGCATAAAAACCCTCAAGCTGGTTCGTTGTGATATACACATTTAATACAGAACTACCATTAATAGTGACATTGTCGTCAAGAGAGATCACAAGCTGGTTGTTTTGTTTTTCTACCGTAATGTACTGCTGAAGATTGGAGTTTGCCTGTACCTGAATTTTCTCTTCAGTATTCGAGAATGTAACATATACTGTAAATGGATCCGACACGTTCAATTGAGTGTATCCGGTAATGTTCTTGTTTACAGTTGTTAGATCGTTTGACGGTTTAACGTCATCATTTTTTTTGCAGGAAGTAACGAAAATACTGAATGCAAAAAGTGCTACTAAAATTGATTTTGTTTTCATAATTGTTTTTTTTAATAATTAATTTAAAATTGGATTCAAGTATATTCTGATTTTTCAAATCTAAAACTCAAATTTAAGGTTCAGAACAGGTGTTAAGCCAGTCATGTAGATGGGTTGAATGGCTTTATGTTCAGCATCATAGTACTCACCCCAAACATTTGCCCTGTTGGTAATGTTTTGCACATCCAGTGAAATTATCCATGACCATTTTGGCTTGTTTTGACGAAAGCTTACACCAAGGTCAACCCTGAAATAGTCGGGAGTTTTTGTTTCAAAAGCCCTGTTGTAGTCACGAACATCTTCGCCGGCAGCAATGGATGCTCCAAGATCAATAGGAATGGTGCGGTAACCCCCGCGAAGCATTCCCCTGATATTGGTTGAGATAATATTTTGCTTGTTTTTACCAACCCTGAACTCTTTGCCTGCCAATGCATTTACCAGGTAATTGCTGTTGTAGCGGGTGTTTCTGTCCTCGAAACCCGGCATGGAATATTTTGACTGAAACAGGGAAGTAGTGAACAATAGATAATATTGTCTTGAAAAGCTTTTATCAAGGGTCAGCTCAATCCCATAATTTACGCCAGTTCCATCATTGTTAAACGGCTCATTGGTAAAACCACCTCCAAAATTCAACGAACTTACAGTTCCTGTTGTATCGCCTATTTTAACCGGAATGCTATATAAATACTGGTAATAGACTTCAGTCCTGAAGTTAAAATTATCGCCAAAAAAGAGACTATATCCGGCAACAGAATGAAATGCCCTTGCCATTTTCAGGTTTTTATTTGGCTGAAAATAGTCACCATTGGGAAGTAAATCCTGAGCAGTGTAAATGGAGGTTTGTTCAGCCTTGCTGTGTAATCCAACGGCAAAGCTAAAGTGGTTTTTATGATTCATCTTGTATTTAAAACCCAATCTTGGTTCAACCGAAACATCATTGTTAATAGTTAACAGCATGGCGTGAACACCGGTGTTCATTTCAAGCTTCGGGGTGATCCGGTATTTCCACTGCACATAGCCCTGCATTCTTGAGGTTCTTCCATCCTGGTTGAGTTCCGTTTCGAATTTCCCATCATCCCAGTTAAACCGGTCAGCATTTAATTTGAACTGTTGATTGGTATAAATTAAACCTGCACGTAAATAGTGTTTAGCATTGAATTTGTGGTTCACCAATGAGCTAAGAGTGATGGTGTTGTAGATGAATTTTTCATTTACAAGAGGCGTAATTTCAAAATCATAATTCAGCGAGTCTTCTATTTGTTTGTCGTTTGTGTGCGAGTAGGCCAATACCGTTTTTAAATAGGTTTTGTTGTTTTTAAAGAGATAATTATGTGTGACTCCTATAATGCCCAAAACCTGTTTCTCTTGGTAACTAAAATGATCGGAACGGTAAAACCATTGTGACGTGTCGTTTGGCACTTCTCCAGCTGAGCTGCTTATGCCGCCTAATCCCCAGACAGTAAACCTGCCCAGTTTTGTTGTCGGGATATTTATGTTAAATGACAAGTCCTGCCACTCAGGAAAAATGTCGGCATCCCCGATCGTAAAACCGACCTTGTTCAATAAAGAAGTTGTTGCATACCGGTAATTGAATAAATAAGATGCACCATTTTTTTTCTTCGAAAATGGACCTTCAGCTGAAGCCTGAATACCCATAACACCGATCTGTAAAGCAAATTCATGCTTCTCATTATTTCCGGTCCTGAGCTTAAGGTCGAATACACTCGAAAGAGCGTTACCATATTCAGCTGCAAAAGCGCCGGTATAAAAATCTGAGTTGGCAAGTACCTGCGTGCTCAGGGCGCTAACTCCACCACCACTGCTGCCTTCTCCTTCTGCAAAGTGGTTTGGGTTAGGTATTTCAACACCTTCCATGCGCCACAACATGCCCCTTGGAGAGTTTCCCCTTACCACCAGTTCGTTGTTTTCATCGTCGGCAGACGACACTCCTGCAAATGACTGAACGGTTCTGGCCGGGTCGTTAATTCCCGCGGCAACCCTTGATGTAGATTCAATTGTAATTTGCTGCGCGCTGAGTGTTACCATCGAATTGATTGGTTCGCCCAATTCATTCTGGGCTTTTATCACTACTTCATTCAGTGTTGATACATCCTCGGTCAACTGAACGTTCAGCACGAGCTGATTTCCTGTAATCAGTTCAATTTCACTAAAATGAGCATCTTCATAACCCATATAAGTCACCTTGATGTTATGCCGGCCAACCGGAACATTATCAATCTGGTAATTCCCCTGGGAATCAGAAGATCCGCCCATTAAGGGATCGGTATCGAGGATAACAATATTAGCACCCGGAAGGGTTTCCTGGGTTTCTGAATCAGTAATTGTTCCCCTGATGGTTTGCTTGTACTCCTGTGCGTTCACAGATAGAACGGAAATAAATAATGTAAGGATTAAGACTAGGTTTTTCATGATTTTATAAATTATTTGATTATTTAAGAATTGGTTGATTGACATAATTATTTTAAATAGTTGAACACGGAATTACATGTCAAATTCTGTCTCCACATCTCTGGTCTTCTTTTTGTATTTGCTGATTTGAAAGCTCAGGCTGAAAAGAAATATCGGGGATTCGTTGTTGAAATCGCCGAGCAATTTCATATTTCCGGTTTCGGTTTTTAACTTATAATTCAACGACTTGAAAATATCTTTGCATTGTACATTGAGAGAGAGCCTGCCTTTGAGAAATTTCTGTTTAACTGCCAGGTCAACAAAATAGTAACCGCTCAGGATTCCCTGCGACCGAACCGTTTTACTGGTATAGGATCCAATCAACTGGATTGACGTATTCTTCCTGATTTGAAAGAAATTAACTAACTGGGCAGTCCATGAAAAATCACTATTGGAAAACGAATCTTCAAAAACATTACCCTCAATTTTATAGTGAAACAAATTGGAGTTGGCATTCAGGCTCCACCATTTTGTTAAGTCAAAATTACCCATCAACTCAAGTCCAATTGCCCTATCGTTACAGTCGTTATGAAAAGAAGTATGAATTTTTTCATCATCTTCTATCCACAGGCGTTGTTCAATTTTATCAGTTGTTGTTCTGTAATATATACGTGAACTGATTTGATTTTTTTCTCCGGCAAACTGGTAACCAAGCTCAATATTTCTGACGATTTCAGGCAACAGATACGGATTTCCTTCTGAATAAAAATATTCGTCTTCAAATTCCGGGAAAGGGTTCATCATATACTCATCAGGTCGGTTGATACGGTTACTCATTGCCAGATTAAGCGTGTTTTTTTCGGTAAGCTGTTTGTAGAAAGAAAAGGAAGGAAAGAGGTGCAGTTTGGAATAATCGGATTCAAATGCCGCAGAATCCTGTTTAAGCAATCGGTTCATGTATTCGGCCCGCAGGCCAACAGAAGCCTCTATACCCCAAAAAGAGGTTTTGACATTCACATAAGCAGCGTACACATCTTCATTGAAATTATATTGGTTGGTGTAATCCGGATGGTTAATCCACACATTGTCATCATGATTAAACCGGGCATAGGTCACATCAAGAAAACGCTTGTAATAGTGAGTAAATCCCCCGGTTTCCAGGGTGGTTTTTTTCGAAATGGGTAAAATATAATCTGCATTCAACCGGTAATCATGGCTATAGTTCTCGTTCGTAATATCCTGTAAATAGGGTGTTGGATCTATACTGTTGAAATTACTGTCAGCAATCGATTGCGACAGGCTGGTGAGGATATGGTAATCGATGTATGAGTAATAGGCATTCAACGAAAGGGAACTGCCTTCTTTTTTCAGGTTTAAGTTATAACCAAGGTTGTTGGTATAAAACGTTGGTTTTTGATAGAAATAAAAGGAGTTATAGCTGAATTTCTCACTATGTGATGGCTGTGAGAAGCCCGCGTTTTTTACGATTATATCCGCTTCAGTCAACGTGTTACCACCATGGAAGGAATATGAAATATTATTCTTTTCATTGGGGTTGAAATCCAACCCGAAACGAAAACCCAGATTGCTTTCATTTATCAACCTGTCCTGTCGCATAATGGCATGATGTACGGTATCTATTTTGTAATAATCACGGTAGTAGTCATTTAGG
>ERZ889078.631-NODE-631-length-31604-cov-46.658278_pt1 | contig 31604 bp, 31 predicted proteins | sample MGYA00521266_ERZ889078 | MGnify/ENA primary metagenome ERZ889078 (study PRJEB32303, sample SAMEA104408618) | aquatic metagenome | biome: Brackish water; feature: Pelagic; material: water | place: Baltic Sea | collected 2014-06-16T06:34:00 | depth 76,534 m ...
TAACAAACCTTGAACAAACTATGGATGTTATTGCTGTAGGTCAAATCTCTGGTGCAATGGGTAACTTCGCTCACGCTCCTTTAGAGTTAGAAGAGTATGCAATGGCAGAGTTAGGACTAAAACCAGAGCCTTGCTCAAATCAAGTAGTTCACCGCGATAGATATGCAAGGTTAGCAACAGCTTTAGCAATGTTAGCTTCTTCGGTAGAAAAATTTGCTGTACAGGTAAGACACTTACAAAGAACAGAAGTGTATGAAGCTGAAGAGTATTTTGCAAAAGGACAAAAAGGTTCCTCTGCAATGCCACATAAAAGGAATCCCGTACTAACTGAAAACATAACAGGATTAGCAAGAATGATTCGTTCATATGCAGCACCTGCTATGGAGAATATTGCACTATGGCACGAGAGAGACATCTCGCATAGTTCGACTGAAAGATTCTGGTTGCCAGATGCGTTTATCACTTCTGACTTTATGCTTCACCGCATGAATGATGTTATAGCTAAGCTAACTGTATATCCAGAGAACATGATGAAAAATCTAAACCTGACTGGTGGACTTGTTTTTTCACAACGTGTTTTACTTGAACTTCCACTTCGGGGTGTTAGTCGTGAAGATGCTTATAAAATTGTGCAAAGAAATGCAATGAAAGTTTGGGAAGAGATTCAACAAGGAAAAGCTTCAACAAATGAAAAAGGTGAATCACTTTATCTTAACCACTTGTTAGCAGATGAGGAACTTAGAAATTCACTGAGTGAAAAACAAATTCGTGAGTGTTTTAACTACGATTATTATACAAAAAATGTAGATGCAATTTTCAAAAGAGTATTTGAAAAATAACTAAATCTTCCTTACCTAATAACCCTGTTTGGGTTATTAAAATCCAAAAAAATATCTTAAATATAAAGTTTTTAATTATATAAATTCAGCTAAAATCCAAAATATACAAATAAGTATTATCTAAAACTAATATAAGGAATATGTATGGGTAAAAAAATTGAAAATAATTTTTATTTTGATTCGGGTACAACAAACGCAATAATTTATTTAGCAGTGACTTTAATTTTTTCTATTACATTTATCATTACTTTTATAATATTATGGTGAGAATATTTATAATAATTATCACCTCTTTTTATATAAAAATTTAATTTTAAAGTTCTGTAAAATAACAATTTATTTAAAGTTTTCTATTATATAAATTCAGATAAAATCTAACACAATTTAAATGATTATTTACCTAATTATTTCATAAATATTTAGGTAAATAATCAAAAGATTACCTCAGGACTAAATGCATGATAACAATTATAAAACGTAATGGAAGAACAGAACCTTTAGACATAAGTAAAATCCAAAAGTACACAGAAGCTGCTGTTAAAGGTTTAACTAACGTTTCTCAAAGTGAATTAGAAGTTGATGCTCAAATTTTATTTCGTGATGGTATAACATCTCAAGAAATACAAAAAACTCTTATTAAAACCGCTGTTGATAAAATAGATATTGATGCCCCTAACTGGACTTTTGTTGCATCACGCCTTTTCATGTTCAACCTTTATCATCAAGTAAATAGTTTTACTGGTTACTGTACACTAGAGAAATATTTTGCTCGTGGTGAAAAAGCTGGTCGACTTATGCTAGGTTTAAAAGAGATGTATGATCTTGAAAAATTAGACAAACATATCAAACCTGAGCGTGACATGTTATTTAATTACCTTGGCGTGAAAACTCTTTATGACAGATATCTTATCAAAGACAGAGATTCAAACCCTATAGAGCTTCCCCAGCATATGTTTATGGCAATAGCAATGTTCTTAGCACAACGTGAAGAAAAAAGAGAAGAGTGGGCTATAAAATTCTATGACATGATTTCTCAGTTTCAAGTTATGCTTGCAACTCCGACATTATCAAATGCTAGAACTACAAGACATCAACTAAGTTCATGTTACATCGGTTCCACTCCGGATAACATTGAAGGTATATTTGACTCCTACCAAGAGATGGCAATGCTTTCAAAGTTTGGTGGTGGTATCGGTTGGGATTGGACTGGAATTCGTTCAATGGGATCATACATCGATGGACATAAAAATGCAGCTGGCGGAACTGTGCCTTTTCTAAAAATCACAAATGATATTGCTATCGCTGTTGATCAGCTGGGAACTAGAAAAGGTGCGATTGCAGTTTATATGGAGCCATGGCATATAGATATCAATGACTTCTTAGACCTTAAGAAAAACTCTGGTGAAGAGCGTCGTCGCGCTCATGATTTATTTCCTGCAATGTGGTTAAATGATTTATTTATGGAGCGTGTGCAACAAGATGCTATCTGGACCTTATTTGATCCTTATGATGTAAAAGAGTTAGCTACACTTTATGGTGAAGCATTTAGCAAACGTTATAAAGAGTTAGAAGAAGATGAAAGTATTATCAAAGAAAAGATAAAGGCAAAGGACCTTTGGAAAAAGATACTCACATCTTACTTTGAAACTGGTTCACCATTCCTATGTTTTAAAGATAATGCAAACCGTGCAAACCCTAACAAACATAAAGGTGTAATCAGAAGTTCAAACCTTTGTACTGAGATTTTTCAAAACACTAACCCTAACCATTATAAAATAAAATTTATTTTTGAAGATGGGACAAGTATATCTTACGAAGAAGATGAGATTGTAAAAGTAGATAGCGGCATAGAAAAAGAAGCAAAAAAAGTTACAGCACTTGATTCACTTGGTGGACTTCCAATTTATGTAGTTGAAAAAGAAAAGATAAATGGAGACACTGCTGTTTGTAATCTTGCTTCAATTAATCTTTCTCGTATTAACACCAAAGAAGAAATAAATAGAATTGTTCCAACAGCAGTTAGATGTTTAGATAATGTAATAGATCTTAACTTTTATCCTATAGAAAAAGTAAAGCGTACAAACATGAAATCCCGTTCCATTGGTTTAGGCGTTATGGGTGAAGCTCAGATGTTAGCAGAACAAGGAATTACTTGGGGATCGCAAGAGCACTTTGACAAAATAGACGAAATAATGGAATCAGTTTGTTATAACACTATCTCAGCATCATCAGATTTAGCAAAAGAAAAAGGAACATATCCTGACTTTGAAGGTTCAGATTGGAGCAAAGGTATTATGCCTCAAGATCATGCGAATGCTGAAGTAAGAAATCTTATTGATCGTGGTGGACTGTTTGCTTCAACATATGAATGGGATGACTTACGAACAAAAGTAAAATCTCAAGGTATGAGAAACGGTTATCTTATGGCAGTAGCTCCAACTTCTTCTATCTCAATTTTAACTGGGACTACACAGGCGATTGAACCAGTATTTAAAAGAAAGTGGTTTGAAGAAAACCTTTCAGGATTAATTCCAGTAGTTGTACCAAATCTTTCACCAGACACTTGGGCTTATTATACTCCGGCATATGATTTAAACCAAACTGTTTTAATAAAAGCCGCAGCAATTCGTCAAAAATGGATAGACCAAGGACAATCACTTAATATATTTATAACACTAGATAAGGCAAGTGGTAAATACCTAAATGAGATTTATATGTTAGCTTGGAAGTTAGGATTAAAATCAACATACTATTTACGGTCACAATCACCTGAAGTTGCCAGTGATGTAGAAGATAGAAGTATGGAGTGTGTTGGTTGCCAATAGAGAGAATTTTATGAAGCCATTAAATGATATACAAACATTCTTAAAACGGTTTGATAATTTTAAAGATGGAGAATTTCGTTCCCTTGAAGTTCTTTCGCCAACTGTAATGTTAGTAACTCTAGTTGGACAAGATGAAGCAAGAGCATTTGATTGGGTAAGTATGAAGCTGGAATTCAATGGTGTAAGTGACGCAAGATTATTAGATGAAACAAAACTGTCACTTCTTGATATGAGTGATGGTATAAGCATAATAAATGACGGCAGCTCACTTGCCTTTGGAATTGGCGAGTGCTATAATGTACCCAGTATAAAAAACTCTTCATGCTTTATTGAGTCAAGCAGTATAAGGCAAGAAGAGGGAACTTTTTAAGGATAGATATATGCAACAATATGAAGTAAAGAGTGCACTGTTAGGTTTTGAAAATATGAATAAAGTAGAAATACATGAGATAGATGAATTATTTTCAACCTTGCAAGATGTAAATAATAAACAAATATCTTTCACAATTTTAAATCCTTATTTACTTAGAGAGTATTCATTTGATTTACCGCTTGATGTAAAAATTCTTTTAGATATAAATGAAAAATCAAACGTTAGTGTATATAACATTGTTGTTATTCAAGAGCCTTTAGAAAATTCAAGTATTAATTTTTTGGCTCCTATTATAGTAAATACAGATAATAACAAAATAGCTCAAGCTATTTTAAATAAAGTAAATCATCCAGAATTTGGAATGGCTGAAACAATAAAATCATTCAAAGAGTAATTATGACATACTTAGTAACAGACGACTCAAAATTAGCAAGACTTAGTTTAATAAAATCACTTAAAACATGCGAGGAAGATGCTGAAATTTTTCAAGCTGAAAATGGTGAAGTAGCACTTGAAATACTCAAAAAAGAAGCGATAGATATAGTCTTTTTAGATTTAACAATGCCTGTAATGGATGGATATACAACGCTACCATTACTAATAGAAACTAAAGAAAATATCAAAGTGATTATTGTATCTGCAGATGTGCAAGAACAAGCAAAACTAAAAGTACTAAAACTTGGTGCGATAAAACATGTTCAAAAACCAATAAGTCCAGAAAAAATGAAAAACATACTAGAGGCTTTACAGTGAGTAAACTAACGCTAACAGAAGATGAACAAGATGCATTGCAAGAGCTAATGAATGTTGCTTATGGTGATGCAACTGCTGTTGTGGCAGAAATGCTAGATGCATTTGCCACACTAAGCATCCCAAATATTAGAATAATAGAAACTTCCACTTTACTAGAAGAGCTTAAAGGGCTCAAGGGAGAAAGTTACTTTTTTTCCACTCAAGCATTTAATGGGATGTTTTCGGGGGAAAGTGCTTTTTTTATAAATGAAGAAAGTGCTAATAATTTAGCAAAGCATTTAGAATGTAAAACTACTGAAGACTTAGATGATGCCATACTTGAGCTAACAAATATTCTTACATCCACGCTAACAACAAGACTTGCTAAAGAAATGAATACTGAAATAAAATTTTCCCTCCCAAGCATCAGCAAACTCCCCCATGGTGAGATACGAACAAATAAAACTCTACAAGATTATACGCAAGTAATTGTAATTGATACTGAGATCAACTTTGAAGATCAAAAAATAAATGGTGAAATATTCATACTAACAAAGGATGGGTCCATAAAATGGCTGAAGAATCAACTCAACAGTATCTTAGAAGCATTGATGTAGACAAGAAGCTTGTTTCAAGTATAGATAACGGAATTATAATACTTGATGAAGAACTTAATATTTTTTACTTTAACCAATGGTTAGAAATACATACACATCTAAAAAAAAATGATGTACTTGGTAAAAAGCTACATGAACTTTTTCCATCTATCAATCTAAAAACACTTCAAAGAAAAATTAAAACTGCTTTAAGAATGGGTAGTCCAACATTTTATATCGCTAGCACATCAAAGTATCTTATTCCTATTAAAATCAACCAAATAAAAGCATCTGGATTTACTCACATGAGACAAGATGTTAGTGTTATACCTTTTGATGCACAGAAGAGACTTGCTGCATTAATTATAAGTGATCAAACAAGTATTATCAGTACAAATATACTGCTAGAATTAAATATCCAAAAAGTCGAAGATTTAAACAAAGAATTAATTGCAGAAAAAAATATTGTTAATAATAGAGTCTTATTTATCAAAATCAATCATGAATATCTTATCACAGACTGTTCTCAAGCATATTTAAATCTTGTAGGTTTTGAGAAAATTGATATGCATTTACAAAACTTATTTACTTATGAACATTTAAAACATACTGATGATTTAACTAAAAATATTATAGAACATATACAAGAAAATAAAGTATATAAATATGAAAATATAACACTAACACATGAAGGAAAAGAGATCTGGTTACTCAATACACTAGTGCCAGAATACAACAAAAATGGCTCACATATTGGATTTATAATTTTTTCAGAAAATATAACAAGTGCAAAGTTAGTGCAAGAGCACCAACAAAAATTACTTGAGAATTCTCGAGCATCTGCTATGGGTGAAATGATTTCTATGATTGCACATCAATGGAGACAACCATTATCTGTTATAAATACTATTATAGCAACCTTAAAAATTAAAAAAGAACTTGAAACTCTAGATGATGCTACCCAAGAAGAGTCTTATGAGAAAATAGAAAAAACCGTACGCTATCTCTCTGACACAATAGATGACTTTAGAAACTTCTTTAAAACTAACAAAGAACTAAGTTTAACGCCCGTTCAAACAATTTTTGACAAGACTACCAGCCTTCTAATGGGAGATATTAATATAAATGAAATACATTACACAGAAAATATTCCAAAAAACATACAGATAAACACATATAAAAATGAACTTATTCAAAGCTTAATTAATATTTTAAAAAATTCTATTGATGCTTTTAAAGATGCCCCTAAAGATAAGCAAACATTAACTGTAAAAGTATCTGAAGAACTAACACACATTCACATACTTATAGAAGATAATGCCGGTGGAATAAACCAAGAAACACTAAGCAAGGTTTACGAGCCTTATTTTTCAACAAAATCAAAAAATGGAACGGGCTTGGGACTATATATCTGCAAGACAATCATCGAAGAACATCTAAAAGGTAAACTAACAATGAAATCTAAAGGTATTTACACTACAACCATGATAGAATTACCAAAAAATTTAGAGAATAAAAAAGAGAAAATATGAGAATAGTATGTCCAAACTGCTTAAGTGTGAATAATGTTCCATTAAAAGATAGTTATAAAAAAGCTAATTGTGGAAAATGTAAAGAATCACTTCTTAATACGAAACCTATAGAGTTAAATCAAGCAAATTTTGATGAAGTTGTAGTTAATAGCGACATACCAGTTATAGTTGATTTTTGGGCACCTTGGTGTGGACCATGCAAAATGATGGGACCTAACTTTGAAAAAGCAGCTACAAAATTTCCTCTTAAAACACTATTTGCAAAAGTAAACACCCAAAATGAACAAAATCTAGGAGCTAGGTTTGGTATACGAAGTATTCCAACACTTATTATTTTTAAAAAAGGCAAAGAAGTTCACCGTATTAGTGGTGCTTTAGACGAAAATGCTCTAAGACAGCTTATTTCAGAATTTACTGATTAACTTTGAATTATATCTTCTTTGATTTTACTCTTTGAGAATGTGTAATAGCAACAGCCATCGCATCGGATATATCAAGTGGCTTAATCTCTTTTTTTATATTTAAAAGTCTTTTTACCATAAAATTTACTTGTTCTTTTGAAGCCTTACCATTGCCTGTGAGTGCTTTTTTCACTTGCAATGCGGTATATTCATTAAATTGACCAAATTCTTGTAAAAGCTTAAGCATAATCGCTCCACGAAATTGTGCTAGTTTAATTGTTGTTTTGGGATTATGTGCATAAAAAATATCTTCCATTGCCACTTCATCGATTTTATGAGCATCAAACACAGTGCTTAAACCCTCTACCATCTGAGGAATTTGAAATTGCAATTCTTCTGCTTTCATTTTAATAAGTCCAGCTTCAACTAAAGAGATTTTTCCATTCTCAAGTTTTATAAGAGCATATCCCATATTTCTTGTTCCTGGATCTATACCGAGTATAATCATTTTTTTCCTATTTAAAAAGATTTTTGCTATAATCCTGACATGAAATATTTACTTAGCATATTATACATACTTTTAAGCACACAAAGTTTTGCTGAGCAAATCCAAGAAGACAAAAAGTGGATATTTGATAGAGCAAACTTTTATATTGAAAATGACGTTTATTTTGGAACAGATGATGGATACTCTACAGGGGAAATGTTTACCCTTCTTTATTTCGTTCCTGAACCTAATAATTTTATACATGAAATGCTTGGATATAACACAAAAGAATCTTACTCTTATTTAAGTTTTTCCATAGCAAATCAGATTTATACACCTACAGATACACTTACAACTGCCTTTGAACCTAACGACCGTCCTTACGCAGGTTGGACTTATCTTGAAACTGTATTTCACAAGACTACAAAAACACAGTTACGCTCATTATCATTAAAAGTAGGGATGGTTGGTCCTGCATCACAATCTGAAAAAATACAAAATACATTTCATAGAACTTTTAATATGGAAGTAGTCAATGGTTGGGAACATCAACTAAACAATGAACTTGGTTTTAATTTAAAATATACACAAAAATGGAAATACCATGGTAAGGATTTTGGGGATCTAGAAGGTTCTTTCATTCCTTTTACATCAGTTGAACTTGGAAATATCGCTATCAATGCTTCTGCTGGATTTACTGCTAGAATTGGTTATAACATAGCTAAAGACTATGGTTTATCATCTATAAATATAGGTAATGATCCAGGGATACCTGTATATGGCCAATACAAAAATAGAACTATATATCCTTGGGGTTTTAGTATAAACTTTACTGCTACAGGAACTGCTGTCGCTAGAGATATTTTTTTAGATGGAAATACATTTCAAAATTCTCACTCAATAGCAAAAGAACCGCTCGTAGGTTATTATGGTACGGGTTTCACAATTAGATACAAAAATTTAGTACTTGATATTATGGCTATTGAAAATTCTCGTCAATTTAAACAACAAGTTAAATCACACGGAGTGGGAACTGCTATCGTTTCTTGGTTATACTAATATACTACATTTTATAAATATTTAACTAAGTTCACTTCTATTCACATACTAATTATTTCAGTTATTCACATTCATTTAATACTACTTTCTGTATAATTCAAAAAATAAAGGATTTATGTGAATATAGGTCAAGAAGTATTGCAAGAATTAAAAAAAGAAATTACAGAATCAGAATATAATAGATATATTAAACAATTAATATACGATATAAAAAAATCTACAAGTGATTTAGCTATTTTTCATGCTTCAAATGCATTAATATCAAACTGGATTCAAAGTAAATACAGTGAAAAAATTTCTCATCTTTTTGAAGTAAAAACTGGAAATAAAGTTACAATTAGAATAAGCCTTAAAAATTCTTTAGAAAAAAGAAAAGTAGAAAAAAAGAATGCTATTAAAACTTCTCATTCACTTTTAAACCCTTCTCAAATTTTTGATAACTTTATGGTTGGGGGATCAAACCAATTTGCATACTCAGCGGTGAAGAGTGTAAGCGAAAATCCAGGTAATGTTTATAATCCTCTTTTTATCTATGGCGGAGTGGGTCTTGGAAAAACACATCTTATGCAGTCAGCTGGCAATGTATATGAAAATCAAGGTAAAAGTGTAATCTACACAACAAGTGAACAACTCCTAAATGATTTTGTACGCCATATTCGAAATAAAACTATGGAAAAATTTCAAGAAAAATATCGTAAATGCGATATGTTACTCATTGATGATATTCAATTTTTAAGCAACAAAGAGGGTATACAAGAAGAATTTTTTCACACCTTTGAAGCTCTTCGCGGCGATGGAAAACAAATCATTCTCACAGCAGATAAACATCCTAAAAAAATAGGTGGTTTAGAAGAACGCTTACAAAGTCGTTTTGAATGGGGTTTAGTAGCAGATATTCAACCACCAGAACTTGAAACTAAAATTGCAATTATAAAAAGTAAATGTGAATTAAATAAAGTTAGTTTAACTCCAGATATAGTTAATTATATTGCAACTGTTATAGATAATAATGTACGTGAGATAGAAGGTATTCTTTCACGTTTACATGCTTATTCACAACTCATGCATGTTGATATAGATTTAGCATTTACAAAAAATGCTCTAAAAGATCAACTTAAAGAGAAAAAAATGAATCTAAGTATGGAGTCAATTACAAATTGTGTATCAAAAGATTTAAACATAAAACCTAGTGAAATTCGTTCTAAAGGTAGAAGTAAAAATCTAGTATATGCGAGAAGAATAGCTATATTTATTTGTCGTGAATTGACACAAAATACTATGCCACAACTTGCTCAATACTTTGGTATGAAAGACCATACAGCTATCTCACATACTATTAAAAAGATTAATGAACTCATACAAACAGATGAAGATTTTAAAACCAAAATTGCTGAATTAACAAATAAGATAACCTCATCTACATAAAAGCAATAAAAAAAAGATATAATTATATAAGTGAACAGGTGTGAATGAACTCTCTAGTGTTCATCACATCAAAGAACATAAGCTCAGGGGCTTTTGCAAGTGATTTTCACATATTCACTTGGTACTACTACTAACTACTAAAAATTATATAAATATATAGGATTTTATATGAAAATAAACATTTCAAAATCAATCATTGAAAATATCTTAATTCAAGCAGGACCTTTTTTAGAAAAAAAAGATACATCACAAATTACATCACATGTTTTTATAAGTGTATCAAATTCTATTTTAACAATAAAAGCTACAGACTATGAAATAGGTTATTTAGTAAATACAAACAATGTTAATGTTATTGAAGATGGTAGTACAACCGCTAATGGTAAAAAACTTCTTGATATTATTAGAATATTAAAAGATGGAAGTATTCATCTTGAAGTTAAAAATGATGTATTATTTATTTCACAATCTAATTCAAATTTTAAACTTCCAACATTTTCTTACAAAGATTATCCAGAATTTCCATCTTATGAAGGAAAAAATCGTATCTCAATAGATTCTTTTTCACTTATAGAATCTCTTAAAAAAATTACACCAGCAATAGATACTAACAATCCTAAGTTTGAGCTCAATGGTGCTCTCATAGATATAAAACCTGATAGAATTAACTTTGCATCAACAGATACTAGAAGATTAGCTGTTGTCAATATACCAAATAACACAGATAATGAACTTTCAATAATACTTCCAAAAAAAGCAATCGTTGAAATTCAAAAACTTTTCTTTAATGATATAGAACTTTATTATGATGAAACAAATTTAATTATACATTCTGATCAATATACTTTTTTTACAAAACTTATTAACGGAAAATTCCCTGAATATTCAAGAATTATTCCAAAAGAAACAGCAAACAATTTACTTTTACCAAAAGCAATAATGATAGATTCTATAAAGCAAATTACAACTATTTCTACAGATGTGAAGATCACATTTTTAAATGAAACAATTACTTTTGAATCATTAAGTGATGATAATAATAAAGCAAAAACTGAAATTGGTTTTTCAACAGGTTTTACTGAACCTTTCGTAATTGCAATTAATAGCAGATATTTATTAGATTTTTTAAATTCTATAAATAATTCTGAATTTAATATTGGTCTAAATGAAGGTAATTTACCTTTCATTTTAAGTGACGAAAACTTCAAAACGGTTGTTATGCCGATAGTAATATAGGAGAATAAATGGAAAATTATGGTGCTAGTAATATTAAGGTCCTCAAAGGACTAGAAGCAGTACGAAAACGTCCAGGTATGTATATTGGGGACACAGGTCATCGCGGACTTCACCATTTAGTTTATGAAGTTATTGACAACTCAATTGATGAGGCAATGGCAGGTCATTGTGATACTATAACAGTAACTCTAACAAAAAATGGAACGTGTAAAGTTTCAGATAACGGTCGTGGTATTCCAACTGATATGCATCCAACAGAAGGTATGTCAGCAGCTACAGTTGTTTTAACAGTGCTTCATGCTGGTGGTAAATTTGATAAAGATACTTACAAAGTTTCTGGTGGATTACATGGTGTTGGTGTTTCAGTAGTAAATGCTTTATCATCTGATTTACATATGACTATTTACCGTGAAGGTAAAATTTTTGAGCAAGACTTTAAAAAAGGGATTCCCCAAAAAGTATTAGAAACAACAGGAACAACAAGAAAAACAGGAACAACAATTGAATTTGCAGCTGATGCTACTATATTTACAGAAACTGTTACTTTTGAGTATGAGTATTTAGCTAAAAGATTTAAAGAGTTAGCATATTTAAATCCATTTATTACAATAAAATTTCATGATGAAAGATCTGGAAGTAAAGAAGAATATCACTTTGAAGGTGGTATCGCTCAATATGTGGCAGATATGAATAAAAAAGCTGTAGTTGCTGAAGTATATTCATTCTCAGCAAAAATAGAAGATATAGAATTTGATATAGCACTTATGTACAATGATTCTTATGAAGAAAAATTAGCATCTTTTGTAAATAATATTCGTACAGCAAATGGAGGTACTCATGAAGCAGGTTTTAGGGCTGCTCTTACTCGTACTATCTCAAACTATAATGCTAAAAACAGTTCAGTAAAAGAAAAAGATGTAAAAATATCGGGCGAAGATACTAGTGAAGGCTTAATTGCAATAGTTTCTGTTCGTGTACCAGAACCACAGTTTGAGGGTCAAACTAAGGGTAAACTAGGAAATACTTATGTTAAACCTTTGGTGCAAAAAGCTACAGGTGAAGAATTATCTAAATACTTTGAAGAAAACCCTATTGAAGCAAAAGCTATTGTTTCTAAAGCACTTATGGCTGCTCGTGGTCGTGAAGCTGCAAAAAAAGCCCGTGAATTAACTCGTAGAAAAGATTCAATGAGTGTTGGAACACTTCCTGGGAAACTTGCAGACTGTCAATCTAAAGATGCAACTATTTGTGAACTATATCTGGTGGAAGGGGATTCTGCAGGCGGTTCCGCTAAAATGGGACGTGATCGTGTTTTTCAAGCTATTTTACCACTTAAAGGTAAGATTTTAAATGTTGAAAAATCAAGATTAGATAAAATTCTAAAATCAGATGAAATTACAAATATGATTACAGCAATGGGTTGTGGAATTGGTGAAGAATATAATGAAGAAAAACTTCGTTATCATAAAGTTATTATTATGACGGATGCGGATGTTGATGGAAGCCACATCCAAACTTTACTTTTAACATTCTTTTTTAGACATTTCCGTGATATTGTGGAAAAAGGATATTTATATCTTGCTCAACCACCATTGTATCGTTATAAAAAAGGTAAAAAAGAGATTTATTTTAAAGATGACAGAGAGATGAATGACTTTTTAATCGTTAACGGTGTTGAATCTTTAGAAGTGGATGATATTGGACATAACGATTTAGTCTCTTATTTTAAAATGGTTGATCATTATAGAGGTTCATTAGATGCTCTTGAGAAGCGTTATGCTCTAATAAAGTTGATTCGTCATTTTATTGAAAATCCGGATCTTATTTCTTTAGATACAAAATCTTTATATCTAAAAATAGAAGAATTTCTAAGCTCTATTAACAATAATATTTTAACAAAAAATATAAATGAAGAAACAAATGAAATCCATGTTTTTGTTCAAACAGAGGGTGGAATGGAAGAACTTCTAATTAATGATGATTTATTCTCAGCACCACACTTTACAGAAGCAGACTTTGTTTTTAGAAAAATTAAAGAATGGAATTTGAATTTTACGGATGATCCAGTTCAAGAGCTACATAATATTATTGAACATGCAAAGAAAGGTGCATATATTCAACGTTACAAAGGTCTAGGTGAAATGAATCCAGATCAACTTTGGGAAACAACTATGACACCTGAAAATCGTGTATTGTTACAAGTGACAATCGAAGATGGTGAAGTTGCATCTGACGCGTTTACTTTATTTATGGGAGATGAAGTAGAACCTCGTCGTAATTATATTGAAACGCATGCAAAAGATGTAAAACATTTAGACGTATAAAATTTAATGTTACTTCCACAAACACAAGAGAGGGAGTATCGTTTTAAGTTAGCACTTAGAATGGGACTTCCTATCTTTCTTCTTATTCTAGCTTTTATTTCAGATACGTTAATAAACTCTTATGAGTCTGTACAGATATCATTTTATTTTACTTTTATCATACTTTTAGTTTTTAGTGTTTATTTTATATTTTTTCTAATATACAGCGGTTTTGATGTACAAATCACAGATAATATAACTAAAACATTCACAAGAGAATATTTATATAAATATATAAGAAAAGAGATAAAAAAAAATGATTCATATACGCTAGTTCTTCTGAGTGTAGACAATTTAAATGCTATTAACGCTCAATATGGTATAGCAAATGGGGATAAAGTACTTTTTCAAGTGGTTGAATATTTAGGGAATTATCTTATTGATAAAAAAATAACAAATTTCCCTATGGGTCATATAAAAGGTGGTGATTTTATTATCGGCTTAGAAGGTAAAAAAGAGAATTATACTAGCATTATTGATTTGTTATGTCTTAAAAGTAGTGACTTTAAAGTCCAAGATATAGAAGTAAGTATTTCTGGTGCTGTTACAGATACTTTATACTCGAATAATTTGGATTATATGATAGAAAATCTTTTTGAACTCCAAGATGAAAATAAAAATAAAAAAATTATAAATAAGAAAGAGAGTATAAATCCTAATGATTTGGAATCTTTTGTGATTCAAGCAATAGATAAAAAATCTGTATCCATAATGACACAAAATGTATATGAAGATAATGTAGAAGTACTTAAAGAATATTTTGTAAAATTAAAAAATATAAATGGTGAAGTATTGCATCCAAAATCTTATATGAAAGTTGTGAATAAATTAGGATTAACAGCAGAATATGATTTTTTAATTTTACAAAAGTGTGTATTACACTCTAAAAACAAATCTACAGGTTTAATTAGTATTACAATTAGCCCAACATCGCTTAGAAATCATAACTTTTTATCAAAAACTAAAAACCTTTTAGATGCTAACCAACATGTAAAAAATAGACTTGTTTTAATGAGTAGTGAAGTAGATTACTATTCACATATTGAAAAATACAATGGAATACTTCAATCTTTAAGAGCTGAGGGTGTTAAAATAGGAATTGACAGGCTAGGTTCTTTGCATTCAAGTTTTTTATACTTAAGAGATTTAGACATTGATATAGTTCGTTTTGATTCCTATTATACAAAAGATAAAAATAGAGATAAAAATAAAAACATAATAGATGGTTTAAATACAATGGCACATTTATCAGGTGTAAAAACATGGCTTAAAATGCTTGAAAATAAAGATGTGTTAGAGTTTGCACAAGGCCTTAAAATTGATTATATGCAAGGTAAAAAACTAGCAAGTTTAGAAAAAATATATGAGGATTGAAAATGAAATATGGTGAAAAAGAGATAAGAGAGTTTGATGTTAGTAAAGATTTAGAAATATGGCCAAACGAACATGAAAATAATTATATTATCAAAGTAAGTTTACCAGAGTTTATAGGCTTATGTCCTAGAAGTGGATATCCAGATTTTGCTACAATTAACCTTGAGTATACGCCAGATAAATATGTAGTGGAACTCAAAGCTCTTAAACTCTATATAAACTCATTCATGTATCGCTATATTTCTCATGAAAATTCCGCAAATGAAATATATAATGTAATAAATGAGAGAATACAACCGAAGTATTTAAAACTAGTTGCTGATTTTAAGCCTCGAGGCAATGTACATACAGTTATAGAAATTGATAGCAGTAAAATGTAAAGCTACAAAGGGCTCTTAACTTGTTTTTTTAGCCATTGTAATGCTTCATCTTTAGAATTAATTTCTAGATTAATTTGAGCCTCATAGGCACGACTAAGCAGTATAGAAAATTCTTTGGATGGTTCTAAGCCCAAATCTAAAATATTCCTCCCTTGTAAATATGCTTTAGGTTTTTGATGCAATACCTTCAAGTCGATAGCTCTTTGTTTTAACTTTATAAATACATCTTCACCTATTTCTTTATAAACCGCTTGAGAAAAAAGTAAAAAATGTTCAATATTTACTTTTGTTGCTAATCTTAAAATATCTGAATCTGTATACACTGTGCAAAATACGTTATCTAAGAGAGCATCTATATTAGTAAATATATTTCTTTGCTTGGTTAAATTACTAATAAAAATATATCTATCTTTTTTTGTAAATTTATAACACAAAACTGATAACATAAGTTCTATGTTAGTTTTTTTGCTTTTTGTTTTTAGCATAGCCATAGTATCAAGCACATCTAAAATATTTAAAAAATCATTATTGTTTAATGTATCTAATGGTTTAAAATACTTTAAGGCATTGAGTACTTTTAAAAGTAAAAAAGCGCTAGATGGTTTGTTTGATTTGAGTAGGATTTTTTCTAGTTCTGCAAAGATTCTTTCTTTTGCTAATTCGTGTAAAAGATTTTTATCACACATTTCTTTACATAAGAAAAAAAGAGAATTCTCAAGACGAAAGTTAAATCTACTAGAAAAACCAACAGCTCTTAGTACTCGTAAAGGATCCTCTGAAAATGTATTTATATTGACGGCACGAAGTATTTTATTTTTAATATCATCTCTACCATTAAAAGGATCAAGAATCTTTTTTTCTATTACATCAAAACCAATAGCATTCATGGTGAAATCTCTTCGACTAGAGGCAGTTTTAAAATCTATACTAGCATCCATTATAATTTCAAAACCACGATGTCCAGCTGCTATTTTATTATCACGTCTAGGAAGAGTAAAATCTAAATCTAGTGTTTTAAAAGATAATTTGCAAACACCAAAACTTTTCCCAACAGTATTTACTTCACCGAATTCTTGTAAAATTTCTTCTAATTGATTATAAGTAGACAGACCAAAAAGTTCTATATCTATATCTTTTGAGTTAAAATTGAGAAATTTATCTCGAATGTACCCGCCAACAATTATACTTTTAATACCATCTTTGCTCAGTTTATCAAATATTTTGTTTAAATACTTTGGATAATCAAATAAACTAAAGTCTTTTATTGTTATCTCCTTATGTATAAATTATATTTTTATCAATAAAATCTTTGGATAATAAAATTTTTTAATCTATTTCTTTGGATAAAAAGTTTAAATATCTATAAATTTATGCGCTTTAGCTTATAAATCAGATAAGCATAACATTATTATAACTTTTATTTAGGTACAATTCCAAAAATATTCCATAACATAGAGGAAATCTGAAGATATGCAAAAAATTAGAAACATCGCCGTAATCGCACACGTTGACCACGGTAAAACAACGCTTGTAGACGGGCTACTAGAGCAATCTGGCACATTTGGCGCTCATGAACAACATGCTGAAAGAGCTATGGATAGTAATGATTTAGAAAAAGAGCGTGGTATTACGATTCTTTCTAAAAACACAGCTATCCGTTATAAAGATTATAAGATTAACATTATAGATACTCCAGGTCACGCTGACTTTGGTGGCGAAGTGGAACGTGTTCTTAAAATGGTTGATGGTGTTTTAGTACTTGTTGATGCATACGAAGGTGTTATGCCACAAACTAAGTTCGTTGTTAAAAAGATGCTAGCCCTTGGTAAAAAACCAATCGTTGTAATCAATAAAATTGACAAACCTTCAGCAGATCCAGAACGTGTTGTTGATGAGATGTTTGACTTGTTTGCAGATATGGGCGCTACTGATGATCAACAAGATTTCCCTATTATTTATGCTGCAGCACGTGATGGTATGGCTAAAATGAATATGAGTGATCCGGATGGAGATTTTACGTGTATTTTTGATGCTATTTTAGAACATGTTCCTGAACCAGAAGGGGATAGAGAAAACCATACGCAAGCACAAGTATTTACACTTGACTACGATAACTATGTTGGTAAGATTGGAATCTCTAGAATTTTCAACGGTGTTGTTAGAAAAGGTGATAACATCATGCTGGCAAAAGCTGATGGTGAATTAGTTAAAGGTAAAATTTCTAAACTTATTGGTTTCCTTGGTCTTAATCGTATGGAAATTCAAGAAGCAGAAGCTGGTGATATTGTTGCGTTTGCGGGGATGGAAACTGTTGATGTTGGAGATACTATTTGTGATCCTGCTAATCCAATGCCACTTGATCCTATGCATATCGAAGAGCCAACATTAACAGTTGTTTTTGCCGTAAATGATTCTCCTCTTGCAGGTCAAGAAGGTAAGCACGTAACATCTAACAAACTTCGTGAGAGACTTGAATTTGAGATGAATACAAATGTTGCGATGAAACTCGAAGTTGTTGGCGAAGGTAAATTTAAAGTTTCAGGTCGTGGTGAACTTCAAATTACGATACTTGCTGAAAATATGCGTCGTGAAAATTTTGAATTTTCTATCTCTCGTCCAGAAGTTATTGTTAAAGAGATTGAAGGTGTTAAATGTGAACCATTTGAGCACTTAGTTATCGATGTGCCTGAAGACTTATCCGGTAGCGTAATAGAGCGTCTTGGTAGAAGAAAAGCTGAGATGAAATCAATGCTTCCAATGGGTCAAGGTTTCCAAAGAATTGAGTTTGAAATTCCAGCTCGTGCGCTTATTGGTTTCCGTGGACAGTTTTTAACTGATACTAAGGGTGAAGGTATTATGAATCACTCTTTCTTAGAATTTCGTCCTTATAGTGGTACGGTTGAATCACGTTCTTATGGTGCCCTTGTTTCTATGACAGCAGGTTCAACTTTAGCATTCTCGCTGTTTGGTATTCAGGACCGTGGTGTTCTTTTCATTGGTGTTCAAACTGAAGTATATGAAGGTATGATTGTTGGTGAACATTCGCGTTCAAATGATTTAGTTGTTAATCCTATTAAAGGAAAAGCACAATCAAATGTTCGTTCATCTGGAGCTGATGAAGCTATTAAACTTATTCCACCACGTGATATGTCACTGGAGCGTGCATTAGAATGGATTGAAGATGATGAACTTCTTGAAGTTACTCCTAAAGCTGTTCGTATTCGTAAAAAATACCTAACAGAAGCAGAAAGAAAAAGACACTCTAGAAAATAATGTCACTGTTGGATTCTGAATTTATTAGGAATCCAACACTTCTTTAAAAAAAGCGATAACTCTTTTCTCAATCCAATATTTTGGTTTTAAAAAAGTTCCTTCAATAAATCCTACATGACCACCATACTTTGATAATTCTAAGGTAACATTTTTGGATAATTCTTCTTTGCTTGGCAATATATCTTTATGCATAAAAGGATCGTCACTCGAATGGATTATAAGTGTTGGTGTATGAATATCTTTTAAAAACTGTTTTGAACTGCATTGTGTATAATAATCTTGTGCAGAAGTAAAGCCATGGATTGGGGCAGTGTATGTAGCGTCAAATTCCCAAAATGTTTTTAGTTTTTTAACATCCTTTTTGTCTATACCTATGAGTGATTTCATATCATTGACGGCATATTTTTTAACAAGAGCTTTGTTTAAATCTTTTACTAAACGTCTTTGATAAATTTTTGATACACCTTTGTTGATAGCATTTGCACATATATCTAATTGCATTGGTGGCGAAACAGATATGGACCCCGCTAAGGGAGTCTTATCTTTCATTTCACCGAGTAATTTAAGAAGCATATTGCCGCCGAGTGAAAAACCAACACTTAAAAGTTTACTATGGGGAAACCTTAACACAAGGGCATTAATAAACTCTACAGCGTCAGCAGTTTCACCACTATGATAAGACCTCGGAAGTAGATTTACATTTTCTGCACAAGATCGAAAATGCATTAAGACAGTATTGTAACCAGCATTTGAGAGAGCACTCATTATACCTTTGATATAGGGAGATTTATAAGAACCTGCAAGACCATGAAAAATGATAACGATAGGTGTGTTAGTTTTAATCTTGTTAGTACTATGCCAATAAGCTTCAAGAAAATCACCATCTGATAAATTAAATCTTTCGATTTGGAATTGTAAATTTTCTGTTTTTCTAAAAAAAGTTTGGTATATAGTTTGTATATGTCTGTTTTTCATTCCAAAAGATGGTGTAAAAGCATGGTACAAACTGTATCCTTTTTTATTTTTTTAAATCTTATCAAACATTTATATATAGATGGATATAATCCTATATTAAAAAATAACTTTATACCATCAAAATGGAGTTGAAGATTGAATAGAAAAAAAATATATAATCCAGAATCTACAGAAAGTGTAAATGATAGAAAAATTTTTGGCGGTAATCCAACAGGTATTTTTGAGCTAAATAATATAAAATATCAATGGGCATACAATCTTTGGGAAATGATGTTGAACAACACGTGGTTTCCAAAAGAAGTGGATATGACTCGTGATGTGAATGATTATAAAAATCTTACACAAGCTGAGAAAACAGCCTATGATAAGGCTCTTTCACAGCTTATATTTATGGATTCTTTACAAACTAACAACATTATAGATAACATAAATCCTTATGTTACTTCACCGGAGATAAATCTTATTTTAGTAAGACAAAGTTTTGAAGAAGCACTGCATTCACAGTCGTATGCAGTTATGGTGGATTCTATCTCAACAAACTCTGCGGAGATTTATGATCTTTGGCGTCGTGATATGATGCTCAAAGGTAAAAATGATGCCATTGCTGCAGTGTATACTGAGTTTACAAAAAATCCATCAGAATATAACTTTGTAAAAGCATGTTTTGCAAATCAAATTCTAGAGGGAATTTATTTTTACAGTGGTTTTGCATATATCTACACTTTAGCTCGTTCAGGTAAGATGTTAGGCTCTGCGCAAATGATTCGATTTATTCAAAGAGATGAAGTAACACATTTAGTGCTTTTTCAAAATCTTATTAACACGCTGCGAAAAGAGCGAGCGGATCTTTTTACAGATAAACTAAGAGCAGAAGTTATAGAAATGTTTAAGGAGGCTGTAAAACTTGAAACACAATGGGGAAAATATATAACACAAGGGCAAATCCTTGGTTTAACTGATGATATTGTTGCGCAATATATACAATATTTGGCAGATGAAAGACTTAATGCTGTTGGTTTTGATAAGATTTACAAGGTCGAGAATCCTATTAAATGGGTAGGTGATTTTGCAAAATTCAATGATCAAAAAACAAACTTCTTTGAAGCTACGGTAACCAACTATTCTAAAGGTTCCTTAAGCTTTGATGATGATTTTTAAAAAATAAAAAGGAAAAAAGATGAAAAAAATACTATTAGGACTTACGTTTTTAATTTCAGCTTCATTCGCAACTACTGTTGCATTCAATGGTTTAGGTGTTACTTTAAACTCAGATGGCTTGAAAGTTGGAGACAATGCTCCTGCATTTGTTGCAACTACTATAGACTTTCAAGATGTTGTTATAGGTGGACAAAAAGATAAGTTACAAGTTTTAGCTTTTGTACCCTCTTTAGATACAAACACATGTGAATTAGAAACGATAGCTTTTAATAAAAAAGCTCAAGAGATGGATAATGTACAAGTAACAATTATCTCTAAAGATTTACCATTTGCACAAAAAAACTTTTGTGGCGATAACAACATAAAAAATATACAAACTGTTTCTGATTACAAAGATGCGAACAATGCTAAAAGATATGGTACAACAATATCTGCACCAGCATTTTTAGAAGGCTTTTTTGGACGTGTAGTATATGTTATCGATACAAAAGGTAAAGTTGCTTATGTTCAAGTTGTTAAAGAGATAGCGAATGAACCAGATTATGAAGAAGTGATGCAAGTTCTTAAAAAAATAGACAGACACGTAAAACCTCAATAAATAAAGATTTATGAATACCTGGAAGCTTTGTTCTTTACTCTTTGAAACAAGTTCAAACTATGAGAGTAATTTACAGACGCTTTTAGAACACATAAACACTACTCCACAAAAATCTCTTATAGTTGCACCTGAAGTATGTTTAACTGGTTTTGATTATGATCATTTTGAAGATGTGAATAACTTTGCTTCCTATGCGATAGAAGAGATTAAGAAAGTTTCCACAAATAAAATCATTATTGTAACTATCATCGAAAAAAGAAATGGAAAAATCTACAATATGGCGAAGATTTTTTATAATGGTAAAGTAGTGCACGAACGAGCAAAGGCTAGACTATTTACCTTTGGTGGTGAAGATAAGTTCTTTAGTGAGGGAGATGATTCTGAGTTTAAGATAATAGAGATTGATGGAATGAAGATAGCTATTCTTGTTTGTTTTGAACTACGTTTTAAAGATATGTGGAAAATGTGTGAAGGTGCAGATATTATTGCTACACCGTCTTGGTGGGGAGTTTTACGTAGTGAACACTTTAAAGCTTTAACAAAAACACTCGCGATTATGAATCAATGTTATGTAGTAGCAAGCGATTCCCTCAATGCTGAATGTTCTAAAATGAGTGCAATTATAACACCCATGGGTGAAGTCCTGCGTAATGGGAATAAGCCTTGCTTAGAAGTTGCATATGAACCAAAAGAGATTCTCAAAATGAGAAGATATATGGATGTAGGAATCAGATAGTTGCAAATGGATAGAATAACTGCTACAAAAACGGCTCGATTAGCAGACGAGTGTCATCAGAGATTTTCACTGAGTGAAGATGTAAAAAATGCAATAGCTAACACAAACAGAGAGATGTTTGTACCAAGTGGTTTTAAACATAGCGCATACAAACTTGACGCGCTTCCAATGGGTGCTGCGCAGTGGATATCTTCACCGCTTACAGTTGCAAAAATGAGTGAATATCTTGAGCCTAAAGGTGCAGATAGAGTTTTAGAACTTGGGTGCGGAAGTGGTTATCAAGCAGCTGTTTTATCACACATGTTTCGTGGTGTATTTACCATTGAGAGAATCGAATCTCTTATGCTCGAAGCAAAGCAACGTTTTAAAAAACTTAAAATCCATAACATTCATACACGTACAGATGATGGACAAAATGGCTGGAGTCAATATGCACCTTATGATAGAATTCTTTTTTCTGCCACTGCAAAAGAGATACCTGCAAAAATTTTTGATCAGTTAAGCGATAAGGGAATTTTGGTCGCACCGATGCAAAAAGGCAACAAACAGATTATTGTGCGTTTTAGAAAAAATGGTTCTCGAATTTCCAAAGAGGAACTTGAAGATTGTGACTTCGTTCCTGTTCTTGATGGTGTTCAAAAATAGTTTTCAAAGCTATTAAAGAGTAGAATATAATAATTTAACATAGGTGAAGTTATGGAAGATATGTACGGCATTAAATATTCAAAACCTGAAGTTGTTTTACTTCAAGATACGGGTATTGGTGTAGCAGAAGCCGCAGCGAGAACTTGTTATGACTCCTTTGAAAACAGTGAAAATGAAGTTATAAAAAATATTGAACATCATATGCCTGATGAGGCTATGTGTGATTCCATAAACGATATAGAGGATTCACATCTTCTTGATGATCTTGCTTGGACATATTTTCACCATTCTATACTAGAGCATGCAAATTTAAGCTTTCTTATTCGTGGAACAAGCCGTGGAGTTTTACAAGAACATGCTCGTCATCGTCTTCAAGCTATCAGTGTTAGAAGCACACGTTATACAATGAGTTCTGTTATAAATGCTTTTGTAGCTTCTATAAATGGAGGAGATAAAGAGTTTTTTATAACAAAGGTTTTAAGTTTTGATATGTTTGTTACTTGTGATGAAGCCTATAACAGACTTGAAATTGGGGCTATTTATGATAAGCTTTTGTATCAAACAAAAGTAGTAGATGATTTTCATAGTATTTCTGTTGCAAAAAGCTCACTTGAATTTTTAGAGCAATACCAAGGAGATGCGCAAGCGCTTTTTGAGGCACTTCAAGCTGGAAAGAAAAAACGTAATGTAGGAGATGCCTTTAAGCATATAATCTCAGATAATGTAAAAGTGGATATGGTTGTGACTTTTAATCTTAGATCTTTGAAAAATTACTTTACTCTCAGAGAGAGTGGTGCTGCATTTTTTCAAATACGCTGGTTAGCCCAAGAGATGATGCGTGTTACACCATCAAAATATCTAGATTTAATTATAAAGAAAAAAGTATAAAGGATTTAAAAATGTATAAATTTTTATTAGTGCTTCCAATAATGTTTTTGTTAAGTGGGTGTGCAAATTTTGCGATTAATGGAACTATGTGTGATAGTCTAGCAGCAGACCCATTTTCTACAATTCCAACTGAATGTAGGAACTATGTAGATGCAGAGGCTACAAAAGCATCACGTGCACCATCAGAGATTTTAGCTCCGGATGACTTGTTGATTTTTGAGAAGAAGAAGTAAGAAAAACCTTACTTCGTTTCTTTTTTTGTTTTACCTTTGATGCTGATTGTTTTACCTGTTAGTTTGGGTTGTTTAGTTTTTGAAGTACCATCAAAGTGATGATTTCTGTCTCCTGATTTTCCTGAAAAAATCGCCTTACCATTTTCATCTTTTCCAAGAAATTTGCTTTCTTGTCTTTCTTTCTTTGGCCATGGTTTTTTATCGCCTTTTGAATCATCCGAGTAAGACTTTTTAGGTTTATCTCCCCAAGGCTTTTTGTCTTTATCTGTGTAAGGTTTTTTATCCTTATCGGCATAGGGTTTCTTGTCTGCGTAAGATTTTTTATCTTCTCTTGGTTTTTTCGGTTTTTCACCATCATCTAAAAACTTACGTTTTCTCTCTTCTCTAGGATCAAAGTCTTTTTTAGTTGGCTGTGCAGTCTTTGCAATAACTACTTCTGAAAAACCTTCAATAAGTTCTTGCATAAGAGTTCTGCCTATTAGCGTCTCAATTGGGTGAAGAAGTTTTTCTTCACTAGGGTTCACAAGTATAAGCGCATATGTAGTTGTATGAGTAATTCTAGCCATATATTTGATAGCTTTAGAGGGTAAGTCATAACTGATTAACATATCGCATTTTGCATCTGGGCTTGCAATTAATTCTTCATCGCTAAGTATGCTGACATTCTTTTGTTCTGTGCTTAATTGAGATGGAGTAGAGGTTGCGACAATAATTTTTTTATCAGTATTTTGAGTTAAAAGCAGTTGTAGTAGGGATTCTTTTTTTTCATCTTTACATGGGTGAACACGATGATTGTGTCTTTTTAAAGTTGGGGTTTGGCTTGACATAGGAATCCTTGGGTTTTAGTGCATAATTATATCCTTAATATGCTAAAATACGACATTAACAAAAGGGACTCAATGTCATTTAAAAATTTAGGTCTATGTGACCAACTTCTACGCGCTGTTAAAGAGCAAGGATACGATACTCCAACACCAATTCAAAGTGAAGCAATTCCAGTCATACTTCAAAAAAGAGATATTTTAGCAGGGGCACAAACAGGAACTGGTAAAACAGCAGGTTTTACACTTCCAATGTTAGAACTTTTGCATCGACATAAACCTGAAAAAGGCAAACACCATGTGAGAGCTTTGATTTTAACTCCTACAAGAGAGTTAGCTTCTCAGGTTCAAGAGAGTGTTGAACTTTACGGAAAATTTTTACCATTTAAATCATGTGTGATTTTTGGAGGAGTTAAAATCAATCCTCAAATTGTTGCACTTAGAAAAGGCATGGATATCGTTGTTGCAACACCGGGAAGACTACTTGATCACGTTTCACAAAAGACTATAGACTTATCAAAAGTGGATTTTTTAATCCTTGATGAAGCAGACAGAATGTTGGATATGGGTTTTATAAACGACATTAGAAAAGTGTTAGCAGTTTTGCCAAAACAAAAACAAACGCTACTTTTTTCAGCAACATTCTCAAGTGAGATAAAAAAACTAACAGATTCTTTACTTACTTCACCAGTTTTAATAGAAGTTGCAAGAAGAAATCAATCCGCAGAACAAATTAAACAAGTTATTCACCCGGTTGATAAAGAAAGAAAAAGAGAATTGTTAACGCATTTAATCAAAGAAGGGGATTGGCAACAAGTTTTAGTTTTTACAAGAACAAAACATGGTGCAAATCGTCTGAGTGATCAGCTTGATAAAGATGGAATCACAGCGTGCGCTATTCATGGAAATAAAAGTCAAAATGCCAGAACAAAAGCATTGGCTGACTTTAAAGCAGGTAAAGTAAGAGTCTTAGTTGCTACAGACATAGCAGCTCGCGGAATTGATATAGACCAACTTCCTCATGTGGTGAATTATGAACTTCCAAATGTTTCTGAAGACTATGTTCACCGTATTGGAAGAACAGGACGTGCTGGTAACAACGGTGAAGCTATGAGTCTTGTTTGTGTTGATGAACATGAATTTTTAGCAAATATAGAAAAATTGATTAAAAAAGATATTCACAAGTTTGTTGTGAAAGGTTTTGCACCAGATCCAAGTATAAAAGCTGAACCTATCAGTCTTGGTGGCGGTGGTGGAAGAGGTGGAAATAGAAACTCTAACAATAAACCAAGAAATAATAATGGTGGTGGCGCGCGTGGTGGAAATTCTTCACGTGGCAGAAGATAAAAGTTATACGAATAAAAAAGGGCTGATTAATGGATAGAAGTGCTATATGTGAATTATGTGCAAGTGCAGATGATGTAAATGCTTTTGAAGTTTTACCATCTGATGCAAGTGAAGAACAATCAATTTATCTTTGTGGGAATTGTAAAGCTCAAATTCAAAGCTCAGAACTGGATGAAACTCACTTTAAGTGTTTAAACGATTCTATGTGGAGTGAAACACCTGCTGTGCAAGTGATGAGTTATAGACTTTTAAATGCACTTGGCCGTCAAGATTTAGTGGATATGATGTATATGCAAGAGGACGTAAAGGCTTGGGCTGATGCTGATTCTATTGGTAAAGCTGCCGATGCCTTAGTCTATAAAGATGCCAATGGTGTGACCTTAGCAGCCGGAGACACGGTTGTAATCACTAAAGACTTGGATGTAAAGGGTACTGGATTTACTGCAAAACGTGGTACTGCTGTACGTAATATTGGTCTTGTAGCAGGCGACAGTGAGCATATTGAAGGGCGTGTTAATGGTGTGAAAATTCACATATTGACTAAGTTTTTGAAAAAATCATAATGCAGCCATTCAAGCGATTTCATAAGATAGACGAGGATTTTCGTTCACCTTATGCAAGAGACAGAGACAGGATAATTCACTCAGCTTCATTTAGAAAACTTGAGTATAAAACACAGGTTTTCTTAAACCAAGAGGGTGATTTTTTTCGTACACGTCTCACACATTCCATAGAAGTCTCTCAAATCGCGCGTTCCATTACCTCCACGCTTGATCTGAGTGAAGCATTGGCTGAGTCTATTGCTTTGGCACACGACTTAGGACATACACCTTTTGGTCATGTAGGCGGGGATACTTTAGATGAGTGTTTGAAAAATGATGGCTTCATAAATGGTTTTGAGCATAATTTTCAATCTTTTCGTGTTGTTTCATTTTTAGAAAAACGTTATAAAGATTTTGATGGACTTAATCTTACTTTTGCAACCTTAGAAGGGATTTTAAAGCACTCTTATCCTTATAAAAAGAATTTTTTACCTAAACAAATTCACGAACAGTTTAATCTTGATACACATCCCTCTATTGAAGCTATGATTGTTGATCGAGCAGATGAGATTGCGTATGTGAGTCACGACATAGATGATGGAATAAATTCTGGACTCATCACTTTTGAAGATTTAAAGCAAAGTGAGTTGGTGAAAGAGATACTAGAAAAAGTAGAAGCAGAGGGGATAACACAAGCGGATGATGAGATGTTTCGTTACAGATTTAGCTCACACCTTATAAATCATCTTGTGTATTCACTTTTAGAGTATTCACGAGATAAAGTAACAAGCGTAGAAGTTCAAAGTGCTACATTGGATGCAAAAAGTGAACTTCCCATAGGAATGTCTAATGATTTAGAAACGAAGCTAAAAAAACTAAAAAAACTTCTTTTTCAAAAATTGTACCAACATCAAAATATAGTGACAAAAATGTATGCTGGAAAACAGGCTGTTCGAGGTTTGTATAATGGACTTATGGAAGAAGAAAAAATGCTTCCCGAGTATTTTTATAAACAGTTACAGACGAGGAAAAAACATAGAGTTATAGCAGACTATATTGCGTCAATGAGCGATAGACATGCAATCTCTTTATACAAAGAGATGTATGGGAAAATTTAGAAAATAATATAATTACAAGGTTACTTTATGCAAACAACTACAAAAAGTCAAAAATTTATCTTAAAAATTTTTCCTGAAATCATGATAAAAGGTCCTTCTGCAAAACGTCAAATGGTGGGACAGCTTTATACAAATCTACTAAGTATTCTACAAAAGATTCATGCTGATGTCAGCGTTAAGAAATTCTCAGATAAAATTGAAGTCGTTACGCCTATAAGTGCTGTGAATGAAATACGACAATCTCTTTTAAATACTTCTGGAATTGAACAAATACTTGAAGCTTTGCAATTTGATGCTATAGATACTATTGATAAAATAAAAACAATAGTAGGTGAACTTATGAGAGATTCACTTAAAGATAAAACCTTTGTAGTGAGGGTAAAACGTGTTGGTACACATGATTTTACTTCTCTTGAAATTGAAAAAGAGCTAGGTGGGTATTTACTAGCACATTCATCGGCTAAAGGTGTGAGCTTAAAAAATGCCGAAGTCTCTATCCATATAGAGTTGGTACAATCTCAGTTAAATATTATTACGTCCAAATACACAGGTCTAAGTGGTTTTCCTATTGGAACGCAAGGTGATATTTTATCATTAATGTCAGGGGGATTTGATTCTACTGTAGCTTCGTACTTAACAATGAAACGCGGGATTAAAACGCACTTTGTATTTTTTAACTTAGGTGGAATTGCTCATGAAATAGGGGTAAAGCAGGTAGCCTTTTATTTATGGTCGAAGTTTGGATCATCGCATAAGGTTAAGTTTATAACTATTGATTTTGAGGATGTTTTAACAGAAATCTTTCGCGCAACTGCTCCAACGTATATGGGTGTTGTGCTTAAACGTTTAATGCTTATGGCAGCTGAAAAAGTAGCAAAGTCTATGGATATAGATGCGTTGCTCACAGGAGAGAGTGTAGCACAGGTGTCAAGTCAAACCTTACGTAACTTAGCCATAATAGACGAAGTGAGTAATATGTTGATTTTGAGACCACTTTCAACGATGAATAAGCCTGAAATAATGGCAATAGCAGATACTATTGGCACGCGCCATTTTGCAGAGAGTATGCCTGAGTATTGTGGAGTAATCTCTCAAAACCCTATTATCCATGGTTCTTTTAAGCGAATAGAAAAAGAAGCCAAGCGTTTTAATTATGATGTACTAGATAAGGCAGTCGAAGAAGCCAAAGATATTTATATAGATGAAATTATTGAAGATATTAATGAATTAGCACCCATTGAAGTGGTTCAAAGACTTGAAGGGCAAAATCAGGTTGTGATAGACATTCGAGCTGAAGATGTATGTATAACAACCTCATGTGAATGTATAAAAATACCATTTCACCAACTCAAATCAGAGTTTAAAAAACTCCCCCAAGATAAAGAATATTTACTCTATTGTGAAAAGGGTATTATGAGTCAATTGCATGGACAGTATCTACGTGATTTACAAGGCTATGAAAATATTAAAGTGTATCGACCTCTTTAAATTTTTCTAGGCTTTAATATCAAGTAATCGAAAGCTTGCGTAGATGTAAACTGATAATATATGTTTTTGATTAGTAGGTAGAAATAAAATTAGGAGTTTTACGATGGCAGAAGTGCAAAAAATGTCACTAACCACAAAGGTGTTAATTGGGATGGGGTTAGGTATCTCAATGGGACTGATTTTCAACCTATTAGGTCTAAACAGTGAAGGCTCATTTATCAATACATATGTCGTAAATGGATTATTTCTTACTATAGGGAAAATGTTTGTAGCGGGACTGAAAATGCTTGTTGTCCCTTTGGTCTTTTTCTCACTTGTTACTGGAGTTATAGGTATCGGAGATATTAGGTCTTTAGGAAAAGTAGGAGGGAAATCTTTTGCCCTTTACATGCTTACAACAGCCGTGGCAATAGCGGTTGGGATTAGTATAGCCGCTACAATCGGTATTGGTGAAGGTGTAAATATGACATCTATAGCATCTTTTAGTGCAAAAGAAGCCCCTGTACTTAGTGCTGTACTGATAGATATTGTTCCTGAGAATATAGTGAATGCGATGGCATTAGGAAAAATGTTACAAATTATCTTTTTTTCTATTTTAGTAGGTATCTCTTTATTGATGGTAGGCAAAAAAGCCGAACCTGTAGTTAAACTTTTAGAGATTGGTAATGAAATTATGATGAAGATGGTCAATATAGTTATGGCAGTTGCTCCGTATGCTGTATTTGCATTACTTGGAAAAGCTATTTCAGATCTTGGACTTAGCTTACTTATAGATTTAGCAGGGTATGTTGGGGTGCTGATTGGAGTGTTATTGTTACATCTATTTGTTACATTGATGCTTATTTTAAAAGTATTCTCTGGAGTGAGTCCTTTAGTTTTCTTGAAAAAAATGCGTGAGGTTCAGATATTTGCATTTAGTACTTCAAGTTCTAATGCAACTATTCCTGTAACACTTAGAACGGTGATAGATAAACTTGGGGTAAAGAATTCTGTAGCATCATTTAGTGTCCCATTTGGCGCGACGATTAACATGGATGGAACAGCTATAATGCAAGGAGTCGCAACTGTTTTTATTGCTAATGCTTATGGTGTAGATCTTGGTATTACAGGTTATTTAACTGTTATTTTAATGTCTGTTCTGGCATCTGTAGGTACAGCAGGCGTACCTGGAGTAGGGCTGATTATGCTTTCTATGGTATTTTCTCAGGTTGGGCTACCTATAGAAGGTATAGGCTTAGTTTTAGGGGTAGATAGAATACTTGACATGCTAAGAACGGCAGTGAATGTTTCTGGAGATGCTGTTGTATCGGTAGTTGTTGCAAAAAGCGAAGGCGCATTGGATATAGATGTTTACAATAATCCTAAAGCAGGAGTTGCCGAAGAAGACGATATAAATATTGATAAAACTGCAGAACGTGCATTAGCAGATGTGGTTACTGCAACACATAATCAAGCATAATTTTTTAATTAGTGGCTATAAATAGACTAGAAATGGAGTCAAAAAAGAAAACTTAAAAAGCTTTGAAAGTTCTTAAAATAGGAGTATATAAGCCCGAAGGCTTATACTATAGGCGTGATTCGTAACGTCTCATCATATAAAGACGTTTTAGCATTTTCTTACGAGATGCAATTTTGAATTTCTTACGCTTTTCAGTTGCTGTTTCGTGGTTACGACGAGCACGAGCTTCTGTAACGATTAAGTTACGGTCAGTCTGCTTCTTGAAACGGCGGTAAGATGCATCAAAATTATCATCCGATCTAAGGATAATACCTGGCATATCACATCACCTTCTTTCTTTAAAATTTTTTCGAGTTGAAATTATAGCCAAATCTTTTTGATTTACAAAGTTGTTTTAGAATTGTTTACCAATCTTAACAAGGGTTCTTGAGTTATTCATATTTGTTTTTGCACCATTTGATAGTTGTGCATCTTGAGCCCATTGGTATCGACTCTCAATCCCTATGAACATGTCAGAAGTAAGATCATAGCTTAGAGATGCTCCAACATTAAATCCAAAAACTGTATCATTTTTTGTAGCACTTTTAGCAAAAATAACGCCAAGTCCTGGTCCAAAACCAAACTTTGTTTTGTCATTTAATTCAAACATTATTCTTGGATTCATCTCTAAAGTGTTTGTTTCTAAGCCATCTTTATCAGAA
>ERZ889078.634-NODE-634-length-31487-cov-18.169859_pt1 | contig 31487 bp, 30 predicted proteins | sample MGYA00521266_ERZ889078 | MGnify/ENA primary metagenome ERZ889078 (study PRJEB32303, sample SAMEA104408618) | aquatic metagenome | biome: Brackish water; feature: Pelagic; material: water | place: Baltic Sea | collected 2014-06-16T06:34:00 | depth 76,534 m ...
ACAGTCACTGACTTTGCTAGATTGCGCGGCTGGTCGACATCTGTGCCTTTGGCAACCGCGGTATGATAGGCCAAAAGCTGGACTGGGATGGCATAGATGATGGGGGCTAGGAGCTCGGACACTTTGGGCATGGCCAATGTGTGCCAGCATTCGCCGCCTGCTTGGCTCAGCCCCTCATTGTCAGACACAAGTAAAACGCGGCCGTGGCGGGCCATCACCTCTTGCATATTTGAGACAGTTTTTTCAAACAGACTGTCAAGGGGAGCAAAGACGATCACGGGCATTTGCGTGTCAATCAGCGCGATAGGCCCGTGCTTTAATTCGCCCGATGCATAGGCTTCGGCGTGGATATAGCTAATTTCTTTCATCTTAAGCGCGCCTTCCAGCGCCAGCGGATACATAGTGCCGCGCCCTAAGAATAAAATATCTTGCGCCTTGGCCAGATCTTTCGCAATTTTGGCGATCTTGGGCTCGATCGCTAGAGTTTGGTTCATCAATCCGGGCAAAAGCGCAATATCGGTCAGATGGACTGCAACCTCATCCGCGGACAGGCGGCCGCGATCTTGTGCAGCCTTAAGGGCCAAAAGCGCCAAAACCATAAGGGTTGAACTAAACGCCTTGGTCGAGGCCACGCCCACTTCAACGCCCGCAAAGATAGGCAGCGCCAGATCGCTTTCGCGCGCGATGGATGAGGTGGGCACATTGACCACCGACATGATCTGCGCCACGCGCCCTTTGGCATAACGCAGGGCCGCCAATGTGTCTGCGGTTTCGCCCGATTGGCTTACAAAGATTGCAATGGATTTGTCGGAAAGCGGAGGGTTGCGGTAGCGAAATTCTGACGCAATATCAATATCAACAGGCAGACCTGCGATCTGCTCGAGCCAATATTTGGCAATATGACAGGCATAATGGCCCGTGCCGCACGCCACCAACGTCACGCGGTCAGCGCGGGTAAAATCGGCCTCTTGCGGCAGGCTTAGGCTTTTGCCGCTTTGCATATAGGCGGATTGCGCATTGGCAAGCACAATCGGTTGTTCGGCTATTTCTTTGGCCATAAAATGGCGGTGGCCGTTTTTCTCGATCCGCGCCATATCTAATTCGATGCGGGTTTCAGGGCGGGTGACCCTTTGGCCTTGGCCGTTATAAATTTTGGCCCCTTGGCGGGTGATAACGGCGCAATCATCTTCGTCGAGATAGGTGATCCGGTCGGTCATGGTTGCCAAAGCAATCGCGTCCGAGCCAATGAACATTTCACCAGTGCCATGGCCTATTGCTAATGGGCTGCCTTTGCGTGCGGCGATCAAAAGATCATCTTGTCCATCAAAGGCAAAGCAAATAGCAAAAGCGCCGTGCAACAGGGGCAATGTGGCAAAAACCGCCTCTTGCGGGCTTTTGCCCTGATCGAGGAAGGACTGCGTCAGACATGAAATAGTTTCGGTATCGGTTTGCGAGTGGAAGACATACCCTTTAGCTGTCAAACTGTTGCGTAGGGGGCGAAAATTCTCGATAATTCCATTATGCACAACGGCGACAGGGCCAGACTTATGGGGATGGGCATTTTCAACCGTTGCCGCACCGTGGGTAGCCCATCGCGTATGGCCAATGCCAGTTTTACCCGCCAAAGGATGATGCACCAGCAGATCCGAAAGGTGCACCAACTTGCCAACCGCGCGGCGGGTGTTAAGTACGCCGCCATTCACGGTGGCGATGCCCGCACTGTCATAGCCGCGATATTCCATACGTTTTAAACTATCGATCAACAAAGGTGCAGCTTCGTGATTTCCCAATACCCCAACAATCCCACACATTGGTTACCCTTTCAATCGTGCAGCCTTGGCTGCTTGGTAAAGCTGCATCAATTTTACGGCCAAACCCGGCTTATTGACCTGCACCGCACGCCCTAGGGCCAGCGCCGCATCCTCGACATCTTTGGTGATGACCGAGCCTGCGCCCGTCATAGCATCATTGCCCACCCGCACAGGGGCCACCAACATCGTGTTTGAGCCAATAAAGACCCGCGCGCCAATGGTGGTTTTATGTTTGTTCACCCCGTCATAATTGCACGTGATGGTGCCCGCGCCGATATTGGTAAATTCACCAATATGCGCATCGCCCAAATAGGTCAGATGCCCCACTTTGACGCCTTGATCTAAAATGGCATTTTTGACTTCGACGAAATTGCCAATATGCACATCTTCGGCTAATTCCGCCCCTGGGCGCAGCCGCGCAAAAGGCCCCACTTGCGCCCCGCGCGAGATGTGGCACCCTTCAAGATGGCAAAAACCTTTGACCTCGGCCTCGGATTCGATGGTGACATTGGGGCCAAAGATGACATTGGGCCCTATCACCGTGTCGCGGCCGATGACCGTATCTAGGGCAAAATAAACCGTTTCAGGCGCGGTCAGCGTGACGCCATTTTCAAGCGCCTCGGCGCGCGCACGGCTTTGAAAGGCTGCTTCGGCCATAGACAATTCAGAGCGCGTGTTGATCCCTTGGGTCTCGAAAGCGTCGCAGATCACATAGCTTGCAGACTTGCCCGCTTTATTGGCCAAAGCCACGATGTCGGTTAGATAATATTCACCCGCTTCATTGTCGCAGCCCACTTGTGCGATTAAGTCAAAAAGTAGCACTTTATTTGCATAGATCACGCCTGAGTTGCACAGGCTAATCTCGCGCTGGGCGGGGCTTGCGTCTTTATATTCAACTATTTCTTGAAGTTGGTTACCGTCAACAATCAAACGGCCATAGCGGCCAGGATCTGGGGCCTCAAACCCTAGGACCACGATATCAAACTCCTTTGCCGCGGTGCGCATGGCCAAAAGCGTGTCTCCACTGACAAAGGGCGTATCGCCGTAAAGCACCAGTGCCTGCCCCTTTTCATCAACCAAAAGATCGGCGGCGCAGGCCACTGCATGGGCGGTACCTTTGCGTTCGGTCTGTTCGACCAGCAAAATATCAGGGTCAAAGGCAAGCGCCGCTTTCCCCACTTGCGCGGCCCCGTAGCCAGTGACTACAACGATCTTTCCAGGCTCGATACTGCGTCCTGCCCAAAGCGCATGGTGCAACAAAGGCGCAGCCCCAACCTTATGCAACACTTTGGGAACGTCAGAGTCCATCCGCGTTCCTTGGCCCGCGGCAAGCACAATGAGAGAAAGATTGGCAGTGTAAGACATAGTTTTACTTTCCTTTAGGCTGAACTCGTTTTAACTCCGTATACTCTAGCCACAAGGTGCAAGTCATCACAGGTTCTTACTAATTATTACAAAAGGGGCTGATATGACACTTGGAACAGTTGTTTTTGATCTAGATGGCACGTTGGCGGATACCAGTGCCGATCTAATTGCATCCGCTAATCATTGTTTCATAGCGCGGGGCCATGGAGCTTTGTTGGACCCTGTGGCAGATGGGTCATTAGGATTCTTGGGTGGGCGAGCGATGTTGCGCAGTGGATTTGCGCGGGTGTTGCCTGCGCCCGAGGTGACCGAAGCGCTGATAGATGCCTATTATCCCGTGTTGCTCGAGGCTTATGATCAGGCCATTCACGTGCACACATTTCTTTATCCCAATGTGATCATCAACGTCGAGCGGTTGCGCGCTACAGGTTACAGTACCGCCATTTGCACCAATAAGCCCGAAGGTTTGGCCCGCAAACTGGTGCAGTCTTTGGGGGTGAGCGCGCTTTTTGATGCTTTGATAGGGGCTGACACTTTGCCCACGCGCAAGCCAGATCCCGCCCCCTATCATGCGGCGGTTTTGCAAGCGGGAGGGGTGATTGCTCAGTCGTTTTTGGTGGGCGATACGAAAACCGACCATGACACGGCACGCGCTTGTTGTGTGGCCAGCGTTTTGGTAGGTTTTGGTCCTGAAGGGCAGGGCCTTGCCCGCCTGCAGCCTGATGCGCTTTTGATGCATTATGATGATTTGCCCGAGCTTGCCGCGCGACTTTTGGAAAGTGGCGCACTATAATCTTTTGAGAGTGGAGAAAAATGGACATTTTTAAAGGCAGTTTCACCCAACAAGAGCCGCTTCCCGAACAGGCGATTGCGGCTGCTATGCAGGTCTTGGGCCATGGACGTTTGCACCGCTATAATGTGGTCGCAGGCGAAACCGCCGAGGCGGCTTTGCTTGAGCAAGAGTTCGCCCAACTGACAGGGGCGAAATATTGTTTGGCGTTGGCTTCAGGGGGGGCGGCGATGCGGATTGCTTTGCGCGCCATTGGCGTTGGGGCGGGAGATCTGGTTCTCTCAAACGGCTTTACTCTTGCACCCGTGCCAGGTGCGATTGCAGCCGTGGGGGCCAGGGCCGTTTTTGTCGAAGTGACGCCCGATCTGACCATCGATCTGGTGGATTTGGCGCAAAAAATACATGCATCGAGCGCTAAAACCCTGCTTTTGTCGCATATGCGCGGCCACATGTGCGATATGGACCAACTGATGGCGCTTTGTGGGGCCCATGGGGTGCGGGTGATTGAAGATTGCGCGCACACGATGGGTGCGCACTGGGGGGGGGCGCCCTCGGGTAGGTATGGCCTTATGGGGTGCTATTCTACCCAGACCTATAAGCACATTAATTCGGGTGAAGGGGGGCTTTTGATCTCGGATGATGATCAGGCGATGGCGCGCGCGATACTTCTGTCGGGCAGCTATATGCTTTATGAGCGCCATCTGGCCGCCCCTGAGCCTGAAGTATTTGAGGGGCTGAAACTTGACACGCCCAACATGTCATCGCGCATGGATAATCTGCGTGCCTCTATCTTGCGCCCGCAATTGCCGCTTTTGGCAGAGCGTGTTGCGCGTTGGCGCAGCCTTTACGACACGATGGCCGTAAGCCTAAAAAACACCCGAGGCCTGCGCCTGACCCAGCGCGGCGCGAGTGAAGCCTTTGTGGGCTCGTCCTTTCAGTTTTTGATGCCAGAGTGGGGCGCTTTACACGCGCAAACCTTGGTTGCTCGGGCGGCCAAACGCGGAGTAGATCTGAAATGGTTTGGGGCCGATAGCCCCATAGGCTTTACCTCACGCTATGATCACTGGCGCTTTGCCGCTGGCAAGGCTTTGCCCGAAACCGACCAGATTTTAAAAAGTCTTTTTGACATGCGTTTACCACTGACCTTTACGCCTGCCGACTGCGTGTTGATTGCCAAAATCCTGCACGCCGAAATACAATCGATTAACCAGGCGGGTCCCGATGCAGACGGTACATTGCTTAGTGTAGATTAGAAATTAAGTTATTATCAGGCGACTTTTATCGATATATTAACTATAAGGCGAAATGAATAAGCGTAAGGACCCTCAAATACACCCAGCCAAATACACCCAGCAAGCATTTTTCGCCCTCAGGTTGGTTGACCGCGCAAGGGGGGGGAGGTAAACAGCTGTCGAAACGGCCGCGGTTGCGTGCCCCTGACCCATCGCCGAAGGAGCCCCTCTGTGGAACAACTTCTAGCTCAATATCTTCCGATCCTGATTTTTTTGGCCATAGCCATTGGACTTGGGCTGGTTTTGCTCTTGGCGGCGGTGGTTTTAGCTGTGCGCAATCCTGACCCTGAAAAGGTTTCCGCCTATGAATGCGGCTTTAACGCCTTTGATGATGCGCGTATGAAATTCGACGTGCGCTTCTATCTTGTGTCGATTTTGTTCATCATCTTTGACCTTGAGGTGGCGTTTTTGTTCCCTTGGGCAGTCGCCTTTGGTGAGATTTCGATGGTGGGCTTTTGGTCCATGATGGTCTTTTTGGGCGTGTTGACGGTGGGCTTTGCCTATGAGTGGAAGAAAGGGGCTTTGGAATGGGCGTGATGCTAGGGGCCAATACGGCTGGTCATGATTCTGAGGTTTCGACCCGCGCTTTGAACGCTGAGTTGCAGGATAAGGGGTTTTTGCTGACATCGACGGAAGATATTATCAATTGGGCGCGCACGGGCAGTTTGCACTGGATGACCTTTGGTCTGGCCTGCTGTGCGGTCGAAATGATGCACACCTCGATGCCACGCTATGATCTTGAGCGTTTTGGGACCGCGCCACGCGCCAGTCCGCGCCAGTCGGATCTGATGATCGTGGCGGGCACTTTGACCAATAAGATGGCGCCCGCTTTGCGCAAAGTCTATGATCAGATGCCCGAGCCGCGCTATGTGATTTCTATGGGGTCTTGCGCCAATGGCGGCGGTTATTACCACTATAGCTATTCCGTGGTGCGCGGCTGTGATCGTATTGTACCTGTTGATGTCTATGTGCCGGGCTGCCCACCCACGGCCGAAGCGCTGCTTTACGGCATTTTACAATTGCAACGCAAAATTCGCCGTACCGGCACGATCACCCGCTAGGAGGGCAAAAATGTCAGAGGCTTTACAAGAGCTTGCAGCCCATATCAGCCTAAAGCGGTCCGATGCTGTTGTGTCCTCAGAGGTGGTGAATGGCGAATTAACCTTAACGGTTGCGCCCAATCATATCGTGCCGCTGGTTGAGTTCTTAAAAATCGACACGGCCTGTCATTTTTCAACTTTGGTTGATATTACGGCCGTTGATTACCCAGAACGGGTGGCGCGATTTGACGTGATTTACCACTTCCTGTCCATGTATCAAAACCATCGTATCCGCTTGAAATTGGCCATGCGCGAAGATCAGATTTTGGCCTCGATCAATGGGATCTATCCGGCCGCCAATTGGTTTGAGCGTGAGATTTTCGATATGTTCGGGATCTTATTTTCGGGCCACCCTGACCTGCGCCGCATTCTGACCGATTACGGGTTTCGCGGCCATCCTCTGCGGCGCGATTTCCCGACCTCGGGCTATACCGAGGTCCGCTATGATGAGGCGCAAAAGCGCGTGGTGTATGAGCCAATTTCTTTGGTGCAAGAATACCGTCAGTTTGATTTCATGTCCCCTTGGGAGGGGGCAGATTACATTCTGCCAGGAGATGATAAAGCAAAGGTCCAATCATGATGGATGGCAAGTTTGATGACGCCCTAACGGGCGAGCAAAAGATTCGCAATTTTAACATTAACTTTGGCCCGCAGCACCCTGCCGCCCACGGTGTTTTACGCCTTGTGCTAGAGCTGGATGGCGAAATTGTCGAACGTTGTGACCCCCATATTGGCCTTTTGCATCGCGGCACTGAAAAGCTGATGGAAAGCCGCACCTATTTGCAAAATCTGCCCTATTTTGATCGGTTGGATTATGTGGCCCCCATGAACCAAGAACATGCTTGGTGCTTGGCTATTGAAAAGCTGACGGGCACAGCGGTGCCGCGGCGTGCCAGCCTTATTCGGGTGCTTTACTGCGAAATTGGCCGCGTTTTGAACCATTTGCTGAATGTCACCACCCAAGCAATGGATGTTGGTGCTTTGACGCCGCCGCTTTGGGGCTTTGAAGAGCGTGAAAAACTAATGGTCTTTTATGAGCGAGCCTCGGGGGCGCGTTTGCACGCTGCCTATTTCCGCCCAGGCGGTGTGCATGCCGATCTGACCGACAAATTGATCGAAGATATTGACCAATGGGCCATCGAATTTCCGCGCGTTTTGGATGATATCGAAGGGCTTTTAACCGAAAACCGTATTTTCAAACAACGCAATGTTGATATTGGCGTGATCACCGAAGAAGATGCACAAACTTGGGGTTTCTCGGGGGTTATGGTGCGCGGCTCCGGTATGGCGTGGGACTTGCGTCGCGCACAACCATATGAATGCTATGACGAATTTGAATTTGATATCCCCGTGGGGGTCAATGGTGACTGTTATGATCGCTATTTGTGCCGCATGGAGGAAATGCGTCAATCGACCCATATAATCCGCCAAGCTTTGGCTAAATTGCGGGTTGAAAAGGGTGATGTTTTGGCGCGTGGCAAGATCACTCCACCCAAACGCGCCGAGATGAAAACCTCGATGGAAGCGTTGATCCACCATTTCAAACTTTACACCGAAGGTTTCCACGTGCCCGAAGGTGAAGTTTACGCAGCGGTTGAGGCTCCGAAAGGTGAATTTGGCGTTTATCTGGTGGCAGATGGCACCAATAAGCCCTATCGCGTGAAACTGCGTGCTCCGGGCTTTTTGCATCTGCAATCCATTGACTTTATGTGCAAAGGCCATCAGCTGGCCGATGTTTCTGCAATTATCGGCACGATGGACGTCGTGTTTGGGGAGATTGACCGCTAATGATTCGCCGCCTTCACCCCATTCAACCCGACAGCTTTGCCTTTACGCCTGAAAATCTTGCTTGGGCGCGGGGCCAAATTTCGAAATATCCCGAAGGGCGCCAGGCTTCGGCGATCATTCCACTTTTGTGGCGCGCTCAAGAGCAACATGGCTGGCTGACCCGCCCTGCGATTGAATATGTGGCCTCAATGCTTGGGATGGCCTATATTCGTGCTTTGGAAGTGGCCACATTTTACTTTATGTTCCAACTGGCCCCCGTGGGCTCGGTGGCGCATATCCAAATTTGCGGCACCACTTCTTGCATGATTTGTGGGGCCGAGGCGCTGATCGAGGCCTGCCAAGAGCTGATCGCCCCAAGGGCGCATATGCTGTCGGTGGATGGTAAGTTTTCGTGGGAAGAGGTCGAATGTCTGGGGGCGTGTACGAATGCGCCCATGGTCCAAATTGGCAAAGATTATTATGAAGATCTGACCCCCACCATTTTGCGTGAGTTGATAGCGAAATTCTCGTCCGGCGACGTGCCGCGCCCGGGTCCGCAAAACGGACGTTTTGCATCCGAGCCAAAATCAGGTCTGACCAGTCTTGAAGATTTTGCAACAGGCGGTGGGCAGTTCAATGGCTCGGTTTCTTTGGCTTTGGCAATTGGCGATACGGTCAAGCGGATCGATGGCAGCGAAGTGCCGCTGTTGACCCCTTGGTTGGGTAAAGCGAGCCCGAAAGCTGCACCAAAAACTGCGGCCCAAAAGCCCGACGCCGAATGAAGCGGAACAGAAAGAACATTATGACCAACTCGAATGCATACGCGCTGGCCAAACAAGCCCGCCTTTCCGCAGTTGTTATGGTGGTGACCATGGGGCTTTGGCTGGCAATGCAATGGCTTGGCGGGCAGATGGGGTGGGACACTCGGTTTGTATTTTTGTTCGACATGGCGGCGATCGCCGCCTTTGTTTGGACACTAAACATCTCTTGGCGACTATGGCGTAGGCGCAACGTTGATCACAGTTCGAATTGAGGGCAAAACATGCTGGCAGATAAAGACCGGATCTTTACCAACCTTTACGGGATGCATGATCGCAGCCTGGCAGGCGCTAAAAAGCGCGGCCATTGGAGCGGGACCGCAGGCTTTATCAAGAATGGCCGCGACTGGATTGTCGAGCAAACCAAAGCCTCGGGGCTGCGCGGGCGCGGTGGCGCTGGGTTTCCAACGGGTTTAAAATGGTCATTCATGCCCAAAGCCTCGGACGGGCGGCCCAGCTATTTGGTGGTCAATGCCGACGAGTCAGAGCCTGGCACCTGCAAAGATCGCGAAATCATGCGCCACGATCCCCATTCGCTGATAGAAGGATGCCTGATCGCGGGTGTTGGTATGGGCGCTGTTGCTGGCTATATTTACATTCGTGGCGAGTATATTCGTGAAAAAGAAGCGCTGCAATTAGCTATAGATGAGGCCTATGACGCAGGCTATTTAGGCAAGAATGCCTGCGGTTCGGGCTATGATTATGACCTTTACCTGCACCACGGCGCAGGCGCTTATATTTGTGGCGAAGAAACGGCCCTTCTTGAAAGCCTAGAAGGGAAAAAGGGCATGCCGCGTATGAAGCCGCCATTCCCAGCGGGGGCGGGACTTTATGGCTGTCCAACCACGGTGAACAATGTCGAATCAATTGCGGTTGTGCCAACGATTTTGCGGCGCGGAGCGGATTGGTTTTCGTCATTTGGGCGGCCCAACAATGTGGGCACTAAGATTTTTGGCATTTCTGGCCATGTTAACAACCCTTGCGTGGTCGAAGAGGCCATGTCCATTCCACTGCGCGAATTGCTTGACCGCCACTGTGGTGGCGTGCGCGGCGGGTGGAAAAATATCAAAGCGGTAATCCCGGGCGGCTCATCTGTGCCGATGTTGAATGCGACGCAATGTGAAGATGCTATTATGGATTTCGACTGGCTTCGCGAACAGCGCTCGGGGCTGGGAACGGCGGCGGTGATTGTGATGGATCAATCAACCGACGTTATCAAGGCGATTTGGCGTTTGTCGAAATTCTATAAGCACGAAAGCTGCGGCCAATGCACCCCTTGCCGCGAAGGCACGGGGTGGATGATGCGCGTGATGGATCGTTTGGTACGTGGCGAAGCAGAGATTGAAGAAATTGACATGCTTTTATCGGTGACTAAACAGGTCGAAGGCCATACGATTTGCGCCTTGGGCGATGCGGCAGCTTGGCCCATTCAAGGGCTGGTGCGCCATTTCCGAGAAGAGATCGAAGACCGAATTAAAGCAAAGAAAACGGGCCGCATGGGCGCGATGGCGGCGGAGTAGGGTGATGGGCAATCTTAAAAAAGTTATCATCGACGGGATCGAAGTCGAAGTCGATGATGCAATGACCCTCATTCAGGCGGCCGAAGTGGCGGGCGTGGAAATCCCACGTTTTTGCTATCATGAACGGCTGACCATCGCGGGCAATTGCCGGATGTGTTTGGTAGAAGTCGTGGGCGGCCCACCCAAACCTGCTGCTTCTTGCGCGATGCAGGTGCGCGATTTGCGCCCCGGACCAGAAGGCCAAGCGCCGCAGGTTAAAACCAACTCACCCATGGTCAAAAAGGCTCGTGAAGGGGTGATGGAATTTCTATTGATCAACCACCCGCTGGATTGCCCTATTTGCGATCAGGGCGGCGAGTGCGACTTGCAAGATCAGGCCATGGCTTATGGTGTTGATTTCTCGCGTTACCGCGAACCCAAACGTGCCTCAGATGATTTGGACATGGGGCCTTTGGTTGAAACCAAAATGACGCGTTGCATTTCTTGCACGCGCTGTGTGCGCTTTACCTCGGAAGTGGCTGGCCTGAGCCAAATGGGGCAAACGGGCCGTGGCGAAGATGCCGAGATCACCACATATTTGGGCCTGTCGCTGGACAGTAACCTTCAAGGCAATATTATAGATCTTTGTCCCGTTGGTGCGCTGACCTCAAAACCCTATGCCTTTACCGCTCGGCCTTGGGAATTAACCAAGACCGAAACCATCGATGTGATGGACGCGATGGGAGCAAACATTCGCGTGGACACAAAAGGTCGCGAAGTGATGCGCATTTTGCCGCGCAATCATGACGGGGTGAATGAAGAGTGGATATCGGACAAGACCCGTTTTGTTTGGGACGGTTTGCGCCGCCAAAGGCTGGATACGCCTTATATCCGTGAAAACGGCAAGCTGCGTAAAGCCACTTGGGATGAGGCTTTGACCTGCGTTGCAGGCGCGATGCAGGGTAAGATAGTCGCCGGTCTGATCGGTGATTTGGTGAATGTAGAAGCGGCTTTTGCATTGAAAAATTTGATCGAATCTTTGGGTGGGCAGGTTGAGTGCCGCGTTGACGGGGCCAAATTGCCCGAAGGCAACCGCTCTGCCTATGTTGGGACGGCGGCGATCGAAGATATTGACAGCGCCGAAATAATTCACTTAATCGGCACCAATCCAAGGTTGGAGGCGCCCGTTCTTAATGCACGGTTGCGCAAAGCATGGTCGCGCGGAGCCAATATTGTTCTTGTTGGTCAAGCAGTTGATTTGACTTATGAATATACAAATTTTGGCAGTGATCGCAGCGATTTGGTGGCCCTTGCTGCGCGCGACTATGGCGCGGTTAAAGAGAAAGAAAGCCTTGTCATCTTGGGTATAGGTGCGCTGCTTGAGGCGGACGGTGAAGCGGTCCTAAGCCAAGCTATGAAACTGGCGCAAGAGACGGCGTCGAAATTCATGATCTTGCACACGGCCGCTGGGCGCGTGGGGGCGATGGATGTTGGGGCTGTGGCCAAAGGCGGTATAGCCGCCTGCCTAAAAGGGGCCGAGGTTGTGTATAATCTGGGCGCAGATGAAATTGACATAAAAGAAGGTGCTTTCGTGATTTACCAAGGCAGCCACGGCGATCGGGGTGCGCACCGCGCCGATGTGATCTTGCCCGCGGCCGCCTATACGGAAGAAAACGGTATATTTGTAAACCTAGAAGGGCGCCCCCAATTGGCGCAGCGGGCGGGTTTTGCGCCAGGGCAGGCCAAGGAAAACTGGGCCATTTTGCGCGCCTTGTCGGCGGAACTTGGGGTCACTTTGCCTTGGGACAGTCTGGCCGCTTTGCGTGCAGCATTGATCAATGCGCATCCGCATATGGGCGCCATTGACCAAGTGGCAAGCAATGACTGGGTGCCTTTGGCGGTGAACGAACCCGCGAAAGCCGATCTGCGCAACGCGATCAAAGACTATTATCTGACCAATCCCATCGCGCGCGCTAGCGTTTTGATGGGCGAATTGCAAAAGGGTGTGGCCGCGCGTGGTCGGGCGCCCATGGCGGCCGAATGACCATGACATATTATGCCCCTGCTTTGACGCGTAATTTTAAGGAACACCAGCATGGCTGATTTTTTTCAAACGGGATTGGGGATCGCGGTTTTGATCGCAGGGCAAAGCCTTTTGGTCATTGGTTTTGTGATGATTAGCCTTTTGTTCTTGGTTTACGGCGACCGTAAGATCTGGGCCGCGGTGCAAATGCGCAAAGGGCCGAACGTTGTGGGGGCTTTTGGGCTTTTGCAAACGGTGGCGGATGCGCTGAAATATGTTGTCAAAGAGATTGTGGTGCCTGCGGGTGCGGATCGGCCGGTGTTTTTCTTGGCGCCGCTTTTGTCTTTTGTGCTGGCGATTTTGGCTTGGGCGGTTGTGCCCTTTAATGCTGGCTGGGTTTTGGCAGACATTAACGTGGCAGTATTGTTCGTTTTTGCCGCCTCTAGTCTTGAGGTGTACGGAGTGATTATGGGGGGCTGGGCCTCAAATTCTAAATATCCGTTCTTGGGCTCCTTACGCTCGGCGGCGCAGATGATTTCTTACGAAGTCTCTTTAGGGTTGATTATTATCGGCATTATTTTGTCGACCGGATCAATGAACCTAAGCGCTATTGTCGAGGCACAGCGCGGCGATTATGGTCTATTCAACTGGTACTGGATCCCGCATTTTCCGATGGTTTTTCTGTTTTTTATCAGCGCCTTGGCCGAGACTAATCGCCCCCCTTTCGACCTGCCCGAAGCCGAGTCTGAACTGGTGGCGGGCTTTATGGTTGAATATTCATCGACGCCTTATTTGCTGTTTATGGCGGGTGAATATATTGCCATTTTCTTAATGTGTGCGCTGATGTCACTTTTGTTCTTTGGTGGCTGGCTTTCGCCGATTCCTGGCATCGCCGACGGCGCGCTTTGGATGATTGGTAAGATGGCGGTATTCTTCTTTATGTTTGCGATGGTCAAAGCGATTGTTCCCAGATACCGCTATGATCAATTGATGCGCATTGGCTGGAAAGTCTTTTTGCCCTTATCTTTGGGCTGGGTGATTTTGGTGGCCTTTTTGGCGAAATTTGAAGTGTTCGGTGGCTTTTGGGCCCGCTGGGCGATAGGAGGCTGATCATGGGGCCGGAACGCACAATTGATTATAAGCGCGCAGTCAAATATTTCCTGCTGTTCGACTTTATCAAAGGCTTTGGTTTAGGGTTTAAATATTTCTTTGCCCCCAAGGTCACACTGAATTATCCGCATGAAAAGGGGCCACTAAGCCCACGGTTTCGCGGGGAACATGCGCTGCGACGCTATCCGAATGGCGAAGAGCGTTGCATCGCGTGTAAATTATGCGAAGCAGTTTGTCCTGCGCAGGCCATCACCATTGACGCCGAGCCGCGCGAAGACGGCTCGCGGCGCACCACGCGCTATGACATTGACATGACCAAATGTATTTATTGCGGTTTTTGCCAAGAGGCCTGCCCCGTTGATGCAATTGTTGAAGGCCCTAATTTTGAATTTTCAACCGAAACGCGCGAAGAATTATTCTATGACAAAGATAAATTGCTCGACAATGGTGCGCGTTGGGAAGCTGAGATTGCCCGCAATTTGGAATTGGATGCGCCCTACAGATGAGTGATGATCTGACCAAAATGTTCGAAAGCTTTATGAAGCAGGGCAAAGATATGGCCAGTGCATTCGCACCAACGATGGAGACATTCGACCCTAAGGGTTTTGAAAAAATTTTCCCAACACTAAGCCCCGAATTGATGGAGCTGTGGTTTGGCAAAACCCTAAACAGTGGTGGGCTTGACGCGCGCACCCGGCTCTTGGTGACCATTGCCGCGATGACGGTGCTGGGGGCTGGGGCCGAGCCGCAACTGCGGATCACCCTTCGCCACGCTTTGGCTGCCGGCGCAAGTCAGCGCGAAATTGCCGAAGTGATCTATCAAATGAGCATGTTTGGCGGCCTGCCAGCCACAAATAAGGCGCTTGAAATCGCCCAATCGGTCTTTGCCGAAGAGGAGAAACCCGAATGACAGTCGCAGATATTGCCTTTTACAGCTTTGCCGTTGTGGTTGTTTTTGCCGGCCTAATGGTAACGGTGTCGCGCAATCCTGTTCAATCGGTTTTGTGGCTGATTTTGGCCTTTCTTTCATCTGCGGGCTTGTTTGTTTTGCTGGGCGCAGAATTTGCGGCCATGCTTTTGATCATCGTCTATGTGGGCGCGGTCGCGGTGTTGTTTTTGTTTGTGGTGATGATGTTGGACATCGATTTTGCCGCCCTTAAAGGTGAGATGTCGCGCTATATGCCACTGGCGCTGTTGATTGGAGTGATTTTGTTGTTGCAATTCGGGTTGGCTTACGGGGCTTGGGTGCAAGCGGACGGGGCCTTGGGGTTGCGTGCAGCCGTTACACCTGACATGGCGCAAGTGGAAAATACCCGTGCCTTGGGCCTTTTGATCTATGATCAGTATATTTTGCTCTTTCAACTTGCGGGTTTGATTTTGCTGGTTGCGATGATCGGGGCGATTGTTTTGACGCTGCGCCACCGTGGTGATGTGAAACGCCAAAATGTTCTGCATCAGATGTGGCGAGATCCGGCTAAAGCCATGATTAAGAAAAATGTAAAACCGGGGCAGGGGCTTTAACCTGTTTGAAGGCGGGTTCATCCGCGTAATTGATGGGGCACTGGGCCCAAAGGAACGAAAATGGTTGGATTAGAACATTATTTGGCAGTGGCGGCGGCTTTGTTTGTTATTGGCATTTTTGGTTTGTTTTTGAACCGCAAGAACGTGATTGTCATCTTGATGTCCATCGAACTGATGCTTTTGGCGGTGAATATCAATTTTATCGCCTTTTCAAGCTATTTAGGCGATTTGGTGGGGCAGATTTTTACCATGTTCGTTCTAACGGTGGCGGCTGCAGAAGCTGCGATTGGCTTGGCTATTTTGGTAAGTTTCTTCCGTACCCGTGGAACGATTGACGTCGAAGACGCAAATGTAATGAAGGGCTAAACCATGGTAACGCTGATACTTTTCGCGCCGCTTTTGGGGGCTTTGCTCTGCGGTTTTGGCTGGCGCTTTTTGGGCGAGAAAATGAGCCAGGTTTTGACCACGGGCTTGGTGTTTTTTGCTGCCGCTTTATCGTGGACCGTGTTTTTCACCTTGGGCGATGAAACGACGCATGTCGTTTTACTGCGGTGGATTGAAAGCGGCTCTTTGTCGACCGATTGGGGCATTCGCCTTGACCGTTTAACGGCGATTATGCTGGTGGTGGTCAACTCGGTCTCGGCGTTGGTGCACCTTTATTCCTTTGGCTATATGGCGCATGACGATAATTGGTCTGAAAAGGAACATTACCGCGCACGCTTTTTTGCCTATTTGTCATTCTTTACCTTTGCGATGCTGATGCTGGTCACCTCTGACAATTTGGTGCAGATGTTTTTTGGGTGGGAAGGTGTGGGCGTGGCCTCGTATCTGTTGATAGGTTTTTATTATAAAAAACCATCGGCGAATGCAGCCGCGATCAAGGCTTTTGTCGTCAATCGCGTCGGGGATTTTGGTTTTGCGCTTGGGATTTTTGCGCTTTACTTTTTGACCGACAGTATCAAACTTGATGATGTGTTTGCCGCCGCGCCGCATTTGGCCGAGGTTGAGATTGGCTTTCTTTGGGGTAGCTTTAACGCGGCAAACTTGATTGGCGTCCTACTGTTCATCGGTGCGATGGGCAAGTCAGCCCAGCTTGGGCTACACACGTGGTTACCCGACGCGATGGAGGGACCAACACCTGTCTCTGCGCTGATCCACGCCGCAACAATGGTGACCGCGGGGGTCTTTTTGGTCTGCCGCATGTCGCCGATTTATGAATTTGCCCCCGCCGCCACGGCCATGATCGTGGTCGTCGGGGCCACCACGGCCTTTTTTGCAGCCACCGTCGGTCTTGTTCAAAATGATATCAAGCGGGTTATCGCCTATTCTACCTGTTCGCAACTTGGTTATATGTTTGTGGCCGCCGGCGTTGGGGCCTATTCGGTGGCGATGTTTCACCTGTTTACCCATGCGTTCTTTAAGGCGATGCTGTTTTTGGGCGCGGGCTCAGTCATTCATGCGATGCATCATGAACAAGATATGCGCAAGTACGGCGGTTTGCGTAAAAAGATTCCCTTTACATTTAGCGCGATGCTGATCGGCACTTTGGCTATCACGGGCGTTGGCATTCCGTTTACCCATATCGGTTTTGCGGGCTTCTTGTCGAAAGATGCCGTTATTGAAAGCGCTTTTGTCGGCTCATCTTATGCTTTTTGGCTGTTAGTGATTGCCGCCTTTATGACCAGTTTTTACAGCTGGCGCTTGATGTTCATGACTTTTTACGGTACGGCCCGCGGCGATCATCATAAACATGACCACTCGCATGAAAGCCCCAAAGTAATGCTGGTTCCCTTGGCCGTATTGGCACTTGGGGCCGCTTTTTCGGGTATGATTTGGTACAACAGCTTCTTTGGCGATGAGCCAAAACTGCGCGCGTGGTTTGGTATGGAAGCCGCAATGGCGCATGAGGGGGCAGGCGCTGAGGCCAATCCAGGTGCCGCATCCCATGATGCGGTCGCAACAAAGGTGGCGCATGACACTGCCGACCAAACCCATACGGGCGCGCCCAAGGGGGCCATCGCAATGGGTGCAGACAATCACATCATTCACGAAGCGCATCAGGTGCCTGCTTGGGTTAAACTTTCGCCCTTCATTGCGATGATCTTTGGGCTAGCTTTGGCATATCTGATGTATATCAAAAAACCACAGCTACCGGCGCAATTGGCGGGCAATCAAAAATACCTTTATCAATTCATTTTGAATAAATGGTATTTTGATGAGATTTATAACTTCCTGATCGTCAGGCCCGCGCTTTGGCTAGGCCGTGGCCTTTGGAAAAAAGGCGATGGTGTGGTGATTGACGGCAGTATCAACCGCCTTGCTTTGGGGATTGTACCCTTTTTCACGCGTGTCGCAGCGTGGGCGCAGTCGGGCTATATCTTTACCTATGCCTTTGCGATGGTCCTGGGCATCGCTCTCTTGATCACATGGATGTCGCTGTCTGGAGGCGCGCAATAATGGCCAATTTGCTTTCTGTCATCACCTTCATTCCTTTGGTTGCCGCTTTGATCATGGCGCTTTTCTTACGCGGATCAGACGCCGCTGCGCAGCGTAATGCCAAATGGCTGGCACTGGTGGCCACATCGGCCACATTTCTTGTGTCGATCTTTGTGCTGGTTCAGTTTGACCCCGCCAACACGGGCTTTCAAATGGTCGAGGATTACGGATGGATAATGGGGCTACGCTATAAGCTTGGCGTTGATGGTATTTCGGTTCTTTTTGTGATGCTGACCACCTTCTTGATGCCCATAGTTATTACATCTTGCTGGACGGTTGAGAAGCGCGTTAAGGAATATATGATTGCCCTTTTGATACTTGAGGGGCTGATGCTGGGTGTTTTTTGTGCCTTGGATCTGGTGCTTTTTTATCTGTTTTTCGAAGCCGGCCTGATACCGATGTTCTTGATCATCGGTATCTGGGGTGGGAAAGATCGGGTCTATGCCGCCTTTAAATTCTTTCTTTATACGTTCTTAGGCTCGGTTTTGATGCTGGTGGCGATGGTCGCCATGTATTTTAATGCGGGCACCACCGATATTGTACAGCTTTTGACCTATGATTTTCCCCATAGTGATATTGCCCTTTTGGGCTTGACGCTGACGGGCGGTTTGCAAACCTTGCTTTTTTTGGCGTTCTTCGCCAGTTTTGCTGTGAAAATGCCCATGTGGCCTGTGCACACTTGGCTGCCTGATGCACACGTTCAAGCGCCCACCGCGGGCTCGGTCGTGCTGGCCGCGATTTTGTTGAAAATGGGTGGCTATGGGTTCTTGCGCTTTAGTTTGCCTATGTTTCCCGTCGGGTCAGACTTTATGGCACCGATGGTACTTTGGATGTCGGCGATTGCGATCGTTTATACCAGTCTGGTGGCCCTTGTGCAGTCTGATATGAAAAAGCTGATTGCCTATAGTTCGGTGGCCCATATGGGCTATGTGACCATGGGTATTTTTACCGTCAATCAACAAGGTATCGATGGTGCGATTTTCCAGATGCTCAGCCATGGGTTTATCTCTGGCGCGCTTTTCTTATGCGTTGGAGTGATTTACGACCGTATGCACACCCGCGAGATTGACGCCTACGGTGGCCTTGTCGTACGAATGCCTGCCTATGCGGCGATATTCATGTTTTTTACAATGGCCAACGTCGGTTTGCCTGGAACCTCGGGCTTTGTGGGTGAGTTTTTGACCTTGATGGGGATTTTCCAAGTCAATACTGTAATTGCCGCCGTTGCCACCTCGGGGGTGATTTTGTCGGCCGCCTATGCTTTGTGGCTTTATCGCCGCGTGGTATTTGGAGATATGATCAAGGAAAGCTTGAAATCCATTACTGACCTGTCGGGGCGTGAAAAAATGATCTTTGCGCCGCTGATTGCGATGACGCTGTTGCTTGGCGTCTATCCAAGCCTTGTTACAGATCTTATCGGCCCAAGCGTTGGGGCCTTAATCACTGATTATCATGCGGCTTTGCCTGTAGGCGAAGCCAGCATCCTTGCACACTAAGGAAAGCCGATGACCGCAACCGATTTCAACACAGTTTTGCCCGAGGTGGTTCTGGCCAGCTTTGCGATGCTTGCGCTTTTATTTGGGGTGAGCACGGGGAAAGACAAGGTCGCACCTTTGTTGGTTTGGGCGACGGCGGGCCTGTTTGTGGCACTGGCTTTGGTGATTGGTTTCTCGCAGGATGGGCCAGCGCAGGCCTTTGGTGGCATGTTCCAAGATGACGCTTTCGCGCGCTTTAGCAAGGTTATGATCTTACTTTCATCGGCGGCCGTCTTGGTGATGAGCCAAACCTATATGGAGAGACGCGGTCTTTTGAGGTTTGAATATCCTGTCTTGGTCACGCTTTGCGTGGTGGGCATGATGGTTATGGTCTCTGCTGGGGATTTGATGTCACTTTACATGGGGTTAGAGCTGCAGTCGCTGGCGCTTTATGTGATTGCCGCTTTGCGCCGTGATAGTGTGAAATCCACTGAAGCGGGTTTGAAATATTTTGTTTTGGGTGCGTTGTCATCAGGTTTGCTGCTTTACGGTGCGTCTTTGACCTACGGCTATGCGGGCACGACGCTGTTCTCTGGCATCACAACAACTTTGGACCAAGGCCTGCCTTTGGGTTTGTTGTTTGGCTTGGTCTTTATGATTGCGGGCTTGGCCTTCAAAGTGTCCGCGGTGCCTTTCCATATGTGGTCGCCCGACGTTTACGAAGGTGCGCCCACCCCAGTGACGGCCTTCTTTGCAACTGCGCCAAAAGTGGCCGCGGTGGCTTTGCTGGCGCGGTTGATGCATGACGCTTTTGGGGCGATTACCGATCAATGGGCGCAGGTTTTGGCTGTTTTGGCTGTGGGATCGATGTTCTTGGGAGCCGTGGCTGCGATTGGTCAGCGCGACGTGAAACGTCTGATGGCCTATTCCTCGATTGCGCATATGGGCTTTGCCCTGATGGGCTTGGCTGCAGGCAATGCCCAAGGGGTTGAGGCGATGCTGATCTATATGGCTATTTATGTCACCATGAATGTTGGCACATTCGCTTTGATCTTGTCGCTCGAAAAAGACGGGGTGCCTATCACAACGATTGACGCGATGAATGGTTTGGCTAAACGCGACCCTTGGCGGTCCTTTGGTTTGTTGGTCTTGATGTTCTCGCTTGCGGGCGTGCCGCCGATGGTAGGTTTTTTTGGAAAACTGGCAGTTTTACGGGCTGCTTTTGATGCGGGGCTTGGTTGGCTGGCTATTTCTGGGGTTATTGCCTCGGTCATTGGGGCTTTTTACTATCTGCGCATCGTCTACTTTGTCTATTTTGGCAAAGAGTCAGATGGCACTATCTGCCGTATGGACCCGATCCAATCGCTGTTGTTTACCGGCGCGTGGGTGGCGATGTTGGTGGGCGTTTTGAACCTGTTTGGTATCGAAGATTTGGCAACAACCGCCGCTCGTGCGCTTGTCAATTAACACCCAAAGCCCAATGGGTTGGCCCAATGAGGTGGGTCGCCATATTTTGGGGGAGATTGGTTCGACTAATGATTATGCTGAAACGGTGGCACTGCGCCCCGCTTGGGTGATGGCGCACAGCCAATCTGCAGGGCGTGGCAGGCGCGGCCGCCATTGGGAAAGCCCGACTGGGAATTTTTACGCCTCTTATATTATGGAGACAGAGGGGCCAGTGGGGCAAGTGGCACTGCGCTCATTCGTGGCGGCCTTGGCGCTTTATGATAGTTTTTGCGCCCTCAATGTAGCGCCCGAGCGCTTGGCGCTGAAATGGCCCAATGATGTTTTACTTGACGGTTGCAAGGTCTCGGGCATTCTGTTGCAAAGTGGCACCCAAAGGGCGGGGGTCAGCCATCTGATCGTTGGTTTTGGCGTCAATCTAAAGGTCGCACCCAATCCAGCACTTCTTGAAAAGCGTGCCTTAGCGCCCATTTCGGTTTTGGCAGCAACCGGTTTTGCGCCAGACCCTGAAACTTTCCTAACCCATCTGGCCCAAGCCTTTGCGCAGTGGGAAAATCAGTTCCACACCCAAGGCTTTGCGGCTTTACGCCACGCATGGCTTGCGCGTGCGGCCCACTTGGGTAAAATAATCATAGCACGCACCGCCCAATCAGAACAAAGTGGGATTTTTGAGACGATAGACGATCAGGGCGCGCTTTTGTTGCGCACGGATCAGGGGTTAAGCAAAATTGCGGCGGCAGACATATATTTTGAGGGGGTTGCAGATGCTTTTGGCTATTGATTGCGGCAATACCAATACGGTTTTCTCGATCTGGAACGGAACCGAATTTGTCGCCACTTGGCGCATCTCGACCGACCATAAGCGCACGGCGGATGAATATTTTGTCTGGCTTTCAAGCATGATGCAGCTGACCAAGATTGATGCTGCAATCTCGCAAGCTATCATATCATCGACTGTGCCGCGGGTCGTGTTTAATTTACGAGTGCTGTGTAATCGCTATTTTGAATGCCGCCCCTATGTTGTGGGGAAGCCAGATTGCGCGTTACCTGTGGCACCTGTTGTGGATTCAGGCACGACTGTTGGGCCTGACCGATTGGTTAATGCGGTGGCGGGGTATGCGCGTCATGGCGGTAATTTGATCGTGGTTGATTTCGGCACCGCCACCACCTTTGACGTGGTGAATTCACAAGGAGCTTATTGTGGCGGGGCCATTGCACCTGGAGTAAACCTGTCACTTGAAGCCTTGCATATGGCGGCTGCAGCCCTGCCGCACGTAGATATTACTAAGCCAAACCACGCAATTGGTACGAATACTGTGGCTTGTATGCAGTCAGGTGTGTATTGGGGCTATATTGGCCTTGTGGAAGGCATTGTGCGTCAGATCCGGTTAGAACGGGACGTGGCAATGAAAGTGATCGCAACCGGTGGGCTTGCGACCTTGTTTGACCAAGGTTTTGACTTATTCGATGCGGTGGAGGACGATTTGACCATGCACGGTCTTGTTTTAATCCATCGTTATAACATGGAATTGGAAACTACATGACGAAACAAAGACTCATCTACCTGCCACTTGGTGGCGCAGGCGAGATAGGGATGAATTGCTATATCTATGGCTATGGGCCCAAAGATAAAGAACGTTATATCATGGTAGACTTAGGGGTAACCTTTCCCGATATGGACACGACACCAGGCGTTGATTTGATTTTGCCCGACATCTCGTGGATTGAGGCGCGCAAAGACCGTTTGGACGCGATTTTTATCACCCATGCTCATGAAGACCATATTGGCGCCTTGGCCCATTTATGGGCGCGCCTTGGCTGCCCCGTTTATGCACGTAAATTCACAGCGACCATTGGGCGTTTGAAACTCGACGAACATGGTCTGGGATCAGAGGTTATCACCGTTGTCGCCGCGCGCCCTGAAATGGTCACAGCTGGCCCGTTTGAGGTACAGTTCGTTCCGGTGGCCCACTCAGTTCCTGAAAGTTCGGCACTTATTATTGATACGCCTTTGGGTCGTATCGTGCATACAGGCGACTTTAAAACCGATCAAAGCCCGATTGTGGGTGAAGCGTGGAGCCCAACAGCGTTTGCTGAAATCGCAGCTGAAAAGCCCATTTTGGCTTTGATGTGCGATTCCACCAACGTGTTTTCGACCCATGAGGGCCGCTCTGAGGCGACCTTGCGCGCCCCGTTGCAGGAGCTGATCGCCAATGCCCGCGGGATGGTTGTGGCTACTACTTTTGCCAGCAACGTTGCTCGACTTAAAACTTTGGCCGAAGCGGCGCGCGGTGCAGATCGTTCGGTTTGTTTGCTTGGGCGCGCGATGCGCCGCATGGTCTCCGCCGCCCAAGAGGCCGGCGTTTTGACAGACTTTCCGCCATTAGTCAGCCCCGAACAGGCACAAGATGTGCCGCGTGGCAATCTGATGCTGTTGGTCACAGGCAGCCAAGGCGAGCGGCGCGCAGCCAGTGCTCAGCTTTCGCGCGGTAAGTACCTGGGGCTTGAGATGAAAGAGGGAGATATGTTTCTATTTTCGTCTAAAACCATACCCGGAAATGAGCGCGGCGTTTTGCAGATTATGAATGCCTTTAGTGAAATGGGCGTTGACGTAGTTGATGATGACAATGGGCGCTACCATGTGTCAGGCCATGCCAATCAACCTGATATTTTGCAAATGCATAAGATCTTAAAGCCAAAAATGCTGTTGCCTATGCATGGCGAGCATCGCCACTTGCGTGAGCATATGCGTTTGGCGCAAGTGGGCGGGATTGCCGCTGAAATTGCGACTAATGGTATGATGATGGATCTTGGCGGTAAAGTGCCTAAAGTCGCCGAATATATCGAAACGGGCCGCAGCTATTTGGATGGATCGGTTTTGATCGGGGCGCGTGACGGGATTGTGCGCAACCGCATTCGGATGGCGCTAAATGGTCACGTGATGGTTACGGTCTTGCTGGATGAGAATGACGATGCTTTGGGCGACCCTTGGGTTGAACTTTCGGGTCTTTGCGAAACGGGCAAAGGTGGCGCTTCGTTGCAAACCTCGATGGAAGAAGAGCTGACAACATTCTTGGAACGTGCCGGTGCCAAGCTTTTGCGCGACGAAGATAAGTTAGAAGAGGCTCTGCGCCGTGTCGTGCGCCAAATTGCAATGCAAGAGATAGGCAAAAAACCCGAAGTCACGATCGTTGTCAGCCGTCTTCAAGAAGAATAAAGAAAGCCCCGATAAAAATCGGGGCTTTCTAACACTTTACAGTCGAGGTCAGATTTAAGCGACTTCGCTTTTATCTTCTTCCTTTGTTTCGGTGGACTGTGGTGCAATAGTTATCTTAAAGCTGCGCATGATGAAATCAGGCACATGATCGCCAAGGCCAACAACCACGGGGCCATTGTCGTAACGGTCTTTATGGTGATACTGCTCACGCGCTTGGCGGGGTTCTTCCAAACGGCTGTTCCGCGGCGTGTCGCGGTTATTTCGATTGCGCGGTTCGCGCGCATCGAGGTTACGAGTATCGGCTGCGGTCTGCACCTCGGGCTTCACGTCCGCTGTTGGGGCAGTTTGGTCAACACTGATCTGATCGGCTACTGTGTCTTGCATTGTGGTCGTGGTTGTTTTATTGCCACGCTCATTACGATTGCGCGGTGCGCGGACTGTGCGTTCTGCTTTTGGCTTATCGTCAGATTTAGTGGCTGGTTTCAAGGGTCCTGTTGCCGAGGGTTCGAACCCTTCTGGCAAAGCACCCCGTGGGATGGATGATTTAATTAAGGCCTCAATCGCCAAAAGATATTTCTCATCCGATGGCAGAGACAGAGTATATGCCTTACCCTTGCGACCCGCGCGACCCGTGCGCCCGATCCGGTGCACATAATCTTCTGGATGTGACGGCACGTCAAAGTTAAAGACATGGCTCACGGCCGGGATATCAAGTCCACGCGCCGCTACGTCTGAGGCGACAAGCAAATGTAACGTGCCATCACGAAAAGATTCAAGCGTGCGCGTGCGTACGGATTGATCTAAATCACCGTGAATGGGGGAGGCATTCATACCATGCTGTTTAAGCGACTTGGCCACCACATCAACATCCATTTTGCGATTGCAAAAGATGATGGCATTAGTGCAGGCCTCGCCCTCTTGTTTAATTAAAGCGCGCAGTGCCATGCGTTTGTCGGCAAAGCTGCGGTCTTTGCGTGCGGGGTGGAGTTCTATTAAAGCCTGCTCGATCGTGGTTGAGGTTGTCGACTGACGCGCCACTTCGATCTTGGCTGGGTTTGATAGGAAGGTATTTGTAATGCGTTCAATTTCGGGCGCCATCGTCGCCGAGAAAAATAGCGTTTGACGTGTAAATGGCGTCATTTGAAAAATACGCTCAATATCAGGAATAAAGCCCATATCGAGCATGCGGTCGGCCTCATCCACTACCATAATTTGTACGCCCGTCAGCAAGAGCTTGCCACGTTCAAAGTGGTCAAGCAATCGGCCAGGTGTGGCAATCAGCACATCAACGCCCCGGTCGATCAGCTTGTCTTGTTCACCAAAAGACACACCTCCGATCAGCAGCGCTTTGGTCAATTTGGTATGTTTGGCATAGGTGTCAAAGTTTTCAGCAACTTGGGCGGCCAATTCACGGGTGGGTGCCAAAACGAGTGATCTCGGCATGCGTGCACGCGCGCGGCCTTTACCTAACATCGTAATCAAAGGCAGGGTAAAACTTGCCGTTTTCCCGGTGCCAGTTTGTGCAATGCCCAAAACGTCGCGCCCTTCTAGGGCAAAGGGAATGGCTTGGGCTTGAATTGGCGTTGGTGTTTCGTAGCCCGCTTCGGCAATTGCGGTCAACACGCGTGGATCTAGCGCTAAGTCTGAAAATTTGATCATATTCGTCCTGTATATGCAGTATCGGACTGCATGATGTTAAGGGACGCAATATTTCTGGGCGCCCCAGCGTCTGACCCTATTGAGGTTCGTGGAGTTTTAGACGAGATTAGACTTAAGGTCAAGGAAGAGCGGCACCTAAAGCCCCTAACAGTTTTTGCAAATGTGCCGTTTACAAACTTAGGAATGTACTGCGCGACTTCTCCAGCCAAATGAGGGCAAAAGATGATCAATGTTGATGACAGCTTTACGGTATTGGGAACCAATGTCACTTTTGAGGCTAATATTAAATCCAAAAGCGGCATATCCATTATTGGAACCTTACAGGGTGATGTGGATGCGACCGAGATCTCAGCGTCGGCGGGGTCGCACGTTCAAGGCGATATTAAAGCCTTGATCGCCGAGCTGCACGGCTCGGTTACCGGGAATATACATGCTGGGTTGGTTCGAGTTTTTCCAACTGCGGTGATAGACGGCGACATTCGCTGCGCAAGTTTGTCGGTTTTGCCCGGATCGGTTTTGAATGGTAAAATAATCATCAAGGGCGACCCAAAAGAACCTGCCTTTGCCTGATGGCGGTGGGGCTTAGCCCTTTGGTTTTTTGCCAGTGTGCGGCATTATCTTTTTTGACTTCTTACAGATCGTTAGAATTGCCCGTATCTGTCAGATGTACTTAAAGTGGGATTTTTTTCAGTATTTTCATTAAAGATGTCAGGCTACTCAATGCTTGACGTTGGCGCCCTATGAGGCGCTTTGAATATTTTTGTTTATTTTAAAACTAAGCCCCCGCTGCTTTGAAAAATTCAGCTAATTAAAGGAATTTTTTCTTTCCTTTTTTATAATTTATACCAAACGTTGCCTTTTTGCGAAAAAAGCTAATGCAGATTGATGCGGTTTCTGGCTGTCAAATTGGAGCGAGAGCTGGAATTCTTCTTTACAAATTCACTGAAAAAAACAACAGTAGTTGTTGATCCTGGCTGAGCTTGCGTTGTTATGAAGTTAAACACCGTAAATGGTGTGTGGAGACACAGTATCAAGGATAACTCCGAATGGGGGTCAGTACCGTAGCAAAGAGGCCTAAGGCTTATAAAATTCTAACAGGAGATGAACAGATGAAAAAACAATTTTCTAATATGGGGTACTTGAACCGCCGTAATTTGCTGCAGCGGGCTGTGGCTGCTGGCCTCAGTGTAGCTGTTGTGCCCTCGTCTTTATGGGCGGCATCGGGTGAACTAAATATTTACAACTGGGACACTTATATTGGTGAAACTACCGTTGATACGTTCTCGGCCGCAACGGGTGCGAATGTTCAATATGATCTTTTTGCAGACAATGAAGAGCTTTTTGCAAAGCTTAAAGAAGGCAACCCAGGTTATGATCTGATTTTCCCGTCTGATTATATGGTTGAAACGATGATAACTTTGGACATGCTTGTGGAAATTGATCATTCTAAGGTCCCAAATATTAAGAACCTTATACAAGAGGCTTCCTTTATTGATCCGCCATTTAATCCAGGTTTGAAATATGGTGTCCCTTATATGTGGGGCACAGTAGGCATCGGCTACCGTAAGTCAAAAGTGCCTGCAGTACCTACGAGTTGGTCTGCGCTGTTTGAAAATGACGAACTTGCAGGACGGATTGCTTTGCTCGCTGATGCGCGTGTTGTGCTTGGGATTGCACTTAAATATCTAGGCTATTCCATGAATACCAGAAATTCGGATGAAATAGCTAAAGCTCGTGATTTGATCATTGCAGCCAAAAAGAACATCAAGACATTTGCGCCAGATTCTGGCCAAGATTTATTGATTTCGGGTGAGGTTGATTTGGTGATGGAATGGAACGGAGATATTATCTCGGTCATAGCTGAAGATGATGATTTGGCCTATGTTGTACCAGATGAAGGTTCTGTTGTTTGGATGGACAATATTTGCATTCCAAAGGGAGCGCCAAATATCGAAAATGCTTTAGCATTCATTAATCATATTCATGATCCAGAAGTGAACGCTGAAATAGCCAACACTATTCATTACGCAACCGCCAATGCTGCTGCAAAAAAATCTATCGCTCCAGATGATTTAGCCAATCCTGCCATCTATCCAACGGACGACATCGTTGCTAAATGTGAAGCCTTGGTCGATGTGGGTGACGATGCGCGCCTTTATGACGAAGCATGGACGCAAGTGAACGCGGGCTAATCCCTCGGTTAAAAAGATCGGCAAATGCACTTTGCCGATCTTGACCTTTTATAAATAATTTGATCAAATTATGGAACTTTCGGGGCATAAGCTCAGAAATATAAACAATGGGAATTGTTGAGCTTAAGTGATGGAAGAATGGCGAAAAAATAAAAAATCTTTTGCAGTATTTATGATTCCAGCTACTGCGTGGCTAGTGTTGTTCTTTACAATTCCAATTGGCATATTGTGGATTTACAGCTTCGGCGAGCGTGGACCGCAAGGCCAAACGTATTTGGCTTTCAGTTTTGCAAACTATGCGCGGGCGGTTGAGTGGATTCATCTTGGCATTTTGTGGAAATCGATGTGGATGGCAGGGGTTACTACCGTTGTTTGCATTTTGTTAGGATTTCCCTTAGCGCTTGGTATTGCGTTTGCACCTCAGAAGTACAAGAATCCACTTCTTTTATTAATTATCATTCCGTTTTGGACCAATCTTCTTATCCGAACCTATGCGTGGATAGCAGTACTTCGCTCGAAGGGATTTTTGAACTTCGGTTTGGAATGGCTACATGACAAGATGGATTATGCATTAACTACAGTGGGGTTGGGCGGCGCTTTAGGGGCTTTTGAACCGGTTGAGTTTCTCTACAATCAGCAAGCAGTCATTGTAGGGCTGGTTTATGTTTATCTACCGTTTATGATCTTGCCACTTTATGCATCTCTTGAAAAACTAGATAAGCGCTATTTGGAAGCCAGCCTCGATCTTGGCGCTGGCCATTGGCGAACACTGTTTTCAGTGACCGTACCACTGATTTTCCCGGGTATTGCGTCGGGAGTTATTTTGACATTTATTTTGGCGCTTGGCAGTTACCTCACCCCTAATCTTTTGGGCGGAACAGATTCTATGATGATTGGTAATCTTATTGCGCACGAATTTATGGCGGCGCGCGATTGGCCGTTTGGCTCTGCACTATCATTTTTGTTAATGTATGGTGCATTTTTGGCGATCTGGCTTAAATCGACGATCGAAACTCGCGCGGCAGCGCAAAGAGAGCGCTCATGACTATTTTTTCGCACTTATCCGCCACCCCAGTTAAATACAGGAGACGTCTGATAAATCCTTTAGACTATACCCGTAGGCTTTGGCTGCAATTGACGGTTGGTTTCGGACTTTTATTTCTTTACGCGCCACTGGTGGCGTTGGTGGCTTTTAGTTTTAATGATTCTAAACGCAATATAGTCTGGCAAGGTTTTACTTTTAAATATTATGCGAAGGCTTTTAATAATTCAGGCCTGCATGACGCATTTATGAATAGTATGATTATAGCAAGCATCTCAACAGTGGTTTCCACCGTTTTGGGTACACTGTTGGCGATTGGCCTTGCGCGTTATAAATTCAAAGGTAAGGCGCTCTATGATGGATGGGTGCATTTACCAGTCGTCATTCCTGAAATCTGCCTTGGTGTAGCGATGTTGGTCTTTTTTGTTTGGGCAAATATCCCCTTGGGCTTAACTACAATAACAATAAGTCATATAGCTTTTTCCATTCCTTTCGTTGCGGTGATTGTGCGCTCGCGGATGGCAGGTTTTGATAGGTCTTATGAGGAGGCTGCTATAGATTTAGGCGCGACACCTTGGAAAATTTTTTGGGACATTACCTTTCCATATTTAACACCTGGAATTGTGGCTGCCGCGTTATTAGCTTTCACCCTATCGATTGATGATTTCGTGATTACATTCTTTACGTCTGGACCTGGTTCAACCACGTTCCCAATTAAAATCTATTCAATGGTGCGTTTTAGCGTAACGCCAGAGGTGAATGCTGCTTCGACTATTTTGATTGCCTTGACTGTTATTTTGACGGTGGCAGCAATGTTAGTGCAGGGTCGTGGTGAAAAAGGAATGAAAAAATGACTAACCAAAATAAAAAGCCACCAATCATCGAAGTTCGAAACCTGGTAAAGCGTTTTGGTGAAACCGCAATAGCCGTTAATGATGTGTCTTTGGATATTTATGAAGGTGAGTTTTTTGCTCTTTTGGGTCCTTCAGGCTGTGGGAAAACGACACTACTGCGCATGCTAGCAGGATTTGAAAACCCGTCGGAAGGCCTAATCTCAATTGGTGGCAAAGATATGGTTGGCGTTGATCCATCATTGCGACCCGTAAATATGGTGTTTCAATCATATGCAGTTTTCCCGCATATGACGGTGGCCCAAAATGTTGGTTATGGGTTGAAAGTCACAGGTGTTGCACCGCGCGAAATTGATCTTCGGGTAACTGAGGCTTTAGAGCTGGTTAAGCTTGAGGGATATGGGACCCGTTTGCCTAATCAATTATCGGGTGGGCAGCAACAACGAGTTGCTTTAGCACGGGCTTTGATCAAACGGCCAAAAGTGTTGTTGCTTGATGAACCTTTGTCAGCTCTTGATGCCAAGCTGCGCGAGCAAATGCAACTTGAACTGGTGCGTTTGCAAAAGTCAGTTGGGATTACATTTGTGATTGTGACACATGACCAAGACGAAGCATTGTCAATGGCTGACCGCATCGCAGTTATGAGCAAGGGGCGGGTCGAACAACTTGCGACGCCGGCGGAGCTCTACGAATATCCAAGTAACCGCTTTGTGGCCGATTTCATTGGTAAGACTAATATTTTTTCTGCCACCGTTGTTGGTCGCGATGGGGAAAGTTTGTTGGTTGATGTGCCACAATTGGGCCGCATGGCATTGCCGTTTGAGGGCGATGCGCAAGGTGAAATTTCTCTTGCCATCAGGCCCGAAAAATTGCGCCTTGAGGCGCATGTGGCTTCTGGTGATAAGGTCAGTGTTAAGGGAAAAGTGCAGCAATTAGCTTATTATGGTGGTGAGAGCCACGTGCATTTAGACTGTGCCTCGGGAATGTCCCTTTCGGTCACCCGCCCCAACGGTCACCGCGGCTCTTATCAAGATGTGATAGTAGGAGAAGAAGCGTTTATTTGTTGGGACAGCGCCGATATGTTGGTTCTCACCCACTAATTCCCCACGGCTAAGCTTTTGTCGACGGCGTCTTGCAGTGCGACGCAATATGCGCCAAATTGTTTTATGGAAAGACAAAACCTATGACATCCAACGCCGATCTGGACTGTATCACCACTGTTTCAATAAATCTTGACCCTGATGTTGCTGGGGCAGTAGGTGATATTGAAAGCATCATTGACGAAATGTACGGCGTGCTGCTGGGTTATGGCTATCGGCGCGAATGGCCCTTTAGCGATGATAACAACCCTTTGCTGGATATCAAACGTGCCAAGGGCCCCCACAGCTATGCTGGTTTGGCTATTTTGCATGCCGTTACATGCCGCGAAGCGGTTGCCGATGGCCAAACTCAAAAGGCGGTTTTTAATGCATTGGTTACACAGCACTACCGCTACATGGCCATAATGGGGCAGGGAGGTCAGCGCATTAGCGCCACCATGGCTCCTGCGCCGCCGGATTCAGATGCCGCCTATCAAGCCCGCGCAGACATGGTGCAAGAATTACGCTTGCAAGGGGTGCAAGACGCGTTTATGGTGCGCCGTTTGGCAGCAGTTGACGGTGGTTATGCAACTCCAGGGTTAGTTCCCAAACAAAAGGTAGACCGGATGCGGCGTTATTTGTTAAAATTTGGACTTATTCAAAAATAATCTGTTTTTTTAAAGTAATGGTTAATAAAGATAAAATAAGGTATAGTGCAGCCAGAATGAATTTTTTTTTTCATAAATATTTATTTTAATATTTTTTTTGTTTTTCAGTAGTGCCACATTAGGGAGCTGGATTTATATGCTATATGAGAAAGACCACGAAAATACTTACACAAATAGTGCCAAAAATCGAATGGTTGATTATCTTGATGAGTATATTTTGCAATTAGAGGCAAACACACAGCTCAATA
>ERZ889078.638-NODE-638-length-31413-cov-16.714842_pt1 | contig 31413 bp, 28 predicted proteins | sample MGYA00521266_ERZ889078 | MGnify/ENA primary metagenome ERZ889078 (study PRJEB32303, sample SAMEA104408618) | aquatic metagenome | biome: Brackish water; feature: Pelagic; material: water | place: Baltic Sea | collected 2014-06-16T06:34:00 | depth 76,534 m ...
ACGAATTGTTTTAGCCTGATACCATGAATTCCGCCGGCAGGCAAGAGCGAACCAAGCTTATTATTTTTCACGCCTGGGAACCCAGACCTTTCCGGCGCCGCTTGCCACCGGTTCCCCGCGGACAAAGCATTCCGCGTTCAGATAGACCCGTTGTTTTTCCTTATGAATCTCATACACGGTGACTCTGGCAGTGACCGTATCGCCGATGTGGACCGGTTTGATGAATTTCATTTCCTGGCTCAGGTAGGCGCAACCCGGTCCCGGCAAACGGGTGCCAACCAGGGTCGACCAGAGACTCGTTGTCAGCATGCCATGGACGATGCGCATCTTGAAACGGGTATGGGAGGCAAATTCATCATTCATGTGAAGGGGATTTGTGTCTCCCGAGACGGCGGCGTACAGGGCAACATCCGCTTCCGTAATGGTCTTGGCAAAGGTTGCGCTCATGCCGACCGAAATATCCTCAAGATAGTATCCATGTTGTTGTTCATAGAATTCGTCAGGCATTTCTCGCTCCTTTCAGTTTTAGAAAAAATACGGTATACTTTTCACATGTTCCGGCTCGTCGGAGATTGGCGTGAAAAACTCCCCTCCCCCAGCCCCCCACCAGGGGAGGGAGCTTCCGGTCAGGTTCTGATCAACCGTTAACCGAGCTCTGTCGTTCAGGTTGGAGGTCTAATATCTCTGCATATCTTTCACCACCCAGATCGCAGTTCACCCAGTTCTTTATGGAAAAAAACGGGCTGAACGGGTCGGGTTTTAAAAAATGGGTTTTTGAACCGCCCATGTTGTACCGTTCGACGGATATGTGGTGGGGCCATCTGGGAAAGCGGTACCGGCCTCACGAGGGTTTGGATTTATGCATGTTCGTGGATGGACGGGACCGTGTTGTTCGTCTTGACGGAAAGACGATGATTCCTGCCATGTACGACGGAGTCGTTATCCGAATTGTGCCTGATTATTTAGGCAGGTCGATTGTCCTTGAACATGCCTTTGAAAAGAGCTGTAAGGCCCGTTTCTGCACCATTTATTCCCATATAAGGCCAGACCTCCATCTGTCTCCGGGCAGGGAGATAAGAAAGGGCAACGTGATTGCAAAGGTGGAAGATTCTTTCAAATCGAAGACAGATATTTCCCCCCATTTACACATCTCTCTCGGCTGGATTCCCCGGTCCATCCCCAATGAAAGGCTTGCGTGGCCGGAAATAGGTTCCCCAGAGGTGATGACGATGCTGGACCCCCTTAATTTTATTGTAGTTGATAACGGGGACCCTTCGGATTGATGATTGTTGATTGATGAAGGTATCTTATTGTTTTTCAGGTGTTTTTCAATCGCCAATCCTGTCAATTCCTATGCCGCCCCGTCAGAAAAAAGGTTCAAGTTGTTCCCTGGAAATCAGTCCTTCCCGGAGAATGCGGGGAGGCTCCCGGGTCACATCAAGGATGGTGGAAGCTTTTTCTCCCGGGGTTTTTCCTCCATCTAGTACCAGATCAACCTTGTCACCGAGAGAGCGAATGACGCCCTCCGCGGTTCGACAGGGAGATTCTCCGGACAGGTTGGCGCTCGTTCCGGTTATGGGAGATCCGATTGCCTGAGACAGGGCGGTGGCTATGGGATGGCTCGAAAGGCGTATCCCTATCTTCCCCGTCCCCGCCGTCAATAAGGGAGATACAACGGAAGCCGCATCAAAAACGATGGTTAGTCCCCCCGGCCAGAATGCGTTCATCAGCCGTTCGGCAACGGGCGAAATTCGGGTTACATATTGTTCAGTGGATTCCCTGTCCGGGACGAGGATCAGGACCGGATGCCCTGGATTTCTTTTTTTTACCCGAAACAGTTTTTTTAAAGCCGCGTCAACGTTGATATGTGCTCCAAGGCCGTAGAAGGATTCGGTGGGGTAGGCAACCAGATCCCCTGACAAGAGCGTCTTCGCGGCTCTACCAATGATCTCCTGGAAATCGCCGCCCGGATCTATGAGAAGGATTGTCCCCATATTCAGCTGTTTCGGCTGTTCCAGGAATCGATCCGTCCTGAAGCATTTTCCGTCAATCCTTTCCTGTAGGCCCTGGCTTTTTCTGCAATTTCAGGGTGTTTGAGGCCAAGAATCTGTGAGGCGAGGACTGCCGCGTTTTTTGCGCCTCCCTTACCCACGGAAACGGTGGCTACCGGAATTCCCGGCGGCATCTGGACCGTTGATAAAAGCGCATCGAATCCGCTCAGCGGAGAGGAATCTATGGGAATTCCAATAACGGGAAGGGTGGTGTGTGCGGCGATGACCCCTGCCAGGTGGGCAGCCCATCCTGCTCCTGCAATGATTACCTCAATGCCCCGTTCAGAGGCCGATTCGGCATATTCCCTGGTCTGCTCCGGTGTTCTGTGAGCAGAGAGCACTTTCACCTCATGGGGAATCCCCAGTTCTTCAAGAGTCGCCATGCAGCCTTCCATTACGTCAAAATCGGAACTGCTCCCCATAATTACGCCGACCAACGGTTTTTGTAGAGACATTTATTTCCTCCATGGCTTTGTTTTCTTTACTTGTTTTTTGCCATTCCCATCAAAGGGTAAATGATCATGCCCGCCAGCCAGGCAATGTCTTCCGCAGACAGCATGCTGTAAATAGTCCGGTCGAACAGGATCGTTCCCTCCGGGGGAAATTCATCATCGCCTTTCCAGAGAATCAGGGCCACTGGGACAAGCGGAAAGGCGTGAAGTGTTACGGACAGGTCCCCTTGGTCAAAGGGGACAGCCCCATAAACTTGGACAGCCAGATCCATCAGTTTTTCAGGGGCACTGCCGAAAACCTGGACCATTGGGTTCTTGGCCCTTCGAAGAAAGGCATCAAGATAAAATCTGCCGTCGGGGACTTCCTGGTAGGCAATCCATTGTCCCGTCGGGTTGAGACCGTTTGCGCCGTTCAGGTAATGAAAAATCAGCACCTGTTGTTGAACAGGCACTTCTTCCCCTGAGTCTCTGAAGAAACAGCTCAGCTCAGGCCATTGTATGATAACCTGCCTATTCAGAAAAAGGAAGGTCATCGAAGGGGTTATGCCGCTTTCTTCAGCAATGGCTCCACCGCTCAAAGTGGCGATCCGGCCGGGGTTCTTTTTCCGCAATTCTTCTTTTCCAAGTGCAACCGCATTGTTATAATCATCTATCCTTGGCATCATTCCGGCTCCTAAAATAAAATTGGGTTGTTCCCCGCATTTATACTGCAAAATAGGAACATGGCCCGTAGAAAGTTTTAGAAGGTGTGTTATAATAATATTTCACTATCAATTTCAAGCCTAATGTGGAACGAATGGTATTGGATGTGCAGGGGAAGGCGTATGGCCCGGAGGAAAAAGAAAAAAGGGGTTGAAAAAGGAAATACCGGCGAGAGCAAAACTCCGAAGGTATTTCATTCGGCGTTTGACGATCTGGCTCGCCTGAAAAAGAAAAAATCGGGACCGGCAGAAATTCCGAAGAAAGAGACGCCCCGCAAAGAAGATTGGGGAGCGAATGAGGATCAATATTTCCTGGCAAAAATGTCGGACGTGGTCCCTCTTTCACCCGGCCCCGAAAAAATTGTCATTTCTCCCAACGAAGATATGAAACCGGTTCATCCGGCCAGGAACGAGGAGATGGAAGCGGTCGCGCACCTGTGCGATCTCGTGAGCGGGTCCGCCCAGATGGATATTACATTCAGCGACGAATACATGGAGGGATCTGTCAAGGGATTTGATCGAAAGCTGATGCAGAAGTTAAAGAAAGGCTTGTTCCCCATACAGGATTATGTGGACCTGCATGGAATGAACAAACAGGATGCCGAAATGAGAATGCGGGATTTTATTCTCAGTAGCCATCGGCAGGGTTTTAGATGCGTACTTGTCGTTCATGGAAGGGGCCTTAATTCAGAAAATCAAGTTCCTGTGATAAAGGAACAAATCCCCCTATGGCTGAGCCGTGGCCCTGTGAGAAAAATCATTCTGGCCTTTTGTACCGCAATGCCTTACGATGGAGGCACGGGGGCGATTTATCTCTTGCTCAAACGTACCGCTGGGAATTTTTGAAACCATCCATAATTATTATAGAATAGTAGAGGCATACCCAGGAATGAAACTTTGCATTATAGGACTTCCGCAGGCAGGCAAAACCACGGTTTTCGCGGCATTGACAGGCGCGAGGGGCGAAAAAGACAGCCAGAGCGGTTCTCGATCGGACACGAGAATTGGAACCGTGACGGTCTTTGATGAGAGGATCGATTTTCTCTCTGGAATGTACCAGCCGAAAAAGACGAACCACGCCAGGATCGAATATCTTCTTCCCGCTGAGATCCGGACTTCGCCGGGTTCGCGGACGGATGGGGGTTTTCTGACCCAGGCCAGGGTGTGCGACGCGCTTGTGCATGTGGTCAGAAATTTCGAAAACCCTGCGATATCCCCGGCCACTCCGGAAAAGGACTTTCTGAAACTGGAAGAGGAGATGATCCTCAGCGATCTGGTGGTTGTGGAAAAGCGCACGGAGAGGTTGAATCTTGACATGAAACGGGGCAAAAAGCCGGATGAAAGGGAGATGTCCCTCCTGAATTCCTGCAGGGAACTTTTGGAGAATGGAAAAGCACTCCGAACCGATCCGGGGCTTGCCGCTGATCCGTTGCTTAAAGGATTTACCTTCCTTTCGGGAAAGCCCGAACTTGTTTTAGTCAATAACGACGATGAGAATGAAATGGCGCCTTCGTGGAACCAAAAGCCGGAAGTAGAAACGCTTGTCGTCAGGGGAAGACTCGAAATGGATATCGCATCCATGACCAGTGAGGAAGCCCAGGAGTTCATCGAGGCCTACCATATCGGGGAATCGGCTCTGGATCGGGTGATAGGGAGCTCTTACCGGATTCTAAATCGAATCTCATTTTTTACCGTAGGTCCCGATGAAGTGAAGGCGTGGCCCATTGCGGCCGGAACGCCCGCACTGGAAGCCGCCGGGGAGGTGCATTCCGACATCAGTAAAGGGTTTATCCGCGCTGAAGTGGTTGCCTATGAGGACCTGAAGTCGCTTGGGGGATTTCAAGAGGCGAAAAAATCGGGCCTCGTGCGCCTGGAGGGAAAAGAATACGTGGTAAAGGATGGAGATATTATCAATTTCAGGTTCAATGTGTAGCGTTTGCTGCATAAGAACTCTGTAATGTAGAGAGGTTCTTCATGGAAAAAATAAAGGTTGGTATTGTGGGGGCGGGAGGATACGGCGGTTGCGGTGCTATTGAACTTCTTTATAATCATCCGCACGCTCAGATCCGGGCGTTGATAGATAAGCAGGACGTGGGGAAGCCCATCAGTGATCTGTATCCCCATTTGAAGGGTTTCTGCGACATGATGATTACGGATCCTGACGATGAAAACTGCCCGGATGATTTTGATGTGGTTTTTTTCGCAACGCCTGATGGGGTTGGTCAGAATGCGGCACCATTATGGATCAAAAATGGCGTGAAGGTTGTTGATTACAGTGGGGATTTCCGTTTTAACGATCTTGAAACATACAGGGGGTATGCAAGCAGGATCGGCCGGACCCAGGAGCATGCTTCTCCTGAGATGTTGCCCCGTTCCGTCTATGGTCTGGCCGAACTTCATCGGGAGGAGATTGCCAAATCCAGCCTGATTGGAAATCCCGGTTGTTTTGCCGTGAGTTGTATCCTGGGGCTGTCTCCCGCTTTGAAGTCAGGGCTTATCGAATCGGAGTCCATTATCTGCGATGCGAAAACCGGGGTCTCGGGGGCCGGGAAAAAACCCGGCCCCACTTTTCATTACCCTGCGCGATATGATGCTATGAACGCCTATCGGATTTCCGGTCATCAACATGTATACGAGATCGAGCGTGAACTGGGCATCGTTGCAGGCGCCGATTTGAAAATCACTTTTACACCCCATGTTGTCCCGCTTGCCAGAGGCATATTGACCACCATCTACGCCCAGTTGCGTGAAGGCCGGGGGATAGTGTCCATAGTAGACGCCTATCGTTCCTTTTACAGCAATGATCGCTTTGTCAGGGTGTTCGGTCCGGAGACGCCACAAATCAGCACCAATGTGCGGGGTAGCAACTTCTGCAATCTATCCCTGAATGTGGACGAAAGAACCGGAAAGTTGATTGTGGTCAGTCTGATCGATAACCTGGTGAAGGGCCAGGCGGGCAGCGCCGTTCAAAATATGAACGTCATGTTCGGCATAGATGAAACCGCAGGACTCATGCACCCTGGGATCTATCCGTAAGACTATTTCATGCAGACCTTTCGAACCTGAATGAAATCTGTCAGCCCCATACAGACCTTTCGGATGCCGTCCTGCATGAGGGTTGTCATGCCGTCTTTGATGGCCTGCTTTCTTATTTCTACCATCTGAGCTTTCATCTGAATGAGTGATTTCAGGTCATCTGTTCCTGTAAGGATTTCATGAATTCCGGTACGGCCGGCATAGCCGGTGTTGCCGCAATCCGGGCAACCCTTGGCTTTATAGAGAAAAAAATCGTCATTGTAGGGAAATCCAATACTTTCCAGATCGCCATTATAATTTCTTTGAAGGGTTTCAAATTCATCCCGGGAAGGATGATACTTTTCCTTGCATTTCTTGCATAAGGTCCGGATGAGACGCTGGGCCAGGACGCCCAGAAGAGCATCGGCAAAGTTGAAAGGGTCCATGCCCATATCGAGGAGCCTGGTTACGGTTTCCGGTGCGCTGTTCGTGTGGAGAGTGCTTAAAACCAGGTGACCAGTCAGGGATGCCTCGATTCCGGTCGACATGGTTTCTGCATCCCTCATTTCTCCAACCATGATCACGTCGGGGTCAGCCCGGAGAAAAGACCTCATGGCTTTGGCGAAGTCAAATCCTATTTTGGGCTGTACCTGTACCTGGCGAAGTCCGTCCTGTGTGATTTCCACGGGATCTTCCGCCGTCCATATCTTTGTTTCCGGTCTGTTAATTTGTGCCAGGGCCGCATGAAGGGTGGTTGTTTTTCCACTTCCGGTAGGTCCCACCACAAGAACAATGCCATAGGGCTGGGAAATCATTTCAAGGAAAACGTCATTGTTCCGGCTGTTCATGCCCATTTTCTCTAATTTGATCGGTTCCCCCGCGGCTAACAGCCTCATGACCACATCCTCAACCTGCCCGGCTGTAGGGATGGTTGCCACACGCAATTCGATGTCTAATGGTGCAAATTTTCCGAACCTGATTTTTCCATCCTGGGGAAGCCGTCTTTCGGAGATGTCCAGATCCGACATGATTTTTATACGGGAGACGATGGCCCTTTTATAGGTGTTGGGGACACGCTGATATACCTGGCAGGCACCGTCAATCCTGAACCGGATGATGATGTCGCCCTTTCCCTGGCGGGGCTCTATGTGTATGTCCGATGCCCCCCGATTGGAAGCGTCGATAATCATCTTATTGGCAAGTTGAACAATGACGTTGTCATCTTCAGACATGCCCTTGATTTCATCTTCCAGGTTTTCCTCTTCCGTTTCCATCTGACCCAGTATCTCTTCAATGCTTCCGAGAGTTTTCAGATCACCTACACTCCCTATATTAAAAAAGTGTTCAATCATGCTGGAAATATCTGCTTTCATGGAGACGCAGAACTCTATCTCTCTGGGCTTGAATGTTTTCTTGATGATATCCCTGGCCATAAGATCATCCGGGTCTGCCATGGTTATGATAACCCTGTTGTCTTCCTCGGCTACGGGTACGAAAGAACTGCTCACGAGATAGTTGACCTTGAGTCCTTTCAGCAATTGTCCCGGAATGACCATCTTATCTTGAAAAGGAATGAACCGGACACTGTAAAAGTGGGAGAGGGCCTTTCCAACATCATCCTTGGATACTCTGAAGTCTTTCATGAGGACATCCGCCATGTCTCTCTTGCTGCTCCTTGCGCTGGCCATGGCGGAAGCCAGGTCGTTTGTACTGATGACGTTGTTGTCTACGAGAAAATCAAATTTCGTTGATTTGCGTCTCTCTTCTACCTTTTTGTTTTTGAAAAAAGCAGCACCCAGGACCTTCCCTATTTCAAGGGCCGATATCTGGTCGTTCTGGGTAAAACGCCCTCCCCCTGCTTTATTGATCAGCTGTATGACTCCGAGAAGATATCTGTTGTAAAGAATGGGCGCCGCTAAAACCTGCTGTGTTCTAAAGCCTGTTTTCTGATCCCAGCTCTTGTTGAATTTCAGTTGAGGGCTCAACTTTTCCAGTTCCCGGTCGTCATAGGCGTTTTCAATTTCGATCAATTTGCAGGTTGCGGCACAACATCCGGATATACTGTCTTTGTTGATGGGGACCCTGATTTCCTTGATTTCTTCCCCCGTTTTCAACATGGAAAAAATTTCCCGGTTTTTGGCATCAACCGCATAGATTGTGATGCGCTCGGCGTCAAAAAGGCTCAGAATGTCGTTCTGCAGATTCAGAAGAATTTCGTTGGTATCGTTTGCAGCATGTATTTTTGTTGTTATCGTGTTGAGCCGTTTTTGATATTCGAGCTGTGCTTCAAGAAATTTTTCTTTGCTGGACATGAGTCTGTATCCTGTTTTTACGGGAACTTGATTGATTTAAAAAGGTTTAGCCTATCCTGTCTGTAAAACTAATATCTTATAGCTGAAAGTACAAGGTTCGGCAATTCCAATTTTAAAAAGACCCAGTGCGAGTTGCTTTCACAGCTTAAGAATGCCAAAAGACTCGCGATGAAATAGGCAAGTGGACCAACCAGACCGCTACTTGACACCGTGTGGGTAATTGCTGATGGCAATGGAAACTGTTTGAAAAATGGGATAGAATTGGTTATAAGCGCGCAGGTTTCTGAATCCGTCTTCAAGGAGAGATTATGTTAACAGACAGTCATGCCCATCTGGATATGGGGGTTTTTGACGAGGATCGCGAGAAGATCATCCGTGAGGCCATTGAAAATGGCATCACCCGGATTATTACCGTGGGAATCGACCTGGAAAGTTCTGTCAAAGCACTGAATTTGGCGAAAAGCTATCCTTCCGTGTTCGCGACAGTTGGATGTCACCCTCATGATGCCGACCAATGCACCCGGGAAGTTCTGAAAGGCCTGGCAGATCTTACTTCTGCTCCGGAGATTGTCGCGTGGGGGGAGATCGGTCTTGATTTTTACAGGGGGTATTCTTCCCCGGAAAACCAGGTAGAGGTATTTGAACAGCAGCTGAGTATGGCCCGGGAACTGGACATGCCGGTCATTATTCACGACAGGGAGGCCCATGACCGGGTCTTCTCCATTCTCCGGAAAATGGGAAAAAGAGAAAAGCAAGGGGTGATTCACTGTTTTTCAGGGGACGTTGAACTGGCCCATTCCTTCATTGATCTTGGATACTATATCTCCATTCCCGGGACTGTGACCTATAAAAAAGCTTCCGTGGTGAAGGATGTTGCGGCCTCTATTCCTCTGGAGAGGATGCTTGTGGAAACCGATGCTCCTTTTCTGGCTCCGGTGCCTCGGAGAGGCAAAAGGAATGAGCCCGCTTTCGTTGAGTACACGGCGAGGGAGATTGCACGACTCAGAAACAGGACTTTTGAAGAAGTAGCCATCCAAACGTCAAAGAATGCAGCAGATCTCTTCGGTTTAACGTGATGAATTCCCCATTTGAACAGATTGGCAGGAAAAATCCGCTCATTCTGGCTTCGGCTTCCCCCCGAAGAAAGAGACTCCTGGAGCAGGCACGATTGCCCTTTAAAATCGAGGTGAGTCAAATCCTGGAAGAAACACTGGGGGAACCGGAGGAACTTTGCCTCCGGCTGGCCCGGGAAAAGGCGGTCGATGTTTCTTTCCGAACCGGGCCATCCTGGATACTTGGCGCCGATACGATTGTGGTAATGGGGGACAAAATATTGGGAAAGCCCGTTGATAAAAAGGATGCCCTGGGCATGCTCTCCCTGCTGAGTGGAAAAATGCACCGTGTGATGACGGGCTTCTGTATCCTTGCGCCTTCAGGCACAAGTGCCCATCTTGAGACTGTGTCCACGATCGTAACGGTAAAGGAATTGGGTGAAAATGAACTGGAGGCGTATGTGGATACGGGAGAACCTTTCGGTAAGGCCGGCGGTTATGCCATTCAGGGGATAGGGTCTTTTATGGTGGAATCCATTTCAGGCTCGTATACGAATGTTGTGGGGCTGCCATTGTGCGCGGTCATAAAGGCCCTGCTCAGAGTTGGTGCTCTGGAAAGATTCCCTCTCCCTTCTTAAATTCCGCAATCCGCAATCCTACAGCATGTGATAGGGGTCCACATCTATCCGGAAACTTACGCCACTGGATCTGAAATCGTTTGCACAGAGCCGTTCCACTTCTATTAAAAGGAGCCTCAGAAGTCTGCTGCTCCCGCATTTGAAGAGGAATTGCCACCTGTATTTCCCTTTAATTCTTGCAATAGGAGACTCAACCGGCCCCATAACACGAATTTCTTTTCCCCTTTGAGACCACTTTTTCAGAACGGCGTCTGTGTTCAGTCGCAGCCTGTGCACCGCTTCTTCCGTTTTTTCTCTATTGTTTCCTTTCAGCCTCAGGCAGGCAAGGTGAGAAAATGGTGGATACCTCAACTGTTTTCGTAATGCCTTTTCGCTTTCATAGAATGCGTGGAAATTGTGTTCGAGAGCTGCCTGAATGACGTAGTGGTCCGGGTTGTGTGTCTGAATGATGACTTTTCCCTTCAGCCTTCCCCTGCCGGCGCGACCCGCGACCTGTGATATGAGGTGAAACGTCCTCTCTCCGGCCCTGAAATCGGGAAACCCCAGCGAGAGATCAGCGGAAATAATGCCGACCAGGGTAACATGGGGAAAATCGAATCCTTTTGTGATCATCTGGGTCCCCACAAGAATGTCGGTTTCCTGCCTGCCAAAGGTCCTCAGGACTTTACTGACTTCCCCCTTTTTTCGGGCGATATCCCCGTCGATCCTTGCTGTTTTAGCCTTGGGGAAGAGGATTTTAATTTCGTTTTCCAGTTTTTCAGTCCCGAACCCGTAAGCCCTCAGGGAGGTTCCGCCACAGGAAGGACATCTGGAGGTTGGTTTACAGTGAAATCCGCAATAATGACAGGCCAGTCTGTCCTCTTTGAGATGATATGTGAGGGTCACATCGCAGTTTGGGCAAGTGATCGATTTCCCACAGCCGCGGCATATATGTATCCTGTTAAAGCCTCTGCGATTGAGAAACAGGATGGCCTGATTTCCTGCCGAAAGGTTTTCCTGAAGGGCAGCCCTGAGTCTGGAACTGATAATCTCCTCCCTGCCGGATTCTTCTTTCAGCCTTTTCATGTCAACCAGTTCCATGTCTGGAAGGGAACGCTTTTCAACCCTCTCCGGCATGGAAAGGAGGCGATATCTTCCTGTGGTCGTGTTATGAAAGGACTGGACGGAAGGAGTCCCCGATCCGAGGACAACCACCGCGCCCTCCATTCTGGCCCTCATGACAGCCGTGTCCCTGGCCTGGTAATGGGTGGCGCCCTGGCCTCCATCCTGAACATAGGCGGGATCGTGCTCCTCATCCACGATGATCAGACCCAGTCTGGAGAAAGGGACAAAAAGAGCTGAACGCGCGCCAATAACCACGTCAAACCTTCCTTTCGCCATCTGCTGCCATAGATAGACCCTTTCTTTTTTACTCAAACTGCTGTGGTACACGGCAACCCTGTCTCCAAGGTTTGCCCGGAAAAACCCCTCAAGATATACGGCAAGGGATATCTCAGGCGCCATGATGATAGCCTGCCTCCCGGAATTGACGGCATGTTCGACGGCGCGAAAATAGACTTCGGTTTTCCCGCTGCCGGTGACGCCGTAGAGGAGAAAGGAAGAAAAGGTATTTTTATCGAGGTGATTTATGATACTTCGAAACGTACGTTGCTGCTGCTCGTTGAGTTGATGGGGATGGGAAGGGGGATGGATGTTGATGCCGGCGGGATTCCTCGATATGGGCAGCACAAGGGTTTTGAGAACTCCTTTTTTTACCCATTTCTCAACAAGATAGGACCCATTGGAAAACGTCTTCCGTAGATCCTTCAAAAGGACCGCCCCGTCATGGTAAATCATCTCCAGAAATCCTATTTCATTTTTTGGAGCACCATCAGATTCGGTGGAGGCAAGGGCTGTTTCCAGATCCAGATCTTTTTCCGGCATTACAAACTTTAGCAGGTAGGGATTGGTGACACCGGTCGGGATGATTCGGTCTTCTATGATGAACAACCCTTTTTCTTTAAGCGGGTAGATCGTCTTGAGAGGCCACGGGATTTTCCGACCGGGATTCTTGTTGATCCACTCAAGGATTTCCGTCTCCCTGGTCTGAAAAAGGGATCCTTTCAGAACTGCTTCGCCCTTTTTCAGGAGACGCGCTGTTTTGAAATGATCGCCCGGGATGGCTGATTTTATGATCAGCCCGATTGGATTCAGGTAATAATCGGCCATCCATTCAAAAAGTGGAACCATCCCTGCGGTGAAAACCGGTGTGATATCCAGAACGTCCGAAATCTCTTTCAAATCCCTGTCCGCGGGCCTGGGGACTTGTTCCAGGATGTACCCGATGACCATGCGATGGTGAAAAGGCGCCAACACCCTGCTGCCTACTCGGGCGAGGGATGCGAGTTCCGGAGGAACCCCGTAGGTGAACGTTCCTTTTACCGGGACATGTATGGCTACCCTTACGCAGGGCGAGTCCGAAGTTTCCATGGATATCAAAGAAAAACCTGACCCGGATAATCCGGAGCAAAAAAGGTCTCACGCAAAGGCGCAAAGACGCGAAGGTTCTTGAGCAAATCTGTCTCAATGCCTTTTTCCATTTCGCATCCTCTTAACCTGGTTGATGATTTGTTCCGAGGCCTCTTCTATCTGTTCCATGGTGTTGTTCCTTCCCACGCTGAGCCTGATAGCGCCCATCCCCACTTCCGGGGGAACATGCATGGCCGAGAGCACGTGGGAAAGGGTGACAGAATGATCATGACAGGCAGCCCCTGTGGAGGCCATGATCTCCGGTAGGCCCGCTAAGATTTTTGCTCCTTCCAGCCCGGGCACAGAGACGTTGAGTGTGTTGGGTAGTCTCTCGGTGGGGTGGCCGTTGAGTACAAGTCCGTCTATATTCCCAAAAAGCTTTTCCTCCAGCTTGTTTCTCAATCGGGTCATCTTTCCGAAATTTTTCTCCATCCCGCTTCCGGCAATCCTGCATGCTGCCCCTAATCCCGCTGCCAGAATAACGTTCTCCGTTCCCGCCCGTTTACCGGACTCCTGCCCTGCGCCATGAATAAGGGGGGTAAGCGGGCCGATGTTTCGTGCATAAAGAACTCCCACCCCTTTGGGTCCGTAGAGCTTGTGCCCCGCGATGGTGAGAAAGTCCAGCCCGGGATCCAATACATCCACAGGCATTTTCCCCACAGCCTGGGCAGCGTCCGTATGAAAGGGGACATGATGCTGCCTTGCAATTTCGGAAATCTCCCTGATCGGCTGGAGAGTGCCCGTTTCGTTGTTGGCGGTCATGATGGTGATCAGGACGGTTTCGGGCAGGATCGATTTTTTGAGCTGGTCAGGGTCCACCCGGCCGGAACCGTCTACGGGAAGAATCGTCAATTTTACACCCAGTTCCATGAGGAACAAAGCAGGATTCAGGATCGCCGGGTGTTCTGTTGCAGAGGTAATAATATGGTGTTTTTCCGGGATTCTGAAGTCCACAAGGCCTTTCAGTACCATGTTGTTGGATTCTGTTCCACCGGATGTGAAGAGGATGTTTTCCTCTTTACATCTCAGAAGGTTCGCAACTTCCTTCCGGGCTTTTTCAACCCCACGCTTTGCCCTTTCACCGAGGGGATAGTTGGAGGATGGATTGCCGAAATGGTTTTCAAGATAGGGCAGCATTTCGTTGAGTGCATCCGGATGGACCGGTGTGGTTGCATTGTGGTCCAGGTAAATGGCTTTTTGGTAAGTTTTTCCGGTCATGAAATGGTTCCTATTTTTCCTGTTAAAATCCTGTCCATTTTTAGAATAAATTTTGTGAATTGACAATCAAATAAAATAAGTGATAATAGTCATAAAAGGCAGAATTTCTCGTGAAATCAGCCATGAAAAGCCGTTTTTCTTCATCTGGCCCGGGTTTTTTGACCAGGTTGCCGCATCCCTTGAACAAATGCAAACCGTTCAGTAAGTAAGGAGGCGTTAAATGGCCGCGAACAATCATAAAAAATTCATCCTCTGGTTCAATGAGATTGGCATAGGAGATGTTCCTCTGGTGGGGGGGAAAAACGCTTCTCTTGGAGAAATGTACCAGAAACTCCACGGAAAAGGAATTAGGGTTCCCAACGGCTTTGCCATTACTGCCTATGCGTACCGTTATTTTCTGAAATATGCCGGGATAGAAGATGAAATCAAGAAAGTTCTCAAGGACCTGGATACAAGCAAGCTGGATAACCTCATGAGAAAAGGGCGACAGGCCCGGGATATTATTCTGCATGCGGAAATTCCTCCCGACCTGATGCAGGCCATTTTTGGCGCTTATGACAAGCTTGCCGAGGAATTTGATCAGGCCGGGTTTGATAATCTGGATGTAGCCATCCGGTCTTCTGCCACGGCGGAAGACCTGCCGGATGCCTCTTTTGCGGGACAGCAGGATACCTACCTGAATATCCGGGGGAGAAGAAGCGTGCTGGATTCCTGCAGAAAATGTTTTGCGAGCCTCTTTACGAACCGTGCGATTTCCTACCGGCACGATAAGGGTTTCAGTCAGTTTGAGGTTTCCCTTTCCATTGCCGTTCAAAAAATGGTCCGGAGCGATTCGGCCTATTCAGGCGTAATGTTTTCCATCGATACGGAGACCGGGTATAAGGATGTGGTTTTCATTTCCGGGGCTTACGGGCTTGGGGAAAACGTCGTGCAGGGCGCCGTCAATCCCGACGAATTTTATGTGTTCAAACCGACGCTCAAGATGGGGAAACGGGCCATCATCAGCCGCAAGGTGGGCGATCGGGATATCAAGATGGTCTATTCCATGGAGGATGATGCCACGGTCCGAAATGTTTCCACCACCTTGGCGGAAAGGCACCGTTATGTGCTGGAAGAAGATGAAATCCTGGAACTGGCGGAGTGGGCATGCATTATTGAAGACCATTACAGTCAAGAAGCCGGTCATTTCAAGCCGATGGATATCGAATGGGCCAAGGACGGCGATGGCGTAAATGCGGGTACGGGGAAACTGTTCATTGTTCAGGCGCGACCCGAGACGATCCACGGTCAGAAGGATGCCACCAGCTACGAGAATTACCATCTCCTCGGGAAGGGAAATGTCCTGGTCAGTGGTACGGCCGTGGGAACCAAGGTGGGCCAGGGTGTGGCCAATATTATCCAGTCCACCACGGAAATGGAGAAATTCAAGAAAGGGGACGTTCTTGTAACGAGCATGACTGATCCGGATTGGGAACCTGTCATGAAAATCGCGTCCGCCATCGTTACCAACAAAGGAGGCCGGACGTGTCATGCGGCGATCATCTCAAGGGAACTGGGGATCCCCTGTGTGATCGGGACGGGGAACGGCGACGAACTGATCAAAACGGGACAGAACATCACTATTTCATGCTGCCAGGGCGAAACCGGGTATGTCTACGACGGACTGGTGAAATACAGCGTGGAGACGGTCAACCTGGAGGATATCCCTCAAACACGCACCAAGATCATGATGAATGTGGGCATGCCTGAAAAAGCCTTTGCTGAGGGCAGGATTCCCAATGACGGGGTCGGTCTGGCGAGGCAGGAGTTTATTATTAACGCGCATATAGGCATACACCCCCTGGCCCTGCTCAATTATGAAGAACTCAAGAAAAAGGCGCACAACGATCAGAGGATTGCAGGAGTTGTTTATAAGATAGATCAGATTACCTCTGTGTATGAGGATAAAAGAAAATTTTTCATTGATAAACTTTCCGAAGGAGTCAGCCGTATCGCTGCCGGTTTCTATCCTAATGATGTGATTGTCAGACTCTCGGATTTCAAGACCAATGAATATGAAAACCTCCTTGGAGGATATCTGTACGAACCGGTGGAGAGCAACCCGATGATTGGATGGAGAGGGGCTTCCCGATACTACGACGAGAAATTCATGCCGGCTTTTGAACTGGAGTGCTTAGCCCTTCGCAAGGCCCGCAGTGAAGTGGGACTGACAAACATCAAGGTGATGGTGCCTTTCTGCAGGACGCCCGCGGAAGGAAAACGGGTGATCGAATTGATGAAAAAACTTGGCCTGGTGCAGGGAGAAGACGGCCTTGAGGTCTATGTCATGTGTGAAATTCCCAGCAACGTGATCTGTGCCGATCAATTTGCCGATATTTTTGACGGTTTTTCTATCGGATCCAATGACCTGACCCAGCTTACTCTTGGCCTGGACAGGGATTCCTCCCTGGTGGCACATCTCTACGATGAGAGAAACGATGCGGTAAAACGCCTGATCAAACAGGTTATCGATGTGGCGAAAGCAAAAGGAAAAAAGATAGGGATCTGCGGGCAGGCCCCCAGCGATTTTCCTGATTTTGCGGAATTCCTTGTGGAGTGTGGTATCGATTCCATGAGCCTGATTCCCGATACGGTAATCAAAACGCGCCTGGCCGTGGCAAAAAAGGAAAAGGAGCTGGGTATCAAGGTGGAGAAGACATAACGCCATGGGAGGAATAGAGATATTGGGGACAGGTTCCTATGTCCCGCCCAGGGTGTTGTCCAATGCGGACCTGCAGGCCATGGGGCTTGAGACCACGGACGAATGGATCGTACAGAGAACGGGTGTCAGTGAGCGGAGGATTGCAGAACCGGACGTAACCAGTTCAGATCTCGCTTATGAAGCCTCTCTGTCTGCCTTTGAGGCGGCCGGCATCACGGCCAAAGATGTGGATCTCATCCTGTTCGGGACCATAACGCCCGACACATGCTGCCCGTCAGCCGCCAACTGGCTTCAAGCGAAGTTGAATGCGCCCCAGGCTGTAACGTTCGATGTGACCGCGGCCTGTTCAGGGTATATCTTTGCGCTCAACGTTGCGGAGCAGTATTTGAAAACGGGCGCCGCAAAATGCGTTCTTGTTGTGGCATCGGAAATCATGACGCGAACGCTGAACTGGAAAGATCGAAGTTCCTGTATCCTGTGGGGTGATGGCGCCGGAGCCGCGGTGTTGTCCCTGGGGAAAGGGGGCCATGAAATTCTATCCACCCATATCCACACGGACGGATCAAACGGACAGGACCTTCTCATGCCCGGGGGCGGTTCCAAGACAACTCCCATCTCCCATGAAAGCGTAGACAAAGGGCTTCATTCCCTGCAGTTGATTGGCGCCAACGCCAGTTTCAGGGTGGCCGTAAGACATTTTGTGGACTCTATTGAGGAAGCGGCTCAAAGCAATGGTGTGGCCATAGAGGAGATCGACTGGTTTATCCCTCACCAGGCGAACCTCCGCATGTTTCAGGCCATGGCTAAAATCATGGGAGTCCCCATGGAAAGGTTCTATATCACCCTGAATAAATATGGCAACATCTCATCAGCGTCCTGTGCAATTGCCCTTGATGAAGCCATCAGAACCGGGGCCGTCCGGGAGGGGCATCTTGTCTGCCTTCCGGTTTTCGGAGGGGGCTTAACCTGGGGCAGCGCACTCATAAGATGGTAGACTTTCAAACCTGTAACCCGTAACCTAATGTCATTAGCTCAAGAACATCTTAAGAGATAACAATCGAGTGACGAACAATCGAACAATTGAACAATTGAACTAAAGGTTCCCTGAAGGCAAAGAAATGCTAACCTGTTTTTGCCGTTTTGTTCGAATGTTCGTCAATCGAATGTTCGTTATTCGCGTATTGCTGTTAAATTAATGACATTGACTTGTAACCCGCAACTGTTCAGTGAGATCACTATCATGAAAGAAGAGAATTTAGACCTTGAGATAAGCAGGCTGGGGACATGCAAAATATCTTCGCCCATGGGATTGACCGAGTTTGTGGATGATCAGGAACGGGTTCTTTTTCATTCCACTGTGCGGGAGGCAAGCGCCTATTATAGTCAGAAGAAGACCCTCCCGAGTTTTGAGATGGCCGGCCCCCGCAGGAATATCTATTTCGATCCGTCGAAACTCAAGTGTGGAATCGTCACATGCGGGGGAATCTGTCCGGGGCTCAACGATGTGATCCGCGCCATCGTGTTGAGCCTTTTTTATCATTACAACGTTGAAATGGTGTTTGGTTTCAGGTACGGATTTGAAGGTCTTTCTCCAAGGCACAGGCATGCCCCTCTGGAATTGACGCCAACCATCGTCATCGATATCCACCAGAAAGGGGGTACGATTTTAGGTGCTTCCCGCGGGCCGCAGGATGTGTCGGAAATGGTGGACACCCTGGAGAGGATGAATGTGGGGATCCTTTTTGCAATCGGCGGGGACGGTACGTTGCGGGGGGCGCAGGCCATTTGCGAGGAGATAGGAAAACGGAATCTCAAGATCAGTGTTATAGGGATCCCCAAGACCATTGACAATGATATCTCTTATATGGACAGATCTTTTGGTTTTGAGACGGCGGTTGCCGAGACAAGAAGCGCCCTCTATTCAGCCCACGTGGAGGCGGACGGGGCGAGAAATGGAATTGGCCTGGTCAAATTGATGGGAAGGCAGTCCGGTTTCATAGCAGCCAACGCAACCCTTGCAAACAGTGTAGTCAATTTCTGCCTTGTCCCGGAAGTGAAATTCACCATGGAGGCCTTTCTCACGGCCCTCAAGGAAAGGCTGGTTCGAGGAAACCACGCTGTCATCGTTGTGGCCGAGGGGGCGGGTCAGGACCTTCTTGAAGAGACCAACGAGCGGGATGAATCCGGCAATGTGCGTTTCAGGGATATCGGAGTGTTCCTGAGGGAGCGAATACCGGAATATTTCAAGAACAGCGATCTGAAAATCAGTCTCAAATATATTAATCCAAGTTACATGATCAGGAGCAGGCCTGCAAATTCCCATGATTCGGTGTTTTGCCTTCTGCTCGGACACAATGCCGTGCATGCGGGAATCTCCGGTCGAACGAATATGGTGGTGGGGTACTGGAATGGCGAATACACCCATGTTCCCATCCCTCTGGCCGTTTCAGAAAGGAAGCATATCGATCCCAATGGCAGACTGTGGCACAATGTCCTTGAATCAACAGGCCAGCCAAAGGCGATGATCTGAAAGGTGAATCTTCAGGCCGGCATCCCGGAATTTTTTTTTTGAAAGGTTCCTGAAATTAATTGTTCATTTTTTCTTGACACCGTCAAAAATTTAGATATAAATGTGCTTGTTACAAAATGCACAAGATAACCTGTTCCACTTTCTCGCTGCAGCGAGAGCGAACATAAGGTTCAGCTTTTCAAGAATTCTGTTGAAGAACTGGGAAGATAAATGTCAAATATGATGGCGCTTCATGGTAGAGAAAAGAATGGATTTTCGTTGACCGGCGGATCCGCAAGGGTTGTGTTTAAGGCCGCTGAAATTCTTTGTGATGATACCCTGGCGCCCGATGACAAGGCTGCATTTTTTATTTGTAAGCAGCGTTGTCTGCCGAATGAACAGGCATAAAAAAGAGCTACTTTTCCTTCCATGGAGCAGTTGGCTTTTTTTTTGCTTTTGATTGTAACCCTGAGTTTTATCACGTAGAAAGGAGGTGTATCGGGAACCATTTTCATGTGTTCACAGGAATTGTACGCGTTTGATAAATCGTTAATCTCGTAGGAGGTATAATAATGCCAAGTTTTGTAATTGCAGAAAAATGCGATGGTTGCAAAGGGCAGGACAAGACTGCTTGTATGTATATTTGCCCGAATGACCTGATGGTGCTTGATAAAGAAAAAATGAAAGCCTTTAACCGTGATCCTTCCATGTGCTGGGAATGCCAGTGCTGTGTGAAGATCTGTCCGCAGCAGGCCATGGACGTCCGTGGTTATGCGGATTTTATTCCTCTGGGCGCAAGCTGTACTCCGCTCCGCGGTTCCCAGGATATTATGTGGACCGTTAAATTCCGTGATGGAAGCCTCAAAAGATTCAAGTTCCCCATCAGGACAATCGAAGAGGGTACGGCGGATCCGTTGGGTGGGTTTGCCACGCACGATGATCTGAACAGCCAAGCCCTTGCAACCGAACCTGCATCCCTCGGTCTTGATGCAGTTCCCACATTATAAGAAAGGAGGAATTAAGATATGGCAAATTTTGAAACAGTAGAAGTCAGCACTGACCTCCTTATTCTTGGCGGGGGATTTTCAGCGTGTGGAGTTGCCGTTGAGGCAGCTTATTGGGCCAAAAAGAATGGATTGAAGGTTACCCTGGTGGACAAGGCGGCTCTTGATAGAAGCGGCGCCGTAGCCATGGGCCTTTCAGCCATCAACCAGTATGTGGGCGTGAAAGACGGCGACAACACCCTCGAAGACTACGTTCGTTACGTGCGTAATGATTTGATGGGTATTTCCAGGGAAGATCTGGTCTATAACATCGCTCGTCACGTGGATTCTTCCGTGCATCTCTTTGAAAAATGGGGCCTCAAGATCTGGCTCGATGAAAACGGCAAGTATGTGCACGAAGGTCGTTGGCAGCTCATGATCAATGGTGAATCCTACAAGATCATCGTTGCTGAAGCAGCAAAGAATGCCATTGCCGAGGCAGGCGGCGAAATTTTTGAGAGGATTTTCATTGTTGAGCCTCTTCTGGATGGAAACAAATGCGTAGGCGCAGTGGGTTTCAGCACCCGGGAAGAAAAATTCTACGTATTCAAGGCAAAAGCGACCGTGGCCACCATGGGCGGCGCCGTGCACGTGTTCCGTCCCCGATCCGTTGGTGAGGGCTTTGGGCGTTCCTGGTATCCGCCGTTTAACACGGGTTCCAGTGCATACTTTACCATTAAGGCCGGCGCAGAGATGACCTGCCAGGAAGTAAGGTTTATTCCTGTACGGTTTAAGGACGCATACGGCCCTGTCGGCGCATGGTTCCTCCTGTTTAAATCCCGCGCCATCAGCGCAGTGGGCGGCGAGTACATGTCGGTAAGAAAAGAAGAGCTCAATAACTGGGCGCCTTATGGTCTTGCCAAACCGATTCCGGCAAACCTGAGAAACTACCTGGGCATGTTGGACGTGGATCAGGGCTTAGGTCCCCTATATATGGAGACCGCTGAGGCCATCAACAAGATCGCCGACGCCTTCAAGGAAGACCCGAAGGGCTACAAAAAGAAAATGAAGGAGCTGGAGTCCGAGGCATGGGAAGATTTCCTGGATATGACCATTTCCCAGGCGCATCTCTGGGCAGCCCTGAATGTGAAACCCGAAGAGAAACATTCCGAAATCGCCGCATGTGAGCCGTACTTCATCGGTTCCCATTCCGGTGCTTCCGGCGCATGGGTGAGCGGTCCCGAAGATCTGGACACCCCCTACAAATGGGGTTATGCCAACATGACAACGGTGGACGGTCTGTTCGCGGCCGGCGACGCCTCCGGCGCTTCCAGCCATAAGTTCTCCTCCGGTTCCCACGCGGAAGGTCGGTTTACCGGTAAAGCCGCCATCAAGTACATCGTGGAAAAGGGTGTTGCACCCAAAGTGGATGCGGCCGTGGTTGCGGACCTGAAAGCAAAGATCCTGGCGCCTTTGGATCGCTACCAGGAATTCTGCAACATCACCACTGACCCTGCCATCAACCCCAACTACATCCTGTGGCGCTCCTTCATGGATCGTATGCAGAAGATCATGGACGAGTACGCAGGCGGTGTGACCGCAGGCTTCAAGACCAGCAAGCCGAATCTTGAGAGAGCCATGGAGCTGTTCGTGTATCTGCAGGAAGATGCCGAGAAACTGGCTGCCGAGGATATCTACTCCCTGGAAAGATGCTGGGAGAATATGCACCGTATGGCGCAGGCGGAAGCCCATGTACGCACCATGCTGTTCCGTGATGAGACCAGGTGGCCAGGATATTACTTCAGGTCTGATACGCCCAAAATGGACGATAAAAATTGGCACTGTTTCGCCAACTGCAGGCGTGATGCTGCAACCGGCGAGTGGGAAATGTTCAAGAAAGATGTCTGGACCCTTCCCGGCGCATAATTTTCAACGTTAACTGAATATGCTCCAGGCGCCTTTCTTGGTTCCTGGAGCATTTTATTAATCTGGCAGGATGCCCGGGCAATCCGGAATTCTGCATTCTCAGAGCGTATTTGCTCAATGAACATTTTTTTGGCCCACGGGATTTTTGGAAAAATGGTTATTGAAGAAATACGCTTTTTATATTAGTGAGGGGGAGGTTCTTGGAAAGTCCGGGAGAAATTGCCGTAACATCACTTCACCCCCGGCCTTTTGAGGACTTGCCGTTATACATGGTACGTTTCCCATAGAATTCAAGAAAACTTTCAACCCTGGAGGATACAATGGCAGAGGTACAAACGACAAACCAGAGTATATTAGTGGTTGGCGGAGGCATGAGCGGAATTACTGCCGCCCTGGAAGCGGCTGAAACCGGTTACGAAGTGGTGCTGGTGGAAAAGAGCCCCTATTTGGGGGGAAGGGTTACGCAGCTTTATCAGTATTTCCCGAAGCTTTGTCCGCCAAACTGCGGTCTTGAAATTAATTTCAGGAGAATGAGACAGAACCCGAAAGTCCGGTTTTTCACCATGGCAGAGGTTGCGGGTATTTCCGGAAAGGAAGGAGACTATGATGTAACCATAAAACTGTCTCCAAGATACGTGAATGAAAAATGCACCTGCTGCGGGAAATGCGCTGAGGTCTGCGAGACGGAAGTGGACAATCCGTTTAACTACGGCCTGGACAAGATTAAAGGGGCTTATCTTCCTCACGAGTTTGCGTTTCCCATGAGATATGTCCTGGATCCCGCCATTGTGGGAACCGAAGAAGGCAAAAAATGCCTGGAGGCCTGTGAATATGGCGCCATCGATCTGGAAATGAAAGAATCCTCCTTTGATCTTAAAGTGGGCGCCATTGTATGGGCTGCCGGCTGGACTCCCTACGATGCAGCCAAGATCGATTACTATGGGTTCGGCGAATATAAGAATGTCATTACCAACGTCATGATGGAGCGGCTTGCTTCTCCCCTTGGACCCACCGGAGGAAAAATAGTCCGTCCATCCGATGGCAAAGAGGTCAAGAACGTTGCTTTTATCCAGTGCGCCGGTTCAAGAGACGACAACTATCTGCCCTATTGTTCAGGTATATGCTGTCTTGCTTCGCTCAAGCAGGCCACATACATGAGAGAGAAGGCGCCGGAAAGCGATGTGACGATCTTTTTTATAGACATCCGGGCCCTTGACAGACTGGAAGATTTTTACACCAAGGTGCAGCAGGATGAGAAAATTGTTTTTATCAAGAGCAAGATCGCCAATATCTCGGAAGACGAGGAAACAGGCGATCTCCTTCTTGAAGGAGAAAACACAAGGACGGGTGAGCAGATTCGCATGACCTATGATATGGTTGTGCTGGCGACCGGTATGGTGCCCAACAAGCTTGATCTTGAGACGTCGCCTGATGTCTCTTATGATGAATACGGTTTCATGACCTGTGATCCTGAAAAGCCTGGTATTTACGGCGCCGGCTGCGTCAGAAGACCAACAGATGTCGCTTCGTCTGTCCAGGATGCCACTGCATCGGCCCTGCGGGCTATTCAATCAATCGCGAGGAGGTAACTTGATGGACAAGAAAACAGCAGTTTACATATGTACCGGATGCGGGATCGGCGATGCCGTGGACGTGGAGCAGTTGAAGGAAAACGGTACTGAAGATTTCGGTATCGATCTGATCAAAGACCATAACTTCCTGTGCGGTTCGGAAGGGATTGAGGTCATTACAAAAGATATTGAAGAAGAGGGCGTCAATACCATTATCATCGCTGCCTGTTCGCAGCGGGTCAATTATGATGTCTTCAATTTTGGCGGGGATAAGATTGTTGAAAGGGTGAATCTCAGGGAGCAAGTGGCATGGTCGCAGCCTCCAGGCGAAGAAGATACCCAGATGCTGGCCGAAGACAATCTGAAGATAGGCTGTGCCAAAGTCAAGGATACGTCTATTCCGGAGCCGTTTAAGGCGGAAGAAGAATATTCGAAAGATATCCTGGTCGTAGGCGGGGGCATTGCCGGAATGACTGCGGCCCTGGAGACGGCCAAGGCCGGATACCAGGTGATTCTCGTGGAAAAAGAAGATCGTCTCGGCGGGTTCCTTGGGAAAATGAAAAAGCTCGTGACCGCGCCGTACAAGGAATTATCGGATACAGGGGTTGCTGAACTCATCAAGTCTGTAGAGGACAATCCTAAGATAAAGGTGTTTACCTCTGCTACGGTTGAAAAAACCAGCGGGGCTCCCGGATTGTATTCCGTGGATATCAAGGCGAACGGCAATTCTTCGACGGAAAGGGTGGGGGCCATTGTTCAGGCCACCGGATGGGTGCCCTACGATGCTAACAAATTGGGGCATCTGGGTTATGGCAAATTCAAGGATGTGATTACGAATGTGGAAATGGAAGAGATGGCCGCTGCCGGCAAAATTACCCGGCCTTCGGACGGGAGTCCGGTGAAAAACGCCCTGTTTATCCAGTGTGCGGGATCACGGGATCCGGAGCATCTCCCCTATTGTTCGTCTTCCTGTTGCCTGGTTTCCATGAAACAGGCCACATACCTGAAAGAGCAGGACCCCGAAGCGGTGAACTATATCCTGTATAAGGATGTCCGTACCGTTGGACAGTCGGAAGATTTTTACAGGAAGGCCCAGAATGACGGAAATATCTTTGTGCGGGGCACGACCACTACGGTTGGGGAATCCGGAGGAAAACTGTTTGTAGAGGCGGATGACGAACTTCTTGGGGAAAACGTGAAAATCGAAGACCTGGATCTCGTGGTGCTGGCAGTGGGGATGGTTCCTGCTTCCAGACCGGTGAAAACACCACGGATCAAGGCCCCTGCCGATGCAGAAGGGGCTGATGAGAATGGAATGATCGAGGTCGTTCCCGATTCCGGTTTTTTTGCCAACAGCGCCCTGAATCTGGCTTATCGACAGGGTCCGGAGCTGCCCACCCTCAAGTATGGATTCCCTGATTCTCACTTCATCTGCTTCCCCTATGAGACGAGAAGGACCGGCATCTATACCGCAGGCGGGATCAGACGCCCCATGGAGACGGCCAAAGCCATTGACGATGCAGTTGGGGCCGCAATGAAGGCGATTCAATGCACCGAGGCAACGGCAATCGGGATGGCGGTTCATCCAAGGGCCGGCGACATGACCTACCCTGAATTCAACATGAAGCGATGCACTCAGTGTAAACGGTGTACGGAAGAATGTCCTTTCGGCGCGATCAATGAGGATGAAAAGGCGAATCCTCTGCCCAATCCCACCCGCTGCCGACGTTGCGGTGTCTGTATGGGGGCGTGTCCAGAGCGAATTATTTCCTTCAAAAACTATTCTGTCGGTATGATTGGAAACATGATCAAGGCCGTACATGTGCCGGAAGAAGACGAGGAAAAACCGCGGGTAATCTGTCTGGTCTGCGAGAATGATGCCTATCCGGCGGTGGACATGGCTGGAATCAAGCGCATGAAATGGAGCCCTTACATGCGGTTCATTCCCATGCGGTGTCTTGGTTCCCTGAACCTGGTCTGGATTGCCGATGCCCTTTCCCGGGGAATCGACGGTATCCTTCTCATGGGATGCAAGCACGGGGATGATTATCAGTGTCACTTTATCAAGGGAAGCGAACTGGCCAAAACCAGACTGAGCAAGGTGTCGGAGACCTTGGACAGATTGGCCCTGGAGTCCGATCGGGTAAAGTTTGTGGAAGTGGGTATCTCGGACTACGATAAGATCCCGGGAATCATTAATGAGTTTATGGAGAAGATCGAAGAGGTCGGTCCCAACCCCTATAAGGGATGGTAGCAGGCTTGGCGCCTTCGTTAAATATGCTCCGCTGTTCATTTTCATGCGGGCAGCGGGGCAAAATGGCAGCTGGTGGCCGGATATTTTCTGGCCGGAAGAATGGCAGGTATTGATGAACCATAACTCCCAGTGAAAAGAGGTCGCTTATGGAAAATAAGGTAAACTATGGTCCCTCCTTCGCGCAGGAGGTCTTCCAGAATGTGGACTCAGGGGATGAGATTAAAATGTGCATGAACTGCGGCGTCTGTGCGGGTTCGTGCCCCTTGAGAGAACATATGGATTACCCTCCGAGACAGATTTTCTCCCTGATCAGGGCTGGAAAGAGGGAAGAGGTGTTGAGCAGCAAGGCTATTATGCTGTGTACTTCCTGTTATACCTGTGAGGTTCGATGCCCGCGGTCCATTCCTGTGATCGATGTGATGCATGGACTGGCTCATTATGCCCTGACAAAAGGGTATGTCCCTCGCAAGGATACGGCCGATTTTGGACGGGAATTCTGGAAACAGGTGTACAAGCTTGGCCGTATCGATGAGAAGGACCTTCCAAGGCGGGTGTTTTTTGCCGGGGGGGTTATGAATGGTATCAAGGCCACGCTTAATTTCATGGATATCGGTCTCAAGCTTTTTCTGCACCACAGGATGAAATTGCTTCCGGAGAGGAAGATCAAGGGAATTAATTCTCTGAGGAAGATGCTGGATAAAGCGGAAAAGATCGGGAAAGGAGGTACTCTGGCATGAAATACTTTCTATACTGGGGATGCAGCTTAGAGGGGACCGGCGCCAATTTTTTAGTATCTCTCAATCCGGTCTGCAAGGCCCTGGGCATTGAATTCGAAGAGATCGAAGACTGGAACTGCTGTGGCGCCAGTATCTCTTATGCAGGCGCCAATGATCTTGCCGTCAAGGTCCTGAATGCGAGGAATCTTGCCCTGGCGGAGGCCAAGGCAAAGTATGATATCGTGGCTCCCTGCAGCTCCTGTTACATCCAGATGATCAAGATAAATCATGAGATACAGGATGATCCCGAGCTTCTCAGTCAGGTCAACCTGTGTCTGAAAGAGGGGGGGCTTACCTATAATGGCGGCATCAAAGTCCGGCACTTACAGGATGTTCTCTATAATGATGTGGGTGTAGACGCGATAAAGGCCAAAGTGGTCAAACCATTGAAGGGTCTCAAGGTGGCAGGATATGTGGGATGCCAGTCGGTTCGGCCTTTTGGAGAGTATGACAGCGTGAACAAGCCTGTTGTCCAGGACCGGCTTATTGAAGCCCTTGGCGCGGAAGCGGTTCCTTTCCCCAATAAAATCAAGTGCTGTGGATCGGGGATTTTTCTTCCGGAAATAGATTACTGTCTGGAACTGGCGAAAAATATCCTGGAAGATGCCGTGAATCATGGTGGAGAACTGATTTCCACGGTATGCCCCATGTGCGCCATGAACCTTGAGATGTATCAGGGCAGGGTGAATGAAAAATATGGCACTGACTTTGATATTCCGATCGTGTATCTCACACAGCTGATGGCCGTTGCCTTTGGGATGGATCTGAAAAAGGAAGCTGCACTGCATTACAATGTGATCCCGCCGGAGGGCATTCTGAAGAAAGCCGTGGGTTGATCTGCAGGCTGATTGCATTAACGGGTAAAAAGGCCAAACCCCGGAAGCTGGTTGTGAAGGGGTTTGGTCTTCTTTTTTTGAACCAATGCTGTTTCACGAGATCGGGGCTATCTTGAAAATGCGTCTTTGTTTACAGAAATGAATGATGAAAATTGGAGAGGATTATGAATACCGGCGAAAAGCAAAAATGTAAATATTGCGAATCTGAAATGAAAAAATGGCGACCACCGTCCGAATCCACCTGGAGCAATGAGTTTTTATGGGTCTGTTTCAACGACGAATGCCCTTATTTTGTCAGGGGCTGGGACCACATGATGAAAACACAGGAGGTAAAAGCTTCTTACAGGCAAACGGTTAATCCGGAAACAGGCACCAGTTCACCGCTTCCGACCTGGTCGAACAAGGCCCATCGAGACATGATTATTGAGGATTGATACATCTTATGAAAAAGATTGGAAGGAATGAACCCTGCCCTTGCGGAAGTGGCAGGAAATTCAAGCAGTGCCATCTCGGGAAGGAAGACGAACTGTCTCCAAAGGAAATGGATGACTTTACAGCGGAGATGAGCAGCCTGATTACGGATCTCCCTGCCGTGTGGTACGGAAGATCACGGGAAATGGTCGATGGTCTCGATATCAAGACCCTGACGGGGATCTCCGCCGGTATCCGGTTCGTGGATCTGAAAGAATATTATTCCCTCAATCTTTCCGGCGGCAGGAGTACCTCTGAAGAAAAATCGGGCTCAGGGGGGATTCTTGTTAATGTCCTTAAGACCAAACCAAGCGATCCCGGAAATCTGTATATTGCCATATCCCCTGATATTGGCGACAGCGCGCTTATCCACCAGCTTGCCCACATCCTTGATTACCTGGGAGGGTCCAGGCTGGCGCCCGAAATTGCAAAACCCCTGAGCTTTGAACTTGGTTTGCCTGTTGAACATCTGGAACATCCTCACGAATTCGGCTACTGGCTGGATTATCTGAGGAAGGAGTTTGATGTCCAGCTTGATGCGGATGATACGATCGTTGACTTCCTATTCGAAAACCAAATGCTCATAAAGGGCCTGGATATCGAAAAGCAGGACCAGACTGTTCTCAAAATGAAGTCAGAACAGATGATGCGATTCCTCAGTGAGAGGAGTGTTGAGATTGATGCTTTGATCTGCGAACTTCCCGGATATATTGGTTCAAGGGTGAAAAAGGACTGATTTTGCTGGAAGGGAGAAACTGTTCATGCCCATTTATGAATACGAGTGCCGGAGTTGTGCCAGGGAATTCCAGTGCCTTGTGATGAACGCCGATGATGAAAAGAACATGGAGTGCCCCGAGTGCCAGGGGCAGGACCTCAGAAGGCTGATATCCCGTGTTGCATATCATTTATCAGAGAGCGCTCGATTGGATGGCTTTGATCCCGGTTCACGACAGAGCGATTCCTTTTACAAAGACAGTCGAAATATTGGGCTCGCTGCCAAAAAAAGGGCCCAGCAGATGGGTGTGGATCTGGGGAGTAGCTTTGAAAACAAGGTAGAGAAACTCAGAACGGATCCCGGCAGCGTTCTGAACGGGGACTAACAGGAGGCATTATGGTCGATGAAGGGGATCTGATCCTGATTTATCAGGAAGATCAACCGGTGGCTTTTGCGCGTATTGAATATATTGAGCCGGACATCAAGAAAGACTGGCATCAGGTCACCCTGCTGCTGCTTTCACTCCCCGTTCAAGAGGTGACCTGGATACTGAGATGGTCCTACGTTCAGGGGGAACCCTATACCATGGGGGGAAAACCGATGAGGCTTGAAAAGGTTGAGCGGGTGATTCGCCCACAACAAAAAGAAGAAGATCGAAAGGGCGCGAGCCGGGAAAAAGGAACCGGCAAAACGGGGACGGTAATTCCTTTCAAAAAACCTTGAAAGATCTGTGCTCAGGCCATCAGCCACGCCATTTTATGTGAAAAAAAGTATAAGTGTTTAGAGATACTGAGATTCTTGAAACTTCCGTCCCACTGAGCTGTACCCGCAGTAATATCTGCCTGATGTTTCACTTTGAATGATGTACACCCAGAAGCTCATGGGTTATCCCAAATAACAAAAGCCCAGCATTATCACGCGTGGGCTTTTGTTATTTTTATTGGCTCCCCCTGGTGGACGCACTTCGACACCAATTTACCTGCCCATAGAAGGAAATGGTGGATACCATTCTTATTGCGAAGAGGCAATTGAAGAATGATTGTTTCCTGCAAAGGGACAGTGAGAATAAAAGATGGGGCGGGCCTGCGGCTGCGGATCGCCGTTTTTGAAATGGCTTTCGCTCGCCGCATTGGTCATCCAGCTCTTGTCGGGTAACAAGGCTGCGAAGAGGCATTGGGTTCGGCTTCGGCCCGTCAATCCCTCGTTTAAAATGACCGGCGCCTGTGCGCTGGTGGTTTCATAATTCATGCTGAGACTACCGCCCATTTTTCTTTTATCGATCCTGACATTTTCCAATTGACGTGCGACAGTAAAGCATGACATATTAGTGTCGTTCTTTACTGTCGTGCATTAAGATGGCTGTCGCGTAAATTTGCCTTTTAACACTTACAAAAAGGAAAATGTTTATGCCACGTATCGTGCCTGCAAGGGAATTGGATCTGATCGCGTGGGTGATTTCAGAACATCCGGAAGGTATCGGAATTTCTGCGCTTGAACGAGCCCTTGCTCATCATTTGCCGAAGACTCTCAACCGTCGCACCTTGCAGCGCCGCCTGGAACGTCTTATTGCAGATAAACGAATCAGCGCCGAAGGCGAAAGCATCGCTCTGGTTTACAAATCCGTGCCTCAGATAATTACCGGCAAGACAAAAGAAGGGATAAAGCTTTCTGACCATGCTGAGGTGGAAATATACATTTTTGTTTCGCCGGAAGGCGCCATCATCCGCGATCTCGTCAGACAACCGCTGATGCATCGTAAACCGGTCGGTTATCAGCGAGCTTTTCTCGATGATTACATACCGGGCGTTACCTTCTATCTTTCGGGATCATTGCGTGCCCAATTACATGAAATGGGTCGCACCCATGACGGCAAGAGCCCTGCCGGCACCTATGCCCGACAAATCCTGGACAGGTTGCTGATTGACCTGTCGTGGGCTTCTTCCCGTTTGGAGGGAAATACTTACAACCGCCTTGATACCAGGAACTTGATCGAATTTGGCCAGGCTGCGGAGGGTAAGGACCTACAAGAAACCCAGATGATTCTAAATCACAAGGCGGCCATTGAAATGCTCATAGAAGGGGCTGACCAGGTCGGTTTTAACCCTTTCACATTTCTCAACCTGCACGCCATCCTGTCAGAAAACCTGCTCCCTGATGAAGATGCCTGTGGACGGTTACGCCGCAGACCTGTGGACATTTCCGGGTCGGTTTTTCACCCGCTTGCCATGCCCCAGGTATTGGAAGACTGCTTTCAACTATTGCTGGAGAAAGCCGCCGCCATTCACGACCCTTTTGAGCAGGCCTTTTTCGTGATGGTGCAGTTGCCTTATTTGCAGCCTTTCGAGGATGTCAATAAACGTGTTTCGCGGCTTGGAGCAAACATTCCGCTGATAAAGAACAACCTGTGCCCTCTCTCTTTTATTGATGTGCCCGATCAAGCCTATTTGGACGGCACTTTGGGTGTGTATGAATTCAATCAGGTTGATCTGTTGATGGATGTGTTCATCTGGGCCTATGAGCGCTCATGCCAGCAGTATCTTGCGATTACAAAAACAGTGGCGGAGCCGGACCCTTTGCGTATCCGCTATCGAGAGGTTTTGATCCAGGCTGTTCAGACAATCGTTCGAGGCCTCCAGGCGCCCTCTTCGGAGAATGTTCAGCGTCTGGTAGAGAAACTGGCGCCCGCAAAGGACAGAGAAGCCTTTAGTAAAATGGTACTGGATG
>ERZ889078.649-NODE-649-length-30993-cov-9.188732_pt1 | contig 30993 bp, 18 predicted proteins | sample MGYA00521266_ERZ889078 | MGnify/ENA primary metagenome ERZ889078 (study PRJEB32303, sample SAMEA104408618) | aquatic metagenome | biome: Brackish water; feature: Pelagic; material: water | place: Baltic Sea | collected 2014-06-16T06:34:00 | depth 76,534 m ...
GCCCATGTCGACCCCCATCACTCCTGCTATTGTTTGTCTGACCGACAGCACCTAATATTTTAGGTGTTCGTATGTCACGCATGTCATGCGCAGCCTGCACGAGCGAGCGGGCGCCGCATCAACCAGGACAGAGATGCCAACCTCCACGCCACATGGCATGCACGGATCATCAAACGCCCTCGAAAGCCTGCGCGTAGAAGCCCGCAACGCGCGCCTGGCGCTGGGTTTGACTCAGGCCGCGTTGGCAGCACGCGCAGGCGTCAGTCTGGCGACGGTGCAGAACCTGGAGGCCGGGCGCGCCAACCCGGCGTTTGAGACGGCTGGACGGATTCTGGCGTGCCTCGCCATGCGCCTTGAGCCAACGCAGACGCCTCCCGATTGGGCAGCGCTGGCAGCACACGGGCTGCCCATCGCAACGCAGCGGCGGGGCACCGCATCGAGGTCGCCGTCGTCGTTGCGGTGGCTCTTGGAGGGCGCCCTGCTGGCGTCACGAGACGAGGCCAACTGGGGGCCGCGTCAGGCTGAGGCGCTCCAGGCGTTGATGCTCGCATTGGCCCACGGCTATCCCAGCTTATTCGCGGCGTGGTTTTTGCGCTCTCCGTTGGCGAGGGCCTGGGTGCCCAGCTGCCCTTCCGGGCGGGTCATCAAGCTCAGGCGGATCGCCCTGAGCGTCCTTGGGGAGTACCTGTGATCGCCATCGACCAGACATTGTTGGGGCGCTTCGTCACCCTGGCTGTCGAGCGCCTCGAAGGCGATTGGGTGGTGCTAGGCGGCACCGTGTTGCCCCTGCTGGGCATCGAACATCGCGTCACCCTCGACATCGACGTCGCCGGCCCGGAGACCGCTGGCAACCGCGAGCTGTTGATCCTGATGGGTATCGCCGACGAGCTTGGCTTGCCGGTGGAGACCATCAATCAGGCAGCGACCTACTTTCTGCATCGCGTGCCGGACTGGCCGGCGCTCCTGGTGCCCCTGCAGACTAGCGACAAAGCCAGCGTGCTCCGACCGAACGCGACGCTGTTCATCCAGCTCAAGCTGGCGCGCCTCTCCGAGGCGGACCTCAGCGACTGCCTGCACATGCTCGGATTCGCGAGACGCGCTAGCGAAGTTGTGGACTTGACTCGCCTCAGGCTGGTGCTCGACCAGCAGACCGCAGCAGGTTGCAGCGCTGGGCGTTTGGCGCGTTTGGGCACGCTCAGGGACGCGTTGGGTGAGGAGGGTCGTTGAGGCGGTGAGGGGCAGGTGGGGACAATCGTCAGCTCGCTCCGCATCGCTCCAACACCCGCAGCGCAAAACGCACCTCGGAGGAGACCTCGGCCAGTGGTGGTCGGCCTTGCGCGTAGGGGCCATCCCCCGGCCGCTCGGCGTGCGCTTCGGCTTTGCGCAAGCTGACCAACGCGTCGACCACATCTGCGTCCTCGGGTGGCAAGGCGCGCGCGGCGACGCGGTCGTTGGCGGCGCGCAGCAGCGACACCACCATCTGCGGCACAGGATCGCTACCGGCGCTGGCGACGTGGGTGGCGCGGTCCAAGTCTTCGGTCGCGGCCACGGCGTCGCCCTGTAGGCCGTGGCAGAGCCCGAGCGCGGCCATGTGCATCGCGCGCAGCTTGCGGTCGCCCTTATCGAGAAAAAACGCGGTGGTGGTAGCCAGCGTCTCTTCGGCCGCGTCGATGTCGCCACGCTCGAGCTGGTTCCAGCCCCGAAAGCCCGCGACATAGGCCTTGCGGAAGGTGTCGCCGACCTCGTCGAGGCGATCGACGGCGCGCTGGTAGAGGTTGTCGGCGCGGTCAAAGTCGCCGCGCTCCTGGGCGACGAGCGCGAGGTAGCACGTGTCCACGGCCATGCCGCGCAGGTTGCCGAGGGCGCGCTCGTCGGCGAGGGCGTGGGCGAAGCTCGACTCGGCGGCGTCTAGCTCGGCGAGGTCGGCCTGGATGCAGCCGAGGTTGGCGCGGGCGCGGGCGGCGAGGTGGCGGTCGCCGATCTGCTGGGCGCCCCGCAGGCTGGTCTCGAAACAGCGTCGAGCGGGGGCGCGGTCGCCGAGATCGTAATACACACAGCCAAACAGGTGCATAGCCTCGGTCTCGATGGGCAGGTCGGCGATCTGCTGGCCCAGCAAACGGGCCTGAACGGCCGCCCGCATCGCGCGCGTGGCGTGGTCGAGGCGGCGGTGGCAGTTGCCCAGCCGCAGCTGCGCGGTGGCCTGCAGGCGCGGATCATCGGCAGCGACGGCGAGCGCCAAGGCGCGCTCGGCGTCGGCGAGGCCTTCGGTGGGGAGGCCTGCGCGCACGCGCACCTCGGCGCGGTCGGCGAGGGCGCGGGCCAGCGCGGTGGCGGTGGGCGCGCCATCTTCGAGGGCGTCGGCGGCCGCGACGGCGTCGTCCAGCAGCCGGGCCAACACGACGAGCGGGCCGCGGTCGAGCAACAGCGGCAGCAGCGCGCTGCTGAGGCGTAGGGCAGTTGCGACGTCGGTGCCCCCGCCTCGGCGCAGCGCCTCAGCGTGAATGGGCAGCAGGTTATCGAGCTCGAGGCCGAGCCGAGCGCGAGCGCGGGCGCCATCGTGGCTGCGCGCGGCGGTGGCGCATCGCTCGGCGAGGCGCAATCCCCACGTCGCGCGGCGACGCTCGGCGGCGGCGAAGGAAGGCGCAGAATCAGCGGGTTGACCGGCGCCCAGCAGCCAAGCGCGGACGCTGTCATGCATCGCGAGGCGGGGCGCTGCGCCTTCGCTCGTGGGCAGCGTGCGCAGCAACGAGCGCGCCAGGAGCTGCGACAAGACCTCGGCGGCCGGCGGCGCGTCGGCGTGGGCGGTGAGGTCGAGGATCGCCGCGGCGCTCTCCACATCGACGCCACCGCGCATCACGTTCAGCTGCACCAGGGCGGCGAGCTGCCACGGCTGGAGCTGGGACCAAGCGACGCGCATGGCCGTGTCGAGGGCGACGAAGGGTTGGGCGTCGAGCGGCGCCGGCGCAGCAGGAGACGCACCAGGAGGGGCGCCAGGAGAAGCAGCGACAGACGCAGCGGAAGACCCAGCGTCAGGGGTCGCACCGCGCCGGGCGCTGGGTGCAGCACCGGTGGACGGGCCCGGCCCGGCGACGGTTGCGGCCGGCGACAGCTCCCGCAACAAGCCCTCCGTGTCGACCTCGCCGAGCCGCCCGGCGGCCAACTCGATGGCGAGCGGCAGGCCGTCGAGGGTCGCGACGATAGCGGCGACACGACCGGGCGACGCTTTGACAGCGCCGCGCGCGCTGTTTGGCACCCGCGCCAGCAGCAGCTGCCCGGCCTCACTCTCCACGCCGCCGTCGAGCGAGAGCGGCGGCACGGCAACGGCGGTCTCCGCGACGACGCCCAGCGCGCGCCGCGCGGTCGCCACGACAACCAGCGTCGCCGAGGCGGCGAGCCAACGACCGACGGCGTCGGCCATCTGTTCGCGCAGCACCCCGACGTCGTCGAGCCACAGCAAGGTCGCGCCACGACCGGCCAGCGCGCCGCCGATCTGATCGACCGCCGCAGAGGTCGTCGACGCGTTGCCGAGGGGCAGGTCGATGGCCTCGGCGACCACACGACACGCGTCTTCGAGCGACGCGCAGGCGGCCAAGCTGCAGCGCCACGTGCCACCTGCCGCCGCGAAGAACTGGGCTTGTCGGCGCGCGAACGCGTCGGCGAGGCGGCTTTTGCCGACGCCTGGTGGTCCGGTGAGCGTGACGAGACGATCGCCGGCCGCGAGGGCGGAGGTCAGGGCTTGGAGCTGTGGGATTCGGCCGATGAAGCGGTCCCGATTGTGCACGAGGTTGTCGCGCCGAATCGGCGTCGCCTCCTCCCAGGGCACATGCGCGGCGGCGGTCGTGACGGGCGCGAGGTCAGGCGGTACACGCGGCATCGTGGCGCGCGGGCGGCGCGGGGCTTCGACGGCGCTGGAGCCCGGCCGAGCGGGCAGCGGAGGCGGCACGGGCGAGCGCGTCCGGCGGTGCAGTCGCCCGGCGGGCGGCGCGGATTCCGGCGCGGCGCCGGTCGCGGACGTGGAGGTCCCTTGCCGACGCGCGAGGATCGGTTTCAGCGCATCGGGTGGCCACACCGGGCTCGCCGCGACCCAGCGCGCGAGACCGGCGCGACTCGCCAGCCCGGACGGATCGCGACTCACGCAGGCATCGAGGCAGCTCGCCAGCAGGGCGGCGCTCGCGATGCGATCAGCGGGGTCTTTCTCTAGCGCGGCGAGGACGACGGAGTCGATATCGGGGCTCACCGTCGGCCGGATGGAAGACGGCGCCGGCGGGTAGTAGTCGAGCGTGCGCGCCATCGAGACGACATGCTCCGCCCGGCGAAACAGCACCTGCCCCGTCAGCAGCTCCCACAGCACCACACCGAGCGCAAAAACATCGACCCGGCCATCTTGCGGCAGCCCTTGCAGCTGCTCCGGCGCGAGATACCCCGGCTTGCCCTTCACCACCCCGGCGCGCGTCGAGCTCTCGCGCACGTTGGCGCTGGCGATGCCAAAATCGATGACCTTCACGTCACCATGGCGCGACAATAAAATGTTGGCGTGGCTGACATCGCGGTGCACCAGCTCCAGCGGTAGACCCGTCATCGGATCGCATTGCTGGTGGGCGTGATGCAGCCCCTCCGCAGCCCGCGCGACGACCCACGCCGCCAGCGACACCGGCACCCCCGCCTGCGAGCGGATCGCGTGCATCGAGGCACGCGCCAGGTCCGGTCCGTCGACAAACTCCATGGCGATGAACCAATCGTCGTCGACCCGCCCCAGGTCGAGCACCTGCGCGATGTTCGGATGCTGCAGCGCGGCGGTGAGGCGCGCCTCGTCGAGGAACATCCGCACGAATCGCTCATCGTGCGTCAGCCGCGGATGCATGCGCTTGATCACCACATCGCGCGCAAAACCAGCCTCGCCCATGCGTCGCGCCAGCCACACCTCCGCCATACCGCCAGAGGCGATGGGCGCGAGCAGCTGGTACTGGCCGAGGGTCTTGAGCATCCAACGTGAACCCAGGCTGGGAGTGAAGACTGTGCGCGTGTTGTCGCATGGGCTGGCGGTCGCCGCAATCATCAACCGCCGCGCCCAAGCGTCGACCGCGGCGACAGCGCCCAAAAAAATGACGCTGTGTCTGATCCAGGAAGGACGTCTCCGCCACCAGTGGGATGCATGCTCCCCGAAGCACCACGCCAGCGCGGGCGCTCGCGCTCTTCAGCCTCATCACCCGGGTCATCCCCGTTGACCCGCCCGCTCACAGGACCCGACTCATGCGCACCACCACCAAGCTCACCGCCACCATCCTCGCCGCGGCGTTCGTCTTGAGCAGCGTCGCCTTCGCCGGCAGCACGAAGTTCTACGTCTACAAGAAGCAGGGCACCAACAAGTGCGAGATCACGATGCGTGACCAGGCCAAGTTCAAGCAGGCCAAGGGCAGCAGCTGGCAGTTCGTCGGTGTCGACACCACCCGCTCGGGCGCCAAGAAGATCGCGAAGGGCGCCGGCTGCAAGTAAGTCGCTGGCCGCGAGACGCCTCGCCGCGAAACGCCTGGCACTTCGCTGGCCGTGAAACGCCTGGCACTTCGCAAATCAGCCACGATCTGACCAAGAATACAGCCGCCGTGATCCCTGGATCGCGGCGGCTGTTTCGAGTTCAAACGATTACTTACTTAGCAAACTAACCAAGCATGCGAACGACCTGCGCCGCCGTGCTCGACGCGCCTTTGACGTGCTTCGGGAACCAGTGCGCAGCCCGCACGCGCCAGCTCTTGCTGGCCTTGGCGCGCGCTTGATCCATCGTCATCCCGGTGTCTGCCAGCGCCGACTCCAGCTCCGCCTTAGCCCGCTGCCGCGCCTTGAACAACACCATCTGCACCCGCGAATACACGTTGACCGCGCCGTCCCCCGTCGTCTCGACCGGGAGGTACAGCGCGTCGGGATACCGCGCCGTGATGATGCTCTGCACGCCGTCGCTGACCCCCGAGCTCGGCATGCAGCCGAAGGGCTTGACGCTCAAGGTCATCGTGGTCTTGCCCTTGATGGTGTTGAGCAGCAGCTTGGCGACCTCCATGTGGCCTTCGCCGCCGCGGTTCTCGAGCTGGTACTCCTTGCCGGCGACCTCGGCGAGCTCGTCCATATCGGAGAGGTGAAAGCCGTGCATACCCATGGTCCAGGCGAAGCTCTGGAACACGCCGCGGAGGGCCTTGTCGACGGCCCACATCGTCCAGACCGTCTTGTGGCCGTCGCCGTCGCTGCCCTGTAGGCCCCAGCGTCCGCCGTCTTCGCCGCTCAGCTTCATCCGGCGCAGGGTGTCCCACTTCACTTCCCAGACGTTGTAGAGCCCCCACGCGGTCACGAACTGCACCTCAACCTCGGCGCCTTCGGCCTCCAAGAACGCAGGCATCTTGTAGTTGCCGTCGCCTTCGGTCGTCATCGCCCAGAACTCACCGATGATGGCGACCTTGGGTTTGGGCACCAGCCGATCCACCTCCACCGCGCCCATCTCCTTGCGAATCCGCAGCAACAAGGCCGGGATCCTGGCGAAATAGCGCTTGGTGGTCTGGCGCTGCGAGAGCGTCGCGGCGACGTCGGCGCGCACCTTCTCCAAGGCGATGTTCGTCGCGCCTGGTACGACCTCGTACGGTCGAATGCGGTACATCAGCCCGTTGAGCACATCGCCGATGATGACGGCCACGGCAAGTCTACCGAAGAAGTGGCCGTTGATGTCGAGGCCGGGCCCCGCGGTGTTGTCGCCCGTGACGACCTCCAGCGACGCGCTCGGGAGGCCCTGTGCCTTGGCCGCCTTGTTGAGCAGCTCGGTCTGGGCGTCACCCGCCGCGACCACCTGGTCGTCATCGCCGCCCTTTTGCTGGAACGTCACGACCCGAAAGCGCGTGAACCCGGAGTCGCGGAGCGCTTTGCGGTATTCGGTCTTGTACGAACCAAAACGACAGGGCCCGCAGGCGTCGGCGGTGAGAAAGACGTAGCGATCGCTGATCTCATCTTCGCTCATGCCCGTGCTGTCGCGCAGCTTGCAGAGGAACTTCACGAGGTTGCCGACGGTGAAGTAGGTCGGGCTGCACTGCCCGCGGTTGCCGAACTCTTTGCCGTAGCGCAGCGCCTCATTGTCTGGCGGCGTCATCGCTTTGACGTTGTAGCCGAGGCCCTTGAGCGTCGACTCCAAGAACAGGTCGTGGCTCCACGACAAACCGCCGATCAGGATGGTGGTGTGGGCACGATCGGCGCGGGTGAAGGGCAGACAACCCGGATCGATCCAGTGGTCCGGATCGTCGGGGATGCCAAGCTGCGCTTTCTCCTCCCGGATGAACGCCTCAAGCTCCGCGTCCAACGCCGCCTCGCGGTCGGAGACGTGTTTGGCCTCGGCGTCGGCCTTCGCCTGCCGCGCCGCAGGATCGAAGGCGTGCAGGGCGACACGTTGATTGGCTGGCTTGGAGTTGGCTGGCGCGGCCGCGGGCGTCGTCGAGCCGCCGCTGCTGTCTTGCCCAGCGTGTTTCATGGGATGCGGACGGTCGTGTGTGGGTGGTGCCATGATGGGGCTCCTCTTGCGCTAACGTGGACCGCAAAATCGGGTCCAAGGTCGGGGTTCTTTCTGTGGCTGCTGCGTCGGGACAGCTGCGTCGGGACAGCTGCGTCGAAACTAGGTACCTAGGAATGCGCGCGCGCGCTCTTTCGCCTCGCGGGCCTTGTTCTTCAACCGGCCGAGGCTCACAAAACCACCCTTCGGCGGCTGTTGTTTCGCCGGAGTCGCTGGCGGCACCCACGTCGGCGTCGGTCTCTCGGCCACCACTTGCGCCCGTTGCGCCTCACGGGCCCGATCTTCGGCGTCGTAGCGCGCCAGCAGGGCCGCGCGTTTGTCTTCGATGCGCCGCGCCAGCTCGCGTTTGCGCTCGGAGAGATCTTCCAAGCGCTCCTGATGCCGCTCGAGGGTGTAGCCGTACGTCTTCACCCGAATGGCAATAGATCCACCGGGTTTGTTGGCGTCGATCTCGTGCAGCGCGCTGAACGGGGTCTTGCTGGCGCTGATGATGCCGTCGACGATGTGGTAGATGGGCGCGTCGTGGCCACACTTGAAGCTCGACAGGTCCAGCACCGCGATGTTCGGGTGGCGTGCCGCAAACTTAGCTGCCCACACCTTCGCCGCGCTGTTGGCGCTGAAGTTCTCGGGCCAGACGTCGTTGATGTCGTAGATGTCGGGCAGCGGGTCCACTTCGCGCTCGAGATCTTCGCGGAAAAAGCGATGCAGGTAGTCCCGATCTGCGGGGATCGAGGCCATCGACAAGATGGGATACCCCAACGTCTGAAACTCCTCCAACACCTCGTGATTCAAGCCTGGGTCGCTGTGATAGGGCCGACCCAACATCAAGATGGCGAGCTTGTCGTCCGCCTCGATGCTGTCGAGGATCTGACGGCCGCGAGTCTGAATCTCGGCCTGAAAGGAGGCGAGCGCGTTGCGCCCCTCGCGCACCGCGTGGTCGCTCTCGTCGCGGGTCACGCCCAGCGCCTCACCAAAAGCGTTGAACATCTGGTCTTGCAGCAGGTGATCCTCGGTGAACGAGATCGCCGGGTTGAGGAAGACGACGTCCTTGGCGCCGAAAAGGTCGCGCTCTTTGGTGAAGGCGGCGCGCATCACGTCGCCAATGCCCTGAACGATCGGGCAGGACGCGTGATCCATCACCCCCGTCAGCGGCGTCTTTACGTGCGTGATCCCGGGCAGAAAGACGATGTCGAGCGGCTTCTCCTCGTGCTTGGAGAAGAGCAGGTTGTGGATGTGGGCCTGGGTCACCTTGGCTGGATGGCAGGGGTCGATCGAGCCGTACTTGCCGCCCTCGACCCACATCTCCTCGCCAGAGACGTCCGAAAACACGACGTTGCGGCGGTCGATGCCGAGCGCCTCGAAGTAGCCGCGGAAGTACGGCGCAGTCGAATACAGGTTCAGCACCCGTGGGATGCCGACGCGGAAGGTCTTGCGCTTGGCCCAGGCTTCATCGCTCGAGCGCTGCACCGGGCGTCGCACCTTGGTGCGGATCACCTTGGTGGGCAGGTCGGTCTTCACGCCGAACGCGCCGTGCTCCAGCCGCACGTCGACGGCATCAATGAGGGTCCCGGGCGCGGCCTGCGGCGCGGTCTGGTAGCGGCTGCGAAACAGCTCGCGGCCTTCCCACTCAACGAGGTTGGGGTAGGCCTTGCGCAGCGACGCGCGCTCCTTGTTGAGGGCCTTGAGGGAGTCGGTGTCCTCAACGGTGCCCTTCTCACACGAAAACCCGCTGATGTAGCGCGCGGTGTCGCCGTCTGGCGTGGCCGTGTCGATGAACGTACGAGAGCAAAGGTTCGGGCAGAAGTGGCAGCGTGTGCTCTCGTCGGTGCGGCTGATGTACTCCAGTCCGACGGCGGCTTCGAGGCCGACCCACTCGGTTTTTCCGGAGCGCTTGTGCTTGCGCCACGCCTCCATCGCCGCGCCGATCGCGCCGGCTTCGCCTGGATGCGGGTGGATGTGCACCTCGGCTTCCGGCACGCGCTCGAGGATGTAGTCGACCTGCGCTTTGACCGCCGCCAAGTTCCGCTGCGTGCCGCCCTGCAGCACAAAAACCTTGCCCAGCTCGGCCATGCGCGGGATCTGAACGACGTACTGCCAGATGTTCTTGGGCAGCACCAAAGCCAGCCCAGCGAGCATCTCCTGTTTGGAGAACCCCTCCTTCTGGAAGTTGACCCGGTCGGCGTCGAGAAACACCGCGCAGCCGTAGCTGAACTGCGGGCTGAGTTCGGCCTCAAACGCCGTCGTCGCGTATTCGGTGACGGGCACGCCAAACTGGTCCGCCATGGCTTGCAGCAACATGCCGTTGCCGGCGGAGCACTGATTGCTGAGGCGAAAGTTCTCAATGTCGCCGTTCTTCATGAACAGGACCTTGATGTCCTGCCCGCCGATGTCGCAGATGACGTCGACATCGCCGAAGTAGTGCACCGCGCTCATCATGTGGGCGACGGTCTCGACGACGTGGGCGTCCGCCTTCAGCGCTTGCTCCAGCACCGGGCCGGCGTAGCCCGTGACGCCGAAGCCTTTGACGTGCACGGTCCAGTCCTTCTCCAAGATCTGACGCTTGAGCTTGGCCAACATCTCCTTCATGTCTTGGATCGGGTTGCCCTTCGAGAGCTGGTACGTCTTGAGCAGCACCTCGCCGTCTTCGCCGACCAACACCGCCTTGGACGAGGTCGAGCCGCCGTCGACGCCGATCGTCCCGGTCAAGATGGTGCCGGGTGGGTAGCTGGGCGCTTCGAACTTAGGCACCGAATAATCGGACTCAAAGCGGATCACGTCTGCTGCGTCAACGGCGAGCGCGGGGCCAGCTGCCTCCGCCAAACGCTCTTTGCGCCCGGTCGTGGCGAACGCCTTCAGCCCACTCATGCCGGCGTAGACCCCGACGTTCTCAGGCTCGTGCAGGCCGTAGTAGACCGCGCCGAGCGCCGCATACAGCTCGGCGTTGGGCGGCACAAAGATCAGCTCTTCGACCGGCAGATCGGGGATCTCCACGCCGCGCTCGGCCCAGGTCTCCGGGATACGACGGCGCCAGCAGTCCACCAAGAAGGGCAGCCAGGTGTTCGGTCCACCAAGCAGCAGGACCTTGGGCTGCAGGGTGTTGCCGCGGGTGAGCACAGCGAGGTTCTGCATCACGATCGCGTCGGCGAGGGAGCAGAGCACCTCTTCGCTCGGCACGCCGGTCTTGATGAGGTTGACGACGTCCGTCTCAGCAAAAACGCCGCACTTCGCCGCGACGTGGTGCAGCTTCTCGGGGTTGAAGCGGATGTTGCCGACGTCTTCGGGTTTTACGCCGGTCTTGATGAAACACTTGTCGATGGTCGCGCCGGTACCGGACGCGCACTTGTCGTTCATCGACGGTACGACCTGCATCTCACCCGTCTCCGGGTTCTCGCGCAGCATGATGATCTTGGCGTCCTGGCCGCCGAGCTCGATGACGCTGCGCACGTCGGGATGCAGCCGCTCGACCGCCATGGTCACGGCGTTGACCTCTTGCACAAATCGCGCGCCCAACGGGTCGGCGAGCGGGCTGGCGCCAGATCCCGTGACGAAGATGCGGATGTCGCTCTGGGCGACTTTGGGGAACGCGCAGCCGATGCGGGTCATGAACTGCAGCACGCTCTCGGGCTGCTGCGTGTGGTGGCGTTGGTAGTCGTGCCACAACACGTCGAGAGTGTCTGGATCGACGACGACGGCCTTGGTGGTCGTTGAGCCGACGTCCATGCCAACGACCACCGGCGCGGTGCGCAGGATGTGACGCTGGTCCTGATCGACGGCCTCATCGCGGCTCGGCGTACCGTCGGTGCGGCTGTCAAAGCCGAGCGCATCGGGGTGGTCGTCGCGTGTGGAGCGGGCGATGCGGGTCATTGGCGTTTTCGGATCGATCGGGAGGTTCATTCGGCCTCGGCGGCGGCCCCGGTTGGGACGCGAACGGGTCGTGGTGGCTGCGTAGAAATCCACAACGGTGATGCTGATTGAAGGCGGTTCTGGTCCGCGTTGCAAGGGCGGGCGGGTGCAGACGAACTGCTGATCGCCCGGTTTCTCGGCCTGATGGCTATCCTGGCCAAAAAATAAATCGGACGTTCAAGGTTCACATTGCGACGCATCGGTCCTCAGATCCGCGAGTGGAGCCGAGTGAATCGCACAGCCTAGCCACTTGTGCCAACCTCCAGCGCGCTAAACGTCCGTGTCGGACGACAGGCTTGTGGAGAGCGTCGTGCAGCGTGGCTTGGTCTGGGTCGTCTTCGTCGTGGTGTGGGTGATCTCCGCTGGCTGCGACAAGCCGCGCGCAGATCTGCCACGCCACGCGCCGGGCCCGCCCGCAGGCAAGCCCGCGGCGGTCGTCTCGCCAAGCCCGCGCGCTGCGGCGCTACCTGTAGCGCTGCCTGTAGCGCTGCCGCCGGCGAGCAGCCCGACCGACTCGAGCGTCGCCCTTCGCGCCACCCGCGCTCGGATCGACACCCTCACGGCGCAAGCGGAGGCGATGGTGCGGCGCATCGAGGCGACGCCGCCAGACCGCACGATGCTGCTGCGGCTCGACGCCGCGTTCATCGACACCCGCCGCCTCATCACCACGGACAAACAGCTCGCCGAGCTAGGCAAACGCCTCAGTGAGGCCGATCAAGCGGCGGTTCAGCGCACCACCAAGGCGCGGTATGAGGCGCTGAAGCGGCGGGTCGCGGCGGCGGGCATCCGGCATCGACGCGCCGACGCGCAGCACAAGACGACCCAACGCCAGGCGGCGCCGAGCGCTGGATCACCGAAAGACGATGGTGCGGTTGCCGGCCACTAAGACGCGCCGCTCGATGTGCCACTGGATGGCGCGCGCCAGCACGACGTTCTCGATGTCGCGACCGACGGCGGCGAGCTGCTTCGGATCGTCGGTGTGATCGACTCGCTCGACGGCCTGCTCGATGATCGGCCCTTCGTCGAGATCGGCCGTGACGTAGTGCGCAGTGGCGCCGATCAGCTTGACGCCGCGCTCAGCTGCGCGTGCGTACGGCCGCGCGCCCTTGAATCCGGGCAGAAAGCTGTGGTGGATGTTGATCGCCCGGCCGCGCAGCGCATCACAGAGCTTCGGCGACAAGATCTGCATGTAGCGCGCCAGCACCACCAGATCGATCTTGAGATCCCGCACCAACTCCAGCAGCTGCGCCTCCTGCTGTGGCTTGGTCGCCGCTGTGACGGGGAGGTGGTGAAACGGGATCTGATGCCAGTCCGCCTCCTGCGCGAACGTCTTGTGATTGCTGACGATGGCAGGGATATCGATGGGCAGCGTGCCAGAGCGATAGCGGTAGAGCAGATCGTTGAGGCAGTGGCCATGCTTGGAGACCATCAGCAGCACCCGCGGCCGGTTGGCGACGTCGTGCAGCTGCCACTGCATCTCAAAACGCGCGGCGATGTGACCGAACACGTCGCTGAACTGCGCGCGATCGGTGTCGTCGCCGGGGTGAAACACGACGCGCGTGAAGAACCGGCCCGAGAGCGTGTCGCCGTGGTGCGCGGCCTCGACGATGAAGCAGTCCCGATCGGCGAGCAGACCGCTGACGGCGGCGACGATCCCCTGCCGATCAGGACACGAAGCGGTGAGGATCCAGGTGGTCATTGCGGCGGTCATGGTGGCTCCAGCGCGGCGCGTCAGGTCGAGCGCGGGCGCCTACCTACCGCAATGACCGACGGCACGCTAGGCGTCCCCGACCAGCGTACGCACGCGGCTGCGCCCCTCACCGATCGGCTCGACCAGAATCCGCGCCTCGATGCTCTCCTGCAGCCCCACGACGTGGCTGATGATGCCGACCTGGCGGCCCGACGCCTGCAACCGCTGCAACGCGGCCAGCGCGATGTCGAGCGTCTGCGGGTCGAGTGTGCCGAACCCCTCGTCGAGCAACAGCGTCTCCACCGGCATCGTGCTCGTGCGCAGGTCACTGAGGCCGAGGGCCAAGGCGAGGGAGACGAGGAAGGACTCGCCACCCGACAGCGTCTTCAGCGAGCGCGTCGCGCCGGCTCGCCAGCGATCTTCGATCAGGAACTCAAGCGTCGGAAAACCCGTGTCCGGCTCCTTGATGATGCGCAGACGATAGCGGTTGTTGAGGTGTTCGAGGTGTTTGTTGGCCCCGGTCAGCAGCTGGTGGAGGTTGAGCGCCTGGGCGAAGAGCTTAAAGCGCTTGCCGTCGCCCGTGCCGATGAGCTCGTGCAGCTCCAGCCACACCTTGGCCCGGCTGGTGGCGGCGTTGAGCTTGGCGGTGGCAGCGGCGCGGCGCTCTGCGTCACGCGCGGCCATCGTCACCGTCGCGCGTGCCTGATCGAGCAGCGCCGCCCGCTGCTCCCGCGCGGCAGTGAGGCGCAGCACCTCTGGCGTCAGGTCCTCGGCGGTCATGTCCTCGACCAGACCGGCGGGGCGCTCGGCCAGATGCCGCGCGCGCTGCGCCGCTGCCGCCGCGACGTGGGCTTGCGCCTGGGTGGTCAGCTCCCGCAGCGCGTCGCGCTGGGCGCGCAGGGCGACGAGCGCGCCGGCCGGTAAACGCGCGCGCGTCAGGGCCGACACGTCCGGCAGCCCGAGCGGGATCAGCTGCCGCGCGAGGGCGTCAGCGGCCAGGGCGAGGGTCTGCTGCAAGGCCTCGAACTGAGCGGTCAGCGTGGCGAGGGCGGCCGTGGCGCCGACCACGTCGGCGGCGGCGACATCACGGCGGTTGGTGGCGCGACGGAGCGCCGCACCGAGCGTCTCCACCCAGCGCTCTTGCGACGCGACCAGCGCGTCGGGACCAGCGCTGATCGGCGGGCGAATCGGGCTTGTCGGCGCCCCGGCTGCGTCCGCCGGCGCGTCATGGCTTAGGGTCTGGCCCCACGCTGCTGCCAGCGCCTCGCTAGCGGCGGCGGCGGCGGTGGCGGCGGCGTCCAAGGTCTTCCGTCGCGCCAGCAGGTCCGCGCTGAGCTTGGCCGCGACCGACTGCGCTTCGACGTAGGTGTCGGTAGCGGCGGCGTGCGCCAGGACGGCTCTGTCGTGCAGATTGTGGGCGTCCTTCACGGCCTGCGTCGCCTGCTCCCACATGGCGACCCGGGCACGCGCCGGCTCGAGCCCCGCCTCGGCTGGCTCGGTGTCGATCCCAAACCCACCGAAGGCCACAGCCAACCCGGCGCGTCGCTCCGCGAGGGCAACCCGCTGAGCGGCGAGCGCCTGCGTTCGCTGCACCTGCTCCTGCTCGGCCTGAGCGAGCGCACCCGTCCGCGCGGCGAGCGCGTCAGCGGCGGTGGCCAGGGCCTTCTCAGCGGCGTGCAGCGCGGACTGCGCGCTGCGATCAGCGCCGATCGCGGCCTGCACGGCGGTGTGTCGCGCGTGGAGCTCCTCGCCGACGGTCACCATCTCCGCTAGCCGTGCGCCCACGCTGGTGCTCGAACCGTCCAAACGCTCGCGTGAACGCTGGCTCGAACCGTCGGAGCTCAAGCCGGCGCCAGCGACGGCCACAGCCGCCGCCGCAACGGCTGCATCGGCCTCGCGTCGCGCCTCTTCAGCCACCTCAGCCGTGGCCTGCCGCGCCGCGACGCACGCTGCGAAGTGTTCTTTGGTCTGCGCCAACGCGCGGCGAATCGCCTCTCGGACCGCCTCCGCCTCGTCCAACGTCTGCTGGCTCTGGCGCAGCTCCGCGTCGATGTGGGCGGCGTACGTCGCCGTGTCGATGTCCGCGACGAACGGGTGCGCTTCGCTCCCGCAGAGCGGACAAGGGTCGTCAGGCGCCAAGGCGGCGCGCTGCACCCCCAGGTCTGCGATCCGCCTCAGCGGCAACACGGCAGCCTCGGCGACGTTGACCCGCTGCGTCGCGTCCACCAGCTGCGCTTCGCCCAACGCTACCGCGGCCGTCGCCTGCGCCACCTTCGCCGCAGCCGCCGCGTCTTTGCCCGCCGCAGCCTGCAGCCGCGCCTGTTTGTCGTCCCGCGTCAGGAGCGCACGCTGCGCCGCTTGCATCGCCTCGCAGCGGGTCCGCAGCTCATCGCGCTGACCGCTGATGGCGGCGAGGGCGGCGGAGGGTTCAGCGTCGCCAACCAGCGCCCTCAGGGCGGCGGAGGCCGACTCCGCGGCAGCGTTCAACGGCGTCAGCTGCTCCGAACGCGCCAGCTCGTGGGCCCGTTGCGCGTCGCCCAGCTGTTGGGTCTGCGCGACGATCTGCGTCGCGCGGGCCGCCAATTCGGCCTCGCGGCGCGCCGCCTCCTCCCTCGCCTCCACGATCCCCGCCGCGATGCGGGCCAACGCCGGCAGCGCCACGGCGAGCGGTGCGTCGGCCGCACACCCCACACGCGCCGCCTCCGCTGTGCTCAGGGCAGCGGCGGCCGCATCGCGCGCCGTAGCGGCGCGCTGCAGCCGGGCCTGCGCGCCGTCCGGCCCGGTGACGGCGGTCTGCGCACGTGTCGCGTCGCCTTGCGTCCTCGTCCATTCACCCTGCGCGATGGTGGCAGCGTGATGCGCGTCGCGCGCCGCGCGCGCCGGCGGCCGCAGCGCCACAAGCGCCTGCTCCGCGGCCGAATCGTCGGCCTCGCAGCGGGCACGCACGCGCTCGGCCGCCGCGGCCACGGCCTGCAGCGCTGGCAGCCGCTCGCTGACCTGCAGCCGCTCCGCCGCGTTCTTCTCCAGCCGCCCGGCGTCCTCGGCGTGCTTGTCAAAGAGGCCAAACGCCTCGGCGCAGCGCTCGTGTTCGGCCAACTGCGCCATGACCTCCGCGGCGAGTCCCGTCTGACGGGCCGCCTCGACCTGCTGCGCCTTTGCACCATCCAACGCCGCCGCCTGCTGCGCGTCGAGCGACAGCCAGTCCTGCTGAAGACGCAGCGTCGTCAGCGCGGCGTCCAGCTCGCGCACCGCGGCGGTGCCCGTCGTGACCTGCGCGTGCGCCTCCGCGAGCTGCGCGTCGGTCAGCGGCGAGGCCGCGTTTGCCGCGGCTCGCAGCGCGGTAAGCCGACGATCCCAAGCCCCCCGAACCCGCGCGGCCCGCTCGCCTAGGCGCTGGTAGATCGAGGTGTCGGTGAGGCGCTCCAAGATGGCGGCGCGCTCCTCGGGCGGCGCGTTCAGCATCGCGTCAAAGTGACCCTGCGCCAGCAGCATCGAGCGCTGAAAGTCATGCATCGAGAACTTGTCGAGCACCTCGTTGAAGACCTTGTCGACCACGTTGGCGCGATGGTCCGACACCACCATCACCCACTCGCCCTCGTCATCGCGCCGCTCGATGGAGCGATGCACCTGCTGCTGCATCTTGCCGTCGGGCTTGTCGCGGGCGCGGCGCGCAGCCCACGCCGCGCGATAACGCACCCGCGCGTCGCCCTTGGGGCCCCACTTGCTGAACTCGACCTCGGCCCGCGCGGTACCGGCGCCGCGGGACATGATCTGCTCGGCGATCGCGCTGGCGCTGCGCAAGTCGTTCAGCCGCGGCGTCGTGCCAAAAAGCCCAAGACTGACGGCGTCCATCAGCGTGGACTTGCCCGATCCGGTCGGCCCCTGGATCAGAAACAGTCCGGCGCCCTCCAGATCGACGTCCAGGTCGACGATCTGCTCGCCATACAGGCTGTTGAGGTTCGTGGCGCAGATGCGGTGCAGCTTCATGCCTCACCTCCAACGATCTGAGCCAGCAGCGGCTCCAGCTCAGCGTCCTCGACATCGACAAGGCCGGCCACGCTCGCGAACGCCCGCATCAGCGCGTCGGTGTCTACCAACCCGCGACCGCGACACAACGTCGCGAACACCTCCGCTGGCTCCAGCTCCTCAAGTGGCCGCTGCATCGCTTCGTCCTCCAACGTCACCAACGCCGTGACGCGCTCCGGGCGCAGCTCGGCGAGCCCTGGCCGATTCGACGCGACGAAGGTCGCCAACGCCTCGTGGACGCGCACCCCCATGTCGGTCGGCATCGCGTCGGTCACCACCCGGCAGTACAGCAGCGGCGGTAGCGGTTCGGTCCACGTCAGCGCGCGAATCTCGGCCAGCAACGCATCTGGCTCGGCGCTGAGCGCCACCAGCCCGCGCGCGGCCGGCACGACCAAGGGCACCACCTCGGCGCGACCGTCAGGATCGGCGGCGAGGGTCACCAGCAGCACCTTGCGCGGCGTCTGGCTCTCGGCAAGATCAAACGCGACGGGGCTGCCCGAATACCAAGCCCGCCGCTGCGGCCCGACCGGGTAGCTGCGGTGGATGTGACCGAGCGCGGTGTATTGAATGCGGCTGTCCAGCACCGACGCCGGCAGCCCGTCGATCGCACCGACCTGGTGGATCTCGTAGGGATAGTCCTCGCGCTTCGCCGTGCCCAAGGTCAAGTGGCCCGTCGCGATCACCGGCAGCCCGGGATGCGCCGCCCTAGCGATGTCCGTGAGATGGCTGTACAGCCGGCCAAAACGCTGCTCAAAGGCCGCGCGCATCGCCGCATAGTCGGTGTCGGTGGTCCGCACCCCCAGCCGAAACTCATGTACGTAGGGCACCGCCAAGGCCACCGCGCCGATCGCGCCGTCGCGGTTATACAGCGGCACGACGCAGCGCTCCCACGCGGCCTCCGAGGTCGGCAACCCGCCCACCACATGCACACGCATCGCGCCCAACATCTCGGCGGGGGCATCGAGCCGCGCGCCGCTGTCGTGGTTGCCGCCAACGACGATCACCTGCGCGACGCCGGTGTCCCGAACCCGACCTAAGAAGCTGTAATAGCGTCCGAGCGCCTGGGCGGAGGGCTGTTTGGAGTCGAAGATGTCGCCCGCGACGACCAGCGTGTCGATCTGCTGCGTCTCCAGCTCGGCCAGGAGCCACGTCAGAAATATGGCGTGATCAGCGTCCCGCGACGTCGTGCGGTTCTGGATACCCAAATGCCAATCCGAGGTGTGTAGCAGGCGCATGACGCTCCAGTCGAAGGTCGATTTCCAGGTTGGTGATCCGTCCCCAGGTCAGAACGCGTGCGGCTTGGGATGGCCATAAGACAGGTTCTGACCCATCCGCGCCGTTTCCGCCACCGCAAGCGCAACCGACCCGACGTCGCGCGGTCTCAGACGTTTGATGCGCGCGTGAGACAGAACGAGTCGCATTGGCGCGCGAGGCTTGGAATCAGACGACCTGTTCAACACCCTTTGCGCCAGCGCCGAGCCCGACTACCGTGACCGCCATGCCAGACGACACCAGCCCCACACCAGACGCGACCGCCCACCCGCCGCACAAGGCGACAGCGAGCGGGCTGAAAGATCTGCGCCTGACGCTGCGCGCGGTCGGCGCTGAGGCGGCGCTGTTGCTGGAGCTGCAGAGCCTGCGCCAGCTCCTGCCCCTACCGGTGGGGATCGACCGCGCGATCGCGCACCTAGCCAACTTGAACTTGGCGCGGACCCTGGCCGATCTCTGCACGCCGGCCGCCCGCGCCGTGTTTGTGCGCAACGCGCCTGAGGGGGGCGAGCAGGCGTTGTGTGCGGTGATCTTGGACCACCACAACCAGCTGGCGCCGGCCGCGCCCAAAGCGCTGCGCGTCGGCATGACGGCGGCGGCTTTGGCCGTATGGGCCCACGAGCACCACGTCGGTCACTGGCTCAACGCCCCCGCTGAGGCCGCGCTGCCCAGCGCCGAGACGCCGCGCTGGCTGCTGCGCGGTCGCAGCCTCGCCGAGATCGCCTGCCCCAGGCCGGATCGCGACGACCCTGGCGCGGTACAACAACGCGCCCACGCCCAGGTGCGGGCGCTCGCCTGTTTGCAGCTGCGCAGCGAGGCGGCGATCCTGGGGGCTGCGGGCCACGCCGCGCGCGCCGTGGGCCGAATCGCGCCCACCGAGCCGGCCCTGCTGGGGCTGTACGAGGCCGTACAAGCGCAGCGAACGCGGCTCGCTGGGACGCTGCTGCCTCGGCCCGCGGCCGAGCTGTCGGGGGCGCGGGTGGGCATCTCCAGTCAGCCACCTGGGCTCACTTGGCGGTTGACCAAGAGCTTCGAGAACCACTGTTGTGCTGGCCCTGAAGTGCGCCTCCTGCGCGACGAATCCGGACAATTCGGGCTCTCGTGCAGCTGCGAAGCGCAACGCGACGCGGGGCGGCAAACCGGTATCTGCGAGGCCCGGATCGAGGCGGTGGAGCGCTTCAGCGACCTGGTCAGCCGACCAGGTCGGCCCACGGACCGGCGCCGTCTGCGCGATTTGGCCGACGCGTTGGGCGCGCCGGCGTGGCGCCGCGAGGTGGAGCGCTTCTTTGACGCCGCCGCCCTCGACGCGGCGCTGGCGACCACGGTGGGCGGGCAGGAGGCGCGGTTTGTGTGGCGGCTGCACATCGTCGGCGGCGCGCTGCGCGACATCGGGCCGGCGCTGGCGGGCCCCGATCCCAAGGGCGGGCTGCAGCTGCGCACGATGCGGCTGGCGGCGACGGCGCAGACCGCTGACGACCTGCCAAGCGACCTGGATCGGGACGTGCTCGGGTTGGTGATGGCGGCCCGCGCGCTGCACAAACGCCAGGACTCCGCGGCGGCTGGGTTGTGGCGGCAGGCGGCGGAGCGGCTGGTCGGCGCTGGCAACGTCGTCGCCGATGACGGCCCGGCGAGCCCGGCGCAAGTGCAGCGCCAACGCATCGGTGTCGTGCTCACGCGGCAGGGTGACCGCTGCGTGCTGACGGCCACGCTCGACGGCGTGGCGATGGCGCCGGACGCGCGCGCGGCGGTGCTCGACGTGTTGGAGACGGACGCGGGCCTGCACTGGGATCGCAGCGAACGCTGCCTGGAGGTGCTCGACGCGAGCCAACGGGTGCGGCGAGCCCTGGTGGCGTTACGAGACGGCGGCGCCAGCTTTCCGCTCGCGGCGATGACGCACTTGCGCGAGCGGCTAGCCGGCGTGGTGGAGGCGGCGTTCACCATCGCGCCGAGCGCCCAGGGCTCACAGGTCCCCACGGACGCGCGACCGCGCTTGCGGATGAGCCTGCGCCCTGCGCGGGATGGCGCGCAGGGCCTGCGGATCGAGGCGCGGGTGCGGCCGCTGGCGGATGGGCCGAGCGTCACGCCGGGGCTGGGGGCGGCGGTGGCCTACGCCGTGCACGGCAGCCAACCGGTGCACGGCTTGCGTGATCTACAGGCCGAGCGTGACGGCGCCACCGCGCTGTGGCGCGCCCTGTCGCTGCCGACCGCAGCCCCGGCGGACTTTGAGGCGCCGCCGGACTCCGACACCAACCCGTGGACCTGGCTGGAAGACGACGCCGACACCGCCCTCGACCTCATCGCCCGGGTGGCGGCGCTCTGCGAGGCCGAGAAAACAGCCGATCTGGCCGATCTGGCCGGGCGGGACGCGCTGGGCCCGGCGACCGTGGCGCCCGCCGAGGTGACGTGGCAAGGCGACGTGGAGCGGGTCGTCGGGCGGACCCAGACCAACGCCTTGCGCGTCTCGTTGGTCGACAAACGCGACTGGTTCGGCCTCGAGGGCAAGCTGAGCCACGGCGCGCACACGGTCCCGCTGCAGTCCCTGCTCGAGGCGCTGCGCACCGGGCGGCGCTACGTCGCGGTGGGGGAGGGAGACTGGCTGGAGATCAGCGAACAAGTCCGGCGCCAGCTGCTGCCGATCGCGGTCGCGGCGCACGACGGTCGCCTCTCGCCCCTGGCCGCGCCCGCGCTGAGCGCGCTGGAAGAGGCCGGCGCGCACGTGGCCGGGCCGGCGCGCTGGATGCGTCTGCACGATCGCCTGCGCGACGCCGCGGCGTTGCACGTGGAACTACCTGCGACGCTGAACGCGGAGCTGCGGCCCTATCAGCGCGATGGGTTCGCCTGGTTGATGCGGCTCACGACGTGGGCACCCGGCGCCGTGCTGGCCGACGACATGGGCCTCGGCAAGACCGTGCAAGCCCTCGCGCTGCTGCTGGCGCGCGCCGCGGAGGGTCCGGCGCTCGTGGTGATGCCGACGTCGGTGCTCGACAACTGGCAGCGCGAGGCGGCGAGGTTCGCGCCGACGCTGGTTTTACGGCCGCTGCGCAACAAAGATCACCTCGACGCGCTGACCGATGTCGCCGCGGGCGAGGTCGTGCTGACGACCTGGGAGCTGCTGACCCGGCACCGCGACGCCATCACCGAGCAGACGTGGGGCACGGTCGTGTTCGACGAAGCGCAGGCCCTGAAAAACCCGGCCACACGGCGGGCGAAGGCGGCGTTTGCGGTCGAGGCTGGCTTTCGTCTGGCGCTGACCGGCACGCCAGTGGAGAACCGCACCGATGAGCTGTGGAGCGTGCTGCGCGCCGCAGTGCCGGGCCTGCTCGGGGGGCGACGCGACTTCCGGGCGAGGTTCGCGGTGCCGATCGAGCGCTATGGCGACCCGCGGGTGAAGGCGACGCTGGCGGCGTTGATCCGGCCCTTTGTGTTGCGACGGATGAAGGCGGAGGTGGCCAAGGAGCTGCCGCCGCGGCAGGACATCCGATTGGACGTGGACCTCGACCCTGGCACGCGCCGCATGTACGACGCCCTGCGCGCCAGCCTGCAAGCGAGCCTCGGCAAGGCCGGGCGCGAGGAGCGGGCGGGCCGCCGCATCGAGGTGCTCGCCGCGTTGACGCGGCTGCGGCAGCTGGCCTGCCATCCACGCCTGCTCGACCCGCAGAGCCCGGCGCCGGCGGCGAAGGTGCTCGCGCTGCGCGGCCAGCTCGCGGAGCTCCGCGCGGAGGGTCATCAGGCCTTGGTGTTCAGCCAGTTCACGAGTCTGCTCGATCTCGTACGGGTTGATCTGGAGAGCGACGGGCTGCGGGTGCTGCAGCTCGACGGCCGCACACCAGGGGGCCGGCGGCAGGCGCTGGTGGACACGTTTCAGCGCGGCGACGCCGACGTCTTTCTGCTCTCGGTCAAGGCGGGCGGCACCGGCCTCAACCTGACGGCGGCGAGCTATGTGTTCCACCTCGACCCATGGTGGAACCCGGCGGTGGAAGATCAGGCCACCGACCGCGCCCACCGTATCGGACAAGTCCGCCCGGTGACGGTGTACCGGGTCGTGGCGCGTGGCACCGTCGAGGAGGCGATCTACGCGCTGCATCGCGACAAGCGTGATCTGGTCAACGCGCTGCTGTCGGGCACGGGCGAGGCGCGCAGCCTGACGGTGCAGGAGCTCGAAGCGCTCGTGGTCTACAGCGGCAAACGTACGTGGGAAGATCAGCAACCAGCCCATGTTCGCGCCATGGCAGCGCCGGAGGCAGCGTCGGAGACCGGTTAGTCTTCTTGCTGCCACGAGCGCGCTTTCTTCCGATCGCTCGCGCGCTTTTTGCCTTCGAGCCGGCGTCGAACCGAACCCAGACTCGGCCGTGTTGGCCGACGTCGCTTGGGTGGCTGCAGGCTGGTGCGGACCAACTCGAGCAGCCGCTCCTGGGCATCGCTGAGGTTGCGGCTCTGGCTGCGTGTCTTCTGCGAGATGATCAGCAGGTTGCCGTCCCCATCAAACCAACGCGGCACGGCGAGGCGCATGCGCCGCACCACCGGCTCCGAGATGCCGCTCAGCGCGATATCGCAGCGCAGCTCGACGCGGGTCGAGGTCTTGTTGACATGCTGCCCGCCGGGCCCCTCGGCGCGCGACGCCGTCCAAGACAGCGCCTCGCCTGGAATCGTCAGGTTCGGGTTGATTCGTAGGGCATCCATCAGCAGCCGCCTCCTCGCGGCAAGACACACGTTCGGCGCAGCAGGGTACAACCCGACGCGCATAAAGTGCGCTCTCGTAGGTTAGACGTCGTTGGCATGACCGGACTACACTCCCGCGCGCTGTGGCGGATGGTCGTCCTTTCTTGTCTACGCGCGCGGCGGTTGTCGCAGCCGCGCGCGCAGTCCTCGTGTCCTCATCCCGGAGTTGTACCCCGTGTTTATGCTTCGTCCGATTCAACAAGCCGACCTCGACGACTTCGTCACGCTCGTCGGGCGCGCTGATTATGGGCTCACGAGCCTACCCAAAGACCGGGACCTGCTGCGACTGCGCATTGACCGCTCCGTCGCGTCGATGGCTGCGCGACCGTTGCCCCGCAGCGAGTCGAGCTATCTCTTTGTGCTCATCGACAGCGAGCGCAGTGGGCTCGCCGGCTGCTGTGGATGTTACGGTCAAGTCGGTGGAGATGTGCCCTATTTCGCCTATGAAGTCGACACAATCACGATCGGCGCGTCCATCGGCATGAGCCGTTCGCTGCGTGTGCTCAACGTCATTGAACGGCACCACGGCCCGGCGATGCTCGGCAGTCTGCTGCTCGATCCGGGCTTTCGCGGCCGCGGCGTCGGGCGTTTTCTGAGCTTGACCCGCATGCTTTTTCTCGCCGATCACCCGCTGCGTTTCGATTCTCACGTGATCGCCGAGCTGCGCGGCTGGCTCGATGCCAACGGCAGCTCACCCTTCTGGGAGGCGGTGGGGCGCCACTTCTTCCGGATGTCGCTGCCTGAGGCAGATCTCCACACCCACACGATCGATGGTTTTGTGCAGCACCTGTTGCCGCGTCAGCCGATCTTCGTCGACATGCTCCCGGCCGACGCGCAGCGCGTGATCGGCGCGGTGTACAGCAGCACTCAGCCGGCCATGGACATCCTCAAAGACGAGGGGTTTGTGCTCACGCCGTGGCTCGATCCCTTCGAAGCCGGCCCGGTCGTGCGCGCTGAGGTGGAGCGGCTGCGGACGGTGCGGACCAGTCGCATCGCGCGGATCGTGGCGCTACAAGACGAGGAGATCGCGGGCCCAGCGCTGATGGTGAGCAACCGCGAACGCGAGCGGGTGCTGGACTATCGGGTGGTGATGAGCCCGGTCATCGAGACGCGTGCGCGGCGAAGCGCGGATAGCGCCATGCATGGCAAACAGGACGACGAACACGACGACGCGCTGGACGGCGAGGTCCGGCTGACGACCGCGGCCGCGACGGCGCTGAAGGTCGGGATTGGCGATCGGGTGCGCATCGCCGATCTGGCCACCAGCCGCAGACAAGTCGCGGTCTTGGACGCGACGGAGGAGAGCTGAACATGGGTTGTTTCATCGATGGATCTTGGGTCGCGGGCGAGGGCGAGGTCCTCTTGGACGTCGATCCCACCGACGGCGACACGCTCTGGACCGGCCGAGCCGCGACACCGGCGCAAGTCGACCTCGCGGTCCGTGCGGCTGCGCGGGCGTTTGCGTCGTGGCGACGGGTAGACCTGGAGGAGCGATTGGCGATCTTGTCTCGCTACGCCGCGTTGCTGAAACGCGACAAAACCGACCTCGCAGCGCTGATCGCTCGGGAGACGGGCAAGCCCCTGTGGGAGTGCACGGCCGAGGTCGGCGCGATGATCGGCAAGGTGCCCGTCACCCTCAGCGCCTGGGAGGCCCGCTGTGGCGACGAACGCATCGCGCCCGGCATCGCCGACGTGGTCGGCAGCCGCCGGGTCAAGCCTCACGGCGTGACGGTGGTGTTCGGGCCGTTCAACCTGCCGGGCCATCTGCCCAACGGCCACCTCGTGCCGGCGCTGCTCGCGGGCAACACGGTGGTGCTCAAGCCGAGCGAGCAGACGCCGGCGTTCGGCGTGGCCATGGTGGAGCGGCTGCTCGAGGCTGGGCTACCCTCGGGCTGCATCCAGCTCGTGCAGGGCGCCCGAGAGACGGGGGTAGCGCTGACGGCGCATCCGCTGATTCGTGGCCTCTATTTCACCGGATCTTCAGACGTTGGTCGCCAAATCCACCGCGCGCTCGGCGGTCGCACCGAGGTCGTCTGTGCGCTGGAGATGGGCGGCAACAACCCGCTCGTCGTGTGGCCCATGCCGGACTGGCAGCAGACCGAATACGACGCGGCGGCGCTGCATGTCGTGGTGTCGGCGTTCATCACCGGGGGTCAGCGCTGCACCTGCGCGCGGCGGCTGATCGTGCCGGACAACGCGGCCGGCGAGCGGCTGCTAGCGGCGGTGGTGAGCCGTGTGGGTCAGCTGCGCATCGATCGGTGGGACGCGGAGCCGCAGCCGCTGTACGGCCCACTCATCAACGCCGCGGCGGTGGAGATGACGCTGCAGGCGTGGCAGTCGCTCTGCGCGCTGGGTGGCGAGCCAGTCATGACGCCGGAGCGGCTCACGGCGCTGTCGCCCGCCGCGCTGTCGCCTGGCCTGATCGATGTCACCAACGTCGCGGCGTTGCCCGACGCCGAAGTGTTTGGACCCTTACTACGCCTGATTCGTGTCGCTGATTTCGACGCCGCGCTCCTGGAAGCCAATCGCACGGCCTATGGGTTGAGCGCGGCGCTGATCGGCGGCACACACACGGACTTTGAGCGCTTCTGGGCCGAGGTGGACGCCGGCATCTGCAATTGGAACCGCGCCACGACCGGGGCGCTGTCGACCCTGCCTTTCGGTGGGACTGGTTTGAGCGGGAACCATCGACCGGCGGGCTGGACGAGCGTGGACTACTGCGCGTGGCCGGTCGCCTCGACAGAGCGGCCCGTCGTGGCGGCGCCGATTGGGTTGCCGCCCGGGGTGGGGGTGGTGTGACGGAGCAACGACGTGGCAGATGACCTTCACTTCCTCGAACGCAGCGTAGAGCGCCTCGCTGGCCCGAGCCTCGACATCGCCATGGCGCTGTATCGTGACGGCGAGCTCGTGCGGTTCATCGGCGAGCGTGTGCGCCAGATCGAGCCGGGCGACCAACGCCTCGCGATCGCGCTGAACGCCGATGGATCCGGGCCTTTTGTGCTCTTTGAGCGGTCTGGCCACTTCGTGACGTGCCTCTCAGCGGACATGGCGCTGCAGGACGCGCAGCTCGTGACGCTGGAGCAGGTCGGCTCCTTGGTGGCGCAACACGCGGTGTGGCGGGCGCGCTGGGCGCAGGCGCGCGAGCGTGGCAGCGGCACGCGCGCGTGGCGGGGGCTCATCCAGCGCCTCTACGATGGCGGGCTGTACCCCTGCCGTGAGGACTTCGCCGCCGCCGCGGCCTTCCACGCGCTCATCGCGCCGGCGTTGGTTCGCAATCACCAACAGCTACTCCGTCGGCTCGCGTCGCAGACCCAGGGCTTGGTGCACTACACCGACAAGCCGCCCAAACACAGCCGACAGATCAAGGAGATCCGGGACTTTTGGTTCGACACCATGTGGCTCGGTACGCTGCCGGCGCTGCTCGGCCTCGACCCAGGCCGGGTCTACATCGACCCTGCCAACTCGACAGGCCTGCACATGCTGAGCGCCGTCGCCTTTCAGAGCACCTACCCTGCCGTGATGCTGCGCACGTACTGGATGATCGCCCGCTTTGGCAAGCGCTTGCTGCCGACCTATCGGGCGCAGCTGCGGACGACGACCAGCGACGCCTTGTTCATGGACGCCATCCTCGCCCTCATCGCCATTGGCCTCGGTAGCCGCTCGCTGCAGGCAGAGGTGCGCAAGCTGCTGCACGGCCCCTCGGGACCTTCACCAGCGTGGACGACGCCCTTCATCGAGCGCCTCACAGGTAGTCGCGGCGCCTTTGACGGTGTGTTCGACAACCCACAGCGCTACATCGATCACCACATCGCGCAGGGCCGAATCAACGTGCACGAGGCCATGTGTGCGCGCGCGCCGGAGCTGCTTGCGCGTTGGCCCTCAACGGCGGATGTGCCGGAGGAGGTGGCGCGGATCGCGGTGCTCCACAACAGCTTCAACCCGCTGGAGAGTCAGCGAGCGATGGACGGGCTGGTGCAGTCGCTGCCGGTCATTGTGCCGCTGGCGCCGGAGCAGCTGTTTTGGCCCGAGGAGCTCTGCGTGCTGGCGCGAGGGCCGTGGAAGCTGGCCGAAGGGATGGCGACGCTGGAGCGACTGCACAAGCAGTACGGTCGTTTACAGCCCGAGCGCGCGGCGCCGCGGGTGGGGCGCAACGCGCCGTGTGTGTGTGGCAGTGGCAAGAAGTCGAAGCGGTGTTGTGGGGGGTGAGTTAGCGCCCACGCACCACCGCGAGCACCGTCACCACGTCGCCGATGACTTCGCCAAGCTCGCCCTTGCGCACCATGCGCAGCTCGCCGCCCTGAACCAACACGTGCGACCGGCTGCCCAGGCGGAACATCTCGCAGCTGTCGGACCCGCACTTCGCGCTTGGCGGCGGCTTGTCGGCGGCTGGGATCGACGGCAGCGCTGGCACGGGTCGCGGCCCCCAACGCTGCACGACACCGCGCCACACCGCATCGCTGCCCTGGTCGGTCCCAAAATGGCGCTGGGTGGCGGTCTGGCTATGCCAATCCCACGCTGAGACGCCGGATTTGTTGCGTGCCCACACCGCGCGCGGGCTGATTCGCCAGTCTGATGTGGGACCGTGGCCGACGACCTTGGCCTGCCAGCTGAAGGGCGCGCCGAGCACGGCCGTGGCGTGAATCGTGGTGCCGCCGGTGGTCTCATTCAGGGAGAAGACAAACTCGCCGGAGGGCGACCAGGCGATCACTGGCAGGGCGATCTCTGCTGTGGGCAAGGCGCGTCGCTGTCCGGTGGCGATGTCGACCAGATTCCAGCCGGCGTCGTAGCCCGGCGGCAGCGGTGGGTCGACGTAGGGCGCTTGGTTGGCCAAGCCCTGGTCGATCCGAAACAGCGCGATCGCGCCGTCCGGTCGGAAGAGGATCTCGTTGATGTACGCCTCGTAGTCCCCCTTCAGCAGCGGCGCGATGTGGGTGACACGGTCCAGCTTTGGTGGGTTGAACGTCGTCACGTAGAGATCGTGATCCCAGACAAACGCGACCGCTTCGTGGCCTGGGCCAATGACCACGACGTCGATGTGCGGCTGCGGTTCGACCGGGCTGCTGAGCTCACCAATGCGAGTGCTGACGCCCGTGTGGTCGAGCAGGTGGAGCGTGGCGATCTTGGCGGTGGTGGTGAGGTAGAGCACGCGTTGGCGCGAGCGGTCGGCGTGTAGGGCGGCCGTCGCGGGAGTCCGTGGCGCGGTGGCGGCGGCGCGTGTGGCGGACGCAGCGAGCGCGACGGTCGTCGAAGCGCTGGCCGTGGTTTCGCTGGGTGCGGTCGGTTGTGTGTCGGCTGCTGGCGAGGCGGGGGCCGGGTCGTTGCACTGCGGCGCGACGACGAGGAGCGCGCTGAGGCTGAGCGCGGTGAGGAGCGGCCGGGCGTGTTGGGTGAACGTCATGGTGAAGGCCGGCGTTTGGGCGCGGGTGCGCATTGGTCTGCGTGGTTAGGATAGGCCTGACTCATGCGGGGATGCGCCGAGGATGCGTCGGAGCGGGCGCCGCGGCCGACAGCGCAGGGCCTCAACCGCCCCGGCGCGCCTCATCGGGTGCGGCGTAACGACATACGACCTCCCCCGCGGTCGATGTGCGACAAAAAGTGTCGCTCTACCATGAGACAGTCGCCACCACAGCGCGGCCAACGCGTGGCGACTGACCGCCGCGAGGATGCCGCTTGGGGAGGCCACACATGGCGCTATCAACCAGCGATTTTGCCAACAGCTGCCTAGTCTTCGGCACGAGCGATGATCTGCAGCCCATGGTTCGACTCAACCAGCTGCTCACCCCCCAGCCGCTGTCAGATCCCGCAGACAACCGGCGCGCGCGCGTCTTCATCTGCGTGACCGGGCAGCCACCGGCGGGGACGCCGTTTCAAGGGCTGCTCGCGCGCATGGCGGCGCTGAACAGCCACTATCAAGCGCAAACCGCGGTGCTGACGATGGTGTCGCCGCCCCGGCTGATCGCCTTGTCTGAGGTCGCGTTGTCACGCGCACCGCTGCCGTCGAGCGTCGTCCCAGCGGCGCGTGCGGAGGCGAGCAGTCTGGTCGACGGTGACTCGTTTTTGGCGCTTGAGGTGCTGCTTGAGCGCCGCATCGCCGGCGTCCGGCGCTTGATTCGCGTGGTGCAGCTGCACGCCGACCCAATCGCGCTGTTCTGGGGCTTATCTCAGGGCGGCCAGGTGGCGCCGCAGGTGATGGTCACCGTTCCGGCCACACCCCTGGCGCGCAAGTGGGGGGCGCTGGAGCGTTTGCTGACCCAGTTTCGATGCGCGTTGCCCAAGCTCTGGGTCCGCGGCAACTTTCCGGCTGCAAATCCGGGGCTGAAGACGGCGCTGCCGACGTCGGTGCTGCCGGAGGCGACCCCCCTCTATCCGCGTCGCGCGTGTGTGTTCCACGGCTGGGACGCGCGCTTGGGCGTGGCGTCGCCATTTGGACCATCGGCTGACCAGGACGCGTCGGATGGCCAGGTCGCCGGGTTCGCGCCGGACACGCGGGACTTCAAGATCGTGCTGGAGACCATCGATCGTCGAGGCGCACGCACGGGGGTGAGTCTGACTCGGTCTGATGACGCGTTTGGCTGGCGGCCGCGGCTCTCCATCGTGGCGGGGAGCCAAGCGATGGGCCACGCGTGGCCAGACCGGAGCACACACGCCTGCTGGGAGGAGATCTTGGCGCGTCACGTTTGCGACTCGCCGGCGCAGTCGCTGCCCTATCCGCTAGCCGACGCGATCCGAGTGGCGCGCGCGACCGCCCGTGGCCTCGGTCTGCGACTGGTCGTGATGCAGCCGCCCTCGTTTGAAGATGAAGTCGCCGTCGAAGTGACGCGGCTCGCGGCGGCGCGCAGCGATGTGCAGGTGGCGATTGTGACCGATCATTGCCTGGGCGTGTTTGGGGTTGGCGACATTCGGGGTGCGCTGCGGGCGGAGCCTTGGGTGAAATGAGCGCAGGTAGTTGGTGCCGTAGCGTTCGATTGCAGTGACCCCGGCGGTGACGGCGTGTAATGTCGCGGCGATCGCCCCACAAGTCAGCAGAGGACCGCGATGAGCTCGATCTTTCTGGAGATGCCTCGGTCTCGCTGGGTCGCCAGCAATGACGCTGCTTTTGCGGTGCGTGATGGCTTTCCGGTGACGGAGGGACACACGCTCGTGATCACGCGCCGGCTGGTGGCGACTTGGTTTGAGGCGACGCGGGCGGAGCAGCTGGCGGTGCTGGAGTTGGTGGATGAGGTGAAGGCGGGGTTGGATACGGCGTTTTCGCCGGATGGGTACAATGTTGGGTTTAATGCGGGGGCGGCGGCTGGGCAGACGGTGATGCATCTGCATGTGCATGTGATCCCGCGGTATGTGGGGGATGTGGCGGATCCGCGGGGTGGGGTTCGGGGGGTGATTGCTGGGAAGGGGAATTATTTGGTGGCGACGGCCTGCGATGTCCGGGGCCTCGGTGCATGACCAGCGGGCTGCCAGACAGCGAGTTCACCAGTATCAACAACCTGCTGCAGATCTTCGACCACACGACGAACTCGTATAAGTACCTCTTCTTCCTGTCGCTATTGGAACAGATTCAGGCCCACGTCGGCGAGGACGCGCCGCGGCTTCAGGTGCGGACCCTCATCGAAGGCGCGCTCGCGCTGGCTTGGTATCCGCACAGCTACTTCAAGCTCTCATTTGGTTCGCAAGACCAGATCGGACGGATATTGAGCACAACTTCACTACCGCTGGACGCCGGAACCGCCAAGCTGACACCGCTGGACCTGGACACGGTGCGCGCCGCGATCCGCCAAGGGCTCAGCGCAGCGCACTACAAGCGGCTCGCCCGCTGGGTGCAGTTTCGCCTCCTCACGCCATGGTTCCAAGACGA
>ERZ889078.651-NODE-651-length-30980-cov-31.283719_pt1 | contig 30980 bp, 32 predicted proteins | sample MGYA00521266_ERZ889078 | MGnify/ENA primary metagenome ERZ889078 (study PRJEB32303, sample SAMEA104408618) | aquatic metagenome | biome: Brackish water; feature: Pelagic; material: water | place: Baltic Sea | collected 2014-06-16T06:34:00 | depth 76,534 m ...
ATTTCATTCTTCCCCTTTTTTCAGAAAAGCCCTCAGGGGCTTTATCTGTTAAAACAAATTCACAACTTTTTTTCAAATACGCTACTTTTATACAACGAACGTTATAATTACGTTAAATTTTAATAGGCGGTCCTATGTCCATAGCGAAATACCCCGATATATTCGACGAACTTAAAGCCGAGGTCAGAGCGGCCGGTCTGCTTGAACGCGTTCCCGTTCGCGGAAGCTTCGAGATGATGGCGATTTTGCTATCAATGGCCTTGGTTTACTACGCGACGTTTAATTGGAGCGCGCTTAACGTTCCCGTATGGGCGCCTTTCGCTTTTGGATTGTTTATGACGGTCGTCTTCACTCGCGCCGTTTTTGTTTCACACGACATCTTGCATTTGCAATACTTTAAGAAAAAAACGCTTTCTTTTGATTTGAGTTATCCCTTCTCCGCGCTCATACTCTCAAACTCATCTTCATGGTGGGATTTCAAACACAATATAAACCACCACACTTGGTGCAACGTTCCTGAAAAAGACGAGGACATAAACGCCATGGACGGCGCGTTCACTCAAAAACGCAAGGGGAACAAAGCTTGGCTGAGGGCGACTAAATATCTTGTCTTTTGGGGCTCCATGTTCTTTATGTACTTCGCGTTTATAGTTCAGTCGTACAACTTCGCCATTAAACGCAAGCTTTGGGGAGAGTTGGCTTTGATGCTCGCGCATTGGCCTTTGGTTTGGGGAGTGATATTTTACTTTTTACCGTTCGCGGACGCCTTGACCGTGTTTTTGGTATTAAACTTCACGCTTTCGCCTTGGCTCGCGTTCGGGTTTATCACCAACCATTTGGGTTGCGAGGTGATTGACAAGGTCGATAGCGAGTCTCTCACTTGGATGGAGTTGCAGATGAGAACCTCGCGTTCGCTCACCGGAGGAGCTTTGGTTCACTGGTTCTACGGCGGACTCAACACTCAAATAGAGCATCACCTTTTTCCAAAAGCGCCGCGTTTCAACCTTCTAAAAGTGCAGAAAATGACCAGAGATTTCGCAAAAAAACACAACGTCCATTACTTCGAAACTACGCCTTTAAGGGCCTACGTACAAATTAACGACGTTTTAAAAGAGTATTGACTTTAGATACCTTCTATCGTGAGCAGTTTCGTTTTCCCCACCATCAAATCGACCGTCATGAGTATGCGTTTGAAGACGCTCTCTTGACGGTATTCCAAGTTGTGCTTTTTGCAAACGTCTTTTACGATGGGTTGCATTTTTTGGTAAAAACTGTGCGGCATGTTTGGAAAGAGATGGTGTTCTATCTGGTAGTTTAAAAAGCCATGCAAAAAGTCGATGAAGTCCGATCCGGTGTTGTAGTTCACGCTTCCCATGATTTGTCTTAAGTAGTATTCGCCTTGCGTTTTGTGCGGAGTCGAGAACTGATAAATGTCTTCGGCGGAATGGTTTGGAACTATCACCAAAAACGAGTGCAGATTGGTGAGGATTTCGGCAAAAAGAAGCAAGAAAAACGCGTTTGCGACCGCTTCGAATCCAAGTGGAAAAAATAGAGCCGGCAAAAATACGAACTGGAAAAGTCCATAGGGAAGGAAGTAGTTTTTCCACAGTTCTCGCCCATTTTTGCTGAAAGGAGTGAGTTCGTAATTCATCGATCTTGGATCGTTCGCCGATTTTCTGGCTTTGTTGTCCAAAATCCTTAGCGTGTTGGGCGCGTAGTAGGCGACTTTCCAAAACGCGGCGAATCCGTAAACTATCGCGTATTTGAAAAACATCGGCATTTTTTTCTTGTGCAGCCACTCAAGATTTTTTTCAACGTTGTCGGGATCGTCTAGCTCGCCTAGATGATAATGATGCATGATGTTGTGCTCGTAGGCCCACGCGTCGGGTTTTATCCAGTCCAGCCAATCTATATATCTTCTGTACCCTTTGGCGTACCCGTCTTTCGTGTAGCGTTTGGGAATGTTTGGAACTTTGTCGTACGCGCCGTGAAGAATGGGGTGCGTCACGTTCGCCCATCTCGCCACGTTTCCAACGCTTATCAAAACTGCGGCGATTGCCCCGACGCTCCAAAAAACCAAAGCGCTCAAGCCAGTTTGCGAAGCGCTCAAAAGAGAAATGAGAATGATGAGCGCGAAACCAAGCAGCGTTGAGCTTCTTCCCCACAATTCGAGTTTGCGCAAGTGTTTGAAATCTTCTTGAGTCGTCGCGCCTAAACGCTTTTTGATTTCGTCGATGTCGTGTTGCAATTGTTGTTGGTTGACGTCTTTGTAGTCCGCGTAATTTGACAAATTAATTCCTATCTAGCCTTTATTGACCGAAATTATATAGAAAAAAACTTAGAGTTAACGCTATATAAATCGCATTTTAGATAGAATTGCGACACTTATAAAACTATGGAGATGTTTATGGACGCAGCCAAATATATTTGGATGAATGGAAAGTTTGTGGCTTGGGAAGACGCCAAGGTGCATGTTTTGACGCACACGATTCACTATGGAAATGGGGTTATAGAGGGAACGAAAGCCTATAAAACCGATAAAGGCTACGCAATCTTTCGTCTTAACGACCACACCAAAAGACTGCTCGAATCGGCGAAAATGACTATGATAAACATCCCTTATGGCGTTGAAGAGCTAAACGCCGCTCAGATTGAGCTCGTTCGCAAAAACGAATTCACCGGAGACAACGTTTACCTTCGTCCCTTTTCATTTTTAGGGTACGGCGTTATGGGAATTTACCATAAACACGCTCCCGTGGAAACCGCCGTCGCCGCTTGGGAATGGGGCGCTTACCTTGGAGAGGAGGGCATGAGAAAGGGAATCAAACTTAAAATAGTTTCCATGACTCGCCCCGCGAACACCTCGAACATGGGCAAAGCAAAAGCGACCGCGAACTATCTAAACTCTCAGATGGCCAAGTACGAAGCCGTTGACTGCGGGTACGACGAAGCGCTGCTTTTGGATGACCAAGGTTATGTGGCCGAGGCTAGCGGCGCGAGCTTTTTTATGATTAAGGACGGCGAGCTCATCACGCCTCCAAGCGACAACGCTTTGGTCTCCATAACTCAAAAAACCGTTATCGAGATGGCGGAGGATATGGGTATAAAAGTGACTCGTCGTCGCATAACGAGAGAAGAAGTCTACATCGCCGACGAAGCGTTTTTAACGGGAACGGCCGCGGAAATCACTCCAGTCGCCCACATTGACGGCAGAGACATCGGCATTGGCTCGCGCGGAGAGATGACTCAAATGATTCAAAGCGCTTACTTCGACATCGTGTTCGGCAGAAACGCCAAATACGACCACTATTTGACGTACGTGAACTAAGTTAGTAAAACAATAAAACTAAGGATATAAATATGGCATCGGACATGAACGATTACTTCAACAAAAAAAAGAGCGAAGACAACGGCTCCAACAGATCTAGCGGCGGTGGCGGCGGACCAAAAGGTCCTCAAATGCCAAATATCGATTTTAATTTTGGCGCGAAATCCGGAATAATTTATTTCATCATCGCCGTAGTCGTTATGCTCGTCATAGCCAAACCTTTTACGATTATCGAAGAGGGCGAGCGCGGTATCCTTAGCACGAACGGAAAGTATCAAGACCAAGCGCTTCTTCCGGGACTTCATTTTATCATCCCCGTTATTCAAAAAGTTTACACGGTCGATACGAAAGTTCGCATCATCAATTACGCTTCGCGCATGGAATCCAACACCAACGCCTCGGGCATTATGACCAAGCCGGCGGTTACGGTTTTGGACAAAAGAAGTTTGCCTGTGTCTATCGAACTGACGGTTCAGTACAGACTAAACTCCGAATTCGCGGCTCAAACAATCTCCAACTGGGGCTTCACTTGGGAAGATAAAATCATCAATCCGGTCGTTCGCGACGTCGTTCGCAACGTTGTTGGAAAGTACGACGCCGAAGCGCTCACTCAGATGAGAAACGACATCGCGTCGGAAATCGAGCTTGGCGTTAGAAAGAGCGTGGCGAGTTTGCAAAATTCTCCAGCCATTCTTCAGTCCGTGCAACTTCGCGACATCGTTTTGCCTACGAAAGTGAAAGAGCAGATTGAAAGAGTTCAGATAGCCAAACAAGAAGTTCAAAAAGCCGAACAAGACGTTCAGCGCGTCAAGCAAGAGGCGTTGAAACGCGCCGCGGAAGCCGAAGGAGTCGCGCAGCAAGCGAGAATCGAAGCCAAAGGTAAGGCTGACGCCGTAACAATCGAAGCCGACGCGAAAGCCAAAGCGAACTTGCTGATTTCAAAATCATTGACGACTCAACTTTTACAGTTGGAGCAGATTAAAGTGCAAGGCCAGTTCAACGACGCTCTTCGCGAAAACAAAGACGCCAAAATCTTCCTAACTCCCGGCGGCTCGACTCCAAACATTTGGGTTGACATGAAAGACGCCAAGCAGAGAACCACGGCTCAATAACGATGCGAGAGATAATAAACAGAATAGATTGGGAGAAGATAGGTCTTCTTCCGGTCATCGTTCAAGACGCGTCGAACAACGAAGTCTTGATGATGGCGTTTATGGACAAAGAGGCTCTCGAACTCTCTCTTAACACGAAAATAGCGCATTACTTCTCCCGCTCGAAACAGCGCATTTGGAAAAAAGGCGAAAGCAGCGGACACACTCAGACGATCCACTCTTTTAGCGTCGACTGCGACAACGACGCGCTTCTTATTAAAGTGACCCAAGAAGGCGTCGCTTGTCACACGGGACGACGTTCTTGCTTTTTTACGGAGCTTGAGAGTGGCGAAATCACTTCTAAAGTCGAGATTGACGCGCATGCGGCTTACGGCGTCATAGACACCCTTTATCATGCCATTCAAGAGCGCAAGCTCGCGGATCCTCAAACCTCTTGGACCGCGAAACTTTTCGAAAAAGGCGACAATACGATACTGAAAAAAGTCGTTGAGGAAGCTGGAGAGTTTTGTTTCGCCTACAAAGACGAGAACGAGAGCGAAATGGTCTACGAAGCGGCCGACCTGACGTACCATATGCTAGTGGCGCTCGCCGCGAAAAACGTGTCTCCCGATAGAATCAAGCAAGAGCTCGCTCGAAGGTTCGACATAAGCGGAATCGCGGAAAAAAACGCGAGAAAGGACTAAAACCAAGTTATGAAAGAAAAAATCATCGCGTTCGTTCATGGATTGATTTCTTACGATTACATCCTTTTTGGCGGCGTTCTTTTTCTTTTTCTTCTTTTTCTCATCTTGGCTATCATCCTTAGGAACAGGACGGGATTGTCTATCTTTTTGATTTTGTTGTCGTTCGCGATTTTATTTTTGGGCCCAACTTTAGGCTATGTTGAGATGCGTAAATATCTCTTTAAAAATGAGGTGGCGATGGACTCCCAGCAGAGACTGACGTTCACTCCGGCGATAGTCGTGAGAGGCAGTTTGAAAAACGAGTCCCAACTTGATTTCAAGAGTTGCGTCATAACCGCGAGCGCGCTCAAGGCGAGTTCGAGCGCCTTGAAGAATTTCGTTTATTCTCTCAAACCCTTGAAAAGCAAGTCGATTGTCGAGTTGGGTTTGGCGAAAGGCGATACGAGAATTTTTAAAATAATCGTCGAACCCTTCACCTATCAAAACGATTACAACATTTCATTAAAAGCGAGTTGCGAATGACACTGTTTAACTATTGGCATTTTATTGTCCTGGGCGTTATATTCTTAATCTTCGTCGGCGGAGTGTTGTCGGCTTTAAGGCAAACAAGCAAAAAGATGGTTTTTCCGATGCTTTTGTCCACCACTTTGATTACGACTCTATTGGCGGGCTTTTCCATCATAGTGGTCGACAAGTACACAAAAATCCCCAAGCTTTACAAGTTACAAAACAAACGACTCTTGAATCTTGAAAAAATCATATACACCGGAATCGTCAAAAATGAGGGAAACCATATGATTGGCGAGGTGACGTTTGAGATAAAAATAGTCAACAAAGGGCATGCGACTGGAAATGTAAAGGGAGGAAGCTTTTACAAGGCGAGCGGATTTTTAGACTTTTTCACGGGCGGCTACAACTTGCAAACGAAACCCCAAACAATTACGAAAGAGTTCGTGGTGGCGACGAACCTGAAGCCAGGCGCGGCGCAAGCCTTTAGAGTCCACTTCGACTATCCTCCGTATTTTAGAAACGTTTCTCAGTTTTCCAACGTTTGGGGACACTAAGAGATAGAAGTCAAAAAAGAAGCTAGTATTTAAGTCCTACGGGCTTGAGCGCTTCGTTTATATTTTTTATTTGAAGATTCTTATCTCGGCACCACGATGGAGCTAGCAGCGAATCGTCGTCAATCCCCGCAGTCACTCTTTGCACGCTCACGTTTTGCGGCTTCATAGTTATTGATTTGACCAAAACGTCAAGATACTCTTCTTCGCTTATTGGCGTAAACTCCCCGCGCGCGTATTCGTTCGCGAGAGCGGTGCGTTTGACCACGTAGAGAGGGTGGTATTTTACGGAGTCGATTCCCCACTCGTAGGCTTGCTTGGAGGTCTCTAGCATCATCTGCGGCGTTTCGCCCGGAAGACCGAATATCAAGTGCCCACAGACGTTCAAGCCTGCGTTCTTGGACTTGATTATCCAGTTTTTGACATTGGCCGCGTCGTGTCCGCGATTTATCTTGATAAGCGTTTCGTCGTAGACGGATTGGATGCCAAACTCTATCCATATCTCTTTTTCTTCGCTTAAAGCGGAGAGATACTCGAGAGTCTCGTCTGTTATACTATCCGAACGCGTGCCTATGCTGAGTCCAACCACGTTGTCAAAGGAGAGAGCTTTCTCGTAAAGAGCTTTTAGGGTTTCAAAGGGAGCGTAGGTGTTTGTGAAGGATTGAAAATAGACTAGAAATTTCTCGGCGCCATACTCTCTCGCTTGGCGTTTGCTTATGGCGTCAAACTGAAATTCGAGTTGCTTGAGTTGTTTGTCCAAATAAGGGTTTTGCGTAGAATCTAAGTTTAGGTAAAAACCTTTGAGCTCCTTGACTTCGTTCGCGCTGGCGCTAAAAGAGTCGTTTTCGCAAAAAGTGCAACCGCCCTTGGCGACCGTTCCGTCTATGTTTGGGCAAGTGAAGCCGGAGACGTTGATGCCGACTTTGTGAACTTTGGCGCCAAACTTATCTCTTAGGTAGTTGCCATAGGTATAAATTTGTTTCATTAAATTATGTATTTGCCCGTAAAACAAGCGGTGCAATACTTGTCTTCTTCGATACTGGAATTGACGCTTTTTAGAAGCGACTCTTCGGTCAAATAGGCTAAAGAGTCGGCTTCGATGTAGTCGCATATCTCTTGGTTGGTCATATTCGCCGCTATGAGTTTGTCTTTGCTTGGCGTGTCGACCCCATAAAAACAAGGGTCGGTGGTTGGAGGAGAAGAGACTCTCATGTGCACTTCGCTAGCTCCCGCCTCTTTGAGCATTCTGATGATTCGACGAGACGTCGTGCCGCGGACGATGGAGTCGTCGACAACTATTATGCGTTTGCCCTTTATGATGTCGGTCATTGGCGAGAGCTTCATTTTCACTTTCAAGTCTCGTATTTCTTGCGTCGGTTCGATGAAGGTTCGACCTATGTAGTGGTTTCTCATAATCCCCATTTCGTAAGGGATTCCGCTCGCTTGAGAGTAGCCGATCGCGGCGGGAACGCCGCCGTCTGGAACCGGTATGACCATGTCGGCTTCGACGGGTTGTATCTTGGCTAACTCTTTGCCCATGTTTTTTCTTGTCTGATAAACGGATTGGCCGAACACGGACGAATCCGGACGCGCGAAATAAACGTACTCGAAGATACAATGTTTAGGCGTTGGCTCGAAAACCTTTACGCTTTTTGGCTCCGCTCCGTTTTCAAATATAAGAAGCTCTCCGGGCTCGACGTCTCTTACGAACGTCGCGCTCACGAGGTCGAACGCGCAGGTTTCGCTCGCGACGATATAGCCGCCATTTGGCAATTTCCCAAGACTAAGCGGGCGAAAGCCGTGACGATCGCGCATCGCGAACATCTTCGTTCTGCTTAAAAATACGAGAGAAAAAGCGCCTTCGATTCGCTGCACGGCGTCAATTATCCTGTCGACGAGTTTCTCTTTTTCGCTTTTGGCTATGAGGTGTATAAGGTTTTCGGTGTCCATGAAGGTTTGAAAAATCGCGCCTTTTTTGATAAGCGCGTTTCGAACCTCTTCCGCGTTTGTGAGGTTTCCGTTGTGAACGATCGCCATTTCGCCCAAGTCGTATCTCGCGAACACTGGCTGGGCGTCAAGTATGGAGTCGTCGCCGGCGGTTGAGTATCTGGTGTGTCCAACGGCGCTAGTGCCGCTTAAGGTGGCGAGATTTTTTTCGTTGAAGACGCGCATGACGAGACCGCGGTCTTTTATGGTGTGAAGTTTCTTTCCGTCCGAAGAGCTTATCCCGGCCGCTTCTTGGCCACGATGTTGAAGCGCGTGCAAAGAGAAATAAGCTAACTTCGAGGCGTCATCGCAACCATAAATCCCAACAACGGCGCATTTTTCGTTCATATTTTCTCGCAAGACAAAATCCTTATACTATCAATGGTTAAATAATGCCGCAATTATACTCAAAATATCTATATGTAATCTTATTTTAAAATGGAACTAAATTTGCTTAATAAAGCTAAATTATTCCAAGACAGGTCGGAGCTATGAAAATTGTATTGCAAAACAATCTTATTCTCATCACGACGGGATTTGAGACTTTAAATACCGGATGGATGAAAGAGTTTTTAAATCATCATTCCCGTGGTATGCTGTTTTTGCCAAAAGCCGTGTTGGTGTTTAGAAATGAAAATTTGAAAGAAGTCAGAGACGAGTTTTTAAGCCAATTGAGTCAATTCCACGCCTCGAAACATGAGCTTCCCTATCAGTTTTTTCTGCGATCTATGCTCAAATACGGAACGCAGCCAATTAAAATACAACTGCACCAACTAGAAGAGCCGCAGACTCTTAAAGTCAATTTGTACGCCTATGACAGAGACACGGTTTTAATCTCGCTCGAATACCCAAACGCTTGGGTCATAAGCTATTTGAAATCGCAACTTGAGGTCTATATAGAAAAAGGCACGGACGTCTCTTTGGTCATCGACGTGTCGGACTACAAGGCGAAGTCTAGACTCGAACGCGCGCTTAACAAGCGCCATATCCTGCACTATCAAATCCAATACACCTACGACAATCATTTTATGTCCAAGCTGTACAGCGATTTCGCCAACTTTAGTTTTGGGGATTTGTGCAAAGAGAGCGAGGAAGACGAAAACGCGATTTTTTACACGGTTTTGGAATGCCCGATAGGAGCTTCCCAGGACGCGCTTAAAAAGAGCTACAAAAAGCTCACAAAAGTCTATCATCCGGATAAAATTTTTAACGACAGCCCTCATATGGTCAAACATTACACCCAAAAGTTTCAACTTCTGCAAGAGGCCTACGCCGCCCTTAGAATCGTTAGTTGATAAAATTTTCTATCAGCGGCTCTCTGGAGCTCGACTTTACGAGCGATTCGAAGTCTTCGCTCGAGTAGAGCGCCAGTTCCTTTCCTCTCATTCGCGTCAACTCGTTTGAGAATCCGCGTTTCGAGAATAAAACTATTTGAGTGGGCTCGATATCGAGTTTCTCGCATTTTTCGTTTATCTTGTTGAGTTCGCTTTTGTTGACTTTGTGATTCGTCCATTTGCATTCGCCAACGTATATCTTCTCATCGTCCATAATCGTGAGTATGTCTATCTCCACGTCGGCGTCCCAGTAGCTTCCCGAACTGAGTATTTGCGAGTCTCTAAGATTGTAGTTTAGCAGCACCTCGGACAACTCTTCGAACACCAAACTCGTGTAGGAGTTTCGCTTTTGCTGGAAGTTTTCAAGCACTCCCTGGAAATCGCCATTTTTGATATTTCTGATTTGCGGAGCTATAAAGTAGAACCAAAACCTTACGAAAGGGTGGGTGAAGAGAACCTTGTGCGACACTCGGTGTCTCGCGTCTTCGCGTTTGAGTTTTTCGTTTGGATTCGCGTCGCGGGGGTGGCGTTCGCGAGAGTATTCCATCTGGATCAAACCCTTGTCTTGCAAGAAGTTTAAGGCTCCCCCTCCGTTGCTGTTGTTGAGACCGGCTCTGTTGAAGGCTGAAAATATCCGCCTGTCCCCAACCGCTAGCGCTTGCAGGAGGCGTTTGTTGTTGGACTCGCCCAAAGTCAGTTCTTCTAGCTTTTCGTTGAGCGCCGCGAAGTTCCCGAGTATAAGCTCTCGAATGAGCTCGCTTATGGGTCGAGCGGTGTCGATATCCCAGCCAAGTCCCCCAAAAACCGCGAAATACGAAATTTGAGTTTCCATATCCTCAGGGTAGTTTCTGAAGTAAAACGAGCGGAACTGAGTTAAGAGCTTTAAATTTGTCATAAAATATTGTAGCGTATTTCGTAAAAAGTCTCTTACATTTCGCTGGCGAATTTGAGCGCGTCTATGCCGTATCTCTCTCGCAGACTTTGCGCGGATTCGCTAAGAGCGCGCATCTTTCGCTCGTCCTCGAAACCGATGAGCGACAACTCCTTTTTGGAGTCTCGCGTGAAACTGGAGCAGTTAACGCCAATTCTTATAACGCGAAGCCGTCTTTGAGCGTCCGCTTCGTTAAAAAGCGACATACACAAAGAGTCAAACTTTTTTTCGGTGAATATTTCCGCCAAGGAGACGTTTTTATGAGAAGACTGGTTCATTTCGTAAGAAACGCTAAGGGTGAAGACGGTTGGAATGACGTCGAGTTTGAGAATGGCGAAGCTAAGATGTCGGGCCAACACGTGAACCCTGCGCCTAAGCTCGACTCTGTCGAACAGCGGGTCGAAGGTTCTTGAAATTCCTATGGATTTTCTTCTGTGGCTAGTTTCGATCGGCGCGTCGGTAAGTCCCGCGACCCGTTTGTATAGCTCTTTGGCGTAAGGCCCCCAAGACTCGAGGGTTCCTCGGCGGTTTCTCAAATCGCCAAGAGTGTGGATGCGAGCGGAGAGAAGCTTCCCCTTCATGCTTTTGCCGATTCCGGCGAACTCTTCGACTTTGATTGGATTTACGAAGTCGTCGAAGTTGTGGGAGACTATGGTTTTGCAGCCGAAGGGTTTCGCGTACGTGGTGGCGAGTTTGGCTATGTAGCGAGTTGGAGCGGCTCCGATGGAGACTGGAAGCTTCAACTCTTTTTTTATCTCGTGGCGAAGGTTGTCTATAAACGCGGGTATGTCCTCGTCCTCGACCCAGCCGCTCAAATCGCCGTAAAACTCGTCGATGGAGGCTTGCTCGACGAGAGGAATCCTGCTCGCTAAAAAATCATGAAGCTTGTGGGAGAGCTCTTGGTAAAGCGACATGTTCGGCGCCTTTATGATGAGCTCGGGGCAGAGTCGCAGCGCTTCGCGAACGCTCATGGTCGTTTTGACGCCAAAGGCCCGCGCTTCGTAGCTAGACGTCGTCAGTATGCCGCGAACTCTTCCGTCCTCGTCCGTAAAGGCGTCCAAGTCGTCATCCTTTTTTTCGTAAGGCTTGTAAAAAGTTGGAACGAAGCTTCCGCTGTTTTGTAGGTTGACGGTTTGGTTCTTCGCGTCTTTGCTGAAGATTTTCGCGTCGCTTCTCCCGCCAATGGCGACGGCCAGCCGTTCGAGGGATGGGTCCGCTATTCTAGCGGCGCTAACGAAAAAGCAGTCTATATCTATGTGTATTTTCATAAAAAGATAATACTTCTATTTTATTCACATTGTCGATAATATGACAAATTGCCAAAATTTGATTATAATTTCAACAAAAAACATAGGAGCGCCTTATGTCGCAAATATCTAAAAATATAGGATGCTCGAATCCGGATTGCGTCGCCAAAGACGATTGCGCTCGTCAGGAGATCGCGAAAAACGGGACTGCGGTCGAAGTGAGAATCTTTGGCGGAACGGCGCAAAAACAATGCGGAAAGTTTATTCAAAAATAGATGCGGTGTCTTTTGCTCGCGCTCGCTCTTTTATTTAGCGCTTGCGGCGTTAAAAACTACGAGTTTAGCGAACCCAAAATCATCATTGTAAAATCCCCAAAATTAAAATTCGCGGACTTGGGTTACGTCAGGCACACGGACGACGCCATTGAGCTGGAGTTGTTTGTCGCCGGCAAGATGGTCAAAAAAATCACAATAAACCATCTGATATGCGTGGACGAGGGCTGCATGGGCAAAACCGCTTTCAACGCGGAGTATCTAAACGCCTCCTACCCAGAATCTTTGCTGCAAAACGTAATATTGGGGCGTAAGATATACGATGGAGAAAATACGCTAAAAACTGGGAGCGGTTTTTCGCAAAGCGTTCGAACGCGAGACGCGGAGATAGAGTACGCGGTCAGCGCGAACGCCATATCTTTCAAAGATAGAAAAAACAAAATAATAATACAAATCAAGGATACCAATCAATGACTTCAAGAAAATTTGTGGGAGCGCACGCCTCGGCTAGCGGCGGCGTTTACAACGCGGTGACGAACGCTCGGGCCATAGGCGCCAAGGCCTTCGCGCTGTTTACCAAAAACCAAAGGCAATGGGTGGCGAAAGATTTGGACGCGGAGACGATTGACAAGTTTAAAGGCGCGCTCGAAGCGAGCGGAATCTTGCCCAAACACGTGCTCCCTCACGACTCCTACCTTATAAATCTAGGTCACCCGGAAGCGGATAAGCTAGAAAAATCGAGAGTGGCGTTTGTAGACGAACTTCAGCGTTGCGAGCTTTTGGGCCTTGATCGTCTCAACTTTCACCCGGGAAGCCATTTGGCGACGGTCAATAAGAAAGACAAAGAAAACTTGGAAGTCATGAAGCCCATCGAAGACGTTTGTTTGGACGTCATCGCCGAGTCGATAAATATCGCCCTTGACAAAACGCGAGGCGTAAGCGCCGTTTTGGAAAATACGGCGGGACAGGGAAGCAATCTTGGCTGGCGTTTCGAGCATTTGGCTCACATCATAGATAAAGTCGAAGATAAAAGCCGTATCGGCGTTTGCGTGGACACTTGTCATATGTTTACGGCGGGCTACGACATAAGAACTCGTGAAACTTATGATAAAACTTGGTCGGAGTTTGAAAAAATCGTAGGCTTCAAATATCTTATGGGTATGCATATAAACGACTCGAAACCGCCATTGGGAAGTCACGTGGATAGACACCACTCTTTGGGAAAAGGCGAAATCGGGCTTGACGCTTTTAGGTTTATCATGAACGACGAGAGGATGGACGACATTCCGCTTATTCTTGAAACAATCGACGATACTATTTGGAAAGAAGAGATAGAAATGTTGTATTCTTTTATAACTTTAAGAAATAATACTGTAATATAATTTCAGAAATTTTTTAGAAAAAAGGAAAATAATATGAAAAAAATTCTTTTAACGTCGCTTGTGGCAAGTTCAATACTAATGGCCGGAGGGTATAAAATTCCCGAAGCTTCGACAAACGCGGTTGCTCTAGGCGCTGCGAATATCGCGCACAATCACAGCGCTGATGCAGCGTACTACAATCCGGCTAGCATGGTTTTTATGAGCGACGAGCATCAAATTGAAGTCGATTTGACATATATTGGGCTTGATGGGACTAAATATACTCCAGTTACAGGTAGCGCAATAAGTGCTAAAAACGAGAATTTTATTGTGCCATCTCTACATTACGTATCTAAAAAATTAGGAAATTCTGGGGCTAGAGTTGGTTTAAGCATAGTCTCTCCGGCGGGACTCTCGAAAAGATGGGGTGAGCAGCCTGCAAAAGCTTCCGCTGAAGAGTTTACCCTTCAAACTATAGAAGTAAATCCAACCGCCGCGTTTGAAGTAAATGATCAAGTTGGGGTTGCGGTCGGTTTTAGAGCCGTTCATTCTTCTGGCATTGTTAAGGCAGCGCCAGTCGCTGGCGTAGTTTCACAAGATATGACAGGGGATTCTTTAGACTTTGGATACAACTTGGCATTAGCGTATAAACCAACTTCGGATATCGAAATTGCTTTAACATATCGCTCCAAGGTGGACCTAACGGTAGAAGGCTCGGCTGATTTGCAACATCCAGGACTTACAAATGGAAATTATAACGTTAGCGTTACCATCCCAATACCAGCAACATTCTCAGCTGCGATAGCGTATACTCTATCAACCAAAACGACTGTTGAGTTTGTTTATGAAAAGAATTATTGGTCCGCATATTCAAATCTTGATTTTAATTATGAGAATGCTACGGTTGAAGCTAGCGCGTTTGGCGCTTCAAAACCAAAAAACTGGAAAGACGCAAACGCGTTCCGTTTAGGTATAACGCAAGAACTAGACGCGCTTACTCTCATGGCCGGTTTGGTTATTGACGATAGTCCGGTTCCCGACGCGACGCTTGGTTTTGAACTTCCAGATTCCGATTCCACGGCGGTGTCATTGGGCGGAAGATATAAAATCAACGATCAAGTAGACGTAGGTCTGTCCGCGCTTTATTCCATGCGCGAAGATAGAACCGTTAACAACGCTAGCCTAAATGGCACATTCTCAGACTCAAACGTACTGATAGTGTCAGCGGGAATTGGCTATAAATTTTAAGGAAAACATTGAAAACTCTAGTAAACTTCCTATCGCAAAAAAAGATTGAAAAATCCGATATTTTCATACATTTGAAATGCGACGAAGCCGAAGCGTTGATGCTTCAGCGCATCGCGAAAAAATATATAGAAGGTCAAGACGACATCATGGTTTTGGATTTGCTTCAAGACCTCTATCCTAGCGAGGGCTACGAATATCTAAACCATCTCTCCGAGTTGAAAAATTTGCTTGAGCTTGGCTGGCTGCATCAACAGAGTTTCACTCCTCTGAAGATTTCCGAAGTCACTCCGCTCGAGCTGCTAAACGCCGCGGTCGGGCTCACTCCGTCGTTTTTAAAACTGCTCCAAGAGGGCACTCTGGAAGTGGATCTGCCGGACGTGAAGCCTTACGGCGACCATTTGGAGTATTTGCAAGACCAATTCTTTCGCATAGAACTTTACGAAAAGATGAGCGTCGCGCGCCAAAGCGTGCACGAACACTCTCTCGGCGTCGACAGGATTCAGCACAAGCTGCAACTTTTGGAAAAACGCATAGAGGAACGCATCGCGCAAACTCCGCAAAGTTTGGTTTTGGACAAGTTTTTCAAACAAAAAAAGATGAGCGTTTTCGAGCAAGTGATTTTCATAGCGCTTCTTCGAGAGGAGTACAGCGGTTCGGAGACGTCCCTGCGCGAGATGAACGCGCTTATAGACTTGATTTCGGTGGACGAGTACGAACGCATCAAAAACCGTTCGCTTCTCGAAGACGGCTCCAACCTTATAGGCTCTGGCGTCATCGACTACGAGGAGATGCTAAATCCTTTTGGGGGAATAAGCCGTTCTTTTTACATTGTGGACGAGGTGCTTCAAAGCATTATACATCCGCAAAAAAATAAAAAAGTGACTCGTCTCAAACTAAACGCGCTCATAGAACAGCAAGACATTTTCGAGTTGGTCGACAGCGAGACGTCTTTGGACGACGTCGTCTTGCATAAAAAGACGGAAGAAACGTTGCAAAACTTGATGCGACAAGTCGACAAAGAGGTTATCGCACGTTTGGTGAAGTGGGGCGTCAAAGACAAAAAAAGCGGCATCGACGCGAGGATTATCTTTTACGGAGCGGCTGGAACGGGCAAGACTATGACGGCCTACTCGCTCGCGAAGTCGCTCAAACGCCAAGTCCTCGCGTTCGACTGTTCCAAAATCCTCTCCATGTACGTGGGCGAAAGCGAAAAGAACGTTCGCAAGATTTTCGACACTTTTTACGACCTTTGCGAAAAAACGAAAACGGAGCCGATTTTGTTGCTAAACGAGGCGGACCAGTTTTTGGGCGCTAGAAGCAGCGGAAACATCACGGGCTCGGACCAGATGCACAACCAAATGCAGAACATCTTTTTGGAGCAGATAGAGAACTTTCGCGGAATGCTTATCGCCACCACGAACCTGCTTGAAAACATCGACAAGGCTTTTTCGCGTAGATTCAACTACAAGATAGAGTTTAAAAAACCCGACAAACTCCAACGCGAGAGATTGTGGGAGTTGATGCTTCCAAAAGACGCGCCTTACGAAGAGGGTTTTGAGCCCAAAGAGTTGGCGACTTACGCTTTGACGGGCGGACAAATCAGCCTCATCGTAAAAAACACGGCTTACAAAGTCGCGGTTAAAGAAGACCCGCTTTTTACGTTCAAAGACTTTATCGACGAAATCCACAGAGAAAAAGACGCGAATTTCGATAGCGACAAATTGATGGGCTTCCTAAACAAGTAAATCTTCATTAAATCTTCATAGTTTGGCAATAAACTTCTTTTCTAATAGAAAATTTTAGAAGGAGTTTATAATGAACGTAAATAGTTCGGTTCAGTCTAGCTATCAAACTCAGCCGCAAAACGGCTATGGCGCGCAGAGTAAAAGCGCCGACAGCCAAATTTCCGCGCTTTTAAACGCGAATAGCGCTCCTCTGGACAAAGTCGCGTTTAGCGACGCCGCCATGAAAACTTCGCAAAAAGCCGCCAGTCAATCACAGCTTCAATCCCAATCCAATTCTTCAGCGGCGGACACGAAAGATTTCCAATCAATTTTGATGAAAAGTATGTTGTCGGCTTATGGCGTTTCGAACGCCGTGACAAACAATCTGAGCCTAAGAGCGTAAACAAAGAGTGCCGTTTCACGCAACTATGGACAATTGCGATGAGATTCAGTCATTAAAAGCCGTTAATTCAATTCTCGCATTTTGGGCGTATAATACGGTAAAAAAAGGATTTCAGTGGTAAACGGCGCGATCAAAGCCTTGAAAGCGAATAGATTGAAAACTTTTCTAATATATTTCAGTCTCACCTTTTCAATCGTATCCATTTTTTTGATTAGCTCCATATCCAACGGAATCATAGATATGTACAGTTCCATGCTGCGAAACGACGGCGATATCATAATAACGCAGGCCAAGATTTCCGACACTTTCTTCTCCAACGTCGACGTTGGCCTTCTTGAAAAAATCAAAAAGATAGAGGGCGTTCGCGACGCTTCGGCGATGGTCATTGGCGCTTCTCCCGTCGAGTCGCTTCCAATCGTCGCCATTTACGGCGTGAGCCAAAACGCGTTCAAAGGCTACAAACTTGTCAAAGACTCTTATCCAAACAAAGGCGAGGCGTTGGTCGGTCAATCGATTTACAACAGTTTGAGCGACAAAAAAAACGTAACCATCTCAAACAAAAAGTTCGCAATCTCCGGAGTGTTTAAAAGCGAGATAGGTTTTGAAAATGGAGGTATCGTTTTAAACATAGACGAGGCGGGAGAGATATTCAACAAAAGCGCTTCGATAATCATGATCGACTCGAACCTCAACATGGACGCGAGCGCCATCATCGAAAAAGTGAAACTCTTGGACGAAAACATCGACGTGAAATCGACCGAGAGCTTCGTGCGCGACTACAACCAGTTTAAAATCATCAGAACTTCCGCGAGAGTGATTTCCTTTTTGGCGTTTTGCATGGGACTGATAGGGATAGTCAGCATCATGAGCATCACTGTAAACCAAAGAAGAAGCGAGTTTGGCATCAAAAGGGCCATAGGCGCGTCGATGGGAAAAATCATATCGGGCATTCTCGCGGAGGGCGTCATACTTGGCGTTTTTAGCTTCGCGAGCGCTTACGCGTTTTCGTCCTTAACGCTATATCTGATAAAAAACTCTTCGCATTTGCAAGGCTACGTCAATGGCGAAATCTCGTCCCTTTTGGCGTTGGCCATTTTTTTCGCTTCGATTTTGATGGTGGCGCTCGGATCGATTTTACCCGCGCTAAACGCGGCGAAGACAGACCCAATCGTTTTGATTCAAGGAAATAGATCATGATAAAAGCGAGGAGCGTTTCGCACTCGTACAAGAACGACGTCGCGCTTGAAAACGTTAGCCTCGAAGCGCGAAGCGGAGAGTTCGTGGCGATAGTGGGGGAGAGCGGAAGCGGAAAATCAACGCTGCTTTCGATACTCTCCACCCTTTTGACGCCAACGCGAGGCGACGTTTATTTCGACGACGTCAACTATAAAGATATCAAAAACATAGACAAGTTTAGAAAAGAAAACATTGGCTTCGTCTTTCAGTTTCACTATCTTATAGATTATTTGAGCGTAAAAGAGAATCTCAAACTCGCCAAAGAAGACGCGAGTTTGGAAGATTTGCGAAAGCTGTTGGGGCTTCTTGGCGTAGAAAATTTGATAGACAAGCATCCAAACGAAATCTCGGGAGGGGAGAGGCAAAGAGTGGCGATAGCCAGAGCTTTGGTCAACAACCCCAGCGTTATTTTCGCGGACGAGCCTACTGGAAATCTCGACTCGAAAAACTCCCTCAGAGTTTTCGAGCTTTTTAAAAAACTATCAGACGAAGGAGCGACGATCATAGTGACGACTCATGACAGAGAATTGGCCAAACTGGCGGATAAAATATACGAGGTGAAAGATGGACGACTTTAACGAATTTATACGGTTTCATTTTAAGGCCTCGTTCGCGTTTTTCGCCATCGGCTTGGCGTTTGGACTCGTTTACTCCATAAATTTGCTTGGGTATTCGCTAAACTCTCCAATGTTGGACCCATACAATATGAGGACGATACACATAAGTTTGACGCTCTACGGCTTCATCACCCTAATGCTTTCAACGCTTCCTTTTTTGCTTATAAACAAAGAGGTCGGCGCCAGCGAAGACGGACTGCGCTATCTCAACATATTTTTCGTTTTTTGGTATATATTTTTGGTTTTTATGATTGTGACGCTATTGTTTGGCAACCATAGAGGGTTGGCCTTTTACGATTTCAACTACTCTCTCAATTTTATTTTGGCGGCGGCCGGTCTTTTTTACGCCGTGGCTTTGTACAAGTTTATAAAACTTTACGAAACGATTCCGATGTGGGTGAAGGTCTCTTTTGGCGTCGTTCTCGTCTCCCCGATCGCGCTTTTGATTTTGATGAACCCGATAATCGGCCAGGTCGAGAAAACGGTTAGCGGCCCTCATGGGGACAACACTTTGGGTATGAGTTTGGCGTTGATTCCGCTCTACTATCTCATCATCAAACTGCTAAACAAAGAGGAGTTCGCGGCGAGATGGAACGTCTTGTGGATCGTTCCAACCGTCTTGTACTTCGCCAGCGTTTTGTACAGAACGTTCGTGGACTCGCTTTCCTACGAGCAGGAATGGTTTTTGCAGTATCTTACGCTCTTGTACGTTCCCATTCTTTATAGATGGTACAAAGATTCGGATATCGAGGGGTTTTCGAGAAAAGCGCTTTTGACGTCCATTTTGGCGTTTTTGTTCGTGGACGTCGAGGGAAATATCTTGTTTATTCCAGATATAAGATGGCTTTTTCACAGAAACGATTTGATAGTGGCGCATTCGCACGTAGCGCTGGCCATCGGCGTCTTTTTCATGGTCGTGGCAATGTTTTCAAAACATATCGAGTACATAGGCAAAAAAGCGTTTTACAATATTTACCTATTTGGAATTTTGGGGATTTTCACGGTCTTGTCTCTGAGCGGATTCGCGCAAGCGGGTTTCCTAGCTTTGGACGTTTCCACGCTTTGGATATTTAGAAGCGTCTTTGGCTTTATAGTTCTTTTGAGTCTACTCCCGCTTGTGAATTTCAAAAGAACTTGCTCAAGGTTGGATGCGTACAACTTGCTTGGAGTGGCCAACGACGGGCTTGGCGGGATATTTTTGATTTTACTGGCCGCCTACGTTTACCCTCTGCTCGGGTTTTCCTTTGAGGGCAAGTACGAGTACGTGGTTTTCGCTTTCGTCTCGATGACCGGTGTTACGCATTTGATGGCCTTAAGCTATAAAGAGCACTCGGACATGCTCGCGAGAGTCACCGCTATCGTTAGAGTGTTTCTTAGCTCGGTCTTTTTCGCGCTCTATTTGTCGGGCGCCCTTGGCGTCGAAGCTTTGATTATTTCGACGTTCGATTTGCTCTTCGCGTCCGTTTACTTCGTGTTTCTCTACAAAGGAGGCGCAAAATGAGAAGATTCGCGCTAATACTCTTTGTCGCGTTTGAGCTGTGCTACTATTTGCTTATAATTCAAACGGGAGTGGTCGAATATTTTTCCTCGGATTTGGCCGTGATTTTCGTTCTGCCTTTGGGCGGCGTTATCGGTTCTCTTCTGAGCTTTTACGTAAAGACCTCCAACGAGAACAAGATCGCCGTTTTTTTAAGTTTGCAATTAATCGTGAGCTTTTTTTATCCCAACGTTTCTCAGGTCTCGCTTTTCGTTTTGGGCGTCTCGAGCGGAGCGATCGCTCCTCTTATGATAAACGAACTTAAAAAAGCGCAAACCATAGACATTGGAGCGGCTCTCGGGGTTTCTTACGCGGTGGGAACCCTGTTGTTCAATTACGACGTTTCGCAAAGAGGCGGTTTGGCCGTGGCGTTCACTTTGATAGTTTTGATCAGTTCGAGATTTTTGCCCAAAATGGCGGTAGAAGACGCGAATGGCGATAGCCACTCTTTGGCGCTTATGATGGTTTGGATTTTTTTGGATTCGGCTCTTTTCGAGACGCTCTCGAGAGACGCTTATATCCCAATATGGAGGCTTGGATTTAGCTATGAAATAGTTCTTTTTCATCTGCTTGGCGTTGCGATGGCGTTGGCGGTAGATCTTTCAAAACGACGCAAAGAGACGCTAATACTCATACTGTTCGCGCTAAGCTACGCTGCGTATTTTTTCAAAGAAGCGGCTTTGCTCTCCGCGATTTACCCAATCGCGATCTCGTACTACAACGTCGCCATCTTGCGAACGCTGATGAAAAAGGATCTTAAAACGATAGGGATATATATGGTGTTTACGGCTTGGTTGGCTTCGGGCGCGGGTTTGTTCGTCGCGCTCAACGCTCTTATAGGATTCGTTCCAATCGCGCTATTGTCGCTTGGAACGTTCGATAAACGATATTTTAAAAAAATGGAGACGAGAAATGTATAAAATTCTACTTTTAGCTTTATTGGCGATTGGCGCGAACGCGGGCGATTTAACGCTCACGGAGGGACGCGTCGGGGCTCACACCGAGGTTTTTGGAGACAGCGCTATCAATCCCGAGACTACTATGATAACTTCGGCGTTGACGATTGACGACTTTATCGAATCGATTCGCGGAGAGATATCCATAACGGCGCTTTCGCTCAAAAGCGACAACGACGCCCGAGACGAACACATGTACGAGGCCATCAAGGCTCAACTGGAAAAATTTATAACCGTGCGGATAAACAAGGTGGCCAAAGACGACAAGGGCTACGTTCTTAGCGCTTCTTTGACTCTCAATGGAGCCACGAAAGACATCAACTCTTCGGCCACAATCGCGCGAGAAAACGCAACGCTCAAGATATCCGGCGCGTTTAGCGTCAATATGACCGATTACAATATCGCGCAGCCAAAGATGTTTTTTCTAACGGTCAGAAATCAGGTCGATATAACTTACGAACTTAACTACAAGGAAAAATAGCATGAAAAAAATACTTATATTGGTCGCGTTGGCGACGTTTCTAACAGCGAACGATTTTAGCGTAGGCAAGGAAATCACTCCTTTCTCTTTGCCCGATCAGTTTGAAAAAACGCATACGATCGACAAAACGACGCGGACGATAATAGTTAGTTTTGAAAAAGACACGGGCGCGGACATGAACGCGTTTTTGGCCACCAAAAGTCCAGACTACTTGGAAAAACGCAACGCCGCGTTTATCGCCAACATCTCCGAAATGCCCTCAATCATCACAAAATTGTTCGCTATGCCAAAGATGAAAAAGTATAAGCACGACGTTCTTTTGATAAACGACGAAGAGGATAAAAGGTTTGAAGCCAAAGAAGAGAAAATAACGATATACAAACTCGTCGACGGCGTTGTGAGCAAAATAGATTTCGTATCTACGTCAAAAGAAGTCGACGAAGCTTTATAGAGTTGAAATATCTTCCCGAGCCGTCCACGATAGTCGTTAACGTCAGTCATGAGGATTTGGACGGGTTGAGGATATTGCATATTAGCGATTTGCACATAAGCAAAAAAACTTCGAGAGCTTCTTTGGAGAAGCTCGTCGACGTTTGCGACGGCCTAAGCGGCGACTTCGTGGCGCTCACAGGCGACGTCATAGACGCTCCCGTCAAACTCCTTAAAGATAAACTCGAAATCTTAAACTCCATGTCCTCGAGAGTCTATTGGATTAGCGGAAATCACGACATTTTTTACGGTCTCGAGGATTTGAAAAAAGAGCTGAACAATTTTATTTTTATGGACAACGAGCGCGAGTTTTTCACTTTCAACGAAAAAAAGATTCACATAGTGGGCTTGCCGGATAGATTCTCAAAATTTTTCAAAATCAAAAGAGACGTTGACGAAATCGTAAAACGCTCCAAAGAAAACTCTCCGACCATCTTCTTGTCGCATCAACCCAAAGACTTCAAAATAGCCGCAGAGGCGAACGCTTCTCTATTTTTATGCGGACACACGCACGGCGGTCAAATCTTCCCCTTTCACTATATCGTCAGACTCGTTCAGCCATTTCTCAAAGGACTGCGTTACAGAGACAAAATGGCCATCTACGTAAACTCCGGCTTGGGTACGTGGGGATTGCGCCATAGATACAAGGCCCCGAGCGAAATAAGCTTGTTGAAACTCAGCTATGGCGAATAAGCGCGCGTCTGTTACTTTTTGACTCTTAAGCGCGAAAACAAAAAATATCAGTGTTGCGATAAGTGACGTCCGCAAGCACTTGACCCCCTATTAAACTTTTATTTAATACTCTTTTTGATATAGTGCGTTAACTGTTTTTTCTAGCGCTAAGCGCCTAGTAGACAAATATTAATAAGGGTTATATTTAATATCACCCTGAATTTTAAAGGTAGGTTATATGGAGCATATAGTGACTTCAAACCCGTATTTTGGGGTATTTGTACTTTTTGTTTTAACATTTGGCGCGTTTACTATGACTACGATCGTCGCTCGTTTGGCGAGTCGCGCGCTCGCTCGCAAAGATAGCGAAAAAATCAAACTTTCCGTTTACGAGTGCGGACCGGAAATCACGAAGCAGCCAAATAGAGTGTCGCCGCAGTTTTATCTGTTCGCGTTGCTGTTTTTGCTGTTTGACGTGGAAATCGTGTTTATGTTCCCGTGGGCTGTCGACTTCAAGGCGCTTGGTTGGTTTGGTTTCGCCGAGATGTTGACGTTTATCTTATTATTGGCGATTGGTTTCGCTTACGCTTGGAAAAAAGGAGCTTTGGAATGGCACAACATAAAGTAAATTACACTCAAGACGGCGGGCTTCCCGTCGCTCTTACTAGTATAGACAAAATCGTAAACTGGGGACGCTCAAACTCGCTGTGGGCGCTAACCTACGGTCTCGCTTGCTGCGGAATCGAGATGATGGCTTCGGGCGCTTCGAGATTCGACTTCGACCGTTACGGCACGATTTTTCGCGCGAGTCCCCGTCAAGCCGACGTGATGATAGTGGCGGGAACGCTCACCAAAAAGCACGCCGAGTTTATCAAAAGACTTTACGATCAAATGACGGAGCCTAGATGGGTTATATCTATGGGTTCGTGCGCGAACACCGGCGGTATGTTCAACACGTACGCGACCGTTCAAGGCTGCGATAGAATCATCCCGGTGGATTTGTATCTTCCAGGTTGCGCTCCGCGTCCCGAAACGCTTCAGTACGGAGTGATGTTGTTGCAGCAAAAAATCCGCGCCAACAAAGCCGGAAACGCGCAAAAAGCCAAGAGGTTGATGTAATGAGAGCCTATACGCCCAAAGACGACGTACAAGCGAAAGCTTACTACACGGATAGATTCTACGTAGCGCCGCAAGTGCCCAAGCAAGACGTCGAGAGCGACGCGGTTTTCGCGGCGGATTTAGCGGCGATAAAAGCCAGGTTCGAAGTAAAAGACGCTTTCATCCAAGTGACCAACATGGTCGTTTACGTTAACGCGAACGACATTTATAATCTCTTGGAATTCATGAGAGACGAGCTGGAATACACGCAACTTACGGAAATGTCCGCCATTGATTGGTTGGCCAAAGACGACACTTTTGAAATATTTTATCAGATGTTGAGCATGAACAAGCGCAAGCGAATTCGAATCAAATACTCCATCAACAAAGGCCAAGCGGTCGACAGCGTCGAGAAGCTTTTTAGAAGCGCCGACTGGAGCGAACGCGAAATGTTCGACATGTTCGGCATAGAAGCGAACAACCACCCGTTTATGAAAAGAATTTTGATGCCTTACGATTGGCAAGGACATCCTCTTTTGAAAACTTATCCATTGCAAGGCGACGAATTCGCCGCTTGGTACGAAGTGGACAAAATATTTGGAAAAGAGGCGAGAGACGTCATCGGGCCTGAAATCCGAGACACGGCTAGAGTCGATCGCTACGATAGCGAGCGTTTCGCTCGTCTAGGCTACGAAGTTCCAAAAGGAACCAAGATAACGGACGACATGGAGAAAACCACGCAAAGCTACCAAGAAGAGGGCGGAGTGTTTTTGATTAAAAAATTTGATAAAGAGACGTCGGTTGTTATTGACGATCCTCAAAGATAGGGCGGTTAAATATGGCACAAGTAAAAAATAGACTATCACCGTTTTTTGAAAACATTACGTTCGACAGAGAAGACAACGAGCTCATACTAAACTTCGGTCCTCAGCATCCATCCGCTCACGGACAGTTGCGTTTGATGCTGCACCTTCAACAAGAGCAAATCGTCAAAGCGCATCCAGACGTGGGCTATCTTCACCGCGGTATGGAGAAGATGGCTGAAAATATGATTTACAACGAGTTTATGCCTACGACCGACCGTATGGATTACATCGCTTCGTCTTCAAACAACTACGGGTTCGCTCTCGCGGTTGAAAAACTTATCGGTTTGGAAGTTCCTCGTCGCGCGAAAGTGATTCGTATGATGCTTTTGGAAATCAACCGTTTGATGAGCCACCTTTTTTGGTTGGCTACGACGGCGCTTGATATTGGCGCTATGACGGTCTTTCTTTACGCTTTTCGCGAGAGAGAATACTTGATGGACATTATCGAGGGTTATTGCGGCGCTAGACTCACTCACGCGGCTATCCGAATCGGCGGCGTTCCTTTGGACATTCAAGATGAGTTTTTACATCAATTGAGAATTTTTCTAAACAAACTTCCAGCGAACATTAAAGATTACGAAGATCTTCTCGACACGAACCGTATTTGGCTCATGAGAATGGAAGAAGTCGGCGTCGTTTCCAAAGAGATGGCGCTTTCGTGGGGATGCACGGGACCAATGCTTAGAGCTTCCGGTTTCGCTTGGGATCTTCGAAAAGAGGAGCCGTACGAGCTTTACGACGAAGTGGAGTTCAACGTTCCTTACTCGGACAAGGGCGACAACTTCGCTCGCTACCGAATATATATGGAAGAGATGCGAGAGTCCGCGAAGATTCTTTACCAAGTCATCGAAATGTACGAAAAATGCGTTGACAACAACGAAACGGCTTTGATGGCTCACTCCCCTAAGTATATTTCGGCTCCCAAAATAGACATTATGACCCAAAACTACTCTTTGATGCAGCACTTCGTGCTTGTGACTCAGGGGATGAGACCGCCGGTTGGCGAAGTTTACGTCGCGACCGAATCTCCAAAAGGCGAACTTGGTTTCTTCATAAACTCTCAGGGCGGACCGTATCCATATAGACTAAAACTTCGCGCTCCGTCATTTTGGCACACGGGAATTTTAACCGACCTTTTGCCAGGTCACTACATTCCGGACGTCGTTTCCATCATTGGGACGACCAACATAGTTTTCGGCGAGGTTGATAGATAATGAAAAGATATGACTTAAGACACTTGAAAGACGAATTCGAGCCTAGAATGAAAGAGATTCTCCTTGCTCACAAGGCTAAGGAAGTCGCGATTTTTTTATTTGAGATTGGCGACTTCACTCCCGTTCAGCGTTCGGCTGACCTTGTGAAAGAATCTGGTTATGAGTTGATGAACTCTTTAAAGTTCAACGAAGTCGATTGGACTATCGTTGTGAAAAAAGATTAGGATTTTATTGTGAGTAAAGTCTATTTTTCCACTTGGAACGGGGAACTGATAAACAACATCGGCAAACCCGAAGAAGAGTGGGAAGAATCAGCGTACAATCTGCCAGCTCAGTACGACGATCACCGCGATTCAAAAGCCTTCATAGGTTGGGACGGAGTGGCGTTGTTTGACGAAAACGTGGACGTAATCCGTTTGGCCATGGAGTACGCGGCGCAATACCAAGAGTATTCCGAAGCGTGCGGTAGATGCGCTCCCGGACGTTGGGGCGGTCGCATTCTTTACGACCAACTCGACAAAATCGCTCGCGGCGAAGGCGCGTTGGCCGATTTGGATCACCTAAAAGAGATTGGTCAAAGTATGCAGGTCACTTCGAAGTGCGAAATTGGAAAAACGGTTCCAACTCCCATCATCGATTTGATGACGCATTTCGAAGACGTATTCGTGGATTGTATAAAGAATCAAAAAAAATCTAAACACTACGACGACAAAATCGGCTATATCGCGAAGATAACCGCGCCTTGCACGGACGCTTGCCCCGCCGAAGTCGATATTCCAGGTTACATAGAAGGCGTTAGAGATTTGCGTTTTGACGATTCCCTCGAAGCGACGCGTCAAACCATGCCACTCGCGCACACTTGCGGTCGCGTTTGTCCGCATCCTTGCGAAGACGCATGCAGAAGAACGAACCTTGACGAACCAATCTCCATCATGGCGCTTAAGCGTCTTGGCGCGGATTGGGAAACCGATCACGGGTACGACTTTTTTCATCCAATGGAAAAAGCGCCTTCTATGGGCAAAAAAGTGGCCGTCGTGGGAGCCGGTCCAGCAGGTCTTACTACCGCTTATTATTTGGCGGCGGACGGCGTTGAAGTCGACGTTTACGAAGAGCTTCCGGTTCTCGGCGGCGAAGTCACGGTCGGCGTTCCCGAATACCGAATGCCTTGGGACAAATATCTCCAAGACATAGAGTGCGTTAGAGACATGGGCGTAAACTTCATCATGAACCACAGAGTCTCCGTTGAGGACATGAGAAGATTTGAGACGGAGTACGACGCGACGATGATCTCGTCAGGCACTCGCATATCCAAAAAAGTTTATTGCAACAACGAGCGACCTGAAATCACTGGCTATTGGGGCGCGATCGACTTCCTCGATCGAGTGAATCTTTACGTGAAGTTTGGCATCAAACTAACCGAGCCTCAAAAGAAAGAGTACGCGATTGATTCCGATTTCGTCGATTTGACTGGCAAAACCGTCGCTTGCGTCGGCGGAGGATTCACCTCCATGGACGTCGTTCGCTGCTCGATTCGCGCGGGAGCCAAAAGAGTCGTGATGATTTATCGTCGCGATGAAAAAACTATCATCCGAAACACGACTTATGAAGAGTATCACGAAGCGGTTGAAGAGGGAGTGGAGTTTATGTTCCACTCGGCCGTGGCCGAGATGAAAGACGAAGACAATATCTTGAAATCGCTAGTGATTGACAAGTTCGAGTTGGTCCCAGCCGCCGATGGCGGTCGTCCAGAACTTGTGAAGATAGAAGGCGCGTCCGAAGAGATAGAGTTCGACTACTTGATTCCGGCGGTTTCTCAAGCGGCGGACTTGAAGTTTCTTCCCCCTGAATGGGAATTGGAAATGACTTCATGGTCAACGATTAAGACGAACGGCAAAGACTATATGACGTCCCACAAAGGCGTTTTCGCCAGCGGAGATTGCGAGTATGGCCCTATGACGATAGTAAACGCGGTTGGACAAGCCAAACGCGGCGCTTCGGTTATGAGCCGTTATCTTCAGAGCGGCGAAATAAGCCTCACCGACGAAGAGATAATGTCGGATCATCTTCGAAAGCTTAAAGTTTACGATAAAAAAGAAAAAGTCAAAGGATGGTTGCCGGGACTCGCTCGCGAGCATAGCTCCGTTTTAGACATCGCTTATCGTCGAACGAACAACGAAGAGGTTAACTTGGGCTTTACTCAAGAAGAGGCGTTGGCCGAAGCCGATCGCTGCATGCGTTGTTATTACATCGCTATGGTTCAGGCGTAGGAGGTCGGATATGAAAAAATTAGTAAATTTTAAAATTGACGGCAGGGACGTTGTCGCGAAAAAAGGCGAGACCATTTTGCAAGTGGCGCGCAAAAACGACATCTATATACCGACGATGTGCTACATCTCCAAAACTTCGCCCTGCGCTTCGTGTCGCATGTGCGTAGTTGAGGCCAAAGGCGTCGACGGTTTCGTTCTCTCTTGCAACACTCCTCCGACCGAGGGCGTGGAAATAAGCACGAACAACGCCGAGTTGGAGAAAGAAAGAACAAACATCATGAAGCTTTACGACGTCAACCACCCTCTCGAGTGCGGCGTTTGCGACAAGTCTGGCGAGTGCGACCTGCAAAACAAAACTTTGGAGTTCGCGGTAGAAAAACAAACTTTTTCCACTCGCGAGCAACACCGTCCGGTCCAACATTGGGGGCTTATAAACTACGACCCCGCCTTGTGCATAATGTGCGAAAAATGCACCCATGTTTGCAACGAGGTCATAGGCGACGACGCGATAGACGTCTACTTTGGCGGATACAGCTCCGTCATCGTTCCTAAAAATAGCGACACTCTTGATTGCACTTTTTGCGGAGAGTGTATAGCCGTTTGTCCCGTTGGAGCGCTCGTTAGTTCGGACTTTCAATACAAAGCCAACGCTTGGGAGCTTAGTCGCGTGCCATCGACTTGCGCGCACTGTTCGGCCGGATGTTCTTTGGAATACGAAACGAGACACGACGGCATTGACGCGGACGATATTATTCACAGAGTGAAAAATAACTTCGAGTACGCGACGCTTTGCGGAGCTGGGCGTTTTGGTTTCGACTTTGACAATCGCTCTCCAAAAAACGAAGCGGCATTCGCCAACGCGCTAGAAGCTATGAAAAAGGCGAAGGCGATACGTTTCTCGTCTATGATTACCAATGAAGAAGCCCATATCTTGCAACTTCTAAAAGAAAAACTTGACGTTAAACTTTTCAACGAAGACGCGAGACAATACTCCTCGTTTATGCAAGCGTATAGCTCCGTTAGCGGAAAACTTCACCATAGCGGCTCTTTGGACGCGGTGAAGCAGGCTGACGCCGTTATTATCATCGGTAGTCGCGTTTCCACGGACAATCCTGGCGTTAGATACGCTTTGACGACCGCGGCGAGACGAAACGGAGCGAAAATAGTTTACGCTCATCCGTTGGAAGACGCTCTTATGCAAAACGTCGTAACGCAGCTTATGAAGCACGAAGCGGGTTCGGAAGAGGGCGTTATGGCGCTTTTAGCGAACGAACTTCTCAAGGGCGCCGATTTGAGCGAAAACGAACAAGCGTTCTTTGACGATTTGGACTTGGGATATTTATCAGCCGAGAGCAATATCGGCGAGGAAGAGTTTACTTACATGAGCAAAACTTTCGCGAGGGCTCAAAATCGCGTCCTGATCGTCGGAAGCGACGCGTTCGCCCATGAAAAAGCTCAAAATATCGCGAAGTTGGCCGCGATGATAGAAAAATACGCCAATTTCACTTTACTAGTCATTCCAACGCAATCGAACACGGTCGGCGCGTCGCTAATTTGCGATCTTGACATGGACGAAAATATAGAGAACGTCGTAGGCTACAACGCAAATGGCTCGTTCGTCATATCTTCGCTCAATGGCGCGGATTTGGCGATTCCCGCCTTAAACCAGCAAGAAGGAACCGTCGTGAGTATTGACAATCGAGTCTTGCCTTTAAACGCGGCGCTTAATTTCGACGGTTATAATTTAAACGACGTCGCGAACGAGTTAGGCGTTAAGAAAGAAAACACGATTGACTACACGCAAGAGTTGAACGCAAAATCCGGCTTTAAAGCGGTCGCGTTTGACGCTTTGGAAAACTTTTTGACTTCTCACGGCGAGGACGAGAGAGGGTATCTTTTGGACGAAGTCGAGCGCGAGATTGGATTCGAGTTGGACTCGGTTGACGAATTGCCGGACTTTAACGGCACGGTCGTTTATCATTCAAATCCAACGTTACAGTTCAACGGCTACACGAACGTTACGAAACAACTCGAACGCGACGATACTTTGAGAGGTTCGGCGCAGTTCGCTTCCGCCGCCAGAATTTCCGACGGCGACGAAGTGGAGATAAGCTTCGCGTCTACTACGATAAAAAGAATTTTTAAACTTGATAGCGAACTAAAAGGAACTATAGCTTTAAATCCAACGTTCGATGGCAACGCGGATTTAAATAGATATAAGTTTGAAAAAACCAAAATAGTGAGAATAACGCAATGAGTAAAATCAGTATAAACATCGACGGCAGAGATATCGAGACGAAAGAGGGCGAGTTTATATTAAACGCGGCTCGAGCGAACGATATATACATTCCGGCGATATGCTACCTGACGCGATGCAGTCCGACTTTGGCTTGTCGTCTTTGTCTAGTGGAGGCCGACGGCAAGCAAGTTTACTCCTGCAACGCCAAAGCGAAAGACGGCATGAGTATAACGACTACGACGCAAACGATAGAAAAAGAGCGACGCGCGATTATGGAAGTTTACGACGTGAACCATCCTCTTCAGTGCGGCGTTTGTGATCAGTCCGGCGAATGCGAACTGCAAAACTACACGCTTGAGATCGGAGTGGACTCTCAAAGCTATTCCGTCAAAGACGTTGACAGAAGCTCTCACGATTGGGGACATCTGCACTACGATCCGGGCCTTTGCATAGTTTGCGAACGCTGCGTCACCGTATGTAAGGATATGATAGGCGACAACTCTCTTAAAACGATCGCTCGCGGCGCGGACGCGCTAGAGGCCACGTTTAAAGAGAGCATGCCCAAAGACGCGTACGCGATGTGGAACAAACTAAACAAATCGGTTATCGGTTTGACAA
>ERZ889078.653-NODE-653-length-30969-cov-29.779517_pt1 | contig 30969 bp, 23 predicted proteins | sample MGYA00521266_ERZ889078 | MGnify/ENA primary metagenome ERZ889078 (study PRJEB32303, sample SAMEA104408618) | aquatic metagenome | biome: Brackish water; feature: Pelagic; material: water | place: Baltic Sea | collected 2014-06-16T06:34:00 | depth 76,534 m ...
TTTTCATAAGTTTCTCCATGTGTAATTATTACAAAATCTTTCGGATAGCGTAACCTTATCGTTAAATAAAGCAACCCAAACATAAATGCCTAGATTTCCCTACTGAAAATTGATAGCCGCATTATATACGCAGTGTGCTAAAAGATAGTTTAAACGAGGTTCTCGTTTCCCTTTTTTAGAAGGGAATTTATTTAGGCGCGACCCAAAGAGATCTTATTGCCTTTGAATTCTAAAATTTCCACGGCGATTTTGTCGCCTTCGTTCACGACGTCGCTCACTTTGTCAATTTTTTTGTCTGAAAGCTTGGAGATGTGTATGAGGCCGTCCGTTCCATCTGGAAGTTCCACAAACGCCCCAAAATCGACCACTCGCTTCACCACCCCTTCGTATTTGTCTCCAACTTCGTATTTTATTTTCGCTTGTTTTGGAGCGTTGACTATGTTCTCGATATGTCCGCGAGCGGCGGATACGCCACTTTTGTTCTTACCTGTGATTTTCACTTTGCCGTCTTTTTTGTCTATGTCGATAGCCACTTCGAATCTCTCAATCATTTCGCGAATCGTTTTGCCGGCTTGACCGATTATCTCGCCTATGAAGCTCGGGTCTATGTGGAAAAAATCGACGCTTGGAAGAACGCCTTCGTTAAACTCTATCTTGTTTTCGGCCTCTATCATAATGTCAATGATGTGACTTCTTCCTTCTTTGGCTTGATAAAGCGCTTCTTTTAGAACGTTTAGCGAGATTCCGCCAAGTTTGATGTCCATCTGCATTGCCGTAATGCCGTCCTTGGAGCCAGTCACTTTAAAGTCCATGTCCCCATCGTGGTCTTCAAGCCCCATAATGTCCGAAAGAATTGCGTATTTGTCGCCTTCGCTAACCATACCCATCGCGATTCCGGCGACAGTGTCGCTCGTCTCGATGTCCGCCGCTTTAAGAGCCATGTATCCGCCGCAAACCGTCGCCATAGACGAAGAACCGTTCGACTCCAATATCTCGGACACCAAGCGAACGGTTTGACCATTTAGGTTCGTGATTGGCTCAAGCGCGCGTTTGGCTAAGTTGCCATGGCCCAACTCTCGGCGTTTCGTTCCCAGAATTGGAGACGCTTCCCCGACGGAAAAGCCTGGAAAGTTGTAGTGAACCATGAAGTTTTCGTTTTGAGCGCCTTCGTCCGTAAGGCTTTCAAACATCTGAGCGTCTTTTGGTCCGCCCATGGTAAGGATGACCAACGCCTGCGTTTGACCCCGAGTGAACAAGCAAGACGAGTGCGCGCTTGGAAGCACGTTCGTGTCTATGCTTATAGGTCTAACTTCAGTTAGCGCTCGTCCGTCCGCTCGAATATTGTCGTTTAGAATTTGACTTCTCACCTGTTCTTTTTTTACTTTTTCTATCGCGTCTTTTAGTTGAACTTCCTCTTCAACCAAAGACCATCCGGTTTTGGCGACGATGATGTTTTTTCTAAGAGTTCTAAGCGCTGTCGAGCGTTCGGATTTCGCCATATGGCCTATCGCGTTTTTTATGTCTTGCGCATGATGGTTTCTCACATAGGAAACCATGTCGTCGTTGATCGCGTGCGCTTTTAAGTCCATAGGCGACGTCGCTTTTTTGTGAGGCGCGAATTCGCTTTCGTATTTGGAGTTTGTGGCGAAAAGCAAGATTTCAGTTTTTTCAAACACTTCCACAAGTTCGTCTTCGGGCATAGCGTTCGAGACATGAGAGCTTACGATAGCCGGACTCATGGTCGGATCGAGCATAGGGTCGAGCGGCATATCCAACACTTCGACTTTTTCGCCGCCAAACGCGCGCATCTCAATCATGAGAAGGTCGTCTTTTGTTCCAGAAAGATAGAGGTCTAGCGTCGAGTTTTTAAGTTGCGTCAACGTTGGGTTTAAAACCAATTCTCCATCAACCTTCGCGGCGCGAACGGCGCTAACGCTGCTGTTGATGTCGATGTCCGAAGTGTAAAGCGCCGCCGAGGCCGCGTTTAACGCCAAAACTTGCAAGTCGGATTCGTTGTCCGCGGAGAAAACCATGATGGTTATCTGCGTTGGATGTCCGAAGCCTTTTGGAAAAAGGGGACGAAGGGAGCGGTCCACTATGCGAGACGTTAGGGTTTCGAAGTCGCTTGGTTTCGTTTCGCGTTTGAAAAAACCGCCAGGAATTTTACCGGCGGCGTACGTTTTCTCAATATACTGAACCGTCAAAGGCAGAAAATCGTCTTTGACTATTTCCGTTTCGTCTATAACGACGGTCGCGAGTATGACAGTGTTGCCGGACTTTAACCACGCCGAACCATTCGCCTGTTTGGCGACGTCTCCAAAAGAGTAGGACTCTTCTCTATTTTCTAACTCTAAACTTACGTCGTATTTCATTTTGATTCCTCAAGTAATTTTTCTATCGTTTCGTCTCGCACGTCTTCAAACTCTTCGTAATACAAGGACGTTTCCACATAGTCGTCAATGTCGTAAAGACAATACGCTTCATCCACAAACGACTCTAAAAGGTCTAGCACGTCGGTGGGCAAAACCGGCGCGGCTATATAAATAGCTTTTGGCTTCATTTTCAATATGGTTTTCAGGGCCGTTATAAATTTAGAACCCGTTTCGCTGCCCTCGTCAACCAGCATGACGACCTTGTTTTCCATAGACTCGAAGTGTCTGCCTTTTCTGTACTGGTAAACGCAACTTAAAATTTCTTCCTCGTATTTGCGACGCGCCTCTCCGTAAATATAATCGTATTGTATCTCAAAGGCGGAGACAAGTTGCTCGTTGACCACTATCTCCTGATGCTCGCTCACTCTCGCGATTTCGCATTCGTGATTGTTTGGCGACATAATGGCTTCGGAGAACAAAAAATCCAGACTATTTTTGAGCTTGCCTCTTATGCGAGAGCCTAAATCCAATCCGCCTGGGGAAACGCCGATGATGTGCCAAGATTCTTCTTTAAGTTTTTGCATAGGTATAACGTCCAAAAGCCGTTGGGCCGCGTCTTGGCGATTTTTTAGTATATGTTTGTATTTTTGCAATTGCGCTCCTTGACTTTATTGCGCGGTGGGAAATTTATACGCGAAAGCCGAGGAAGACGAACTCGATTGCATAAACGGTTTTAAGACGATGGTGAAGTACAAATACCTATCGTACACGGATTGCGCTTCGCCCGCGGCCGTTAAAATCGGTCTGTTGTTTTCCGCGTACGTTACGCCAAATTCCCAACAACGTCGTTTGTATAGAAAACCAATTTCCACGCTCTTTTTTTTCCGTAGTTCAATGTCGTAATTGTATAGCGCGTTGAAAGAGTAGTGTTTGTCGTAGGCGTAGCCTACGTTTGAGGTCATATAGCTTGTGTAGCGAGGAACGTACGAAGGATCGGCGACGTTTGTCGTTACTGGATCGATAAAAGTGTCTTTGTACAAATGCGACAGCGCGACGTTTAGGCCATAATCGCCGTACGCGATTCTATTTATCGCTTTTGAAAAGAGTCCTTGATCGAAATTGTAGAACATATTGTTATAGTAGCTTAGCGAATCCGTAATTTGAATATCTAGTTCGTTCTCAAGGTCTCCATATTTGTTGTTGGAGTTGTTGTACGAAATGTTTTGAGAGAGTCTGTGGTATAGGATTTGATTCGCCGATCCGTCATAGAGATACTGAGTGAAATCAAGTTGGGTGGCGTTTTCAATATCCGTTACGTTGAAATATTCGCATCTTGGAGAAGCGTTGTTGGCTGGGTCGGCGCAGAAAACCTTATTGTCTTCGTAAAAGCCCGTTTTCGACTCAAAGCCGTTTTGATTGTAGCTTACTCCCAAACCAACAACGTGCGTCACTTCCTCGTAGGCTTTCGTAACCTGAGTGGAGGCCGAAAACGTATTGTAGTTTTTTAGAACGTAACCATTATTGTATTGCGTCCGTATCGATTGATTTTGTTCTTTGCCCGTAAATTGCGAATGTTGACCATATAGATTCGCGACGTACGATAGGTTTAGGAATTCGTCAAACATATCCGTTTGAAGCGTGATAGGAAGGTTGACGTCGGTTTGTAATACTTTTTTATTCACTTCTCTTTGTATGTTGTTGCTTTTGACGTCGAGGGAATAAAGCAAATGGTCGTCAAGCCAAGTGTCCAAATAGCTGTGAACTTGCAGCGTTGGTAATTTTTGCGGCGTTCCCTTGTTGCTCTCGAGCGTCAAATCCTGGTAGTATTTGAAATACGCTCCGACATAGTAATCGTTGGTATTGTAGAACATGTTTATTCTTGACAAAACCTGAGTCGCTGTCGATTGATTTATCGATTGATTCGACGAGAGGTTTACGTAGTCGACGTCGTTCATATGGTTTAGGTCTACGTACAATCCAGATTGGCCTTGCCAGTCGGCGCCGAACCATTGGTTGATCGGATCTGCATTGTCGTAGTTGAAATTAAATCCAAAGTGGGAGTCGTTGAGCAAGTGGTTCTTTTTAAAATATCCGTCTCGCTCTTTGAAATATCCCGCCTTAAACTCTCCATGAGAGGACTTGGAGTCGACAAACCTAAACGCCGAGTAGACCCCGCTGCCTCGATTCGTTCTAATCTGAGGGTCTATCTCCAAATCCCACCAATCTCGCTCCGCGACGTAGATTGGCTGTTGGTAAAAGAAACCTTCGGTGGTGGACAGACCAAAAGAGGGTTTTAGCAGACCCGTTCTTCTCGTTGTGTCCAAAGAGTAGCCAAAATACGGAGTGTAAAAAACGGGAATGTCGTAAAAATAGATTCTCGTATTGTAGAGGTTGAGCCATTTCGAGTCCGTATCGTAGTTCGAAGAACTGAAATCCATAGTCCATAATGGATTTATCGGGTCGCATCCGCTGGTCATGCCGGACTTTACGATCACCTCTTTGTCTTTCATCTCCCCTTCGTCGGCGCTTAGCCAAACTTTCGAATCTTTGTCCAGCATATAAAAGGGTTTGAAGAATTTTTCTTTTTTGGCGATGTTGAGTTTCGCGTAAGAGCCAAGTATCTTGGATTTTCCATTGTTGTTCACGACGATATTTTCGAAGAGCTCCAAGTCGCCGCTGCTTTTGTCGTACTTCGCTCTTCGCGCCGTTAGGAAATAAGTTTGATACACAACCGTAACGCCGTCCGAAGCTTCGACTATGTCGCCTTTTGTGCTCATTGCGGACGAGTATATTTCAACTTTGTCTTGCGCGAGCGACGTTAACGCGAGCGTTAGGAGTAAAACCGCGAGCCTAAGCATCTATAACCAAAGTCTTCGCGGTTTTGTCGTGCCATGTTTGGCGAGAGGGCTGCATCGCCCCCCACAAAAAGCCTAGATAAAAAAACATCTCGCTAAGTATGCGGAAAATCGCGCGATTGAGCGAACGTAAAACGCTCGGGTTGCTCAAAGTTTGTATCTCAATGACTCTAATCTTCATAAGTATCTTGCCAATGGAAGCTCCGTATCGCATCGTGAAAAAAGCTTGATAAACGATTTTGACAAAAACGTACTCAAGGACGAAGCTGTTGGTGACGTTTATGATTTCTTCCATCGAAGCGGCGTTTTGAAAGGTGTCGAATAGGGCGATTATAAGCAAAAACGAGAGTAGCGTTTCATCTATGACGAACGCCAAAGCGCGCTTTCTTATGGAAGCCAAAGTGAGATTCTCGCGATGTAAAACTCGTTCTATGTTCTCATCCAAAGTTATTTTTCCCGCAAAGCTTGATAAGCGATATCCGTTCTTATGATTTTGCCGGCGAAATGAACTTGGCCGCATCTGAGATACGCTCTGTCCCTCGCTTGTCTGATGCTGTCGCCAAGCCCAACGCAGACTAAAACGCGACCGCCGTCGGCGTATAAAACGCCGTCATGCTCGCTTACTCCGGCGAAGGAGACGTGAGTGTTTTTTTCTATCTCTTCGTGCTTTACGTCGTCCAAAATGATCTCGGCGGGAGTCGAACTCGAGTATGGATAGTTCGCGCTCGCCATGACCACTCCAACCGCGTATTGGTTGGAGAATTCGACTTTTATTTCGCCAAGGCGATTTGTGGCGGCTTTGTAAAACATATCGCTTACGCTAGAAGTCATGAGCGGCATAAGTATCTCGCACTCTGGGTCTCCAAAACGCACGTTGAACTCTAGCGTTATTGGCTCGCCGTTGACCACCATAACTCCTATGAAAAGAACGCCCTCGAAAGGGGCCCCCTCTTTTTTCATCCCATCGAGGGTGGGGCGGATGATTCTGTCTCTCACCTTTTGATAAAGCGCTTCGTCCACAAGCGGAGTCGGAGCGTACGCTCCCATCCCGCCAGTGTTTGGGCCTTGATCGTCGTCGAGCAGGCGTTTGTGGTCTTGCGCGGCGGGGAGAAGGATGTAGTCCTCTCCATCGCAAACGGCGAACATGGAAAGCTCGTATCCGTCTAAAAACTCTTCAACGATTACCTTGAGTCCGGCGTCGCCAAAGCTTTTCCCGCTGAGCATTTCGCTAATCGCGACTTTCGCCTCGTCGTGGTTTTGCGCGATAATCACGCCTTTTCCTCCGCACAGGCCGTCGGCTTTGACGACGATCGGAGCGCTTAGGGAGTTGGTGAATTTAAAAGCCTCCTCTATGGAGTCCGTTTCGACGTAGCGAGCGGTGGGAATCTCGTACTTCGCCAAAAAGTTTTTCATGTAAACTTTCGAACCCTCGAGTTGGGCGGCTTTCGCGCTCGGCCCGAAGATAACGAGGCCTTTGGCCTTGAAGACGTCAACGACTCCATCCACGAGAGGGGATTCTGGACCCACTATAGTAAGCTCGATTTCGTTTTCAAGAGCGTAATCCGCCAAGTCGTTGTAGTCTTTGATGTTTAGGTTCGCGCCCAAAGCGTTGGTGGCGCCGTTGCCAGGCTGAAAAAATAGTTCGTGACCCTCTTTTTCGTTTTTTATCGCCCTAGCGATGGAATACTCGCGCCCGCCATTGCCTAAAATCAAAATTTTCATTAACAACTCCATAAAATTAAAAAACATTTACTCAACGCGCAAATCGCTCGCTCAATAAATGTTTACAATAGCCCAGACAGCCGTTTCGCGTTTGGCTTGGTTCTAAAAGCCGTATTTGGGTGAAGAGAGAGAAGTTTATCGGCGACATTGTCTCGATAGAGTTAACGTATCTCAAACGACAACGCCGGCACACAACGACCCTACTTATTCACAGTTTGAATATGTAGAACCCTCATTAGCGCGATTACTCGAACTATCCAGACTATTCCTATCATTATACAAAAAAGATACTTGATTTTTTTATAAATCGAGCGCCAATCGCACGCAATCTTGGATAGAGGTTTGCGAAGACACGATATGGCGTATGTTTTTGGGAACCGCTTTGGCGGTGGTGTCTCCTATGACGATTACTTTGTTTCGCGCGTTTATAGTATGAGTTTTTAAAAAACAGTTCAAACTCGATGGCGAGGTGAAGATTAAGATGGCGTCGTCTTGGACTTTGACTTCCAAAATTTCTCGCGAACACGCGCTTTCGTAAACGACGGCTTCGTCGATGTCGAAGCCGTCGCGTTTGCAGGTTTCAACAAAGTCGGACGCCACGACTTTGGCTCTTAGATATAGCCATTTCGCGCTTTTTGGGTATTTTTTGATTTTGTCTACGAGTCTGTCTCCATATCCGCTTCCAACGTCTAAAGTCTCGCCGCCTATATCTTCGTAGCTTTTCGCCGTCAGCGTTGAAACGCAAAGGGCTTTTTTGCTCGTAGACTCGCTCGGGTCGTACCGTTTTAAGGCTTTGACCGCCTGTTTGGAAGTTAGAATGAAGTAATCGTACTTGGAAAAATCGATGTCGGGTCGCAAAAATTCGACGTCCAAAGAGTTTACGCCAATCGCGTCGGGGTGGGAGGATGTGGAAAAAAGGTAAATTGATTTTTTCATAAAAAGTGGATAGAGACTAAATCTCTATTCCCACTCGATGGTGGCTGGCGGTTTCGAGCTGATATCGTAAACCACTCTGTTGATGCCGTCGACTTCGTTGATGATTCTTCGAGAAATTCTCTCTAGCAAATCATGCGGAAGATGCGCGAAAGTGGCCGTCATGCCGTCAACCGCCTCAACGACTCTCACCGCGACTGTGTTGTCGTAAGTGCGGTTGTCGCCCATAACGCCAACGCTTTTAACGTTTAGTAAAACGACGAACGCCTGCCAAGTGCTCGCGTAGTAGCCGCTCGCTTTGAGCTCGTCAAGCAATATGACGTCCGCTTCGCGAAGAATCGTCAGGTCGGGAACGTTTACGTCGCCCATTATCCTAATGGCGAGTCCAGGCCCAGGGAATGGATGGCGGTTTATCATAGACGCGGGAAGCCCAAGCTCGAGACCGATTTTTCGAACCTCGTCTTTAAAAAGTTCGCGCAGCGGCTCGATGAGCTCAAAGTCCATCCAATCAGGCAATCCGCCGACGTTGTGGTGCGATTTGATGACTTCCGAGGGACCGTTTACCGAAACGCTCTCTATGACGTCTGGATAAAGCGTTCCTTGCGCCAAAAACTTAATGCCGTCGTGTTTTTTCGCTTCTTTCTCAAACTCTTCAATGAACGCGTGTCCAATAATTTTGCGTTTGGTTTCCGGATCGGAAACTCCCGCGAGTTTTCCAAGGAAGTGGTCAACCGCGTCAATGGTGATCAAAGGCACCTTGAGATTGATTTTGAAAACTTTTTCGACTTCCTCTCTCTCTCCCTTACGCAAAAGTCCATTGTCCACGAAAACGGGAACGAGTTGATCCCCAATCGCTTCGTAAAGCATGGCGGCCACAACGGAGCTGTCAACGCCGCCGCTAAGTCCGCAAAGAACCTTTCCCGTTCCCACTCTTTCGCGAATAGACGCTATTTGTTGCTTAAGAAAGTGTTCCATTTTCCACTTTTCGGTAACGCCGCAAATATTTTTCGCGAAGTTTCGAAGCATGAGGTAGCCCTCTTCGGAGTGCTGCACTTCTGGATGGTATTGCATCGCGTAGACGCGCTTTTCCTCATTCGCGATAGCCGCGTAAGGCGAGTTCGCCGACGTCGCGATAGGAACGAATCCTTCCGGCAAAACGTCGACTTTGTCGCTGTGGCTCATCCAAACGACTCTTTCGTCGTCGCAATCTTTTAAAAGAGGAGAGCAGTTTTCGCCAGCGTTTATGATTGTCAACTCCGCTTTTCCGTATTCGTGATGGTTTGAGCGAACGACGCTGCCGCCAAAGTCGACCGCGATTCTTTGCATACCGTAACAGATGCCAAGGATTGGAATACCCATCGCGTAAACGCCTTTGTCAACCTCGTAAGCGTCTTTGTTGTAAACGGAAGAGGGCCCGCCGCTTAGAATGACGCCTTTGGGATTTTTCGCTTTGATCGTTTCAAGAGAAGCGTGATATGGAAGAATCTCGCAATAAATTTTATCTTCGCGAAGACGACGAGCTATAAGTTGTGTGTATTGAGAGCCAAAATCTAGGACTATAATGCTAACATCGGTCATGTTTAACGCCTTTTGATGAATATGATAAGTAAGTTTGAAAGGATACTGTAAATAAGATTAATGTTTGATTTTGAGTGGATAGCGGGATAGTCGATAGATCGCGCTCCCCTTAAGGGGGAACGACGTAGAGTTTAGACTTTAGTAAAGACCTAAAATTTGGAACTGAACGTACCAAATAATCATCGAAATTACATATCCAACTAGGATGGTCCATGAATGTCTCATGTGCGCGCCAAATGTGTAAATCCCGTGAAGTTTACCCATAACGCCGACGCCGGCCGCCGAACCAAAAGAGATTAGACTGCCACCGATACCAGCCGTTAGCGTGACTAGAAGCCATTGGTCGACGCCCATTGTTGGGCTTGACTTTAATATGGCCGACATAACCGGAACGTTGTCGACGATTGCGGAAATGAAACCAACGCCTATATTCGCGGCGGTTGGCCCAACCAATTCGTACATATTGTGGATATAGTGTAAAAATCCTAAAAAGTGTAGCGCTCCAACGGCGGAAAGTATACCAAAGAAGAAAAGAAGCGTGTCGTTTTCCACTTTTTGCATGTTAACGTATATGTTAAAGCTGTTTTGCCCGCTTTTGGTAAGATGCACGGAGTAAAATTTAAGTATAGCCAAGCCAAACATCATTCCCCACATCGCTGGAAAATGGAAAAATTGATGTCCTAAAACGGCAATGACGATAGTGCCAATTCCTAGATAAACAACTCCCATTCCGCCATCGCTAACGAGCGGTTTTTTCTCGGTCGAAGGGTCAAACTCTGGAGAGCCTGATGGAACGGAGAGACTAAGCAGATAGGCGGTGACGACCCATCCAGCGATAGACGCCGGGAAAAGGTAAAGAAAGTCGATAAACTGACCTTTGTTCGCTGTCCAAGCCATAAGCGTCGTTATGTCTCCAAACGGAGACCAAGCGCCACCGGCGTTCGCGGCGACGACGATGTTGATCGCGCCAGGCACGAGAAACGCGAGGTTTTTCTTGTCAATGGTGAAAAGAACGGTTGAAAGGATAAGCGCGGTCGTCAAGTTGTCCGCGACTGGCGAGATAAAAAACGCTAAAAGACCAGTGAGCCAAAATAGCTTTTTGTACGTGTAGCCTTTTGAAACAAGCTTGTATTTCATCAGATCGAAGACTCCGCGTTCGATAAGCGTTTCGATAAAAGTCATGGCGACGAGTAGGAAGAAAAATATTTCCGCTATCTCTAAAATCAATACTTTCAGTTCTGCGTGTATCGGCTCCGGATCGTACCCGTTGAGCGCGAAATAAATACCTATAAGCATAAACATAAAAGTTCCCGCGAATAGGGCAGGTTTAGCTTTGTTTACGCTATATCTTTCCTCCGCCGCTATAAAATAGTACGCTATTACGAAGACGGCCAAACTCAACCATCCCACCCAAGTAGTCGCCAAATTGACATCTAACGCCGTATGTTGCGCGACTTCCGTCGCGGCTTGCGCTATTGAACTATGTTCCATTAATTCTCCTCTTGTATTGTGTGAACCCCAATGGATTCTTTTCTGTTTATCGCCGAGACGACTATTTCCCTGGCGGTTAGCAAACGAAATTTGAGTAGTCTACCAATATTTTCATTTAAAAGAGCATTAATCGTGCTTAAAGCGTCGTTCAATCCATTATTTGTTCTTATAATTGAAACATTTTCCCACATCACGCGCCTAAGCTGATTCTTTTTTTCCTTGTCTTCTTTCAAGCTCATGATTTCATTGAGAACGGGGAACTCTTTAAACTCTTTGGCGCCATCGCTCTTTAGAATGTCCAAAACGGCTATTTTGGCGAAAACCAAGCCCTCCAAAAGAGAGTTGGAGGCGAGTCTGTTCGCGCCATGGACTCCAGTGGAGGCGACTTCTCCAACTGCGTAAAGGTTTTTAACGCTCGGAACCCTCGCGTTTAGGTCGGTTTTGATTCCGCCTATCGAGTAGTGAAACGCGGGAGATATCGGAACTCTTTGTCGCGGCGCGTCGAAACCCAAGCTTCTAAGGTTCTTGCATATGTTTGGAAATCTATGCTCGAAATATTTCTCTTCAAAATTGGAAAACGAGAGATAAGCCTGCATCCCGGTTTTCTTTTTGTATTTGTAGATGGACTTGCTGACTATGTCTCGAGAAGCCAATTCGCCCCTTTCGTCGTAGTCGAACATAAACCTTCTGCCGCTTTCGTCCTCGATAAAGGCGCCTTCTCCGCGCAGCGCTTCGGTTAGCAGCATTTTTTGAGCGTCTTGGCTTTTTACGAAAACGGTTGGGTGAAACTGCAACATTTCCATTCTCTCGAGCTCCACCCCTTTCATGACGCAAAGCCCCTGCATGTCGGCGCTGATGCACGGAGCGTTCGTGTGGTACTCGTAAAGAGAGCCAACGCCGCCGCTCGCGATAATGACGTTTTTGGCGTAAATGTTCCTAATCTCGCGGTTGTCGAGAACGCTCACTCCGTAACACTCCCCGTTTTCAATGAGCAGATCGACGACTCTCGTGTCGCCGAGCATGGCGTGGGAGTTTCGCTGAAGTAAAAAATGGTGCAGATACCTTCCGGTGGCGTCTCCCCCGGCATGGAGAATTCGCGCGCAGGAGTGGGCCGCTTCCTTCGTGTACAAAAGCTCCCCATTTTCGTCTTTGTCAAACTCGAAACCGTTTAAGATCAAGTCGTCTATTGCTTCTTTGGAGTTTTCGCTAAGAAGTTTTACGGCTTCCTCGTCGCAAAGTCCGGAACCGGCTTCGAGGGTGTCTTTTATGTGAAGAGGGACGTCTTGGACGTCTCTGGCGAGAGCGACGCCGCCTTGCGCGTAAAAAGTGTTGCATTTGAAAATTTCGCGTTTGTTGATAAGCAGGACTTTTTTGTCTTTTGGCAAGTTCATGCCGGCGTACAAGCCGGCGACTCCGGCGCCAATTATGATTACGTCATACTGAATCATTTCGCGGCGCAACTCTCATTGTTCTCATTGTCGAAACTTTTTTGCTTCATGATAAATTTGACGTTCTCGTCGCCGGCCGGAGCCTCTTCGCTATAGTAGGGAGCGTCTTTGTATCCGCAACCGCTTAGGCTTAAAAGTAAACTTGCTATAATGAGCGCATGAAAAACGCCAATCAAATTCTTAAAAATATTCAAAATAAACCCCAATTTTCTAAACTTTCCAGTTACAAATGCGTAGACAGAATAAAATCCATTTTCACCCCGGCGTTGCAGAGAATGATAAAATTCGCATATATAAAGAATGATACTCTATTTTTCGTTTTAAACCACCCGGGGGCCAAACAAGAATTCGATAATAATATACAAAGTATTAAAAGCGCTTTAAATTTTTACGCGCCGGAGGAATGCGCGCAAACTCCAATCCTAGACATAAAGGCTTTTGTGACGCACGCGCCGAGCAAGGAGTTCAAGCTGGAGCCAAAAGAGCCCGTGAGGTATCCAGAGCGGGCCACGGGAAATTTCGAAGTGAACGTGAAAGACGAAAAGTTGAACGCTTTGATAAAAAGTATACAAACCATCATAAAAACAAAACATGACTCTTGAAGAAACAATAAAACAACTTCCCGCGTCTGCCGGAGTTTACCAATATTTTGACGCGAATGGACGCCTTTTATACATAGGGAAAGCCAAAAACCTAAGCAACCGCGTAAAAAGCTACTGGCAATTCACTCCCCAGTTGCAGGCTTCGCCGCAGTTGGGCTCGCGAATAGCGAAGATGATCGGGCAAACGATTTCCATGAGCTACATTGTCGTCAACAGCGAGCACGACGCGCTTATACTGGAAAACTCTCTCATCAAGCAGTTGAACCCAAAATACAATATTTTGCTTCGCGACGATAAAACCTACCCTTACATATATAGAGACGACGCCGCGGATTTTCCAAGGTTCGACATAACGCGAAAAATTATCCAAAGCAAAGACATAAAATATTTCGGACCTTTTTCGGTCGGCGCTAGAGACATATTGGACTCGGCGTACGAGATATGCAAACTTGTTCAAAAAAAAAGCTGTTTGAAATCAAAAAAACTCTGTCTCTACCATCAAATAGACAAATGCCTTGGCCCCTGCGAGCTGCCTATCTCAAAAGAGAGATACCAGGTTGAGGTGGATTTGGCGACCTCGTTGATAGAAAACAAAAAACTTTTGATAAAGAAACTTCAGGAGAGGATGAGTTTTTACGCCCAAGAGACTCGATTCGAAGAGGCGGGAGCGCTTCGGGACAGGATAGAGAGAATTGGCCGCTCTGAGATAAAAAGCGAGATTGATTTCGCGAGCGAGGAAAACTACGATATCTTCGTCACGCAAGCCACTCAAACGCGAGCCGTCGTCGTTAGAATATTTATGCGACGCGGGAAGATTATCTCGTCCACCCACGATTTTATAGGCTTAAGCGATGGCGTTGACGAGGATGAGTTGCAGAGTCGTGTTTTGCTTGATTTTTATTCCAACGGAAAACCGCCGATCATAGCTCCGATTTTAATCGCCAAAGAGTTTGAAGATCTTGAAATAATCAGAGCGCGTCTCTCAGAAGTGTTTGAAAAAAAAGCTCAAATAGAGGCGCCGCGCCAAGGAAAGAAAAAACGTTTAATCGAGCTGGCTCTTCTAAACGCCGAGGAGCTTCTAAAAAGAGACAAAAGCTCAAACGACGGCGCGTTGCTCGAAGATTTGCGAGAGCTGCTTCGCTTGGAAAAAATACCGCGAAGAGTTGAGGTTTTCGACAACTCGCATATGTCCGGAGTGGCGACGGTCGGAGCTATGATAGTTTACGAAAATGGCAAATTCGATAAAAAAAGCTATAGAACCTACCATCTCGAAGCCAAAGACGAATACGCTCAAATGCGGGAGACTCTAACAAGGCGAGTGGAGAGCTTTTGTAAAAACTCCCCACCCGATTTGTGGATTATTGACGGAGGCGCGACGCTTTTGAAATTGGCGATCGAGATTTTGGAATCCAACGGCGTATTCGTCGACGCGATCGCTTTGTCAAAGGAAAAAATAGACGCCAAGTCCCATCGAGCCAAAGGAAAAGCGGACGACATCCTTCATGCGAAAGACGAAACCTACAAGCTGAAAAATACCGACAAAAGACTTCAATGGGCGCAAAATCTTAGGGACGAAGCCCATCGCGCGGCTATAACGTTTCATAAAAAAACAAAATTAAAACTCGATCAAGAGAGCAAACTCTTGAGTTTGCGGGGAATTTCGCAAGCGAAAATAGTAAAGCTATTGAATCATTTTGGAACTTTTGAAGAATTGAGACGGGTTGGTTTGGAAGACATAAGCGCAGTGTTGAATATAAAAGACGCTCAAATTATTAAAAACTTTTATAAATAAGTTTTATTTTTAGCGCTTTATGATATATTTATGGCAATTCTAATTTCAATATCTTATGAAAGTAGCGTAATAATTAAATTTAAGGTTTTTTATGAGTACAGTAACTCCCATAGACGAAGAATACGTTCATGAAGAAAGCGTCATTATTAGTCAGACTGATTTAAAAGGCGTAATCACCTACGCCAACCAAAAGTTTTGCGAAGTTTCCGCCTACAAAATTGATGAACTTATTGGACAGCCTCATAGCCTTATTAGGCATCCCTCAATGCCCAAGGCCGCGTTCGCCAAAATGTGGCAAACCATAAAATCCGGTCAAATGTGGAACGGTCTGGTTAAAAACCTAAGAAAAGACGGGCTTTACTACTGGGTCGACGCGGAAATATTGCCTATTAGAAACGAAGAGGAAGAGATCACGGGCTACATGGCGGTGAGAAAACGCGCCTCGCGAAAAAATATTATAGAGACGGAAGAGATTTATAATAAAATGCTAGAAGAAGAGAGAGTGGAGGAGAAGCAATAATGTTAATTTACAATTCGTCAAAAGAGTTTATCGGTATTGATGAGAACGATTTGAAAATGCTTGGGTTTTCCAATCTAGCTCAACTAAGAGAGGAGTCCGCCGATTTCGCCGATTTATTTGTAAAAACGCCGGGGCACGTGCACAATTTCAAACACGTTCACTGGATAGACTTTATAGCTTGCGCCGAATCTTCCTCGGAATCAAAAGTCATAATTAGCGTAAAATCAAAGTCCTACGCGGCGAATCTCAGTTTAAACACGCTCTATCTTACCGACAAACCAACTTCAAAAGCCCACTTGGTTAGCTTAAACAATCTTAGGCCGCTAAGTTCCAAGGAAAGTGATAGTATTTCCGAAGTGTTGGTCGCGAAGCAAGCTCCCATGGGAGTGATACGCGTAGAAGAGGTTGCTGAAGAAGCCGTGGTCGCGCGCGCCGACGATATTTTAGACGAATTTGATTTCGTGGACGAGCCAAGTTATGTAGAAGAACCTCTTATTGTCGAGGTTGAGGCGGTCGTCGAAGAGTCTTACGACTTACCTCTAGATATCGATATTGAGGAAAAAGAAACGCCCGCGAGAGAGACAATCGTTCCCGCCCAACGCAAGAAAATCCCTTCGGCTTCGAAAGAAAAAGCTGAAGACGACAGTTACGTATTCGATCCAAAAGTGGCCTCGGACGAGCTAGGGTTGCCAGTGGATTTGATAGAAGAGTTTATTCAGGATTTTATCGCCCAGGCGAAAGAGTTCAAAGAGGAGCTCTACGCTTCTTTGTCAGAGGGCAATATCGAGAATGTCGCTAGATTGTCTCACAAGCTCAAAGGCGTGGCGGCGAACCTAAGGGTGGCCAACGCGCTTAAGACCCTCAGCGTTATAAACACTTCTAAAAACCCGAGCGTAATCAAGCCTAATTTGGATATATTTTATAAAATAATCTCTGCGTTGTCTGGAGAAAAAGAACAAGTCAAAGAGGTTTTCGAAGTCAAAGAAGACGATATGGTTTTATCGTTTAAAGATGAAGTAATTGAAACGATAGAAGAAGACGACTTCGTTTTGGAGTTCAAAAACGACGCTGAAATAAAAGATTCGGACGTGCCTGAAAAAATTGACATGGCGGAACTGGCGGACGACGATTTTTTAGATACGGATATTGACTTCAGCGATGATTTGGACGAGTCGGCGAAAGTTCAAAGCGAATATTCAAAACAATCGATCGCAAATAAGATTGGCTTGGATTACGAAACTTTTGAAGAGCTTTTTGACGATTACGTAGCGGACACTCGCAAGGCGTCGCTTCGCATACGCCAAGCTTTGTCCGAGGACGACCATGCGAAACGCAAGAAAGAAACCATCCTCTTAAAAGGGATGAGCGATAGCATGCACATGAAAGAATTCGCTTCCGAACTAGAATGTCTGATTAACTCATCGGATAAAAATGAAATGACGGACGCCATAAACAAAATAGACGACGTTATCGAAAAAATCTCAAACTAAGGGTTAATTAGATGAATTTAGGATTAAAAAATAGACTTAGACTCATAAGTCTTTTTCCAATTATAATATTGTTCGCGATTGTCAGTTACGTCGTGAATGATTCATATGACAAATACAAATCGGCGCGCGCGTTCGTGGAACTTGAAGAACTCAAGTTGGAGCAAATGGACCCAGGAATCAATCAGCTTTCAAACGCTTATATTTCATTGGTCAGGGCTAGCGAAGCCAGCGTGTCCGAAAGAGATTTCGTATCTAAGTCTTTGTTCGACTCTTCTAGAACGAAAGAGGAAAAGGTCGATTACTGGATTTCGCTAATAGCCAAAGCGGATTCAATCCACTATGACAACATAGACGACACCGATTTAATCATAAAAATTGACGAGATATTCGCGGATAAAGAAAATCGCGAAGTGTTCAACGCGATAAACAAAGAAAGGGCGAGCGTTTTTTCATCCGCGTTAACCGGAGAAAGCTCGATTAATTTGGACATATGGCAAAAGCTGCTTACGGATAAGATAGAGATAATATCCGAAGCGGCCAAGTTGGTTTCGTCTAATATTGAAAAGAAAGCCTCCCTCGTTGAAGAAAAAGCTTGGGAATTCTTTTTAATATCCGTTACGGTGTGGATGGTTATATTGCTATTGTCAATATTGGGCTACCTGCTTTCGAACGAAATTTCGAAAAATATCGTCAATCTTGAAGAGTTGTTGAAAAGAATCGTCGACATTACGGATAGCGATGAAGCGATAGACATTAATCTCAACACGACGAACGGCACGCAAGACGCGTACGAGCTGATAGAAAAAATCGTCGAACAAACCAAAAAAGACAAAGAAGCCGCGCAAACGGCTAGCGAAGCGAAATCGATGTTTCTCGCGAATATGTCCCACGAGATCCGAACTCCTCTCAACGGCATCGTTGGGTTTACGGAGCTGCTAAAAGATACCGGGCTTGACGAAGAGCAAGGCGAATTCGTAGAGATTATTGAAAAAAGTTCGGAAAATCTTCTCGAAATTATCAACAATATCCTCGACCTTTCCAAAATAGAGAGCAACAAGCTTGAAATTGAGGACGTCGCGTTCAATCCGATACAAGAGTTTGAAAGCGCGGTTGAGGTTTACGCCGTAAGGGCCAGCGAAAAGCACATCGATCTTAGCTGTTTTATAGATCCTCTGCTTGAACAACCAATCAAAGGCGATCCCACTAAGATTAAAGAAGTTATTATCAATCTTTTGTCAAACGCGGTTAAGTTCACCAGCAGCGCCGGCTCCATCAACGTAGACATTAGAAAAATGCAAACTCAAAGCGATGGCGTGACTAGAATAAAATTCGAAATCCAAGACAGCGGCATCGGCGTGACAAGCGAGCAAAAATCAAGAATATTCGAGGCGTTCTCTCAGGCGGACACCTCTATCACCCGTAAATATGGCGGCACCGGTTTGGGACTCACCATTTCAAGCAATTTTGTCGAGCTTATGGGTGGTCAACTTGATCTTCACAGCGAAACGGGAAAAGGCACCATGTTCTTTTTCACTCTTGATTTTGAAGAGGTCGCCGCGACGAAAGAGTCCATCAAAAACGCTTATTCGAGCATAAACGCTCTTATACTCGAATCTAAGCATAAGCATAAAAAACAAGAGGGCTATCTTCGCGAATATTTAGATTATTACGGAGTGAATTACGCGTCGTTCAAAGATATCTCCGAACTGGAAACTCTTGGGCAGCAGATTAATTACGACCTTGTTTTTGTCGATTTCGACTTTACCGACGAAAAAACGTTGAAAATGTATGGCGAGCTTCCTCAAGAGCTGGTATTGCTCACCAAGTCATACTATATGAAGTCTATCGAGGCGATAGGCGCGAACGTCTTCAAGACTCTGTACGAGCCATTGAATAGCACTAAATTGAGAACGGCTCTCGAAAACTACGCCAATAACGACTTTGGCGTTAAAAAGTACGTGAATACGAATAAAAAGATTGATTTGAACGCGTCGTATTTCGACGCTAAAGTTTTGGTCGCCGAAGACAACATCATCAACCAAAAGCTCATCAAGAGAACCCTAGAGGAAATGGGTCTTACCGTGAGCATCGCCTCCAATGGACTCGAAGCGTTTCAAAAACGAAAAGATGGAGATTTCGCTTTAATCTTTATGGATATTCAAATGCCGTTCTTGGACGGAGTCGAAGCGACGAAAGAGATTTTAGAATACGAAAAAGTCTACAATCAGCCGCATGTCCCAATAATCGCTTTGACGGCGAACGCGCTAAAGGGCGATAGAGAAATATTTCTAGCGTCCGGTCTTGACGAATACACGACGAAGCCTTTGGTAAGAGCGGAAATATTGAATCTGTTAAATAATTTTTTATCAGACAGCGTCGTGGAAAAAGCGCCAACGCCGCCGCAAGAAAGCGAAGCCATTCCCGTGGTCGCCAAAGACAAATCCATGCCGGAGGCCCTTTACTCGGCGGACATTCTTTTAGCGAAAAAAACGCCTTTTGAGGCGAAACTTATCGTTAAGTTGATCAAATCATTGGGCTATACGTACGAAGTCGCAAGCGACGTCGACGATTTGTACGATCGGATCGAAAGAAACGGCTACAAAGTTGTTTTATTCGATAGAGAACTAGAAAACTTAGACTTGGAAATATTGTCAAAATTAGTCAAAGAAACGGCTGAAGCAAGAAACTCAACGACCAATCTTATACTTGTAAACGATCCTCAATCGCTTAGAAATGAAAATGAAGCGATTTACGTTCACGAAATAATCAACACTCAAGTAAATAAAGATTTATTGAGACTGTTGTTTGAAAAATTTATTTAAGGATTTAATATATGCAAAGAAACAACTTGGTGGTTTTGGCGGTTGACGACGATTTTATTAATTTGAAGCTTCTGAAGTCAATGTTGATGAAAAGTGGAAAAGTCGTGGAAGTGGTAGAAGCGAAAAATGGTTCCGACGCTATCGGGGTGTTGAAGCAAAGAGACGACATAGATTTGATTTTGCTAGATATTATAATGCCGGTTATGAATGGCATTGAGGTCCTTAAAGTAGTTCGCGCCGATGACAATCTTCGTCAGTTGCCAATAATCGTTTTGACGACTGACGAGACCAAAAAAAGCGAGGCTTTGGAGTTTGGAGCGAATGGGTTTTTAATGAAGCCTATAAGAAACAGCGATCTTATGACGAAAATAGCAACGGTGATTTTGTAGCTATCCTAATGACGAGAGACGGGTTCTTATATAAGAACCTGTTTTAAAACTTCTTCGACTCTGCTAACTCCCACGATTTCCACCGCTTCGGTAACTTCCTTTGGTATGTCTTCCAAATCTCTTTCGTAATTCTTTTGCGGCACCAAAACTTTCGTCATGCCGGCTTTGTGAGCGGCTATTAGCTTCTCTTTGAGACCGCCTATCGGAAGTACGTCTCCGCTTAAAGAAACTTCGCCCGTCATAGCGATTTCCGAGCGAATTTTCTTCGAACTGAGTATGGAAGATATAACGCAAACCATGGCTATACCCGCGCTAGGGCCGTCTTTTGGCGTCGCGCCGTCTGGCACGTGAACGTGCAGGTCGTAGCGCTTGTAGACTTCGCTAGCGTCCACTTTCGCGTCGTCCTCCACTTCTTTGGGACTGCGCGGCACATTCTCGCTAGAAATCTCCAGTCTGTTCGTGTCTATAAGAGTTTTGACCACGCTCATGGCGATTCTAGCGGACTCTTTCATGACGTCGCCAAGACTTCCCGTTAGCTGGAGGTTGCCTTTTCCTTTGATGCGAATACTCTCAATCTTGAGAACGTCTCCGCCAACCGCGGTCCAAGCGAGGCCGTTTACAACGCCCACGACGGGAATTTTGTCCGTTTTTTCTATTTCAAACACGCTTTTGTCGAAGAACTCTTTTAAGTTTTTCAAACTTATTGAAACTTTGGCTAGATTTGGATTTTGGAGTATGTCTTTGGCCACTTTTCTGCAAACGTCGGCCAAGCGACGTCGAAGATTTCGAACCCCGGCTTCGCGAGTGTAGCTATGTATAAGCTCTACGAGCGCTGGTTTGGAGATGCTTAGTTCCGACTTCTTGAGCCCGTGCTTTTTTAACTCTTGGGGAATCAAGTAGCGAGAAGCGATCTCGAATTTCTCTTGCGGCGTGTATGAGCTCACCGTGATAAACTCCATTCTATCTCGGAGCGCCACCGGAATCTTGCCCACGTCGTTCGCCGTCGCGATAAAGATGACGTTGCTCAAATCGAGGTTGAAGTTTAGATAGTAGTCTCTAAACTCGCTGTTTTGTTCGGGGTCGAGTATCTCTAAAAGAGCGGCGGTTGGATCGCCTCGTCCCGAACGCGAGATTTTGTCTATCTCGTCGAGGACTATCACGGGATTCATTTTTTTCGCGTCGATTATGCCTTGCGTTATTCGTCCCGGCATAGCGCCGACGTACGTGCGGCGATGGCCTCTTAGCTCGTTTACGTCTTCAAGTCCGCCAAGAGCGATTCTTATAAGCGGACGTTTGAGCGCAGTGGCTATGGAGTTCGCCAACGATGTTTTGCCAACGCCTGGAGGTCCCGAAAAGCATAAAATCGCGCCAGCGCTTTTCTTTTGGCTCACGCCTCGCAACTCAAGAAGCTCTTTGACCGCGAAATATTCTACGATTCGCTTCTTTGGTTTTTTCAACGAAAAGTGGTCTTCGTCGAGTTGTTTTTCCACGTCGTCGATTTTGAGAGGTTTTTTTGACATCTCTCCAAAAGGAACGTCCAAAACCCAGTCAAGATACGTTTGCGTCATGGAAGCGTCCGAAGAGTCTGGATGCATTCGAGACAAGCGCTCCAACTGCTTGTTTATCTCTTTGTAGGCGTCCTCGTCCATACCGTCTTTTTTGGCCTCAAGCTTTTTTCTGTACTCTTGAAGCTCTTCGTCTCTCGAAGTGTCTGTCCCGAGCTCTTTTTGGATCTCTTTAAGCTGCTCTTTGAGGAAATACTCTTTGTTTACTTTTTCTATGTGCGTGTGCACTTTGGAGCGTATCTCGCGTTGGAGTTTGTTCGCTTCAATCTCATCCATCAGATAGTCGATCAAGTCTAAAAATCTTTGTTCGGTGTCCACTTCCACAAAAAGTTTGTAGGCCTGCTCTTTTTTGAGTTTAACGGTTGAGCATATCAAATCGATTATGCGATTGTGGTCGTGGTTTTCCTCTATGGTGCGCAGCAAGTCCGGCGGAAAATAGCTGCTCACTCCCGAGAGGGTTCTGACTTTCTCTCTGACTATTTCGAGTATCGCGTCGATTTTAAGAGAGTTTACGACAGTGGGCTCAAGAATACTTACGTGAGACACGAGCGGGTTTTGCGACACTTCGTACATCACTTTCGCGCGGGCCAAACCTTGAAACAAAACCTTGACCCTTCCATCCGGCAAAGCGACTTTTCTCATAATCGAGCCAATGACGCCCGCGTCGTAAAGCGAGTCGTAATCCCTTTTGCCTTCCAAAGACGGTTTTGTGGGGCAGACAATCACCAACGTGTTGTCTTCAATGGCTTTGGTCGCCGCGTTTATATTGCTTTCGTCGCTTAGAAACAGGGGCGAAATCATAAATGGGTATAGAAAAAGTTCGTCTTCCGCTATTACGGGGATGTCAGCGGGAAATTCTCCATAGTTGCTTAATTTCATTTGTTATCGTCCTATTGCTCTAAAGTTGCGTTATCGTCGTTCTTTACGGAGTTTCTAGAAACTACGCTCGTTGTGTCTGGAATCAAAAACTCGTACCAACTAGACGTTCCGTCTCCCTCAAACCATTCGCGGTACCAAGGAGTGTTCTCTCTGTCTATTTCGTCCCAAAGTATCCATGGCTGCGGTTTTATGGCTCTGTAGTACGCCGCGCCTTTTGGCTTGTCGACTCTGTCGTAAAGCGACGCGATCGATTCGTTTAGCGCGGCTTCGGCCATATAAAGGTTTGTCGCCATCGTGTCCACAATGGCGTAGTACATAGAGTTGGGATAAGCGCTTTTGAAATCCTCAGCCGCTACGATCGCTTCGTTTATGAGAGATTGGTCGCGTCTAGGATTTGGAAGCGCCATGTACTTCGCTTTTATCTTCATGAACTCAGCGGACTCTTTCTCGTTTTCGTTCGCGTATCTTTTTACGTACTCGTCCAAAAAGTGCTCGGTCAAGAGGTACTCTTCGTAGTGCATGTGCGCGATGGCGAGTATCATAGTCGCTTCGGGCAGCAAGGGAGAACCGGTGTGCTCGCTTTGAAGAGAAGTGTAATAGTTGTCGGCTTTGTCCAAGTTGTTGTTAGACACGGACTCCACAATCTTCCCATACCAGTAAACCGCGGGCTTGTTGTACTCTTCCACTTCTTTGGCGCATCCCGCAAAAAAAAGAAACGAAGCGAGAGCCGCTAGTAAAAAGTTTGTTTTAAATTTCATAAATTTTATCCCCATTGTTAATTGCAGCGCTATTCTATCCTAAACTTATATAACGCTCTTTAAACTAGGAATATTTTATGCTTAAAAGCGATACAATAAACGAAAATTTAAACAAAGGTTTTTTATGAAATTTGATATGATCGCGCCGCTTTTGGGTTTCGAGGACGTTAAGCAAGTGGAACTTCAAAAGATAGACGATATTTTTATGAAAATGAAATCGAGCGAAGACGAGAATATCTCTTTCACTTTGGTCAATCCTTACGCCCTTAGAGAGTACGATTTCGAAATTTCGCAGCAGATGAAAGAGTCGTTGCAGATTACGACCGAGTCCAATATCCTCATTTTTAACATAGTGCTCATTCAAACGCCGATTGAAGACTCGGTGGTGAACTTCATAGGACCGCTCATCTTCAACACGGACGTAAGCAAAGCCGCTCAAATCATTTTGGCGGACTCGAGAGAGTACGGAGTCGCCGAAAAAATCTCCTCATTTTTGAAGAAATAAAAAATTTAATATAACAACGAATCATTTTTCTTAAGCGGTTATAAAGCTTAACCGATGGATAATGTAGGATTAGTAATTATATATTGCCGTTGAGCCCGGTTTTTTGGCGCGGTAATTTTTACCTTGACGAAGGAGTCTACTATGAGAGTGTTGCTTTTTTTCTTATCTATCTTAATCTCGACAACGGTTTGCGCGGTTGAGCTTGTCAATGAACAGTTTGATTCCAATATAAGCGGCTGGACGGTCTCAGACTCGTCAAAGGTTTATTATTCGAGCGGCTACGGTGGAAGTATGTTTCTAGACAGAAAGGACGACGCTGAAAAATTGTATCCGTTTGGCGCTAGTTACGCCAGTCAAACGCTAAGCGTTAAAGTGGCGTGGTGCGCGACAGACGCGTGGGAAAGCAACACCGATTATCTCCGAGTGAGGGTTAACGGCTCTGACGTTGAAAACAATCACAATGGAGGCGGTTGTCAAACTACGACGTTTAGCGCCGACGCCAACTCTAGTGGAGATTTCCTTATCAACTTCGAGCCTCGCACGAATAAGGATGACGAAGACGCTTATATTGAATGGTTTACCGTCAATGGGACGCCTTTAGTGTTAGGGCCTCCAGTCGTCAACGATCAAACTTTCTCCATCCAAGAAAACTCAGTGGCGGGCACCGCGGTCGACACGGTCGTGGCTACGGCCGCGCCCACCGCTTTCGCCATCACGGGCGGAACCGGACAACTCCTTTTCGACATTGACAATAGCGGCGCCATAACCGTCGCGACCGGCGCCGCATTAGACTTCGAAACAACGCCATCTTACACTTTGGATATCAACGCTAGCAATGCTTATGGCAGCGACGTGGCCACGATAACTATAAATCTAACGGATGAGCTTGGTCCAACTGTCACGCCCGGACAATCGTTTAACGTGGACATAGCTCTGACAAATGGCTCAATCGTTGGCACCGTCGCGACCACGGGCCTAACCCCAACGAGTTTTGCCATAACGGGAACGGCGTACGCCATTGATAACAATGGCGTGCTCACCGTAGCGGATAGCGCTCAGCTAACGGGTGGGACGACCGCTTATACAGTTACCGCCGTAAACGCCGAAGGAACGGGAAGCGATACGATTTCAATCGTCGTAGTCGACGTCATCCCAGGATCAGGCGAGAGACCTTTCTCGCTTTACCGCCAAAACAATATGAATGGCGGCATGAAAATTATCGGAAACTCGGTAAAACTAGATAGCGCCAATGGCGGACAATGCGCGCCAAATGGAACGAATAATAATAACATTACTGCAACGTACGCGGATATGGATAGTGACGGAAGCACTTTTAACTCAACGTCGGCCGATTTAGTGTTGCCCGCAAACGTAAAAAGCTCCGATATCGAGTACGTCTTGTTGAACTGGCAAGGAAGAACCAGTGGAACCACGGATAGTTTAAGCAATGGAACGACGGTAAAAGTGAAAGCCTATGGACAAGCAAATTACCAAACCGTAACCACCATATCTTCCAAGTTTAACCGTATAAGCAATGACTATCAAGGTATGCAGGACGTCACGGCTATCGTTAAACAAAGCATTGATGATGAAAACCAAACGATTATCAAAGAGTCAGGCTACGACAATCCATTTTGGGTGGCGAACGTATACGCGCCCGACAATAGCAATGGCTATGGAGCGTGGTCATTAATCGTGGTTTACAAAGACGACGCCGCGAAACTAAGAAACATCTCGGTATACGATGGTTTTATCTCAGTGTTTAACGAAACCTCCGCAACGACGCTATCGGGTTTTATCACTCCAAATAGCGGTACCGTAAATTCTGATTTTTTCGTTTTCGCGGGGGAAGGGGATATTACCCTGAAAGACAGCGTTACGTTGACTAACGGCAGTGGCGTCGACGTCTCTTTGGGAAGCAATATCTTTCAATCGGCAATAGACAACGACGGCGTAAACGTAACTAATAGAAGCCCTTCGTGTCAAAACACAATTGGAGTGGACGTGAGATCGTTTAGCGTTGGAACAAACGGGACTGTGCCAATTATCGGCCTTTCGCAAACGACTACGACGGTAAAATTGACAAGTTCGGGCGACGAGTATCTTCCAGGCCTTTTCGCTTTTTCAACAGACCTTTACGAACCAAGGGTTTGCTACAAACAAGAATTCGCCGACGCGAATGGCGACCCTCTTCAAGCCGTAAGCGTGGGAGACACCATCACGCTTAAAACTTGGATTTCAAATATGAAAAAAGACGCAACTGACGGAAACCTCGAGCCCGCCGCCAAAGTTGAAGTCGAATTGGAATTTGACAGCGACAACCTAGAATATATTAGCGATTCCACCATCGTGCAAAATATTGGAGAAACCTCCTATACTTCTTATAGCGACGCAAACAAGACGGGACTGGCGGATCATTTTGTGGACACCAACTCTAGCATCTGGAGATTGGGCTTGGGAGCGACTAGCACCGACGGTGGATTGGTTAATCCAAACGCCACCGGCGATGATAGCCTGAAAGCCTTTGTGGAACTTAAAACTACGCTTTTACAAGAAGGAAACGTAACCGTCAAAAACGTATATAGAGTCTCTTATCTAAACACCCAGTTGAATCTTTACTTCGGACACGTAATAATGGGTGAATGCGCCGAGATAAACGCTTCGCTTGGCATTGGAGGCATTCCAGGCGCCTTTAACGTCGTTTCCACCTCCTTTGCGGGAATGAACGACCCTTTAGCTGGAAGCGACCCTTTAAACGCGCTCACTACGCAAGTAAGCGGTAGAGCGTTTAACGTTAAAATCTTGGCGCTAGACAGCGACAACGTCACGCTTCGCCCATACACGGGAAGCGTTGACGTCTCTATTATAGACACTACCGGTTACATATCGGGAGATGATTCCGCAAACCAACTTCTTTGTGATAGTTCGACGCCAATTAACGCGCCGCAAACGTTTGCGCTAAACGGCGTTTCTTCTATGGACGTATCTATCACGAACGCCGCGATTGCGACAAAAAGCGCCTCTTTCAGGGTTGCTTATGACCTTGGTGGAACTCCCGCTTACGTATGTTCGAGAGACATTTTCGCCATTCGTCCCGAGAAATTTACGCTTACGGCGCCCGCGGGAGAAGACGTAGAATTGCTAACCTCGGCTCAAGACTATAGCTTATCGCTCATAGCCGCGCTATATGGGACCACTACGACACCGGTAAGCGGATACACCGTTATTGGCGTAGACGGCACTAAGTTTGATATAAATAAAATCCTTTACAACCCCGATGGTTCGGTTGGAGCCGCGCTTAATGGAGCGTTGACGTTTACGGCGACTCCTTTTAACATTAGCGACGGTAGCGCTCCAAACGCGGTTGGCGTAAATTTTGACGACGTTGGCAAAGTAAACATTAAGTTGGTGGACAAGACTTGGGCCGCGGTGGATATAAACAATGGAGATACGGCAGAGACCTGCGACGCGAGCGGAGCTTACGTCTGCGGCGACGTAGACGCGATATTTATACCGGATAATTTCGGCTTGAGCGCCGTTTCCCTTTTTAACGACAACGGCGGCGCCTTCACCTATCTCTCAAACGATTTAAACGTGTCGGCGCACGTGCAGCTTACGGCGACGGCGCGAAACGCGCTTAACGCGGCCACTTTAAACTTTAATCAAAGTTCTTGGGAAAATCCGGTTGACGTAAGTATCGCGTTGGTGACTCCTATTAATGGAATGATTTTAAGCAAAGACGACGTTAACGATACGCTCAACTTAGGTTTCGCGAATGGAGCGATTACGATTCCTTGGAGCGAAACGAATAGTTCCAAAAAAATGATGTTCAATTTTAATAGAGCGATCGATACGACTAAAAATCCGTTTAGAGCGCTCGGTTCGGACGTAAACGTAACGGCTTCGTCACTCTACACGGCGCCCACGTCTGGCGCGACTAAAACAGTGTCTGGTTCTCTTTTGGCGGATCAAAACGCGACTTTCGTATACGGACGAACAAACGCTCCAAGACAAACGTTTCAAAGCGCCGCGGGCAACGCTCGTATGTACTACGAGACGTTTTGCAACGCCAAAGACGCGACTCTGGTTGACTGCAATAAAACGCTTCTCCCAAATGGGCTTGAATCCAATAGCACTAACGATTCAAGGTGGTTCGTCAACGCCTCGCATACGAACATATCTGGAAGCATGGGCGTGGTCAATCAAAAAAATGGCGCGATTTTAGTGACAAATCCGGCAGGCGTGATTGACGCGCTTGGAGTCACAACTATTCCTTTAGTTTACGGCGGCGCTAGTTTTCCATATAAAACGACCATGGAAAACAACGCTTCTAGTTGGTTGCTTTACAATCAATACGACCCAGCGGCCTCGAAAAATGAATTTGAAGTCGAGTTTCTTGGCGCGCCCGGCGATTGGGCGGGTCAGCGCGAAACTAACAGTACGACAAATCAAAACGCCGTAGATAGAACCAACAGGAGAACTATGTGGTAAGAAGACGCGCGTTCACTCTTATCGAACTTATTTTCGCCATTGTTATAATAGCCATTTCCGTCGTTTCCCTTCCTATGATGAATCAGGCGATATCCAAAGCGATAGATAGCAATTTGCTTCAGGAGGCGATTTTCGCGGCGGCAACCGAGTTAAACGAAGCCATAAGCGTCCACTGGGATGAAAATTCTTTAGAAGCGACTTCGCTTGATTCGTTGGCTAGGGTGATTGATCATTCTGGAAATTGCGAAAACAACGCGTCACTGCCCTCATACAGACAAATGCCGGGACACGTAAGTCAACCGCTTCATAGAAGATGTTTGAACAGCAATGCGATTTCTCCCGACGACGCCGCCTTTACGACCGACGCCGTAGCCGATATAAACAACATGGCGCATCCGAGTCAAAATATTTTTATAAATCCCACTCCCGGACAAGCTGGGTATAAGAATACGTACAACTCGGCGGTTGCGGTTATTCGCCCAGCGAACTTTAACGGAAACAACAACGATATAAAAAGAATTATGATAACGGTAACCGACGATAGCGTCCCGGCTAAAACAATAACGACGCTAAAAACGTATAGTTGCAATATAGGCGAAATAGACTACTACAAGAAGGAGTACTAATGAGAACTCGCGCCGCGTTTACCATGCTAGAACTCGTCTTCGTAATCGTCATTATGGGTATTATTGGAAAATTTGGAGTTGAATTTTTAGCTCAAGCTTATAGAAGTTTTATATTTAGCTCGGTCAACCATCAGCTGCAAGCAAACAGCGGGAGCGCGGTGGAGTTTATCGCCAAGCGCCTCGAATACCGTATAAAAGATTCCGTTATAGCTAGAACGGGCTTAAACGCCTTGTTTGACGCGATCGCGAACGTTGAGCCCGATCCCACTATTAAGAGCTATACCGTTTTGGAATGGGTGTCCGCCGACAGCGACGGATTCCGCGGAACTACGAATCCTTACTGGAGTGGCGTTTTGGACGTCGACAATGGCGCCGCGAACGCGACGACGTTGGTGTCTCCGGAAACGAATACGACCGCGATAAACGCTTTGATAAACGTTTTGTCGGATGGAAACGCCAGCGTAAACGACGCGGCGTTGTTCTTCGTAGGCGCCAATAGCGATATAAACGCCTATGGATGGAACGGAGTGGCTCTTGTGGATCAAAATTTGACAATGCATCCAATTAACGCGATAGTCGGACAAATCGATAGGTTCGCGCCAGCCGTAGGAAACTTCGCCGGCCAAGACGTATACGAGTATTACAAATTGGCTTGGACGGCGAACGCCATAGTCATGGAAAATTACAATATAAATCAATACGCTGGCAAGAATATGGGTGATTTGGTATTGTATTACGATTACCAACCCTGGAATGGAGATATGTTTTACGACGCGGGCAAAGGCATAAAAAAAGAAACGCTAATGCAAAACGTAAGCACGTTTCAGTTCATGTCAATCGGCTCCATTATAAAAATCCAAGTTTGCGCCAAATCGGACTTAATAGAGGAGTACTCGTTATGCAAAGAAAAAACGGTATTTTAATGAAGCGCGACCACAGAAACGGCATGGCCATGATAATGGCAATCGCCGTTATAGTCATAATCGCCACCATTATGGCTCTTTCGATGACTTTGACCTCTCAAACCACGAAGAGAACGAACGACTTGTACCTTTACGAGCAGTCGGCGCTGCTTGCCAAAAGCGCCGCCGAGTACGCTCTTCTTAGAATCGCGCAAGATAACAACGCAACCAATCCTTGTAGCGTTACAAGTTTGAACTTTACTCAAGACGCCATTTATGACATAAATATATCTATACAATATATTTATACCGCTGGCGTTTGTGGAGCGCAATACGCAACTGTTCAAACTCCAGAGCAAAACGGCTCGGTTCTAATTGACGTGGGAGTAAGCGTCAACGACATTACGGTCGCAACCGAACCAATCCGCTATTTCAGAAGAAGTATTCAAAAACTCTAAATAAATTATTCTCCATAAACCTTTTAACGCTATAATTAAAATTATAACACTAAAAGGAATTGGAAATGAATATTTCTCTCACTGGCAGACAGCTAGAACTTACGGATAATATCAAAGCGCATATGAACACATCCATAGAAACCCTGAACAAGTACAACATGGACATCATTTCCGTTAACGTCATAGCCTCTGGCCAAACAAAAAAAGGCAAAGAACACTCAGTGGTCGAGTTCGTTATCAACCTCGCTCACAAGAACTCCATCGTTATCAAGCAAAGCAGCGAAGATTTGTACGCCGCTATCGACTTGGCGACCGCTCGCGCTCAAAAAGCCATGCGCCGCATGCACGACAAAGAGAGCGATCATCATAAAGTGGGAATGAACGAAGCCAAAGCTGAAACGGCTGACGTGAAAGAAGCGGCGGAAGCCATGGAAGACGAAATCGTGCCAGTCGAATTGGCGCTTTACAAGCCTCGCGAAGTCGAAGACGTTCTCAACGACCTTAAAGAAAGCGGAAAGCTTTTTGAAATCTTTTTGGACAACGAAGGCAAAACTCGCGTTTTATACAAACGCAACGACTCAAAATTCGGTCTTTATTAAAAACCGACTTCCTCTTTGTAGAGTAGTGGACTGTCCAAGTCCACGTACTTTATGACGTCCGCGTAAGCCATAGCCAAGTTCATGGCCGCGTTTATGGATATCGGCCCCTCTAGCATCGAACCCAACATGCATTTCACGTTCATTTCTCTCGCGTACTCCAAAATCTCGACGG
>ERZ889078.660-NODE-660-length-30663-cov-15.497550_pt1 | contig 30663 bp, 29 predicted proteins | sample MGYA00521266_ERZ889078 | MGnify/ENA primary metagenome ERZ889078 (study PRJEB32303, sample SAMEA104408618) | aquatic metagenome | biome: Brackish water; feature: Pelagic; material: water | place: Baltic Sea | collected 2014-06-16T06:34:00 | depth 76,534 m ...
CAGTTTACCTTCTTAACGACAGTCAGAGTTGCACTTACTAATTGAATTTGGGCTTCAGGAATAAGGTTTGCTTGTCCTACCATTGCCGCTGAAGACTGAACCAGCAGTTGGCGCCGGGTTAAATCAGTGACCTCTTCAGCAAAATCCGCATCCTTGATTACAGAGGATGCGGCATTCAAGTTTTCAATTGAAATATTTAAATTACTCAGAGCTCTTGTGAATCTATTCTGGGTCGCTCCGATACTGGCTCGAAAAGAAATAATATCCTCCAATGCCTTGTCAACACTGGCAAGTCCCTCAATAGCCTCCTGAAATGTCGCTACAGAAAGGTCATCCAGACCGAGGCTTGACGAATCTGTTGAACCCAAGTTCACTACTTCATTCAAGTCTATTCGACCCGATTCATCCGAATTTATCCCAATAAGAATGACCACATGTTCGGGGCCTTCGACACTGGCTGCCAGAGAGCCATCTAAAATATTTTGTCCATTAAAATCTGTAGAACTAGCAATTCGATTGAATTCATCTTTTAGCGTATTAATTTCAATTTGCAGGGTCTCCCTTACTAAATCTGGGGTGGCTCCATCTGCTGCTGATAGAATTTCCCGTATTCGTATCAGGGCTCCTGTTTGCTCGTTCAAGGCGCCTTCGGCGATATTAATGAGACCGATGCCATCGTTAAGGTTTCTCGCGGCCTGTCTTAAAGCTCGGGAATCGGAATTAAGCAGTTCAGATATAGATTTATCCGTAGCACTGGCACCGGATCCGGTCAGTCGATCGCCGGATGCAACCCTACTGATGGATTCTCCCAGATCGCGGTTGTTGGTACCCAACCGGTTTTGTGCAATAGACGAATTTAAATTATTGAAGATACGTAGTGGCATTCCATTTCCTCCGTGAAATTGGAATTTAATTAGGATTAAAGGGCCTTCCAGCGCCGTGTCCTCCAAGACTCAGCTTAATTAGCAACCCTTCATTGACGCAGTCTCCAAACTGCCTTAATTCTGTTACGGCGTATCTGCCAGATTCTTGAGTTTTTTAATTCTTTTTCCATGCAAATTATTGATTAGCGGCCTATTTGGCAGGGTCGGGTCCGTTTTTTAGGCCTTGATTTTGATCTCCTGTGAGTAGAAAAACATGCGATACTTAAAGGGAGTCATGAACAAGGATTCATATTTATCTAGGAATAAAGATGCGAGAAGTTTTGAAAGTAGAAGGAATGACGTGCCAACATTGTGTCGAAACCGTGAGCGAAACGGTGGCTAAGATGGCAGGTATCGAAAAAGTGGAAGTCAGTCTCGAGCAGAAAGAGGTGATCGTGGAGTTTGACGAATCACAAACCCAGTCGGAAGATATATCCGCTCAGATCGTTGCAGCAGGATTCGAAGTGATCGGCTAGCCCTCTAGCGAGGGAGGCAACTGGGCAAGAGCCTTTGAACTGAGACAACTTTTTGCTCACCCATGAATGCTATTGCCAGCGGGCCACACCCCTAGTGGTGGTTAGGAACTCATTTTCCCGATCTTGATTCGGAGTATCTTTTCCTGTTCATCGCGGAAAACTTTGACGGGAACCATTTTCCCAATGGCAGTGTCCGCAACCAGCTTTTGCAAGTGTTTCAAGCTGGAAATGGTTTTTCCATCGAACTGGATGATGATGTCGCCCCGAAGCATTCCCCCTGATTGGGCGGGAGTTTTGTTTGCAATGCTGTTAACCAGAACCCCGACACCATGAATATTCAAGCGGAAAGTATCTGCCAGTTCCGGGGTCAAGTCCTGAATTCCAACGCCTAACCAGCCTCTCTCGACGGATCCATTTTGGATCAGTTGGTCTCCCACTTTCAGAGCCATCTCCACAGGGATAGCAAAACTTACTCCAGAGCCGATCGCCGCCACGGCCGTATTGATGCCGACAATTTGTCCATCGAGATTGATCAACGGACCGCCGCTGTTGCCCGGGTTGATCGAAGCATCTGTCTGGATAAAGTTTTCAAAGTGACTGATGCCCAGGTCTGTACGCCCTGTTCCACTGATCACGCCTACGGTCACCGTGCCCTCAAGCCCATAGGGATTTCCAATAGCCATCACCCACTCGCCGACGTTCAGGCCCTTGGACTCACCAAATTCCGGTTCAGGGAGACTACGCAGAGTAGAAATTTTCAAGACCGCAAGATCGGTGTAGGTGTCATGGCCGAGGACCTTGGCGAAATATTCTTTCCCATCCGATAATTTGATCAGTATCCTGTCGAGTTTTTCAACGACATGATAATTGGTCAAAATATAGCCGTTGGAATCCAGAATAATGCCTGACCCTACACTTTCAACGCTATATTTTCGGCTCTTCAGGTTTTGAGCGAACCAGTTTCTGACCGGGGCATACCAGGGCGCTGAGCCGTGCGGATTATACCATGATGATTTTTCCACCAACTCCTTGACCTTATTCACGCTGACTACAGAGGGTTTAATTTTTTTGGCGTTGCGTATGAACGCATTTTGCAAATCCACCAGATTTTTATACTCCTGACTATCTTCCAGACTACCGGGACTGGCCTTCTTCGGGCTGGCGGGAGTATAACTGTCGAGAAAAAATTTTGTGTTTATGAACACAAAGGCAAGAATCAAACAACCCCATGCAAGATTGCGTAAATGATGAGCAGATTTTGGGTCAGGCATTTTTGGATCCGGTATAAATGGTTGTGATTCCGAAAGTCAATTCCTTGAAACTGACCGAGCCGAAACCGGCTTCTTTCAGTATGGAAGCAAAGGCTTCACCTTTTGGAAAAGCTCCGACAGAATCGGGCAAATAAGAATATGCGTTCTTGTGGCCGGAAACCCAGCGTCCCATAACAGGTAAAATTTTCTCAAAGTATAAACGATAAAGCCATTGCAAAAATCCGTTCCGTGGAAAAGAGAATTCCAGAATCACGATTTTACCGTCTGGTTTCAAAACCCGGTGAATTTCACGAATCGCATGGTTTATATTGGCGAAATTTCTGGCTCCAAAAGCGGAAATAGCGCCATCGAAGCGATTGCTTTTCAGGGGCAGGTTTTCAGCCGCGCCCGGAAATAATTGGACAGCCGATTGCATGTTTCTGGAGGACACCTTGTTTTTTCCCAGCGCAAGCATGGCGGCGCTGAAATCGACACCGATAACCTGACACTTGTCGCGCAGAGCAATTTCCAGCGCAATGTCAGCAGTCCCCGTTGCGACATCGAGGAAAAGCCGGTTCGCTACAGGTACCAGCTCGTCGACTGCTGTCTTTCGCCAGTACCTGTCGCAACCTGCGCTCAACAGTCCGTTGAGAAAATCGTATCGCGGCGCAACGGCGTTGAACATATCCTGAATTGGATTTATTCTGTCAGCCGGAACACTGAGTTTAACTTGAGTAGTCGCCATGTCCAACATATTGATTTATATATGAGATAGAAGGTAAAGTTTAGCACCAGTGGCTACCGGGTACAAGAAAGACTTGCGCCAATAAGCGGGCGAATTATTATAGAATCCCTGTAACGGATCAATAATGTTTTAGGGAGTTTTGTTATGAAGATAGTTTTGGTTCTCCTGGCACCCGGCTTTGAGGAGATTGAAACGATCACTGTTGTGGATATCCTGAGGCGGGCAGGGGCTCAGGTAACCCTTGCAGGAACCGAGCAAGGTCCTCTTGAAGGTTCAAGGGGCATTCATGTTCTGCCGGGAGGTCAGCCCGGAACCGATAATCTCATAAAGGATTCCCGAGTCGCCCAGTTGCTGAAAAAGATGGACGGACTCAATAAAAATATCGCCGCAATCTGCGCTGCGCCATTAGTGCTGAAGAATGCGGGAATTCTGGAGAATCGCTGCATCACCAGCCATCCTTCTGTTCAAAACGACCTGCAAGGCATCTCTTATAAGGAAGACAGAGTGGTTGTGGATGGCCATATCGTCACCAGCAAATCCCCTGGAACGGCCATGGAGTTTTCTCTCAAACTCGTTGAAATCCTGTTCGGCAAAGAACGTAGAGACGTGGTGAATAAAGGAGTTCTGGCAAAAATCTAGTCTGTTCTGGTCTAAAAAGGGGGGGAGACATCGAGCCAAAGCCAAAAAATATTGACCGTCATAAACAAACTCGCCCTCCGCGTAGGAGGAGGCGCTAGTTTTTTTTGAAACCATTTGGTAGAACCCTCATCTAATTACGTGAGCAAATGGTTTGTACTATCTATATCTACGAGGTTAAACCCGATGAACATTTCCTACAGTCAACTTTTAGTCAGTAAAAGGCGGGTGAAACGCCGAATGAAGAAAAAAGTGGCTGCTGAGAGCCGTTGCTTCCATTGCAGTGGCGCATTCAGAGGATCAGAGGAAATTGAGACCTGTCTGATGTGCGGTCGGGAAAAGGGACATGTTTGTGCAAATTGTTTAGCGGCTCCCGAAACTCAAGAAAAAAAGCTCGCCTAATAATCCGCTCAAAGCTCCATGCAGCCGTTAAAGACCGACTGGCACTGTCCCCCCACACGAATTTTTTGAATTTCCTGTTTCGACACCTCCACATAGATCAATGAAGGGCGTTGCATCTCGTACCCCTGCTCTATGACCATGCTGATCTCGTCATCACTACTCAGACTAGCCCAATAAGCGCCCATGGCTCCTGCTACACTTCCCGTCGCGGGGTCCTCGGGGATGCCCAGCCCTGGAGCAAAGGCGCGGGCGTGAACCGTGTTTCCCCAGCCAATGGTTTCACGGCAGAAGGGATAAATCAAATGGATTCCCAGCGGCTCCAATACTTCATTTAAAATCGAGGGGTGAATAGATATCTTATTGATTTTATTAATAGAAATTATTGGTACAATCAGGGCCGGAAAGCCCGTCGAGACGACTTGCACGGGCAATTTTTCGTCCAGATCGTTGAGAGTGAGCCCCAACGCATGGGCGATTCTTTCTGACCGGTGCAGTTCATGCAGTATCTCGGCAGGTGGGTGTTGCATGAAACTCTTGCCTTTCTCCTCCCACACAGAAATTATCCCGGCTTTGAAATTTAATCGAAGCGGATTCTCAGTCACTCCACCATATTTCCTTAGAACGTATGCGGTGCCGAGGGTAGGGTGACCGGCGAAAGGAATTTCACGGGTAGGGGTGAAGATGCGCACGTCGAAGTCGGCTTCATCTGTGGACGCAGGATAAACAAAAGTGGTCTCGGACAAATTCATCTCCCGCGCCACCTTCTGCAAATCCTCTTCCTTAAAGTCCGAACCGCTGGTGAAAACGGCTAAAGGATTGCCACCAAAAATATGGTCGGTGAAAACATCGACCTGATAAAAAGGAATTTCCATACACTAGCAGTGTGGGCTCTTGCCCGCTGGCCCCGCGCCTAGCGGAGGTTTTTATTGATCCAGGATTTCAAAACATACAGCGCCCAGGAACGCGACCACGAAACCCGGCCAGCAAGAAAATCGGTCCAGACTTTCTCCACCGCCGGTTGCGATAAAAGACCATCAAGTTGCTGCAGTGGAGATAATAACACGGACTCGATCTCCGGGCGCAAGGCTCCCCGCATCCATATCTCGAAGGGAAAAGTAAAACCCATCTTCTTTCGACGCACGACACTTTTTGGCAATAGGGTTTGCATAGAACTCACCAGCAGAGACTTGGCGCACCCACCGGATTTCTCCCCACCCGGTAGCCGGAACATCATCTCAACCAGTCGATGGTCCATGAAGGGCACGCGGACTTCTAACGGATGCGCCATGCTCATCATGTCAACATCGCGCAAAAGCATATTTTGCAGATAATGAAATGTTTCCAGATAAGAAACCTGGTTGAACACATCATCCGCCGGGAATTTGTCGACCAGGTTTTGGGTGAGCTGAAAGTCTTTTGCGATTTCGGTCTGCGCCTGTTTTTTGTCAGCAAATAAATCGGTGACAGGGTCCTGGCAGAATAGGGAGCGAATGAGAAAATATTCATGGGCTCCACTCCACTTGCCCTGCATCCAGTGCTCCAGCTTTGTCGCCTGATCTGCAGGGAAGAATCCTTTGCCCCACTTCATAAATGTTTTGGGTATGGCCTGCAGCCATTTTTTTCGCAGTTTGGGGACCAACTGGAAAGAGGGGTAGCCGCCGAACAATTCGTCGCCGCCTAATCCGCTCAACGCAACTTTTAATCCGACTTCATGCGCCGAACGCGATATCAGATAAGTGTTGATGCCGTCGATGGTGGGTTGATCCATGGCTGAAAGGGAAGCGGGCAGGGCTTCTAAAAGCTGTTCTTCATCCAGACGCAATACATGATGCTTTGTTTTGAAGCGGGTGGCGATTTCTTTGGAGTATTCCGACTCATCGAATGCTTTTTCTTTAAAACCAATGTTCAAAGTGGTGACCGGGTCATCAGAAATGCTGGCGAGGGTTCCGACGACGACGCTGGAATCAATGCCGCCGCTTAAGAACGCTCCTAACGGAACATCACTGACACGGCGACAGCGTACCGCTTCTTCAATATTGCTTCGGACTTGCTGCTGAATTTCTGCGCCTGTTGCCGGGGTGTCGTTACTGCTAAACGGATTCCAGTATTCTTTTTCTTCCCAGTTGCCGTTTTTGTCGACCCACAAATAATGTCCGGGTTTTAACTCGCGCACCGAGTTGACGATAGGTGCTTTCGCGTGCCCGAACGAAAGGTAGTGGTAAAGTCCGGTCGGATTGATCGATTTCTCTGTGAGCCCCGATGCCAATAGAGAACGCAATTCCGAGGCAAAGGCAAACTGCTGGCCTTTAATATGGTAGTAGAGCGGTTTGACTCCCAAGCGGTCGCGGGCGACAAATAACGCCTCCTTCTGACTGTCCCAGATGGCGAAGGAGAACATGCCAATGAGCCGGTCGAGACAACCGACGCCCCAATGCTCGTAAGCTCTTAATAAAACTTCGGTGTCCGATTGCGATTGAAAACGGAATTTGTCGCCGAGTTCGTTTCTCAGTTCTTTATAGTTGTAGATTTCGCTGTTGGTGGAGACCCAAACCGATTTGTTGTCGTTGGCCATGGGCTGATGCCCGGCTTGAGTGAGATCGATGATGGAAAATCGCTGGTGGCCTAAATGAAGGGTAGGGCCGTTAGCCGATTCAATCCGTTGTTCACCCCGGTCATCTGGCCCGCGGTGGCGCAAAGCGTCGAGCATACTACGCAAAACTTTGCCCGGGTTCTCGGGTTGAGCGGAAGGGTCAAAATTGATGAAGCCAGCGATACCGCACATAGGTGATGGGGAGTTTAATGGGCCTCTCGTTTACAAAGGGGCTGGGATGGTTTGCATTTAGAATGCATCGGAACGACAAATGTACTATCGGAGCCTGGGGCCGAATAGTCAAGAGTTTTCCTTTTTACAATTAAAGGGATAGGGTAAACTCTGGATCAATATTTTCTGGTTTCTTTAACCTTTTCTGCTGTCGATACGACACCAAATATGGAATCCTCACTCGAAAAAGTATTGGTCAAACCACTCGCGGCTTTGGCGATCATTGGAATTTTTTTTTGGTTTGTCACAAAAATCCTTGCCTGGGTTGAGCGTAGATACAATAAATCGTCCTTTTTCCCGTATTCTAAAAAGGCTCAGTTTTTCAGTGAGGCGGAGCGTAAGTTTTATGATGCGCTGATGGAAGCGGTTGGGCCGGAATTTATAGTTTTCTCCAAATGCCGGGTCGCTGATTTGCTGGATGTCGATTTCCAGAAACATTTCGCGGCCTTCAATCGAATTAAATCCATGCAGGTCGATTTTGTTGTTGTTCGTAAGGGAGATGACAGCGTGGCTTGTGCTATTGAGTTGGATGACGAACTGCATGAGCGGTTTGCTAAAGAGAGTTTCTTTTTGGATGAGATTTTTTCTGCGGCCGGGTTACCCTTGATCCGGTTTGAGACTCAGCCGGTGTATTCAATTGTCGAGATTCAAAAGGCCCTGATATCAAGTCTATGAACGGTTTTGCGGTTTTGAGGATGGATTATCATAGGTTCCTATAACATATATTATGTCAACTAGGAGATGTTGGGTCTAAATCGCAGGATCTAAAGGGCTTCCCGGCTTAATTTGGTGGGTTTATCACCCTTCGACCCTTCGAGAGCCTCAGGGTGATAAATTCCACTAGTGGCTCAGGATGACAATGGGTTTTACGTTGGCCCGCGCGCCTAGCGGAGGGAATCACGCACCGCGTGGGCGATGTGGTTGGCGGACAGGCCGTATTTTTCGAAGAGTTCTGGGCCCGTTCCCGTTTCGGCAAAATGGTCTTTCACGGCGATACGTTTGAACGGTTTGGAAATTTGTGCGTCGAGCAGAACTTCGCCGACGGCGTCGCCCAATCCGCCGATATAATTATGGTCCTCAGCGGTAATGACGGCTTTATGGCTGGATGCCATTTCGATGATGAGGTCGCGGTCGATAGGTTTAAGTGTTGAGATATTCACCAGCGTGGGATTAATCCCGTCCTTTTCCAGCATTTCCATGGCTGTCAGGCTTTCCTGCACCATGATGCCGGTGGCGAAAATAACCAGATCAGAGCCTTTTTTTACCACCCTGCCCTTACCGATATTGAACTTATAGGAACTGTCAAAAATACCTTTTACTTTTGGTCGTCCGAGGCGGAAATAAGCCGGGCCTTTATATTCAGCCAGGGCTCGCGTGGCTTGAACGGTTTCTTCCCAGTCTGCCGGTTGCACGACGATCATGTTGGGCATGGCCCGCATATAGGCGATATCGACAATCATTTGCGCGGTGGGACCATCTTCACCGACTGCCAGTCCGGTATGTGTTCCCACTAGCTTTACATTGGTATTGGAATAAGCAACGCTGACGAGGATTTGATCCATCGTCCGACCCAGGAGAAAACAGGCGAACCCGGTGGCGAAGGCAACTTTTCCGGTGGTGGCCAGACCTGCAGCGGTGCAGACCATATCTGCTTCGGCAATACCCATATTGAAAAAACGGTCAGGAAATTTGTCGCCAAACTTTTTCGAGCGTGAGCTGTCACTCACACCTGCATCGAGAACCACAATGCGCGGGTCATTAGCCCCTATATCTATCAGGGCTTGTCCATAAGCATCACGTGTAGGTCCGTCTTTCATACCAGTTCCTTTAAGGCTTTGTCGTAATCTTCTTGTGATGGAGCCACACCGTGCCAGGCCGTTTTGCCTTCCATAAAACTAACGCCCTTACCCTTGATCGTGTCGGCGATGATGACGCGGGGTTTTTCGGGATGAAGCGGAAGCTGGAGCACATCCATGATGGCTTTCATATTATGTCCGTCAATTCTATGAACGTCCCAGTTGAAAGCGTTCCATTTATCTTCGAGAGGTTCCAGGTCTTTCAGGTCTCTGGTGATATTGTCTTGCGCAACCTTGTTGTAATCGACGATAGCGATCAGGTTGTTGGATTTAAATTTATCGGCGGACATGGCGGCTTCCCAGATTTGTCCTTCGTGCAGTTCTCCATCTCCCAGAATGACATAAACCTTGGAGTCATAGCCATCGAGCCTTGTTCCCAGCGCTATTCCGTGACCGACGCTTAATCCCTGCCCCAAACTGCCTGAGGCAATTTCGATTCCTGGAGTTTTGGGGTGTGGATGTCCGGATAGAAAACGTGCACTATTAATTTTGCGATAGCCCTCAAGATCGGATTCTGGAAAATACCCGGCTTTGGCAAGCACCGAATAATAGATTCCTGTTGCATGCCCTTTGCTGAGCAGAAACCGGTCTCTTTTGGGATCGTCAGGATTGCTTGGATCGTGATCCAAGATTCCACCAAAGAACAGCGCAGCCATTAAATCTGCGGCGGAGAAACTGCCTCCGGGGTGCCCAGACCCTGCCTGAAAAATGATTTTCAGGGCAAGTCTTCTTAATTCCAGCGCTGTTTTTTTGAGTTGGGTGATGTCGGGGATGGTCAATGGACTTTCATTCATAAAAATATTTATCAGGGCACAAAATTATGCTCCTGCTTATATCATAACCCTTTTAGTTTTGCGAATTGAAAAGGATAATTTTTAGAGCGGAGGTGTTTTTAATATGGGCCACATGGGGTGGCCCTATAAGAGTGGACCTATTTCAGGAGTTTGGGTTCCTCAAGGAACTCACTGCAAAGCGACAGGAGGTTTTCAAAATTAACCGGTTTGGCAAAAAATGAATTGGCCCCGGCTCCAAGAACTTCTGTCTCAGTGTATCTCAAGTCTCCAGAAATCGCGATGATCTTAATGTTTTTGGTTGTCTCGTCGGTGCGGAGATCTTTGCAGACTTCCAAGCCATTGATGCCAGGAAGTGTGATATCCAGAATCATGATCGTCGGCTGAAACTGAGCGGCTTTTTTGCCGGCTTCCCATCCGTCATAGGCGGTTTCAACGATAAAGTCGTTCTTCTGGAATATCTTTTTGAGCAGGTCACAAAACTTTCTTTCATCGTCTACCACAAGAACTTTTCGGCTGGATTTTTCTTTCTCTTCCTTATCAAGAATTTCCTTGATCATGGAAATGGTATAGCCCTTTTTTTGCAGGGCATAAACCTGTTTACAGCGTTCCTCGACCCACTCGGGGTAATAACCGACAATACCTTTGCCGCCCGGATGCCCTTCTTTCACAGGGTCAGGGAAAAAACGATATTTTTTCTGCCATAACCACAGAGTTTTACGCGTGATTGGAACCACTTTTAAAATATCAGCCGCTGTAATTCTTGTCATGTTTTACTACCTGAAAGTGATTTTGATATATGGGTTTCATCTGATCTACTCGACCAGAACGGCACACTATAAACCAATTAGCAAAAATATACCACAGTTAATGTAAACTCGTCCAGTTTTCCTGTCTGCAAAATCGCAATAGCCATAAATTTATAGACACAAAAAAATCAGTTAATTATCAAATTAGGAGTATTTAGTCAATTTAAAACATTATCTGATTTTTTTTGAAATAATTCGCTGTGATTGCAAGTAGTCATCATTTTTTGGCAGGAAGAAAATTATCAAGCCAATTCACAAAAAATCCGATAAAATATTGATAATACGTTAACTTATGAGACTATCTGGTATTTTGACCTGCAAGAAAAGTCTGGAATTGGCATTGATTAGGCGTTTCTTTTGGCGAGCCCTTTAAATATAATGGTTTTACCCTTTCATCCTTTAGAGTCCGGCACTTCATGAAGAATATTTTGTTTCTCCAGATCCCCTTTTATTTGTTCGCTCTCTTGTTCATTCCCTTTTCCGTTGTCGAGGCCAGCGAGCCTTTGCCTCTGACATTGCAGGAAACGGTTGAGAGAGTTTTAAAAAATAACATCAGCATTTCTGTGCAAAGTTATAACTCAAAGATCAGCCAGCAATTTATTTTTGAAAAGGAAGCGGACTTTGATCCTACTGTTGATTTCGAATTCACGGTCGGTGAAGGAACCCGTCAAAGGGCTTCAACTCTTGCCAATGCGAAAACCCGTGATCAGGATTACAATTGGGATTTTTCTGTTTCCCAGAAATTCATCACTGGCGCAGATTACGAATTGTCTATGGACAGCAACAGGAATGAGAACAATTCGACGTTTTCCTCGCTCAACCCGGTCTATTCATCAGATTTGGCTCTGACAGTGACCCAGCCTTTGCTCAAGGATTTTGGAATCGATCTCAATAAACGAGAAATCTATATTGCCGCAAACGATCAAAAGATTTCCGATCATCAATTCACCGAAAAAGTGATTAATACCCTCACCGAGGCCGAAAATATCTATTGGGATCTGGTTTTCAGCATCGAAGACCTGAAGGTCAAGGAAACCTCCCTGCAAAGAGCCCGGGATCTGGAAAGGCAGGTCAAAGCGCAGGTCGATGTGGGAACTCTTGCGGAGTTGGAAATTCTACAGGCCAAATCGGAAGTGGCCTCTAGAGACGAGCAACTTCTGAACGCGAAAAACCTGATCGAAGACAATGAGGACAATCTTAAAAGCATCCTCAACTTGCCCTTTGATTCAGAAGATGGTTTAAAAAAAATAATTCCCGCAGACAGCCCTGTCTTTGATCCGGGCAAAGAAGACCCCTTAGATGAAGCTTTAAAGATCGCCCTCACCCAGCGTCCTGACCTGCTAGCCAAAAAGATGGAACTAGGTAATAGGAATATTGAAACCAAATATAACGAAAATCAAATGCTCCCTACTCTGGATCTGGTTACGAGTCTGGGGCTGAACGGATTGAGCGGCGATTCCGGATCAGGAGCCAGTAAAGTTGAGGGTGCTTATGACAAGGCTTTGTCGGAAGCGTTTTCAACGGACTTTCGTTTATGGCAGTTTGGCATCAACTTGAGTTATCCCCTTGGCAACCGTGCAGCAAAAAGTCGGTTAGCTGCCAAGAGGTTGGAAGTGGCGCAATTATTGTTGGACATTAAGGATCTGGAAAAAAATATTGTGGTGGAAGTCCGCGAAGCTCATCGTCAGATTGAAACCGACATCAAAAGAGTTCAGGCCACTCGGGTCGCGCAAAAACTTGCTGAAGAAAAATTGAATGCCGAGGAGAAAAAATTTGAGGTTGGACTGTCCACCAGTTTTAATGTGTTGGAATTCCAAGAAGATCTCGCTGAAGAACAGAGTAACGCGATTAAAGCTATCATTGATTACAACAAATCCCGCAGCCGGTTGAATCAGGTCATCGCCCGGACTCTGGAGGCGCATGACATAAAACTGTTGTCTAAAGAAGACTCATGAAAAAAGCCCTGGTTTTTGTCGGGGCGGCTCTTCTCCTGACCGGCTTATATTTATCCCCCTATGACTCCAATGGTTCGGAGGACACTCCAAAACCTGTTTTCAAAACCTCAGCGGTTCTGCAAGGCGACCTGATTGTGAAAATTTCAGCCACTGGCATTGTTGAGCCTAATTTCAAGGTCGAGGTTAAATCAAAGGCCAGCGGTGAGGTCTTATCCTTTCCTTTTGAAGAAGGCGATCGTGTCAAAAAGGGAATGCTGCTTTTGCAGCTGGATAAATCTGATGAACAGCGCAATGTCGCCAAAGCCCGCACGGAGTTGTCGAGCTCATCCGCAAAATATAAAAAAGCGGAAACAGGCCTGCTGTTGCAAAAAACCAAATACGATACCGATATAAAATCCTCCCAGTCAGAAATCGAAACCGCTCTAGCCAACCTCAAAGAGTCGGAAGACAAGCTGAAGCGCCAAAAAGAATTGTTTGAGAAAAAGTTTGTCTCACAGGAATCTTTGGATGCGGCCACAACCCTTTTTAAAGTGAACCAGGAAGCTCTCGTTCAGGCAAGAACCCGGCATCAAACAGCCGAGGATTCCATTCACGATATCACGATGAAGGAAAATGAGATCGAGTTGGCTCAGTCTGAAGTCCGGCGCTCTGATATTGCTGTGGAGGAGACAGAAGAAAGGCTGGAGGAAACAGAAATCTTCGCTCCCATTAACGGAGTGATCATTGAAAAACTTGTTGAGGAAGGACAGATCATCGCTTCGGGCATTTCGAATGTGAGTGGCGGGACGGCAATCGCAACCATCGCCGATATGTCGCGCTTGTTCATCCTCGCAGATATTGATGAAACGGATATAGGCTCTGTTAAAATAGGTCATGACGTGCGGATCACGGCGGATGCTTTCCCCGATGAAGTATTCAAGGGCAAGGTCACCCGCATAGCTCCACAAGGACTCATCGAAAACAGCATCACGATTTTTAAAGCCAAAATTGAAGTCGCGGGTTCGGGAAAAACCCTGCTCAAACCCATGATGTCGGCAAATATAGATATTGTTACCCGTGAAGTGAAGGACACGGTGTATGCCACCCGCGCCGGAATTCGCAAAGATGACGAAGGGGAATTCGCCGTAGTCCTGAAACATGATCAGCCGGAAAAAATCCGCGTGCAGACGGGCATCATGAATCCGATTCATGTTCAGATCGTTAGTGGATTGAATCCCACTGATGAGGTCATACTGGGTGACTGGGAAAAAGTTCTCGAGGAATCCAGGAAAAAGAAAAGTTCTTCTCTCAAAAAAATTCTCTGGATGATTCGTTCGAAGTGAGGTTGCTTTGATTGAAGTCGAAAATCTCTCTAAAATCTACCAAATGGGAGGGCAGCAGGTAGCGGCTCTGGCCGGGGTTGATTTCAAGATCGAAAAAGGTGAGTTCGTCGCTATCATGGGGCCTTCGGGCAGTGGTAAATCCACTCTTATGAATCTCATAGGTTGCCTGGATCTGCCCTCTTCCGGTACTTATAGACTGGAGGGTCTTGATATTCAGGACCTGAAACCCAATCAGTTGGCAGAAGTCCGTAACCGCAGGATCGGTTTTGTTTTTCAAAGTTTCAACCTTCTTCCGCGTGCCACCGCATTGGAAAATACCGAACTGCCTCTGCTCTATGGCCGGGTTCCTAAATCGACTGAAATCGCATTACAGGCGCTTGAACGTGTTGGCCTGGCTCACCGGGCCAAACATAAGCCCACCGAGTTGTCCGGAGGGGAGCGCCAGCGCGTCGCTATTGCCAGAGCCCTGGTGAATAGCCCTGCTATCATTCTGGCCGATGAGCCTACGGGAAATCTTGATTCCGCCACGGGTAAAGAGATCATGGATCTCTTCCAGGAATTGAATGAGGAAGCGGTTACCTTGATTCTGGTGACGCATGAACAGGAAGTTGCACAACAGGCAAGGAGAATCATGCAGATGAAGGATGGCAAAATCATAGCCGATACGTCTAATGGAGCAGGATCATGCTGATATGGGATTTGTTCAAGATGGCTCTTAGAAGTTTGGTGACTCACAAACTCAGGACGTTTTTAACAGCTCTTGGAATTATTATTGGTGTGGCATCGGTGATTTCGATGATCTCTATCGGTGAGGGAGCCAGACGCCAGACGCTGAGCACAATTTCCAAATTCGGCACCAACATCATCACCGTCAAACCGGGGCAACAGAAGTCCCGACATGTGACAACAGGAAAGGTCGACACCCTCACTCTGGATGATGCGGACTTTATCGAAGAAAATATTTCACTCATCACTGGTGTCGCAGCACAGGTTTACCGATCCGCCCAGCTTAAATTTGAAAATAAGAATACCAACACGACGGTTAGGGGAACGGGAGCCAGTTACGCGCGTTTAGCCAATTTTGAAATGGATCGTGGGCGTTATTTCAACAAGGAGGAAATAAGGTCTGCGAAAAGAATTTGTGTCTTGGGTTCTACAGTATTGAAGAATCTTTTTGAAGGGCGGAATCCGCTGGGCAAAACTATCAAGGTGGATGGGAAGAATTTTTTAGTCATCGGCACCACGGTGCCAAAGGGTGCGTTGAGCTGGTTTGATCCTGACGACCAGATTTTCATTCCGGTCACCACGGCGCAGAAACGGGTGTTCGGCATGGATCATGTCCAATCCATTGATGTACAGGCAGACCAAATTGATGATCTGGAAATTATTAAAGAGGATATCTCCCGTATTCTCCGGCAGAAGCATAATATTGCTGAAGGCAAGGAAGACGACTTTTATGTGCAGAATTCTTCCCAGTGGCTGAACAGTTGGGGAGACGCGGCCAAGACATTCACCTACCTGCTGGGGGGCATTGCCGCTATTTCTCTGATGGTTGGGGGCATTGGTATTATGAATATCATGTTGGTCTCTGTCACCGAACGTACCCGGGAAATAGGCATCAGAAAAGCTATAGGAGCCAAGAAAAAGGAGATCCTGCAACAATTCCTGATAGAATCCGTTTTAATCAGTTTTCTGGGCGGTGGGATAGGCATCTTGTTGGGGATAGGTATCTCTCGCATTGTTTCAGATTTGGGAGACTGGGAAACTGTTGTCTCTACCCAGTCCATTCTTCTGGCCTTCGGCTTTTCTGTAGCGATTGGTGTTTTTTTCGGTTTCTATCCCGCCAATAAAGCGGCAAATCTGAACCCGATTGAGGCACTTCGCTATGAGTAGAGGTGGCTTTAAAAGATCCCCGTCAACCTAAATTATAAATATGGATATTCTGCCCGATAAAAACACATTTATGCGACTGGCGGAAGCTTCATCGCGTGTTCCCGTCTGCGGGCAGGAAAAAATCCCCGGGCTGGATCTTTCCCGTTTATTTCAGGAACTTTTTCCTCAAACTAAAAATTCTTTCCTGTTTGAAAGCGCAAATGGACCGGTAGAGACAGCCCGATACTCTTTAATGGGAGGCGGCTGTACAAAAATATTAGAGATCACTGGGCAGCGGGCAAAATTATTTCAGGGCAGTACGCTACTTTCAGAATGGGATCAGCCGGGTCCCGCCCTTGACTTGTTGAACTTCGAGCAAAACGTGCCTCCTGTTGATCACCTGCCCCATTTCTGGGGAGGTTGGGTGGGGTTCCTCGGTTACGAAGCGGGTGCATGGTTTGAAACTTTACCCGTCAGAAAATCGCCCGAAAGTGATTTGCCTGACTTTTTGTTCATGGAAGTGGAACGGTTATTTTTATATGACCATGTTGCTGAAGAGTTAAAATTCATTCTTTCTCCACTTGCCGGTGATTATGACGAACTCAGTCGAGAAATTGAAAGCATCTGGAAAGATATTTATCGAGCTTTAGATGACATCGGTGAAAGACCAGCGTCAGAAAGTTCTAACTCACCATTACCTTCCCGGCCCTCTAATGGCCTGAGATCCAATTTAAGTGAGGCGGATTATACCGAGCGGGTAGAAAAGGCTAAAAACTATATCCGCGAGGGAGATATTTATCAGGCTAATCTTGCACAAAAATTCGCAGCACCTTTTAAAGGCAATCCTTTCGAGCTTTATGGCCAGCTTAGGCAGGTCAACCCTTCTCCCTTTTCCGGGTATCTAAATTTTCAAAACTTTTCACTGGTCAGTTCCTCTCCCGAGCGTTTGGTGAAAGTTCATGAACAGCAGATTGAAACAAGACCCATAGCCGGCACCCGGCCTCGCGGGCTGAAAGATGAAGAAGACCAGGCTCTGTCGGCGGAATTATTGTTGAACCCGAAGGAACGTGCCGAACATTTGATGTTGGTTGATTTGGAGCGTAACGATTTAGGACGTATCTGCCAGGCCGGATCGGTTTGCGTGACTGATTTCATGTTTCTGGAAAAATATTCGCATGTGAGCCATATCGTCTCTAATATAGAGGGCAAGCTTAAGCCGGGGATCGGTGTTTATGATATTTTGAAGTCTGTCTTCCCCGGAGGGACCATCACAGGCTGTCCCAAGATTCGTTGCATGGAGATTATTTCTGAGCTGGAGCCGGTTATGAGGGGCCCCTATTCCGGTTCCTTTGGATATATCGGTTTCGCTCCTTATATGGATTTAAACATCATCATTCGTTCTATCGTGATCTGTGATGAGATAGCCAGTTTCCATGTGGGAGCTGGTATTGTGGCTGATTCCAATCCGCAAAAAGAGTATCAGGAAACTCTGGACAAGGCCGCGGCAATGATACAAGCCTTGTCACACCACTAGCAACCTGCTAGCCCGTGGAGGCTGATGCAAAATTCTACTGTTTATATAAATGGATTATTCATGCCTCTTGCAAAGGCAAAAGTTTCCATTTTGGACCGGGGCTTCTGCTACGGAGATGGCCTGTTTGAAACCATGCGTGCCTGCAAGGGAAAAATCTTCAGGCCTGACCGCCATTTGGAAAGGCTATTTCTATCGCTACCGCAAATTTTTATTGATTTACCCATGACCCGGCAGGAACTCAAGACTGTGGTGCAGGAAACTCTAGACCGGAACAAGTATAAGAATGCCATCATTCGTTTGACCGTCACGCGTGGTATCAACGAGCCCAGTTTTCAGATGGACCCGGAATCCCCGCCCACTTTGGTCGTTCATGTCAAACCTCACCAACCTTTGCCGAAAACCATTTATCGCAAAGGGGTTCAGATCACCCTGCTGACCATGCCTGCACCAGTCTTGCCAGGTGTGAAAAAAAGCCTGAAGACTTGCAATTTTCTTTCCAATATTCTGGTTCGGGAAATTTCTCAGCGGCAAGGTAGTATGGAAGGGGTTATTGTCGATCCTGTTCTGGGTGTGACAGAGGGTGCCACCAGCAATCTGTTCATTGTGAAAGAGGGAGTGCTTAAAACCCCGGCCCTCAATAATAGCGTGTTGGAAGGAATCACCCGCCGAGTGGTCCTGGAAATCGCTAGGGAGCTTAAAATTCCGATTGAGGAAGGTTTATTGCTTGCAGAAGATGTTCTGACTGCTGATGAGGTGTTCATCACGAACTCCGGTATTGATATCGTTCCTGTCATTCGGGTGGACGATACATTTGTTGGCAACAAAAAACCGGGAATCCTGACCGGCCTTTTGCGGGATGAATTTTTAAAATGCGTTGAAGAAGCCCGTTAAACGTGATAGCTTTTCATTTCTTTTCTTTCGGATAAGGCTATGACTGAACAAACGGATACTGCTATGAGTGAAAAAAGTCGATTTCATGACAATCCTTCAGGGATAATTACCGATACTAAATATAATTCGCATTGGCTACCCAAAGACTCGTGGGGAGATTTAGGTCAGTGGAGAAATTTTGAAGAAGCGTTGGCATATGTCCGGTTGATGAAACAGGTTTATGCTGGAGGATTCAGCGATTGGAGGCTTCCCACAAAGGAAGAGGCCGCAAATTTTTATGATGAGGCCTTTACCCAAAATGACTGGGAGGACGAAACTGTCCATATCGACCCATTATTTGTCACCAAATGTGCCAATTTCATGTGGACCAAAGATACCAATGATAATCAGGAAATCGCCCGGATCAACCTGAGAAATGGTGAAGTGGAATTCGTTGCCCGCAGTACCAGGGAACATCAGTCGGCAAGGCTGGTGCGGAATATCAAGTAAAATTTAAAACTTGCGGGGTTTCTATTGATCCCAGACGGTGTTCCAGAATGCCTTGGAATCCATATTTTCGCATTGGCTGTAAGCTTCCCCGGAAATTATTTTTTCTTCGATCCTGTCATGGTCCGATCTGACAATGAGGACATCCGCGTGTTTGGTGTGAGTGAAGCCATTGAATAGAGTTCCCGCGAGAGTAGGCTCAATGTCCAGAGGAAACTTCCGGGCCATTCGGATTTGCCGAACAGGTTCATTTAAATCAACACACAGAATATTTTCATCTACCCAACACTCAATGGCTTGATCTTCGCCTTTTCCCGTGGCGAATATTTTATTTCCTGTTCGCACGGCATGGGCAGGACGGGTGAGCCCCCTGCACCAGACTTTTCCTGAATCCTCAATCTCTTCCATAAATCCACTCGGCGTGGGGCCAATGAGCAACAGCTCTGTTTGTCAGCAAAAAGTCATCTCGGTTTGGTAGGTTCTTGTAAGGGGTTTTGACTTGTGGCCCAATTTATACCATAATTTTGGCAATGATGATCCTTTCAACAGGCATGAAATTCCTTGAGTGAACACTTTTTTAATCGCCTTGAAGATGAACTGAATTCCAGCCGGAATAAACATCTATTTCGGGAGGTTCGGCTTTACCCTGAGTGCAGGATTAATTTGTGCTCCAATGATTATTTCCAATTACGGCATGATCCACGAGTTATAACAGGTGCTAAAGAGGCCTGTGAAAAATATGGAACGGGGAGCGGCGCCTCTCCCCTCCTCTCAGGCTTTCTTCCCTGCCATCAAAGTTTGCTCGATCAACTTAAAAAATGGAAACATAAATCTTTTGGAATGCTTTTCAATGCCGGCTTTCTGGCAAATCAGGCAGTTCTCAAGCATTTACCTTGCAAGAATGATCTTATTCTTGCAGACAAGCTGATCCATCATTCTATGGCCCAGGCCCTCACACAAGGTTCGGCGCGATTCAAGCGCTACCATCATCTCGATTTGGATCATCTTCAGGAATTACTGGATGCTCATTGTGATGAATATGAAACTATTTTTGTGGTTACGGAAAGTGTTTTCAGCATGGATGGGGATTATCCGGATTTGAAAAAGCTGGTTGAATTGAAAAAGCAATATTCTTTCATACTAATCTTGGACGAAGCTCACGGGACCGGTGTTTTTGGTGCTACGGGTGCAGGGCTTGCTGAAGAAATGCAGGTGCAAGATCAGGTAGATATTATTATAGGTACGTTGGGGAAATCATTAGCTAGTATGGGTGCGTATGTTCTTTCCAATTCATCAACCGTCATTAATTATCTTGTTAACCGTGCGGGAGAATTTATTTACTCCACATTCCTGTCTCCGGCCCAAGTGGGCTCTGCAGAAATCGCACTGGGAATATTAAAATCCGCAGAAACCGACCGCAAATACCTTCGGGAAATTGCCATAAATTTTAGAAAAACCATGAAATTGAAGGTGCAGAAGGGAACGCCCATTGTCCCGATATTGATTGGCGACCCTGTCAAAACATTGGAGTTGAGGAACACTCTTCTGCAACAGGGAATTATGGTAGGGGCAATCCGACCACCGACCGTTCCACCTCAAACTTCGCGACTTAGGATTTCCCTGCACACGGGAGTCAACCGGCAAACCCTGGAGGAATTGGAGGGAATACTGGAACCATGGATAACACCATAACTGCTGTTTCTGGGTGGGCGCTTCCACCGAAATGGTTTGCTCAAGTAGTTGCTAGCGCTTTTCCCGGTTCGCAGGTCCAGATAATTTATCCAGAGACCCCGGAAATGCCTGAGGAAGCAAAAATATTGCTATGCAAATATCCCGCCGATCTCTATATAGGATATTCACTTGGAAGCCTCTGGTTGCTGAAATATAAGCATTTATTGCCTGATACCTGTATAAAGGCTTTACTAGCCCCTATTTTGTCATTCTTGAAAAAAGATGGCTTGGGAGGGACCACCTCGGAAACACAATTGAAGTACCTGTCAAGAAGTTTAAAGCAGGGATCGGATCAATCTGCTGCCATAAAGAATTTTTTTTCATATAGTGATTTACCGTTTCCGGAAAAAATGGTTGAGGAGATACCCGATAGAGAGATATTGCTGAGGGGCTTGGAGTTTCTGGAAACATACCAGGCAAAAGGAGAAGACGCTAAAAATTTTTTGTCCATCGTGGGAGAAAATGATATTTTCATTAATGGAGACTTACTAAAAACGCATATTCCAAATTTGGACATTATTCAAGGCGTTGGTCATGCGCCAGAAAGACTGCTACAGCATCTGGCAAACCGAGTAAAGTGGAAATTGCATAATTCATGAAAATATTTGGCATAAATTTTAATCATTCGCCCAGCCAAAAAAAGCCAATCACTATCGCGATTTGTGATTTTAAGAAAAGTCATGGGTTGTCTGTGTCAAAGGTAGAGTCTTTGTGCAGTTTAAAGGAATTTGATGCCTTTTTAAAACAAAAGGGTCCTTGGTTTGCCGGGGTGAACTTTCCTTTGGGGCAGCCAAATCTTTTTTTGAAAAAAATGAACCTTCCTGATAATTGGAATGGTTATATAAAAGATATTAATCGTTGGAAGCTGGATGGATTTGAAAATAAAATAAAACAGTTTAAGACCAAACTCCCTGCTGGATCCAAAGAACCTTTGCGCCTGACCGATACAATGGCCGGGGCAGAAAGCCCCTTAAAGCTGAGTCAAAAGCAGTTGGCCCGGCAGTTTTATGAAGGGACGAATTGCCTTCTCAAATCAGGGGTATCCATAATTCCCTGTCATCAAAAAAAAGACACCCGCATTGTGCTGGAAACCTTTCCTGATCTTGTGGTGCAACGTTTTGCGGTGCATGATTTGGGAGCAAGAGCGAAAAATGCTGATGCCGAAAATCTTCATAAGGAAATCTTAAAAGGATTAGAAACTCCTGAATTTGAGCGAGACTTTAAATTCAAGCTTTTCATGGATGATACCCTGAAATTGAAATGCGTTGAACAATCTAACGGCGCCATCTTAACGGCCATATTGATTTCTGCTCAGGTGGCGTGGGCTTACAGTGTGGGAAAACCCAACTATGGGATGCCTGACATCCAGCACCCCAATATTCAAACAGAGGGTTGGATCATTGATCCCAGTTTGGTAAACGGTTTAGCAAAACCAAAAAACCGTTTTGGCAGTGAGTTGGCTGAGTTCATTCAAAAAGGCGGGCTCGATACCAAGAGATCCTTTAATTTGATGGGGCACATTCAAAGGCTTTCCAACATCGGTCGTGCGTTATCCGGTGAAAGAAATCTGAATGCCTTGTTGGAAACCATTGTTAACGAAGCCAGGAGCCTGACTCTTGCAGATGGAGGAACGCTATACATTCTTACGGATGATCAATTGCATTTCAAAATTGTTCAAAATGAATCCCTGAACATTAATATGGGTGGTGTGACCGGCGTTGATATCACTTTTCCACCTTTGGAAATCAAGGAATCCAACGTGTCCGCCTATGTGGCTATAAAAAATATTTCCGTTAATATCCCGGATGTTTATAACTATAAACCGTTCGATTTCACGGGGCCAAAAAAATTCGACGCACACACTGGTTACAGGACAAAATCAATGCTTGTGGTTCCTTTAACCAATCATGAAGATGTGGTGATCGGTGTTTTGCAACTCCTGAATGCCAGGGATGTCAATGACAAGAAGAAAGTAATTGCCTTCTCTCCTGACTATGAAAGTTTGGTCGAATCTCTGGCTTCACAGGCGGCAGTTGCTGTTAGCAATACTTCACTGATAAATGAATTGAAAACGGCCCACCAAACTCTGATTGGGGCAAGGGATCGTGCAGAAGATGCCAGCCGCGCTAAAAGTAATTTTCTGGCAAATATGAGTCATGAGCTTCGCACGCCTATGAATGCCATAATTGGGTACAGCGAAATGCTTCTTGAAGATGCAGAGGAAGAAGGCCTGGATGAGTTTCAATCCGATTTGGATAAGATTCGCTCCTCCGGAAAACATCTGCTTGGACTGATAAATGAAATTCTCGATCTTTCTAAAATAGAAGCCGGGAAAATGGAAATCTTTCTGGAAAGCTTCGACATAAATAAGCTGATAAAGGAAGTTGAGGCAACCATACATCCATTAGCAGAAAAAAAATCCAATAAACTAGTTATAGATTGTCCTGCTAATGCCGGTACCATAGATGCCGACGAGACCCGGGTACGCCAGATGCTCCATAATCTGTTGAGTAATGCCTGCAAATTCACAGAAAATGGCACTGTCACATTGAAGGTCACCCGCTCAACCCTAGGTGGGATAGACTGGATCACCTATGATATTATTGACACAGGAATGGGAATCCCTAAAGATTCACTTAAAAATTTGTTTCTTGAATTTTCTCAGGTCGACAATTCCTCTACTCGAAAATTTGGTGGGACGGGGCTTGGCCTTGCCATCAGCAGAAGATTTTGCCTTATGATGGGTGGAGATATTACCGTTAGGGTCAACCTTTACCATACTAATACCCGCGAAGGTTGTATCCAAAGCTACCCTTCGGCGACGGCAAAGTGATCGGTGATATCCTGTTCCTTTCCCTTTTAATTTGTAAATTTTCCATCGTATTCCACATCAGAATTGAGTCCCAAAAATCAGGACGTGCTCTTTGAACACCCAGCATTTATTGAATGAAGAAAATTTAATAGATAGTTTTTCCAAGCACGCTAAATCCTACGACCGTTATGCACAACTGCAGAAATCAATGGCGGAAAGGCTGGCCTCTCTCCTTCCCGTCCCATTGCCCGACAATGTTCTTGAGATAGGATGCGGAACAGGGCTTTTCACTCGACACCTGCTAACACAATCGGTAAAACAACTTATTCTCAACGATATTGCGCCAGGAATGCTGGAAATTTTAAGCACCTCTCTCACATTGCCCACAAATACAAATATATCCTCGGGAAATGCAGAGCGAATTCAGTTTGAGAATATTGATTTGGTTTGTGCCAATGCTGTATTTCAATGGTTTCGAAACCCACAGGAAACATTGGGTAAACTGAATAAGGCTTTAAAGAGCAATGGAAAATTAATTTTTAGCACATTTGGTCCCAAAACTCTTATAGAGTTTAGGCAGGCCGCAAATTTGGTGAGTCCTATTGACCTTTACAAAGATGATATCTGGGCGAGAATGATTCGTGATTCGGGGTTTGCTATCAAATTTTGTGACGTGGAAATCCGGAAAATATTTTTCTCAAGTACCATGACACTGTTAAAGAACCTGCAACAAATTGGTGCGGCACCAATCCGAATGGTAAAAACCGGGGGACTTAGAAAGTTGATGCGTGACTATGACTCCAGGTTTTCAACAACGCAAGGTGTTTATGCAACCTGGGAGTTGTATTATTTTTCTTTAGTCCGTGAAAATTGACCTGTACTTCCCAGGTTCCTCAAAGGTGAAAACACGTCTTCTTAACGTGCAACATGTGAAATGAGCAATTCCCTTCTAAACAAAAATCTTGCATCCTTAAAGAAAAAGGATCCCGCCTTATTTGAAAAAATCGCATCACTGAAAAGTTCAAAATTCTATGTAGTAACAAAATCCAGATCCGGTCCCCCTGCCCTTGTTCATATAGATAGTGAGGGTAATAAAAAACAAATCAATAGCAATTATGATCCTGTTGGTGAGGCGTCCCGTTCTCTGGATAATTCTACAATTAGTGAATCCATAAACTTTATTGTTCTGGGATTAGGCTTGAGTTATCAGGTTCTCGAGATCATTCGGCAAACTTCGAAACAGGCAAAAATTTACATATTTGAAAAGGACCCGGAATTATTTGCACTGGCTATTCGAGAGGTTGATTTTTCCTTAATATTTGAACACCCAGGGGTGAAACTGTTTATTGATGCCGATCCTAGCGAGTTTAACGAATTGATAGAGCCTGAGCGCATTAATTTTACACTCAATGAATATTGCCTCGTTAGACAAAAAGCCCTTATAGATAGGAATTTAAAATATTACAAAGCATTGTTGGAAGAACTTGAAAAATATTTTAAAGAGAGCCGAATCAATATAAAAACACAGTCCGTCCATTCCAAGCTTTATTACAAAAATATTTTTTCCAATTTTGAGACACTGATTACCAGTCCCGGCATAACTTCTTTAAAGGAGTGCTTGCCTGATGTCCCTGCAATTATTTGTTCCGCAGGTCCATCCCTAGATAAAAATATTCAACTTCTTAAGTCTGCCCGGGAAAGGTTTTTTCTAATTGCTGTTGCGACAGCACTGAAACCACTGCTTCATGACGGAATTCGACCCGACATTGTCATTTCGATTGACCCGGATGAACTAACTATTAAAGCCTATGATCTTCTCAACGACACTGGTGACACGTGGTTAGCCTACAACCCCGCTGTTCCAAACGCCATCCCGAAAGCTTTTCCTAACCGGCGGGTAGCTTTTGATTCGGAAGTATATCTTGCAGAATGGCTGAAGAAACACTCTGAAGAAAAAGGAAATTTAGGGAAAATAACTTCTGTAGCGCACTCTGCTTTTAAGTTTGCTCAACATTTAGCCTGTTCTCCTATTATTCTGGTTGGCCAGGATCTGTCTTTTCACAAGCAACGTCTGCACTGCCTTCATTCCTTTTATTATGATGATAGTATGCATTTGGTGAACCGAGGCAATCCGTTTTCTTATTTGAATTGTTTGAAATATTTGAATTTTGCTCCAAATTTAATAGATTGTACGGATTTGTTTGGTTGCAGAGTTAGCAGTTCCCTCGCTATGGAAAGTTATAACCATATATTTGCCCAAAGTTTTGAAACATCCCAGACCATCATAAACGCAACGGAGGGGGGAGTGCCGATAAAGGGGATGCGAAACCTGCCGCTAAAAGAAGCGCTCCATAATTATTGCAAGAAGTCTGTAAGGAGAAATTGTGATTCATGGATCTCCCCGATCCCCAAAAATAAGGATTCTCTTAACTCTTTGCGAGATTCTACGTTGAGCCAGATTCAAAATTTGAAAGATATTTCTGAAAAACTGAATGCTATCAAATCGAAATATTCAGAAATGTCAATGACTGATAACAAGCAGTTATTCATTAATGAAATGGAGTCCGTGTATAAAAATGTACTTGAATATGAAGAGACGGCTTTGTTGCTTCAGGGGTATGATTTTACGGGTTTTTCGAACTGGTACTGCTCGAACAGTCAGATATTGAGTAAAAAAGAATTATCCAAAGATAATTGTCTGTTGGATGAAGAGTTTGATCGGGATCTAAAATTTTTGGATGTTTTGGCGAATTCCGTGGAGTATTTGCGGGTTAATTTTGAAAAGTCTCTATCCCCCTGAATGTGGTCAGATTTTTACCGCTTCTATCACACTACTTCCCTGTCCCAATTCAAACCGTTTGAACTTTCCAAACCCATTCTTCTTTAAGAGATTTTCGGTTTCCGCAAAAGTGTAAGTTCTTCCCGTAGCCGTGAATAGCAGCATGGTTAGAGAGAACAGAGCGGCATCAAAGGGTTCTGTGCGACTGTTTTTTAAAAATAAATCAACAAGAACAAGACGACCACCCGGTTTGAGAGATTTGTGGATTTTTTTTATTAATCCTGAGTTTTCCGATTCATTATAAATATGGAGAATATTTGAATACAAAATAGTATCCACATCGTCTCCCAATTTCACCTTAAACAGGTCCCCGGCCACGAAATCGAACCTTTTTATGACCACTGAATTTTTCAAGATTGTTTTTGCGACTTTGAGGCTGGCTTTTCGGTCTATCAATACAGCTCGCGCGGATTTATCATATTTAAGAATTTCAGCGGAATAGGAACCAGGCCCTCCTCCAAGATCAATCAGTCTGCCGACGGGTTTGCGTGTCACAAATTGTGCCAGTGGTTTAGAAAATTTCTTACTCCTTTCATGCATTGCATAGGTGAAAGGCTCGCGGAATTTTGGATCGTCATTCTCAAATTCTGATAAGTTTCTGCCATTTTTAATGACATTGATCAATTCGGACCATTCGTCTCGGTTCTCCCCACGCAAAAACACAGTGCCTCTCTTGTAGTGAGGACTGTCTTCACAAAAATGCTTGAAGCCTTCCGGGGTATTTGCAAAAGTTTTGCCTGTTTTCTTTATCGCACCCATGGAAACCAGTGCATTCAAAAAAGCCTCGGCCCCTTCAGCATGAAGGCCAGCCTTTTTTGCAAGAGCCTGATGGTTCAAAGTCTTCTTCCCGAGATGGGTGAATATCCTGAACTCCAAAGCGGCAACAAGAATATTGGCTTCTTCCAACTGATCAATTTTATAAACAAACTGGTCAAAACTTAAAAAGGCCATGATGATTCAGGAACCTCAACTTTTTTATTTTCCACATTAGAATTAGTATGCCCATATTAGCTTAATTTATATTAAAGCATTGTTTATCAGATATTTAGTTTGACTTGGCCTTAAATCTCCCATATCTTAATAGGATTAAATTCTTCAATTAGTAGTATCTTGGAGAGCGAGATGAATTTGCATTCAAAAAACAACCCGCAAATATCCGAAGTGTTGGAACCGGCCTTTCTCGGCGAACAGGTTGAAGAGTTTAAAACTAAGTTACGCGAAGAAAATATGTATTTATACAGAAAGTTCAGCTTGAAAAAAACTATTGTCCAAGCGAAAAATCACTATCCTAAAATCTGGCGCTCTGAATAAGTAGAAATAAACGTTAATAAGACAAAAGCTTTTCCACTTCCTGTTCCAAACCATAACCGGAACCGAGCCACTTTCCCCGCAGAATTCCATTTCTATCAATCAACAGAGTTGAAGGGGTTCCCTTTAGTTGATAGGTGTCAAACGTTTTCGCCTCATATTTTTTCCCTTTCAAATAAGACATCACCTGGCTCAAAATGAGTTTCTGATTTTTTTCTGGAAATGAGTCAAATTGCGGAAAATCTTTTTTAATAAAATCATGCGTGTCCGACAAATAATTGGTTGAATGATACGGAATCACTCTGTCCCAGGCCACCGGGAAAGGTATGGAATAATCCAACTGATTCTTATTTATCAGACCCCTGGAGTTTAAAACCTCATGGGTTTCTCCCACCACCTCTCCAGAGTTAATCAGTTTTTTTAAATTTTCTAAAGTATTGAGATGAAAATCTTCGAATGCAGTGGCCAATCCCCAGATCAATAAAGGGGAATCCTTGAATTTTTCCCGGACCTCAAGAGTTTCAGGAATTCCATGGATGAAACAGCCAGGACAATTAACCTGAAATACTTTTATGAGAATAGGTTTTCCAAGTTCATTGCTGATATTGCTTTTGGGGCCTCCCAACCACTCTTCAACTTCCAAATCAATAGCGGGAGAATTAACCTGCGGCATATGAGGGCTCATTGTTAACAACGTCTATCAAGCGACGGATCATATTCTGCATTTTTTCTGGTGGGTTTTTACCAAGGGCTTCCTCAAGCAAAAATATAGCGCGGCTTTTTTCTCCCTGTTGATTATGGATGACCCCTAGCATGAAATAAGAAATGAACCTCTTATCACCCCGGGCATAATGATCCAGTATTTCCTGGAAATGTTTCGTGGCCTTTGGATAAATTTTCAGACGGTAATATGCAGACCCCAAACCAAATTGGATATTGTCCTGTAAAAATAAGGGAGGATTCTGTTTGCTGAGCTTTAAAAATAAGTTCAGGCTTTTTTTGAATTGACCATCTCGAAAACTTTTCATAGCGGAGTTGTAGTCCGAGACTGAAAACATGATGGGTGGTTTTACTGCTGTTAATTTTTTAAACCTTGTTTCTGCATCCATAAACCCGGCCTTTGCCATTTCGAGATCCTTCTGCATTCGCATTTTCCGCTCCCGCTCCGACTCGATATGCTGATCATATTTAGAACTCATCTCGTTGATTTGAGGATCAATTTGGTTTGTGGATTCAAACAGGGCAAGTTCCCGATTTGAAAAAGTGGCATGGTTCACGAAAAGAATGCCAATTTCTTGGGCCAAGCCATCCAGTTGCAACTGGTTGGCTCTTCTTGCAGACAAGGCATTTTCTTCAGGAGGGTACCAGGAATGCCTTTCCTCCGGGTTAATGGGCCAATTGGTCTTTTCTGCTGGCAGATAGCCACCGCAGGCACCTAAAAGAAAGACCAATAAAATTATGAAATTATTTTTCACTGCACTTTTCATCGTCTGGCGTTATATAATAATTTATAATTCATCCGGCAATAGTCTATCTAATTACTCCTTATTTATCAAGCTATTAGACATATGAAAAACTACTATTCCGTTCTGGGCGTCCCAAAAGGTGCTTCGGACGGAGAAATAAAAAAGGCTTATCGTAAATTAGCCATGAAATATCACCCCGATCGCAACGAGGGGGATAACAGTGCGGAAGAAAAATTTAAGGAAGTCAGTGAAGCCTATGCGGTCCTGAGTGATAAAAAGAAGCGGAGTCAGTTCGACCAGTTTGGCTCGGAGGGTTTTCATCAGAAGTTTTCCCAGGAAGATATCTTTCGCGACTTTGATATAAATGAAATCCTCAGGGGTTTTGGCTTTGAGGGTGGAAATCCTTTTCAGGGCCAGGGAGGTGGATTTGGCAACCCATTTTCCCAAGGGCGGCCCCCGCAGCGAGAACCACAGATTCCCCCATTGAAAAAGGAGCTTGCGGTCAGTTTTGAGGAAGCGGCATTGGGCTGTCAACGTACCCTTGCCATTAGCAGAAATGGGACTACCCAGGAAGAAACCAATGTGAAAATTCCCTCTGGAATTACACATGGAAAAGTTCTGCGTTTACCGGGAAAGGGCCACATATCCGGGAGCCGGCGTGGTGATCTGCATCTCCTTGTCAACGTTCTTTCGCATCCTCTTTTTCGGCGGGAAGGTCGGGATGTTGTAGTGGATGCGGAAATAAAGCTAACCCAGGCAATGTTGGGTGCGACGATTGAGGTCGAAACCTTGAATGGCATCAAATCCGTCAAGATTCCTCCCGGAACACAAAATAATACTAAACTGAGATTGAAAGAAGTAGGAATCCAATTCTCACCCGGAGTTCGTGGGGATCAGTTGGTACGAGTTCTCATTAAGATTCCTAAAGAATTAACGGAAGAGCAAATTCTGCATATCCGGTTTTTGCAGGACACAGGCATTTGACAGGCGTAAGTTTTCTTTTAGATTGGTGAATCTTATACGGGTTTCCCTGCATCTTTTAAAATATTGCTTATAATGGAGTCGATTGTGGCACGCGTTCACTTTAAAACAGACAATGTAACTCATGAGGTTGAGGATGGGACTCCTCTCATAGATTTTTGTGATGAGGTTGAGGTTTCACTTTCTTTTGGTTGCACAGAGGGAACCTGCGGGGTTTGCGAGGTTACAGTGGTGGAAGGAAAGGAAAACGTATCCCGGATAACGGAAGAGGAAAAAGATTATTTGTTGCCCGAGGATCTGGAAGAAGGAATGCGTCTGGGCTGCCAGGTTAAAATTCGTAAAGGGGACGTGACATTAAGCTGGAAAAAAGTGAGAGCTAAATAGCAGGAAGATCACAAACCACTGTCTTTGATTTCATCCGCAACTCTGCTTATCATCCATTCCTTGATTTTCTCTTCCAGGTTTTTAATATTAGCGTCAAGAGATCCCGAACATAATTTGCTGGCTAATTCCGCATAGCTCAAGGCTTCGGCGGATTCTCCTGACTGTTGGCACGTTCTGGACATGTTCCAGACTGCTCTTGCTTCCATATAGCGGTCGAAATGCTTTTTTCCTAGCGAACGGGAATGGCGGAAACAGATCAAGGATTTTTCATGGCCACTTATTTCCAAATAGGCGTTTCCAAGATTTTCCAATAAAGCGTACTTGTTCGGGTCCGTGAGGTTGGGTTGGTTTAGGGAGAGGGCTAAGAATTTCA
>ERZ889078.662-NODE-662-length-30518-cov-15.851492_pt1 | contig 30518 bp, 30 predicted proteins | sample MGYA00521266_ERZ889078 | MGnify/ENA primary metagenome ERZ889078 (study PRJEB32303, sample SAMEA104408618) | aquatic metagenome | biome: Brackish water; feature: Pelagic; material: water | place: Baltic Sea | collected 2014-06-16T06:34:00 | depth 76,534 m ...
TTCCAAGCAACTCAATTTTCCCATATTCATTTCTACGTCCAATCATAGCAACAATCTTTGTTGTTCCAATGTCTAGTCCTACTGAAATATCATCGTGTTCCATAATTTACTTTTTTGTACACACAACTTGATTGCTGTATTTTAAATTTATTGATATGTAATTATCTATCGTTTTATCAGTCATTGTTTTTTTGAAAAATGATTCCAAATTCTTGAATTTTTGATTTAAATTTTCAATTTTTCCTATAAATATTTTCTGATCTCCCACTCGTGTATTCAAAACATACTCATTATTCTGCATTTTTTGTATGCTAATTAATTGCTTTTTCAAAAATTCATCTTTTAAGATTGTTGTTACCAAAATATGAATTTCAGGAATATCAGCCTCCTTAATATCTCCAGAAACCAACAATACTCTAGCCGAATGATTTTCTGACAAAGGCATTACTTTTGCTTGTTTATCAATGTAATAGCTCTTTGTATTTGATAGCACTCTGGCAATAGGTGTTCGTTGCTTTATTTTAGCTTTTAACAAACCATCAACCGTTAAAAAAACAGCTACATCTTCTACCATGGGGTGTGATAGTACATTCGCCTCTAATAAATGTAAATCTATGACAGATTTCGCTTGGTTTTTAACTGTTCTGCCATTTTGTATTAACAATTTATTAACTATTTGATCATTCATAAAAAGGTTATTTCCTTCCTCAAATTCAATCACTATTTCACGTACTTCTTTACTACTGTTTTTGTTATATGAGAAGCCATATAAAAACACTACTAAGCCAAGTAGAAGTAACCCTTTTATGTAGTTCCAATTAATTTTCAATGCTCAAATTATTTTTAATTACATCAACTAATTCACCTATATCTCCGGCTCCAATCATCACTATTATCTGAGCTTTTGATTTTAAAACATTTTCAACTAATTCTTCTTTTGAAGAAACACACTTATTTTTTAATGAAATTTTACTTAATAACCACTGAGAGTCCACTCCTTCAATTGGTGTTTCTCTTGCTGGATAAACATCTAATAAAATTAATTCGTCAAAACGAGACAAACTTGCAGCAAAATCATCAATAAAGTCTCTTGTTCTACTGTATAAATGAGGTTGAAAAATTCCTAATACTTTTTTTGAAGGATACATTTCTCGCACGGAATCTACAACTGCATTTATTTCAGTTGGATGATGTGCATAATCATCAATTAAAACTAGGTTCTCAGTATTAATTTTATATGAAAATCGTCTTTTAACCCCTTTAAATGTTAGTAAAGCTTTAGCAATGACATGTAATGATATTCCAAAACTATTTGCCATTGCCAAAGCCGCCATTGCATTTAGCACATTATGTTTTCCTGGTAAGTTTATTTTTATATTTTTAATATATTCTGAAGGCGTTTGTACATCAAAAACATAAGCTCCGCCTTCAATTTTTAAATTCTTAGCATCATAGTCTGCGTCTTCATTAATTCCATATGTCAGCCCTTCTATAGGCAACCCTTTTCTAACTATCAAATTATCAGAAACTTTAGCTGCAAAATCTTTAAATGATTTTTCTAATTCTAAATGACTCCCATAAATATCTAAATGATCCGCATCCATTGAAGTAATACAAGCAATATTTGGTGAAAGTTTTAAAAATGATCTATCAAACTCATCTGCTTCTACTACAGAAATTTCGCTTCCTCCTAAAATTAAATTAGAATTATAATTTTCTGAAATTCCACCTAAAAATGATGTTGCGTTTACATTGGCTTCTTTTAAAATATGTCCTAAAATTGTTGAAGTTGTTGTTTTCCCATGGGTTCCGGCAACAGCCAAACAATTTGTGTTTTTAGTTATTTGCCCTAATATTTCTGAACGTTTTAATATTTTAAAATCATTTTCTGAAAAATAATTTAATTCTGAATGATTTTTAGAAACTGCTGGAGTGTATACTACCAACGTGTTTTGATTATTTTTAAACGCTGAAGGAATTAAATTTACTGAATCTTCAAAATGAATTTCAATCCCAATAGTTTGAAGTGATTTTGTAATTTCAGTAGAAACTTTATCATAACCAGCTACATTTTCACCATTGCTTTTAAAATAATTTGCAATAGCACTCATACCGATTCCTCCAATACCAATAAAATAGACGTTATGTATATTCTCTAAATTCAAATTAGCTAATTATTAATTTTTCTATTTCTTTCACTATATCCTTTGTTGCATTTGGCAATGCTAATTTTTTAATATTTTCACTTAATGTTTCTTGTAACTTTTCATTATCCAGCAATTCTTTAAACATTGTTTGAAACATTTCTAATTCAGATTCTTTTAATAACAATGCCGCATTATTATTCACAACAGCTAATGCATTTTTAGTTTGATGATCTTCAGCAACATTTGGCGATGGAATAAATATCACAGGCTTTCCTACAATACATAATTCAGAAATTGAACTTGCTCCTGCTCTACTAATTAAAATATCAGCAGCGGCGTAGGTTAAGTCCATTCTATTTAAAAAAGCATAGGTTTGTACACCTTCTAATTCATCATACTTTTTAAATTCATTATAATACAACTTTCCTGTTTGCCAAATTATCTGTACCTCATTTAAAATCAACCAATTAATGTGTTTTTCAATTAAATTATTAACTGCTCTTGCTCCCAAACTTCCTCCAATAATTACCAATGTTTTTTTATGAATATCTAAATTGAAATATTTTAGCGCTTCTTCTCTTTTACAATCAATATCCAATAAATCTTGACGAACCGGATTTCCTGTTTTTATAATTTTACCAACTGGAAAAAAGTGTTCTAAACCATCATATGCAACACAAATTTTATGCGCCTTTTTACTTAGTAATTTATTGGTTATTCCCGGATATGAATTTTGCTCTTGAATCACCGTTTTCACACCTAATCTATTTGCCATAAACAATGTTGGTCCACTTGCAAAACCTCCAGTACCAATTACAATTGTTGGTTTAAATTTTTTAATTATTTTATATGCATTAAAAAAACTACTAAATAATTTGAAAGGAAATGCTAAATTTTTTATTGTTAACTTTCTTTGCAATCCAGAAATCCATAAACCTATAATTTCATAACCCGCTTGAGGCACCTTCTCCATTTCCATTTTATCTTTTGCCCCAACAAACAAAAAATTAGCTTCAGGATATTTCTCCTTTAGCTCATTTGCTATTGAAACAGCTGGGTATATATGCCCGCCAGTTCCACCGCCACTTAATATAATATTAACCGATTGCTTCATGTAAAATATCTAAAGGGTTATCTTCATTTTCTAAACTGTCTGCTTTTTCTTTATCCGCAGTTACACTTAAAATAATACCAATTGCAAAGCAAGTCATCCAAATTGATGTACCTCCACTACTAATTAATGGCAAAGTTTGTCCTGTTACAGGAAATAAATTAACTGCTACTGCCATATTTATTAATGCCTGAAAAATGATAGGTAAACCAACTCCAATAATAAGTAATGTTGCAAATACGCTGGTTGCTTTCTTGGCTGCCATTACTATTCTAAACAACAACATAAAATACAAAAGTATTACAACTGAGGCTCCAACTAATCCATATTCTTCAACAATAATGGCAAAAATAAAATCGGATGAAGATTGTGGTAAAAAGTTTTTCTGAATACTTTTCCCAGGGCCTCTTCCTTGTAAACCACCACTAGCTATTGCTATTTTTGCTTTTTCAACTTGATACCCTTCTTCAGCATTTTTATCAGAAAAATTTTCAACTCTACTTATCCAAGTATCAACTCTGTTAGGCATTACATCTGGAAAGGCTTTTGCAATGAGTACAAAGAAAGTTAATGCCAAAACCCCTATTCCCAAAACGTATAAAATATACTTAAAAGGATAACCTCCTATAAAAGCCAACAACAATACCATAACAAAACTAATGGCCGTTGTTGAAAAATTTGCTGGTAAAATTAATGCTAGAATAATAGCTATAGGTAACCATAATTGAAAAATGCTTTCTTTAAAAGTCACTTTATTATCCTTATTACGAGCTAAATAGCGAGCAACATAAATCATAATTACCAGGCCTGCCAATGTTGATGTTTGAAAACCAACACCAATAAACGGAATTTGAATCCAACGACTTGCATTTGAACCTCCAATAGTAGTTCCTTGGGTAAGTGTATAAATTAGTAATAATATAACTAGAGGAATCATTAAGACTGAGCCTCCACTAAAATATCTATATGGAAGTTTATGAACCCCATAAATAATTAAAAATCCACATAACAATAAAAAAGCATGTTTAAATAAATGAAAAGTTGGAGTACCATTATTCACTACATAAACCAAATTGGTACTTGCACTATAAACAGGCAAAAAAGACAAAATAGCTAAAACAGAAACTATTGCCCAAATTGCTCTATCACCTTCAATATTTTTAAGGATATTCTTCATTTACAATTCTCTAACTGCTTGCTTAAATTTATTACCTCTATCTTCATAATTTTCAAACAAATCAAAACTCGCACAAGCTGGTGATAGCAACACTGTATCTCCTTTTTCTGCAATTTTATATGCTACTTTAACAGCTTCCTCAGCACCTGCAGTTTCAACTATTAAATCAATCACATTATAAAAAGTGTTTACAATTTTCTGATTGTCAACACCTAAACAAATAATTGCTTTCACTTTTTCACGAACTAACGGCATTAAATCTAAATAATCATTCCCTTTATCAACTCCCCCAACAATCCAAACCGTTGGAGATTGCATGCAATCTAATGCGTAAAATGTTGCATTCACGTTGGTTGCTTTAGAATCATTTATGTAATGCACACCATTAATTTTTAATACAGATTCAAGTCTATGCTCAGCACCTTCAAAATCTTCTAAACTTTCTCTAATAGTGTCTTTTCTAACTTTTAACAATGAAGCCGCCATAGCTGCTGCCATTGCATTTTTTGTATTGTGTTTACCTTTTAAAGCTAAAGTTGAAATCTCCATTATTTTTTGTTCTGTTTTATAATTCATTATTATTTGTTCGTCTTTTAAATACACACCTTGTTCTAATTCTTTTTCAATTGAAAAAGGTAATAAAGTGGCTTTTACTTTATTATTTTTTAGCCAATTTCTAATTACCTCATCATCAAAATCATAAATCAAAAAATCATCTTCTGTTTGATTTTTTGTAATTTTAAATTTTGAGTTTACATAATTCTCAAATTTATAATCATACCTATCTAAATGATCAGGTGTTATGTTCGTAATTATTGCAATATGTGGCGCAAAATTTTGAATACCATCTAATTGAAAACTACTCAACTCTAACACATGAATATCAGTTTTTGTTTCTGCTACTTGCTGCGCAAAACTTTTACCAATATTTCCACCCATGCTCACATTCAAACTTGCTTTTTTCAAAATATGATTTACCAACATAGTTGTGGTGGTTTTTCCGTTTGAACCCGTAATCCCAACAATAACTCCGTTTGTATATTGTGAAGCAAATTCAATTTCAGAAATTACAGAAATCCCTTTTTGTTTTAATGTTGTTATTAATGAAACTGTATCAGGAATTCCTGGACTTTTCATTACCACATCAGCATCAAAAATTTTAGCTTCCGTATGATTTCCTTCTTCAAAAGAAATGTCATTATTTAAAAGAACTTCTTTATATTTTTTGGCTATTATTCCCCTCTCAGAAACAAATACTTCATATCCTTTTTGCTTCCCTAAAATTGCAGTTCCTACACCACTTTCGCCTGCCCCAAGAATAACTAATTTCATCTATCGTAACTTTAAAGTTACTATTGTAAAAACTGCCAACATAATTCCAATAATCCAAAAACGAGTTACAATCTTACTCTCATGGTAACCTGATTTTTGATAGTGATGATGCAACGGCGACATTTTAAAAATTCGCCTTCCTTCACCATATTTTTTTCTAGAATATTTAAAATAACTCACTTGCAATATCACTGATAACGTTTCAATAAAAAAGACGCCTGCCAAAATTGGAATTAACAATTCTTTACGAACTGAAATAGCCAAAACAGCAATAATACCACCTATGGTTAAGCTTCCTGTGTCTCCCATAAAAACTTGAGCTGGATAGGTATTGTACCATAAAAACCCAATTAAGGCACCAACAAAAGCTGCTATAAAAATGGTCATTTCACCCGAGTTGGGTATGTACATAACATCCAAATAATTAGCAAAAATGATATTTCCTGATACCCAAGCAAAAATTCCTAGGGTTAAAACTATTATTGCGGAAGAACCCGCAGCTAAACCATCAATACCATCTGTTAAATTAGCGCCGTTTGATACTGCTGTTATAATAAAAATTACAATTGGAATAAAAATTAACCATGCATAATCCTTAAACCCATTTCCTAAAAAGCCAAGAGCATCCGCATAATCTAGTTCATTATTTTTTAAAAAAGGTATGGTAGTTTTTGTAGATTTTTTGGCGTCAGCAAATAATACAGGTATCCCATTTTCGGTTACATATTGATATTTTACAGGTAATTTTTCTTTCATAGTAACACTTGGATGGAAGTATAACATAGCTCCCACAAAAATCCCTAAAGTAATTTGACCTAAAATTTTGAATCTTCCTTTTAAACCTGCTTTATTTTTTCTAAATATTTTAATATAATCATCAACAAAACCAATTGCTCCCATCCATAAAGTTGTAACAATAAGTATCACAATATAAATGTTATCTATTTTCGCAAATAAAAAAACTGGAATAAGAGTTGCTAAAATAATAATGACACCCCCCATAGTTGGTGTTCCCGCTTTTTCAGCTTGCCCTTCTAAACCTAAATCTCTTACAGACTCTCCTACTTGTTTACGTTGTAAAAAATTAATAATTTGTTTACCATAAATTGTTGAAAAAAGTAAAGAAACAATAAAAGCTAAGGCAGATCTAAACGAAATGTATTGAAATAATCCTGCACCCGTTAAATTGTAATGACTTTCTAAATATTGAAATAAATAATATAACATGGTTTAACTTTCTATTGCTATTAGTAATTCTGTTATTTTCTCATAATCATCAAAATGTGATCGAATTCCTTTCACTTCCTGATATGTTTCATGTCCTTTCCCAGCAATTAAAATAATATCACCTTTTTTTGCAAATTTTGTTGCTGCTTTAATTGCTTGTTCTCTATCTAAAATTGAAACTGTTTTCTTAAAATTTTGAGGTTCAACACCTACTTCTATTTCTTCAATAATTGTTTGCGGATTTTCACTTCTTGGATTGTCTGAAGTAAAAATTACTTGAGTACTTAATTGAGATGCTAAACGTCCCATAACAGGCCGTTTAGCTTTATCTCTGTCGCCACCGCATCCCACAACGGTTATTACTTGTTCGTTTCCTGTTCTTATATCATTAATTGTTTCCAATACATTTTTTAATGCATCAGGTGTGTGCGCATAATCAATTATTGCGGTTACACCACCTTTTGAAATAAAATGTTGAAATCTTCCACTTACGCTTTCTAATTCACTAATGTGTGTTAAGGTTTCTGTTGAATCTAAACCTAATAAATTTGCTACTCCATAAACCGCAGCTAAATTATATGCGTTAAAACTTCCTATTAATTTTGTCCAAACTTCTTTATTATTTATTGTTAATAACAAGCCTGAAAATTGATTTTCTAAAATTCTGACTTTAAAATCAGCCATTGTTTTTAAGGCATAAGACTGTTTATTTGCTATTGTATTTTGGAGCATTACTGCTCCGTTTTTATCATCGATATTTACCAAAGCAAAGGCAGATTTAGGTAACGAATCAAAAAACGATTTTTTTACATCTCTGTATGCAGCGAAAGTTTTATGATAATCTAAATGATCGTGTGTTAAATTGGTGAAAACTCCACCTACAAATTGTAAGCCTTCTGTTCTCTTTTGCTCAACTCCATGAGAACTAACTTCCATAAAACAATAATCAACCCCCAATTCAACCATTTCATTCAGGTACTTATTTATTAAAACCGAATTTGGTGTAGTGTGTGTTGCATTATATTGAATTGTATCCACCAAAATTTTTACTGTAGATAACAAACCAGCCTTATAACCTGCTTTTTGAAATAAATTATGTAGTAACGTGGCAATAGTGGTTTTTCCGTTTGTACCAGTAACTCCTACTAATTTTAATTTTGAAGAAGGGTTATCATAAAAGTTTGAAGCAATAATAGCCAATGCACTATTAGAATCTTCAACTTGAATATAGGTTATGTTTTGAATTAAATTTTCAGGTAATTCTTCACAAACAATTACCGTAGCACCTAACTCAATTGCCTTGCTAATAAATTGATGTCCATCAAACAACAATCCCTTTTGAGCAACAAACAAACTATTTTGTTGCACTTCTCGTGAATCAAAAGCTATAGCGTTTACCAATTTATCTGTACTGCCATGTATAGCATTAACACAAACTTTATACAATATGTTTTTTAGTACCTTCAATTAAATTAAATTTAAAACTATGGTGGTTCCTTTTATTAATATTTCTCCTGCATTTATAGATTGATCTTGTACTTTTCCTTCTCCATTTAAATTTACTTTCAACCCTATGTTTTCAAGTAAAGGAATGGCGTCCATTGCCGCCATTCCTTTAACATTCGGGATTGAAATAAATTCCTTATTAGATTCAGTGTAATAAGAATCGAAGTTATTTTTAATACTTGCAAAATTTGGAGTGCTGTTATCTATGGTATTAATTATGTGATTTGAAGTATATATTTTTTGAGCAATATCTTTAAAAACTGGACCAGAAACATCTGCACCATAAAAACCAGTTTTTGTATCAGGTTTATGAATAACTACAATGCATGAATACATTGGGTCTTCCGCAGGAAAATAGCCAGTAAATGATGATATATATTTTTTTTCTTTAATCCATTCTGCATAATTTCCATATTCCGTTCTTGCAGTACCAGTTTTACCCGCCATTGAAAAATTTTCATCGTACAATTTTTGTCCAGTTCCACGAATCACAACATTTTTTAGAATTTCTTGAACCTTCTTAATTGTTTCTTTTGAACAAATTTCAGAGTCTATTACTTCTTTTTCGAAATGTTCTACATGCTTATCCCAAGTACGAATTTCTTTTACAAATTTAGGTTTTAACATTTCTCCATTATTTGCTATTGCATTGTAAAATGTAAGTGTTTGTAATGGAGTTAATTTTAAATTATAACCATAAGCAATAGAAGGCAATGCATTTTTACTCCATATTTCATCTCCTGGCGAAGGTATTACTGGCTTCCCTTCTCCTTTTATGGCTAAATTTAACTTATCATTTAAGTGCATTCCTTTTAAAATATTGATAAATTTTTCAGGTTCCTTTCCAAAACCTTCTTCAATTAATCTTGCAAAAGCAATATTTGACGAAACTTCTAATGCTCTTGCTGCTGAAATTTCCCCATAACCACCTCTATGAGAATCATTAATATCTCTTCCATACATTCTATATTTCCCTTCACCCGTATCAACAACTGTACTTGTATCTATTACACCAGATTCTAAGGCTGCTACTAAAGACATTACTTTAAAGGCAGAACCAGGTTCATGGGATTCATAAACTGCATAATTTCTTTTTTCGTAATATTTACCTTCAGAACTCCTGCCTAAATTTGAAATAGCCTTAATTTCTCCGGTTTTAGTTTCCATCACAACCACACAGCCATGCTCTGCATTGTAAAATTCTAATTGTCTTAATAAAGAATGATGCGCAATATCTTGTATGTTTACATCAATTGTTGTTACAATATCTTTACCGTCAACAGGCTCCCTTTCGTTATTGTCATTAATTGGTTTCCATTGTCCTTGCGCTATTTTTTGCTTCAACCGCCAGCCGTGCTTTCCATTTAAATAATTTCTATAAGCACCTTCTATTCCTGGAGCACCTCTATAATCGTCATAACCAATAGTTCTTTCAGCAACTTTACCTAAAGGATGTGCTCTAACGGTAGATTGTTCAGCTATAAAACCTCCTTTATACATTCCTAAATTAAAAATAGGGAAACTCTTAATTTTTATATAATCGTTATACCCTAATTTTCGGGTAATAAATAAGTATCTATTTTTATTGTTTCGTGCTTTTCTAATCTTTTGCTCCCAATGAGAAGCTGAATTTCCAAGCATTATAGATAATTCTTTAGCTAAATTTCTAATCTCTTTTTCAAACACTTTAGAATCAACCGTAAAAGCATCCATTCTAATTTCATATTGCGACATTGAAGTAGCTAATAAACTACCATCAGCTGAAAATACATTTCCTCTATTTGCGAAAATTGTATCATTTCTAAGAGTAAGATGTTCAGATAAACTTCTGTATTTTTCTCCTTCAGCAATTTGAATATCAGAAAGTCTTAAGATTATTGCCAACAAAAACAGCGTAATAAACACAAGCACAACATACAACTTATTCAATATGTTTTTTTTTGTAGCAGCCAATTATTCTTATTTTTTTACAGTTACCCTTATTACCTGGGGTGGGGTTTCACTTGGCTTTAATTCCAAATCTAAAACCTTATTTTTAATTGTTGATTCTAATTTTAATTTCATAGAAATTGATCGAGTATCAACAAATTCAGATCTTAATTCTTTAATTTTCTTACTAAGTTTTGCTATTTCCATCACTTTCCTATCAGAACTGTGAGAACTTGCAATCATTAACATCATTAGCAAAACCATAAATAATATAAAACGCCAATTTTTAAAAGAATCATTACTTACTAAAAAGTTCCCTTTTAATACATGGTAAATATTTTCTTTAATATTCGCCATTATTTTAGGGTAGCAATTCTCAATTTTGCACTTCTTGCTCTATTATTTATCTTAATTTCTTGAAATGATGGAACGATCATTTTTCCTACTTTTTTCAACGGAACACTTATATTTCCATAAAAATCTTTTTCAGGCTCACCATCAAACAACCCATTAATCATAAATCGTTTCACCAACCTATCTTCTAAAGAATGATAAGAAATAACACTCAATCTTCCTTCTTTATTTAATATTTCAGGCACTTGTAATAAAAATTCTTTAAGTGCTTCTATTTCTTGATTTACTTCAATTCTTATTCCTTGAAAAATTTGAGCTAATATTTTGTGCTCAACTGCCTTTGGTACAAACTCGCTTAAAACCTCTTTTAATTCAAAACTTGTTTTAATTTTCTTTTCAGATCTTGCTTCAACAATTTTTTTAGCAATAGCTCTGGCATTTCGTAATTCTCCATATTGAAACAAAACATCACTTAATTTTTCTTCATTATAAAAATTCACCACTTTAAAAGCTGATAATTCATCTGCCTGATTCATTCTCATATCTAAATCAGCATCAAATCGTGTAGAAAAACCACGTTCAGCCTCATCAAACTGATGTGAAGAAACCCCTAAATCTGCCAAAACACCATCTACTTTTTTAACACCATAAAACCGTAAATACCTTTTAATAAATCTGAAATTTTGTGGAATCAACGTAAAACGTTCATCATCAATCATATTTCGTTTTGCATCTTCATCTTGATCAAATGCTAACAATTTTCCATGCTCATTTAATCTACTTAATATCTCTCTTGAATGACCTCCGCCACCAAAAGTAACATCAACATACACACCGTTAGGTTTAATATTTAAACCATCAACACTTACTTTTAATAAAACCGGATTATGATATTCCATTTTCGTTTTCTATTACATTACCCATTACTTCTTCAGCCAAATCTCCAAAATCACCCGTTGCATCATCAATAGCTTTTTCATAATTATCTTTATCCCAAACTTCAACAATGTTAACTGCTGAAGAAAACACCACATTTTTTGTAATTCCAGCGAAAGACTGTAAATCTTTTGGTATTAATAATCTGCCTGAACTATCTAATTCAATAATTTTTACACCAGCAGTAAAGCGCCTAATAAAGTCATTATTCTTTTTAACAAATCTGTTCAGCTTGTTTACCTTCGCCATCAAAATATTCCACTCAGACATTGGGTACAACTCCAAACAAGGTTGAAAAACAGATCGTTTTAACACAAATCCATCTTGAAGTATTGGTGAAAGCTGTTTTTTTAATGCTGAAGAAAGTATTAATCTTCCTTTAGCATCAGCCTTACATTCATATGTACCTATTAGATTTATCATTTTGATTTTTAGTGTACTCAAAAATATAAATTTTTTCCCACAAAAAACCACTTTTACCCACTATGTTGATAACTTTTAACACTTAACCTGTTTTTTACACTATATTTTTGAAAAACAAGCACTTAAAATTAAAATTACTATCGTTTATAAAAAAATCGTATTTTAGAAAAAAAAACTACCTTTGTAGTTAGTTTTAAATTCAACATTAAATGAGCAATACTCTTATCAAAGAAGGGAAATTTAGTTATATTGAAGCTGGTGAAGGTGAACCGATAATTGTGCTTCATGGACTCATGGGTGCATTAAGTAATTTTGATGGCGTTTTAAACTATTTTTCAACCAAAGGGTATAAAGTAATTATACCTGAGTTACCAATATATTCCTTGCCACTTTTAAAAACAAATGTTAAAAACATTTCTAAATTTTTAAAGGAATTTATGGCTTTTAAAAAAATTGATAGTGCTATTTTACTTGGAAACTCATTAGGTGGACATATTGCATTGTACTTTACCAAATTTAATTTGAAAAATGTAAAAGGTATTGTTTTAACGGGAAGCTCTGGCTTGTATGAAAAATCTATGGGCGATACATACCCTAAGAGAGGTAACTATGAATATATAAAAGCTAAAACTGAAGAAGTTTTTTACGACCCAAAAATAGCTACAAAAGAAATTATTGATGAAGTTTACGCTTCGGTAAATGACAGAAGTAGAGTTATTAAAACATTGGCCATTGCTAAAAGTGCTATTCGGCATAATATGGCAAAAGATTTGCCGGCTATGCATACACCTGCTTGTATAATTTGGGGTAAAAATGATACGGTAACTCCTCCAGAAGTTGCTGTTGATTTTGAAAAATTACTGCCAGATGCTAAGTTATATTGGATTGACAAATGTGGCCATACACCAATGATGGAGCATCCTGAAGAGTTCAATCAAATTCTTGAAAATTGGCTAACAGAACGAAACTTATAAAAATAATGAAAATTAAAACAGCTGATTTTGTAATTAGTAATTCTGATGTTTCTAAATGTCCAAAAGAACAACTTCCTGAATATGCTTTTATAGGTCGTTCTAACGTTGGAAAATCTTCTTTAATTAATATGCTAACTGATAGAAATAAGTTAGCAAAAATATCTGGAAGACCAGGAAAAACACAACTTATAAATCATTTTAAAATAAATAATACTTGGTTTTTAGTAGATTTACCTGGCTATGGATATGCAAAAGTTTCAAAAACGATAAAGCAAACATTTCAAAGTTTTATAAAAAACTACTTTTTGCAACGCGAACAGCTAATTTGCACTTTTGTTTTGATAGATTGTAGACATGAACCTCAAAAAATTGATTTGGAGTTTATGGAATTCTTAGGCGAAAATGGGATTCCATTTTGTATAATTTTCACCAAAGCAGACAAGGTTAAATTATCTGAATTGAATAGAAATGTTCAAATTTATAGTAAAACCATGACCCAAACAATTTGGGAAACTATGCCTCAACACTTTGTTTCTTCTGCAAGTAATGCCACTGGTAGAGAAGAAATTTTAGAATTTATTGATGGTATAAATAAGGGATTAGAAAATAATTCATAAAATGGCTTCAACCATAAATAATTTAGCTGTATTGTTTGAAGACAACCACCTTATTATTATTAACAAACAATCAGGTGATATTGTTCAAGGTGATAAAACTGGAGACACTCCTTTAAGTGAAATTGTTAAAGAGTATCTTAAAAAAAAATACAATAAACCAGGAAATGTTTTTTTAGGGGTAGTTCATAGATTGGATAGACCTACAACAGGTATTGTGGTTTTTGCAAAAACATCAAAATCATTAGAACGTTTTAACAAAATGCTTCGTGACAAAACGATAAATAAAACGTATTGGGCTGTTGTTAAAAACAAACCTAAAAACGATATCGATACACTTATTGGTTTTCTAAAAAAGAATCCAAAAAACAACAAATCAACTTCCTATTCTTCTGAAATTGAAGGAAGTAAAAAAGCTATTCTTCATTATAAATTATTGAAATCTTTAGATAATTATCATTTATTAGAAGTAGATTTAGAAACAGGTAGACATCATCAAATTAGATGTCAGCTAACTGCTATAGGCTCACCAATAAAAGGCGATTTAAAATATGGTTTTGACCGAAGCAATAAAGATGCAAGTATACATTTACATGCACGTAAAATTGAATTTATTCATCCTGTAACTAAAGAACCTGTTTCTATTATTGCCTCAACGCCAAAAGACCCAATTTGGGATGCTTGTAATTAATAATAGTTTAACATTTAATTATCTAAATAATTAGCACTTTTGAAGTAGGGTTTTCTTCATTACCATTGTTACATCATTATAATTCATTAATACGTTTAAAATTATGCGAAAAACAATAGTATCCGTTTTATTCTTTTTTTCAATCTTCATACTTTCGGCTCAAAATTGGGTAACAGATTTTAATGAAGCAAAAAAAATTGCTACTAAAAAAAATCAACCTATAATTTTAGTCTTCCAAGGGTCTGATTGGTGCGCACCTTGCATAAAGTTAAATAAAGAAATTTGGAGTACTGAAGAATTTAAAACCTATTCAGAAAAGAATTTCGTAATGCTTTTAGCTGATTTTCCAAGAAAGAAAAAAAATGAACTAAGTGATTTTCAACAACAACAAAACAATCAACTCATGGAAAAATATAACCTGCAAGGTTATTTTCCATTTGTAGCTGTTTTAGATAAAAACGCGAAACTTTTAGGTAGCACTGGCTATAAAAAGATAAGCCCTTCTGAATATATTAAATTACTTAATTCATTTAAAAAGTAATGAATAAATATTTCTTTTTAGTTTCTATTTTATTTGTATTCTCTTTTACAAATGCCCAACAACTTCATAAAAAAACTTTAAAGTTAATGGGTAGTAGATTTGATATATCTGTTGTTGCCAATGATTCTATTGAAGCAACTAACTATATTAATCTTGCAATTGATGAAATTTCAAGAATTGAAAAAATAATCTCATCATGGGACGCTAATTCTCAAACATCAGAAATAAATAGAAATGCTGGCATTAAACCTGTAAAAGTTTCAACTGAATTATTTAACCTAATTCAACGTTCATTAGCAATTTCAAAACTAACCGATGGAGCTTTTGATATAAGTTATGCTTCTATGGATAAAATTTGGAAGTTTGATGGAAGTATGAAAATAATGCCTTCTGAAGAAGAAATTAATAAATCTGTTTCCAAAGTTGGTTATCAAAATATTATTCTTAATGAAGAAAATGAAACTGTATTTCTTAAGTTAGAAGGAATGAAAATTGGTTTTGGAGCTATTGGCAAAGGTTACGCAGCTGATGAAGCCAAAAAATTATTAATTTCTAAAGGAGTAACTGCTGGAATTATTAATGCATCTGGCGATATGAATACTTGGGGAAAACAACCAAATGGAGAAGATTGGAAAGTAGCAATTACAAATCCTATGAATAAAAATACGGCTTTTGCACTTTTACCAATCACAAATGGTGCAGTTGTAACTTCTGGAAATTATGAAAAATATGTGACTTTAAATTCCATTAGATATTCACATATTATAGATCCAAGAACTGGGTATCCAACATCAGGTATTTTAAGTGTTACTGTTTTTGCTCCAAAAGCAGAACTAGCAGACGCTTTAGCAACATCGGTTTTTGTAATGGGAACTGAAGTTGGTTTAAACAGAATAAATCAACTAAAAAATATAGAATGTATAATAATTGATGATCAAGGTAAAATTCACACATCTGAACATATTAATATTAACAAATTATGATAAAAAAAATAGGATTACTACTGTTAATAGGCTCTTTAACAACTTCATGTGTTGCTGTTAAAGAATATGAAAAAGTATATTTGAACGACCCAGATATGCTATTATCGGCTAAAAAATCAAATAAATTTGTAACAAGTTTCCAAGTTTATAGAGAAGCTGCCTCTGGGGCAAATGGCGGAAAATCAGGTGGTGGTTGTGGTTGTAATTAATAGAAGACTAAAAATGAAAATAATAATAATTGTAGTTGTTCTGTTTATCTCATTAGTGGGTTTTTCACAAACAACAAATAAAGAATACAAGAAAAGAGTTTTAGAAACTGCTGAAGTTGACATTCTATCAAGTTTTTATTCACAAGATGGTGATAATGCTTCTGTTACTGGCGGAATTGGCACCGAAAAGCTAACCGATTTAGCAACTAATTTTACAGTTTCAATTCCATTAAATGATGATGATGTTTTCACAGTTGACGCAACTATTTCTGCATATACTTCAGCATCTTCAAGTAATTTAAACCCTTTTGATGCAAACGGAAGTGGTCTCGTTTACTATGAAAATGGTGAAAATGATCATGATAAAAGTTCTAATAAAAATGGAAATCCTATAGCTGCTACTTCTGGTGCTTCAAGTGCTGTATTATCCAATAATACGCTAGTATCTGGTGGCGCTAGTCCTTGGTATGAATCAACAGGTGCATCAAAATCTGATGTTTGGGTGAATGGGACTTTTAACTACAGTCATTCTTCAGATAATAGAAATACTATTTTAAATGCGGATGCAAGTTTTGCAAAAGAATTTGACTATACATCTATTGGTATTGGAGGTGGTTTAACAAAACTTTTTAATGAAAAAAATACAGAAATTGGTTTAAAAGCTAATGTGTATTTAGATACTTGGAATCCTAGATATCCTACAGAAATACATTCATATTTAACAGCCAATCAAAATTTGAATAATGGTTTTTTTAGTGGAGTGGATATCTTAAACCAAAGTGGAAATATAATTGATAAAAATGGTACAAATGTTTGGAGCCCAATTAATACAACACTTGTAGATAATAACGCTCGAAATACCTATTCGCTTTCTGTTAGTTTCTCTCAAATTTTGAGCAAAAAAACACAAGTTTCACTGTTTTTTGATTTGGTTCAGCAAGATGGTTGGTTGGCAAATCCTATGCAGCGTGTTTATTTTGCCGATAGAGATAATTACTATATTGGAAATGCATCAAATATCCCAAATTATACTTCTCCAACAAATACCAATGTTTTTCAATTAGCAGATGATATTGAGCGCTTACCAAATTCACGATTAAAATTACCTATTGGTATTCGTTTTAACCAATATATAAATGAAGCTGTAACACTAAGAACCTATTTTCGTTACTATTATGATGATTGGGGAGTAAAATCTTCAACAGCAGAAATTGAATTACCTATTAAAATTTCTGACAAATTTACTTTTTACCCTTCTTATAGATATTATACCCAAACAGCTGCAGATTATTTTGCTCCTTTTGAGCAACATCTTTCAACTGAAGAATTTTACACTTCAGATTATGATTTATCTAAATTTAATTCAAATCAAGTTGGAGTTGGTTTATCTTATACAGATATTTTTGCGAAAAGCCACATTTGGAAATTAGGATTAAAAAGTATTGATCTAAAATACAATTCCTATAAGAGAAATACCGGACTTAAGGCTGGGATAATTTCAGCAGGATTAAAGTTTGTGATGGATTAATAACATTGTCAAACTGAGCTTGTCGAAGTTTAAATTGTATTACATTAATATATTTCGACAGGCTCAATATGACATTGGATAATTTTTTTAGTTAAGCCCTATTTTTCTTAGCTACAATTTCTTCTAAACACAAATTACCAATACTTCCTTTGTGTGTATGATTTACTTTTTTATCTGGGTTAAAAGTACCTTCTTGAATATTTTTTCCAACAATTTTATAGGCATCTCTAAAAGGAACTCCGCTTTGCACCAACTTGTTAACTTCTTCAACACTAAATAAATACAAGTATTTTTCATCATCAATAATATTTGTTTTTACCTGAATATTTTTTAATGAATACGTTAACATTTCTAAACACGATTTTAATGTTGAAAATGACGGAATTAAACCTTCTTTCAACAATTGTAAATCTCTATGATATCCACTTGGTAAATTATTTGTAATTAAAGTAAACTCGTATGGGAGTGCTTGTAATTTGTTACATTTTCCTCTAATTAATTCAAAAACATCTGGATTTTTTTTATGAGGCATAATACTTGAACCTGTTGTTAATTCATCTGGAAATGAAATAAAACTAAAATTCTGACTCATATATAAGCAAATATCCATACTCATTTTTGACAATGTACTTGCCACAGAACTAATAGCAAACGCAACTGATTTTTCTAATTTTCCTCTACCCATTTGAGCAGCCACAGAATTAAACTTCAACGTTTCAAAATTTAATGCTTTTGTAGTAAAATCTCTATCAATTGGAAATGAACTTCCATAACCTGCAGCAGAGCCCAGGGGATTTTGATCAGCAACTTTGTAAGCAGCTTTTAAGAAGTATATATCATCAATCAAAGTTTCTGCATACGCAGAAAACCATAAACCAAAAGATGATGGCATTGCAATTTGTAAATGTGTGTAGCCTGGCAATAAAACATTTTTATATTGTTCCGATAATGAAATTAACAGGTTAAAAAGAGCATCAACCTCTTCACTAATTTCATTTAATGCATCTTTTAAATACAAGTGAACATCAACTAAAACTTGATCATTTCTTGACCGTGCAGTATGAATTTTTTTTCCTATATCACCCAACTCTTCAGTTAATAAAAACTCAATTTTAGAATGAACATCTTCAAAAGAATCTTCAATTTTGAATTTTCCATTTTCTATGTCTCCCAAAATAGCTCCTAATTCTACTTCAAGTAGGTTTAATTCTTCCGCAGTTAATAAACCAATGCTGTGCAACATTTTTGCATGTGCAACATTTCCAATAACATCATATTTTGCTAAAATTAAATCAAGTTCTCTGTCGTTACCAACAGTAAATAAATCTATTTTCTTATCGGTTGAAAATCCTTTGTCCCAAAGTTTCATGCTTTTCTTCATTATAAAATTTCTTTTAATATTTTAATATACAAATCAATTCCTTCTTCAATTTCGTTTATATAAATAAACTCATCAGCTGTGTGTGAACGTAAACTTTGTCCAGGTCCTAATTTTAGTGATGGACAACTTAATACTGATTGATCTGAAAGTGTTGGAGAACCATAAGTTTCTCTTCTTAATTTAATTCCTGCTTGTACAATTGTATGTTCTTTTGGAATTGATGATGAATTTAACCGTAACGATCTTGGACAAACTTCAGATTTAACGTTTTTAGTAATAATATCAAAAACTTCTTGATTGGTGTATACATCTGTAACGCGAACATCAACAACAAATTTGCAACTTGCAGGAATTACGTTATGCTGACTTCCTGCTTCAATTTGTGTAACAGTCATTTTTACTTTACCAAGTGTTTCAGATATTTTTGGAAACTCAAATGTTTGAAACCAATGAATATCTTCAATTGCGTTATAAATAGCATTATCCGCAATTCCATGTGCTGCGTGACCAGAAGTTCCTTTAGCTTCACAATTCATAACCATCAACCCTTTTTCTGCAATCGCTAAATTCATTAAAGTTGGCTCACCAACAATTGCAAAATCTATTTCAGGAATAATTTTCAACATAGAATTTAATCCATTCGGTCCAGAGTTTTCTTCTTCGGCAGAAGCTACAATTACAAAATTGTACTTTAAATCTTCTCTATTATAGAAATATGTAAAAGTTGCCAATAAAGAAACTAAACACCCTCCGGCGTCATTACTTCCTAAACCATATAATTTGCCATCTTCAACATTTGGACTTAACGGATTACGCGTATAACCTTTGTTAGGTTTTACCGTATCATGGTGAGAATTTAATAAAATGTTTTTTTTTGAAGGATTAAAATGTTTGTTTTTTGCCCAAACATTGTGTTTATCGCTTTCAAACTTAATATTATGACTAGAAAACCACTGCATTATTAATAAAGCTGTTTCATTTTCTTCACCTGAAAACGACTGCTTTGAAATTAATTTTTTCAATAATTCAATAGCTTCTTGAGTTAAATTTTCTATCATTATTTTAAACTTAATGTTGTGTATAATATAGTATCGCTTTGCACTAACGAAGCATCTCCAATTTTTACTTTTCCTACGCCTTTTTCTAACGCATTAAAGCAATTATGCATTTTTGGTAACATACCATCTGCAATAATTCCTGCATCAATTAATTCTTTATACTTTTCTAAATCTAGATGTTTTATCACTGAATTTTTATCTTCAATAGTTTTTAAAACACCTTTCAATTCAAACACAAAATTTAACTCCGTACTGTATAATTTACTCATTGCTATTGCAACTTCCGAAGCAATTGTATCAGCATTTGTATTTAGTAATTGCCCTTTTTTATTATGAGTAATGGCACAAAAAACTGGCGTTACATTATTTTGCAACAACAGATTAATAAATTCAGCATTTATAGCGTCAACATCACCTGCAAAACCATAATCTATAGCTGTTACAATACGTTTATGTGCTAAAATACAATTGGCATCAGCACCTGATAATCCTATAGCGTTACAACTAAATTGTTGCAATTGAGCTACTATTTTTTTATTCAATAAACCAGCATATACCATTGTTACAACCTCAACAGTTGCTGCATCAGTAACTCTTCTTCCATTTATCATTTGTGACTGTAAACCCATTGCCGATGAAACTTCTGAAGCTTTTTTACCACCACCGTGCACCAATATTTTTGGACCTTCTAAAGCTGCAAAATCTTTTAAAAATGAACTCAATGCAATTTCATCATTAATTACATTTCCTCCAATTTTTACTATTTTTAAAAGTTGTTTTTTCATTGTTCTTTTGCTATTTGTGAGAACACTTCGACAAGCTCAGTGTGACAACATTAAATACTATAGGTTCTCCAATATTTTTTTCAACACAATTTGTGCTGAATAGGTTCTATTATTTGCTTGTTGAATTACAATTGAATTTTCTGAATCAATTACTTCATCAGCAACAATTACGTTTCTTCTAACAGGTAAACAATGCATAAATTTACCATTATTAGTTAACTTCATTTTCTCAGCTGTAACCATCCAATTAGTATCCTTATTTACTACTTTTCCGTAGTCTTTAAAGGAACTCCAGTTTTTAACATACACAAAATCTGCATTTTCAAAAGCTTTATTTTGATTGTATTCAATTTTTGAATTCTTTGTTATTTCAGGATCTAACTCATATCCTTCAGGATGTGTAATCACAAAATCGGCGTCTTGTAATTGCATCATTTCAATAAAAGAATTGGCAACTGCATGTGGCAATGCTTTTGGATGTGGCGCCCAAGACAAAACCACTTTTGGCTTATGGGAAACTTTATACTCTTCCATGGTAATTGCATCTGCTAATGCTTGCATTGGATGCCCTGTGGCACTTTCCATATTTACTACCGGAATTCCTGCATGTTTTTTAAAGCTTTCTATCACAATTTCCGCTTTATCTTTTTCTTTATCAGTTAAAGAGGCAAAAGCTCTAATGGCAACAATATCGCAATATTGCGCAATAACTTGGGCAGCTTCAATAACGTGTTCAGATTTATCTTCATCCATTACAACACCATCTTCAAACTCTAGCTGCCAACCTTCACTTCCAAAATTCATAACAACAGTATTCAACCCTAAATTTTGAGCTGCTTTTTGAGTGCTTAAACGGGTACGTAAACTATTATTAAAAAACAACAAGCAAATAGTTTTTCCTTCACCAAGAAATTTATATTTTAATTCACTTTTTTTTAATTCAATAGCTTCTTTTACTGTTTTTTGCAAGCTATCTAACTCTTTTATGTTGGTATAATGTTGCATTTTATTTCACTGTTATTTTTGTAAATTCACTTTTATTATTCATTGCATTCACAACAAAATTATCTTTTAATCCATTTACTATCCACGTTTCAATATTTGCATTTTGTGCAATTTCTGAAGCTTCAATTTTTGTTGACATTCCTCCTGTTCCGTGTAAAGAAACCGATGTTTGAATTTGATCTCTTAACAATTGAATATCAGAAGTTTCTCTAATGGTTTTTACTTTTTCTGAATTAATAGTTTCTTTGGTGTAAATTCCATTAGTATTGGTTGCAATAATTAATAAATCAACATTTAAAAGCGCTGCTGCTAATGCTGATAATTTATCGTTGTCACCAAACTTAATTTCATCGGTTGCTACGGTATCATTTTCATTAATAATTGGAATGTAACTATTTTCAACCAAAACATTTATGGTGTTTTTAATATTGGTTCTTGATTCTTCTTTTTTGAAATCGGAATACGATAATAAACACTGTGAAGTTAACAGACCAAGTTCTCTAAAACTTTCCTGATAAATACGCATTAAATGTGGCTGACCAATAGAAGCTAATGCTTGTTTTACATTAATTTCCTTTCCATTACTCTCCAACTGTACAAATTGTTTTGCTACTGCAATTGCTCCTGAAGTTACAATTACAAATTCATAATCGTCTTTTAAATCTGCAATTTGGCACGCAATATCTTCAATTTTTCCTCTTGAAATATGATTGGTTTCTTTTGTTAATACATTAGAACCAATTTTTAATAAAATTCTTTTTTTACCTAATTTGTCCATTTCCGTAAACGTACCATTTGTTAGTAACTAAATGTTGTAATCCCATTGGACCTCTATGGTGCAATTTATCGGTGCTTATTGCCAATTCACCGCCTAAACCAAACTGACCACCATCTGTAAAACGAGTTGATGCATTTTGGTACACAGCAGCTGAATCAACAGAATCCATAAAATTTTGAGCAGTTTCTGTATTGTTAGTAATTATTACTGCCGAATGTCCTCCTCCGTAGGTGTTTATTTTTGAAATGGCTTCATCTAAAGAATTCACCGCTCCTAAAACAATTTTATAATCTAAGAACTCTTCAAACCAAATAGTTGAATCTTCAAAAGCTGAAACATTTTCAAATTTGGAAAGTTCAACATCCCCTAAAATTTCAACTTTATGGTCAATCAACTTTTTAATTAAGGTTTTAATAAAAGCACCTTTACCCATTAAATTAGTATTTATTAACACTTTATCTAATGCATTACAAGCTGATATTTTTGAAGCTTTTGCATTTATTATTACTGATAAAGCCATTTCTAAATCGGCTTCAATATCTACATACACAAAGTTATTTCCTCTACCGCTTACAATTACTGGACATTTTGCGTGCTGCTTTACAAAAGCAATTAATTTTTCACCTCCACGTGGTACAATTAAATCTACTTTTTGAGTTGGATGTTCTAAAAAAGCTTGCGTTTCGGTTCTGTTATAATTTAAATATTCCACCCAATTTGTTGAAATATTATTTTCAGCCAATGCTTTATGCCATAATTCAACAATTTTTAAATTTGAATTTAGTGACTCTTTTCCTCCTTTTAATAAGATTTTATTTCCAGATTTAAAAGCAATTCCACCGGCTTCAACTGTAACATCTGGTCTAGATTCATAAATAATTAAAACTGTTCCGAAAGGTGCCGTTTTATTGATCATTTTTAACCCGTTTTCGTGGGTAAAATTATATAATTCTTTTCCTATTGGGTCAACATCCGCAATTAATTGTTGTAATGACACAATCATTCCTTCAATTTTAGAATCATCAACTTTTAAACGATCATACATCGCAATGTCTTCACCAGAATAATTTTCAACATCTATTTTATTGGCTTTTAAAATAGCAGCTCTTTCCGAAGCTATTAATTGAGCCATAGATGCTAAAACACTATTCCTTTGCTTATATGTTAATAGCTTACTCATTAAACTAAAACCTCTTTTAATGCATTAATAAAAATATTGACTTGTTCTTTATTTATAGTTAAGGGAGGTAAAATTCTCAATAATTTTTTATTATTAGAGCCACCAGTGAAGATGTGTTTGTCAAAAATTAATTTTTTTCGAAGTTCTCCAACTTCAAAATCAAATTCTACACCCAACATCAAACCTCTTCCTTTAACTTTTTTTACTTGTGGAACTGATTTAATTTCTTTCAAGAAATATTTGTAAACTTCATTTACATTCTCAATTAAATTTTCATTTTCAATAATATCTAAAACCGAAATGGCAGCTGCGCAAGCCAAATGATTCCCTCCAAAAGTTGTACCTAACATTCCAAATTTAGCCTCATACTTATCTGAAATTAAAACGCCTCCAATTGGAAATCCGTTTGCCATCCCTTTTGCAGTTGTAATAATATCTGGTTGAATATTGTGATATTGAAAAGCAAAAAACTTTCCACTTCTACCATAACCAGATTGAATTTCATCTAAAATTAAGGGTACTTTCTTTTTATTACATATTTCTTGAACCTCTTTAAAAAACTCAGTAGTTCCTTCATCTAAACCTCCAACTCCTTGTATTCCTTCAATAATTACTGCCGCTACATCATTTTTACCTAGTTCATGAATTACTAATTCAATATTATTTAACGGTAAAAATGTAACTTCTTGCTGTAAATTTATGGGTGCATTTATATTCTTATTATCAGTTACTGCAACTGCAGCTGAAGTTCTACCGTGAAAAGCATTATTAAAAGAAACTATTCTACTTTTTCCAGTGATAAACGATGCCAATTTTAACGCATTTTCATTAGCTTCGGCTCCTGAATTACATAAAAACAAATTGTAATTTTCACAATCTGACAACTTTCCTAATTTTTGAGCCAATTCAACCTGTAAAGGATTTTGAATAGAGTTAGAGTAAAAACCCAGTTTACTTAATTGTGAATTTATGGCTTCAACATATTTTGGATGTGTATGCCCAACAGAAATTACTCCGTGCCCTCCATACAAATCTAAATATTTTATATTGTTTTTATCCCAAACGTAAATTCCTTCCGCTTTAACAGGTGTTACATTATATAGAGGATATACATCAAATAATTCCATATTCAACTTTTTAAATTTGATTAATTTTTTCAAATGAAGTTACCAATCCTTTTATTATTGAAGAACTTAATCCTTGGTGTTCCATTTCGTTTAAACCTGCAATAGTACATCCACTTGGTGTAGTAACTTTATCTATTTCTTGCTCTGGATGATTTCCTGATTTAATCAATAAACTAGCTGCACCTAAACACGTTTGCACAGCTAATTCCTGAGCTTCTTCTGCATGAAAACCAAGCTGAACTGCACCTTGAGCCGTTGCTCTAATTAAACGCATCCAAAATGCAATACCGCTTGCGCAAATTACGGTGGCTGACTGCATTAACCTTTCTTCAATACACATGGTTTTTCCCAAGGAATTAAATATTGTTTTAGCACTCTCAATGTTTTTACTTCCTTCTATATTAGAACTTAAGCAAGTCATTGATTGTCCAACAGAAATAGCTGTGTTTGGCATTGCTCTAATTATTGCCATTTCATCTCCTAAAACACCCTCTATTTCTTTAATTTGCCTACCCGTTACAACAGAAATAATTGTATGTTTCTTTGGGTTCATAAAATTTTTGATTTCCTCTAAAACCCCTTGTAACTGATTTGGTTGCACAGCAATAATAATAACATCAGAAAATTGTACTGCTTTTTTATTATCAGTTGAAATAATAACATTGGGTAATTTGCTCCAAGAATCTAAGGATGTTATATTTCGTTTTGTTAAATATAAATTTTTAAACTTAAAATTATCTTGTGTTAAAATACCAATTGCTATTGAATATCCTAGATTTCCTGTTCCTATTATTGCTACTTTCATCTTTTAGATTTATACAGTTTTTGCTAAAAATAATTAGCCTTTAATTTTAACCCTTCTGTTTGGTTTAATCCAAATAGTAAGTTCATATTTTGAATTGCTTGTCCAGATGCTCCCTTTAATAAATTATCAATTGCTGAAGTAATTAATAAGGTGTTTTTATATTTTTCTAAATGAATAAAACAATTGTTTGTATTCACCACTTGCTTTAAATGAATTGGTGTTTTAGAAACATGTGTAAAAACAGCATCTTTATAAAAATCTTCAAATAATTTATAGGCATTTTCTATACTTTCATCAAAATTTAAATAGATAGAAGCAAAAATTCCTCTGCTAAAATTCCCTCTATTAGGAATAAAAAATAATTCTTGATTAAAATCTTTTTGAAGTGCAGCTATACTTTCGCCTATTTCACCCAAATGCTGATGTGTAAATGCTTTATACACTGAAAAATTTTGAGCTCTCCAGCTAAAATGTGTTGTTTCCATTGGCGAAACTCCAGCCCCTGTTGAACCTGTTGTTGCGTTTATATGCACCGAACTATTTAACAAGCCTTCTTTTGCTAATGGTAATAATGCTAATTGAATTGCTGTTGCAAAACAACCAGGATTTGCAATGTAATTTGCTTTTTCTATCTCACTTTTTTGAGTTTCAGGAAGTCCATACACAAATTCTTTTCCTTGAAAAACAGCGTCAGCATTTAATCTAAAATCATTACTTAAATCAATCACTTTTGTTGAAGAAGAAAATGAATTATTTTCTAAAAAGGTTGTTGAATTACCGTGTCCTAAACATAAAAATAGTACATCAACTTCTGGATTAATTTCACTCGTAAATTTTAAGTCTAAAGCACCTAATAAATCCTGATGAACCTCATAAATATAGTTTCCAGCATTTGAAGTGCTATACACAAAATTTAATTCCGCGTGCGGGTGATTAATCAATAATCTTATTAATTCCCCTGCAGTATATCCAGCGCCTCCAACTATTCCAACTTTAATCATAATTCTGAATTTACACTGTGATAAATTTTATTAGGTGTTCCTAAAATTTTAATAAAACCTTTAGCATCTTCTGCAGTCCAAGCTTTATTTGTTTCTCCATATTCACCAAATTTAGATTTCATTAAATCGTGTTTAGATTCAATTCCGTTTAAACTAAAGTGATAAGGTTTCAAGGTTAAAAATACTTCACCAGAAACAGTTTTTTGAGAATCTTGTAAATATGCTTCAATATTTCTCATTACAGGCTCAAAATATTGGCCGTCATGTAATAACATTCCGTACGTACTTCCTAAGCCCTCCTTTAAATTTTGTTGCCATTTAGAAAGCACGTGTTTTTCTAACAAATGATGCGCTTTAATAATTACTGTAGCAGCCGCTGCTTCAAAACCAACTCTTCCTTTAATTCCAACAATGGTATCTCCAACGTGAATATCTCTACCTATTGCGTATTTTGAAGCAATTGCTTCTAATTTTAAAATGGTATTTACAGGAGTATCCATTTCATCATTCATACCAACCAATTGCCCTTTTTCAAAATGTAATTTAATATTTGTTGGTGTTGTTTTTTCTAACTTGCTTGGATACGCATCTTCTGGCAATGGTAAATGTGATGTTAATGTTTCAACACCTCCAACACTTGTTCCCCAAATACCTTTGTTAATTGAATATTTTGCTTTCTCCCATGGATAATCAACTCCATTTTCTTTTAAATAGGAAATTTCTTCTTGTCTAGATAATTTTAAATCTCTAATAGGTGTAATAATATTTATAGCTGGAGCCAACGTTTGAAAAATCATATCGAATCTAACCTGATCGTTTCCAGCTCCCGTGCTTCCATGGGCTATGTGTTTTGCGCCAATTTGTTTTGCAAATTCAACCACTTCAATAGCTTGAAAAACTCTTTCAGCACTTACAGACAAAGGATATGTATTATTTTTTAGAACATTCCCAAAAACCATGTATTTTATGGCTTTATTATAATATTCATCTAATATATTTTTATTTGTATGAGAAGTAACTCCCATTTCATATGCTTTTTTCTCAACTACTTTTAATTCTTCAGTTGAAAAACCTCCTGTATTTACAAGTACACTATGTACTTCTAAATTTAATTCGTTTATTAAATGTTTTACGCAATATGAAGTATCTAAACCTCCACTATATGCTAGTACTACTTTTTCCATTTTATTCTTTATTTTTTTTCAGAAATAATGCTTGCTTAATCTTTTTTAATCTGCTTAAAACTTTTGAATTATAATCATGTTGTTTGATGTTTTTTTCGTGTTTTGGATCAAATAACATTCCTGTACATAAACACATTTTTCGTTCTGTTCGCGTCAAAACATCGAAATTTTTACAAGTTCTACAACCATTCCAAAATGCTTCGTCAGTAGTTAACTCTGAAAAAGTTACTGGTTGATACCCTAATTCATAATTAATTTTTAAAACTGCTAAACCGGTAGTAATCCCGAAAATTTTTGCATCAGGATATTTTTCCTGAGAATATTCTAAAATTCTCTTTTTTATTCTTTTAGCTAAACCTTGGTTTCTATAATCTGGATGTACAATTAACCCAGAATTTACTACAAACGAATTATTATCCCACGTTTCTATATAACAAAACCCTGCGAATTTATCGTCATCTATGGCAACCACAGCATCTCCTTCACTAATTTTTTTAGAAATGTATTCAGGAGTTCGCGCAGCAATACCGGTACCTCTAACCTTTGCAGACTCCTTAATGGTTTCACAAATTATTTCAGCATATTTTATATGCGATTTATTAGCAATAACAACTTTCATTGATTACTTTTTTTATTTTGATAATTAAAATTTGATGTTTTTTGAAAAGGGAACCGGACTCACCGAATTCCATAAATAGTTAAGCCCTCAAGGGGCGGCGAGAGAAAAAGCGTACTAAAGTAGTATGTAAACTGCTTGTTTTCATTGGTGCAATATTACGTAATATATCAATACAAATGATTTTTTGTTGAATAATTAACAATATTCTTCTTTAAACTATCCATTATTAACATTTTATATTTTTCACTCTCTACTTTTAAATTAAAAACTGAAATAACTCAGGATTTTCATTTAAATACTCTCCCAAAAATCCTTTCTGCCTCATTCTTTCAACCAAAGGCTCAAAATCATCTTTCGATTCTAATTCAATTCCAATAACTGCCGGACCTTTATCTCTGTTATGCTTTTTTGTGTATTCAAAATAAGCGATATCATCCGTTGGACCTAAAACATCTACAACAAATTCTTTTAAAGCTCCTGCTCTTTGTGGAAATTTGATAATGAAATAATGTTTTAATCCTTCATAAAATAACGCTCGTTCTTTCATTTCTTCCATTCGGGTAATGTCATTATTACCTCCACTTACTACACAAACAACCGTTTTCCCTTTTATTTTATCTTTATGCTGTTCTAAAGCTGCAATTGATAATGCTCCTGCTGGCTCAACTACCATAGCATTTTCATTGTAAACTTTTAAAATTGTTGAACATATAAGTCCTTCACAAATAGTGTCAGTTTCATCTAAAAACTCCTTACATAATTCAAATGTAATTTCCCCCATTCGTTTAACTGCTGCACCATCAACAAATTTTTCAATTTCAGTAAGCGTTGTGTTTACACCTTTTTCTAATGAAGTAGTTAATGAAGGAGCCCCTTTTGGTTCAACACCAATTAATTTGGTTGAAGGACTTAAAGCCTTAAATACACTTCCAACACCTGAAGCCAAGCCACCTCCACCAACTGGCATAAACAGATAATCAATTGGATAATCACTGTCTTTTAAAATTTCTAATCCAACCGTTCCTTGACCTGCAATTACCTCTAAATCATCAAAAGGATGTACAAATACGCTATTTTTGGCAATACAAAATTCATCAGCTGCTTTTTGACTGTCGTCAAAACTATCTCCAAAAAGACGAACATCCACATATTTACCACCAAACATTCTTACCTGATCAATTTTTTGATGCGGTGTTGTTACAGGCATAAAAATAGTAGCATTAACTTTTAACTTTTCACAAGCATAAGCAACCCCTTGTGCGTGGTTTCCTGCACTGGCGCATACAATTCCACTTTTAAGCTGATCTTTTGATAACCCTTGAATTTTATTAAAAGCACCTCTAATTTTATAAGAACGAACCACCTGAAGGTCTTCTCTTTTAAAGTAAACATTGGCTTGGTAATACTCAGAAAAATTCTTCATAAAAACCAAAGGAGTTGCTTCAACAACTCCTTTGATGCTCTGTTGAGCTTTATAAATTTTTTCTAATGAAATACTATTTTTTATAGTTTCACTCAAAATTTAAATATGTATTTTTATTATTAAACAATTTTAATCATTGCAGTCATAGATTCTCTTAAATACTCACCAATTTCTTCAACTGGGTGGTTTCTAATTATAGCATTTACTTCAATTAACACTTTATTATCAACACCATTTGAACCATTATTAAAAGCTCTACCTACAAAATTACTTGGTGTGTTTTTTACATACTCAGCAATTAAAGGTTTACAAGCGTGATCAAATAAATAACATCCATATTCTGCAGTATCAGAAATTACACTGTTCATTTCGTATAATTTTTTACGTGCAATAGTATTTGCAATTAGCGGCGTTTCGTGTAAAGACTCGTAATAAGCAGACTCATCAATAATTCCAGATTCTGTCATTGCTTCAAAAGCCAATTCTACAC